>WNGN01011233.1_pt1 | contig 14235 bp, 6 predicted proteins | sample 5400561 | NCBI WGS metagenome assembly WNGN01 (sample SAMN13153379, study PRJNA577476) | soil metagenome | isolation source: 115 cm soil or saprolite under Garry oak tree replicate 2 | place: USA:California | collected 2016-06-15
CCGGCCTCGCCGACCTCGCCGGGCCTCGCCGGCCTCGCCGGCCTCGCCGGCCTCGCCGACCGCATCCTGCGACAGCTCGAAGACGTCGCGCAGATCCTGGCTTGACAACTCGGTAAGCCAGCCTTCCCCGTCGCTGATGACCAGATCCGCCAGCGCCTTCTTTTCCTCGATCATCTCGTCGATCCGCTCTTCCAGCGTCCCGGTGCAGACGAACTTGCGCACCTGGACGTTGCGCTTCTGGCCGATGCGGAACGCGCGGTCGGTTGCCTGGTTCTCCACGGCCGGGTTCCACCACCGGTCGAGGTGGATCACGTGGTTCGCCGCGGTGAGGTTCAGCCCGGTGCCACCGGCCTTGAGTGACAACAGGAAGATGGGCGGTCCGTTATCGGACTGGAAGCGGGCCACCAGTTCATCACGGCGCGCCTTCGGCGTGCCGCCGTGCAGGTAGCCGACGTCGGCGCCGAAACGCGCCGACAGATGGGGCAGCAGTATCTGGGCGAACTCGGTGAACTGCGTGAAGCACAGGACCTTGTCGCCCTCGGCGAGTATCTCCTCGAGGATCTCCTCCAGCCGGGTCACCTTTCCCGAGCGGGCTCCGATCGCCGACCGATCGTGCAGCAGCAACGCTGGGTGGTTGCACACCTGCTTGAGCTTCGCCATCGCGGCGAGAACGTTGCCGCGACGCTCGATGCCCTCCGTGCTCTCGATCCGCTCCATCATGTCCGCGACGACGGCCTGGTACAGCGAGGCCTGCTCGGTGGTCAGCTGGCAGTACTGCTTGATCTCGATCTTGTCCGGCAGGTCGTCGATGATCGCCGGGTCAGTCTTGAGCCGCCGCAGCACGTAAGGCCGGGTGACGGCGCGCAGCCGCTGGGCAGGTTCGGTGAGCCCGTGGCGCTCCACCGGGATCGCGTACCTGGCGCGGAACTGCTCTGGTGACCCGAGCATGCCCGGGTTGAGGAAGTCCATGATCGACCACAGCTCGGCGAGGCGGTTCTCCACCGGAGTCCCGGTCAGGGCGACCCGGTGGCCGGCGCCGATGCGCTTCACCGCCTTCGCGGCCTGCGACAGGCTGTTCTTGATCGCCTGCGCCTCGTCGAGCGCCACCCGGTGCCATCCGAATCCGGCGAGCTCGTCGGCATCGCGCGTCGCGGTGGCGTAGGTCGTCACGACCAGGTCCGCCCCGGTCAGGTGGTCGGCCAGGTCGCCTCCGCGCAGCCGCTGGGGTCCGTGATGGGCGTAGACCCGCAGGCCGGGCGCGAATTTCGCGGCTTCCCGCTGCCAGTTGCCGACCAGCGACATCGGGCACAACAGCAGGGTCGGACCGCTGCCCGGGTGCCCGGCGCGATCCGCGGCCTCCAGGGCAAGCAACTGGACGGTCTTGCCCAGCCCCATGTCGTCGGCGAGGCACGCCCCGAGCCCGAGGGATGCGAGGAAGGCAAGCCAGGAAAGGCCGCGCTGCTGGTAAGGCCGCAGGCTGGCCTGGAAATGCTCAGGTACCGGCACGGACTGCAGAAGTTGCGGAACGCAACCGCTCAGCAACTCGCCAAGCCAGCCGTCTGCTGTCACCTGGGTAACAGGGAGCGGCGTGTCGATGTCGTCAGGATGCGCCGCCGCCAGCCGGAGGATCTCGGCGGCTGACCTTCGCGCCGGCTGCTTGCGCGTAAGGAACTCCAGCCCCCGCTTGAGCTGCTCGGCGTCGACGGCCACCCACTGCCCGCGGAGCCTGATGAGCGGAGCCTTGGTCTCCGCGAGCGCGGCGATCTCGTCATCGGTCAGGGTCTCGTCGCCGACCGCCAGCCGCCAGCGGAAGTCCATCAGCTGGTCCGCGCCGAACTTGCTTTCCTTCTCCACCACGCCGTCAACGGGCGTGTAGGCGGACGCGGTGAGCCCGAGCCGCCTGCGCCGGTCCCACCAGGAGGGGAGCAGAACCCCGAACCCCGCCTCGTCCAGCGCCGGAGCCACCGCCGACAGGAAGCGGTAGGCGCCATCGGCGTCCAGGTCGAGCCCGCAAGGGCGGGGCCGGCGCAGCCCGTCGGCGAGCTCGGGGTAGATCCGGCTGGCCCGGCCCAGCTCGGCGAGCAGCAGTTCCCGGGGACGGGCCAGCCACCGGGCCAGGCTGCCGTCGTCCGCCCACGCCTGCGCCGCTGGCACCAGCAGGCTCGGGTCGGCGGCCGACTGCAGGAGAAACTCAAGCAGCCATCGGCTCTCCGAGGCGGCGGCCTCGGTGCCGGCCGACTCGGTGCCGGCCGAGTCGGTGCCGGCGGGCTCGCGAGGAAGTCATCATCACCCGGGCCGGGCGCGAGCCGGTAGTCATGATTGCGCTGGAGGACTACGAGTCCCTGAAGGAAACCGCGTACCTGCTGAAGAGCCCGGAGAACGCTCGCCGCCTGCTTGCCTCTATTGACCGGCTGGAGCATGGCGGCGGACTCGAGCGGGAAATCGCCGAGTGAAGCTGGTCTGGGACGAGAGCGCCTGGGCCGATTACGCCTGGTGGCAGGTTCAGGACCGCAAGGTGCTGAAACGAATCAATTCGCTGATCACCGATATTGCCAGGAACGGCAATGAAGGGATCGGCAAGCCTGAGCCGCTCAAACATGGTTTCCATGGTTACTGGTCGCGACGTACCACAGACGAGCACCGGCTGGTCTATAAGATCGCCGAAGATGAGATCCGCATCGCGACGTGCCGGTATCACTACGGAAACTGACACTTGTGCACGCTGTGGAGCAGATCGGTGCTGCCGCGGAAGCCTCTTGTGTCAGCTCAGCACGTCGCATCTGGTCGGCGCGCTGGCCTCGACCGCCGGCGCCCTGCACGGCGATCTGGCGGAGCCAGACTGGTGGCGCCTGCTCGACGCGCTCCTGCTGATCGCCACCTCACCGGCGTGATCTGGACTTACCCCGGGTTTGGGACCTGCGAGATCGGACAACGCCCCAGAAAACAGGCCCGACACCGTTACCAGTTCCGGGTAAGTCGCGGGCGCGGGCGCAGGCCCGGCAGGTGCCGATCGGCCGTTGGCCGCGGACTTTCCACATACCATTGTGCTGGCCGGGGGTGGGCAACGCCGGACGATCTTAGCCGGGCGCGCAGAGCCGGACGAGTTGCCCCGGCCGCGCGCCGGGAACGGGCGCCGGACGATTTCGGGACATGAGACCAGCCGATGGCAGACCAGACCGGGGATGGCGCGGACCGAGGCGAGCGGAACGCGCTCGATCTTGACGCGCTCGCCGTCAGCGACAGGTTCCGGCTGTTCAACTTCACCCGGCGTGATGACCATGTGGCCTACCTGTGGGTGCTGCGGGCGCTCGACCGGCTCCGCGCGGTGCATCAGGTCCAGGCGCACAGCGACGTGGTGGCGGCGGCGCTGGCCGAGCTGGCCGCGGTTCACGACGAGGCGCCCCGGCTGGACGGTGGCCTGAGGGAGAAGCTGGACGCGATGGCCGAGGACGGGATGGTGCACCGGCTCGAGGACGCGTCCCGGGCGGGCAGCCTGGCCAGGTACCGGAACCGGCAGTCCGTCTACCAGTTCAGCGAGCTCGGCTACCGCGCGTTCGCCGCCGTGGAGGACGTGCTGGCCGCCAGGATCAGCGACGCGAACCTGTCCCGCCTGGTGTTCTCCGACATCCTCGACGACCTGAAGTCGCTCGCGGCGGCCGTCCGAGACGGGGACGGCGAGCAGGTGTACCGCCGGCTGTCCAGGCTGGACGCGGTCCTGGACGACATGTCGCGGCGCGCGGCGCAGTTCCACCTGACGCTCGGCGAGATCATCCGGTCCACGGACACCTCGCCGGGCACGTTCCTGCGGTACAAGAATGCCCTGCTGACTCACATGACCGACTTCATGGCCGAGCTCGACCGGTATCTGCCCAGGCTCGCGGCCGCCGTCGCGGAGGTGGAAGGCGCGTCAGACGCGGGTGACCAGCAAGGCCAGGGCGGTTCGGGCGCGGAGGCGATGCTGCGGCGCGCCGCCGAGGCCGACGAGCGCCCGTTCCTGGGCTACGACGAGCTGCTGGAGGACTGGCGCAGGCGCTGGACGGCGCTGCGCGCGTGGTTCGCACCCGACGGGTTCGGCGAGTCCCGCGCCAGCGGCCTGCGGTCCGCCACCCGCGCCGCGGTCTCCGGGGTGATCGCGCTGCTCCGGCAGGTCACCGAGGCGCAGCGGGGCGGGGTCAACCGGTCATCTCAGCTCAGGCACCTGGCCGAATGGGTCTTCAACGCGCCGGACGAGGGCGCGGCGTACGCCCTCATGTCCGCGGCGTTCAACCTGCGGTCCGCGCGTCATCTCGGCGGGGCGCACGATGACGCCGAGCAGTTTTCCGAGCGCGCGGCGTGGTGGGACGCGCCCGGCGTGGAGATATCGGTGACCTTGTTCCGGCGCGGGAAGGCGCCGACTCCAGGCGTCCCGCAGCCGGTGCGGGCCCACTCGGCGATCCGTGCCGAGCTGCGGCGGCGCCAGGCCGCCGAGCGGGCGGCCGAGCGTGCGGCCGCCGGACGGCTGCTGGAGTCCGGGGTGCACGGGCGGGTCCTGGATGAGGCGGAGACCCGGGTGCTGCTCAGGTTGCTGACCCTGGCCACCGAGGCGCGGACCGTCGTCGCCGGCCGGGTTGCCGCCGGGGCGGGCGGCAACGACGTGCTCACCATGCGGCTCGTCCCATCGGAGCTGGGCAGCGCGGTGCGCACGACGAACGGCGTCCTGCACTTGCCGGGACTCAGGCTGGACCTCGCGCCGGCCGGTCCCGCGGACGGCGGGCGCTGATGGCCGCGCCGCATGCCGCCGCCGGGGTCCCGCCGAGCGATCTCGGCTCGTACCAGCAGGCCGTCCGCCTGGTCCTCACCCACGACATCATCACCGGCGGCAGGCCGAGGCCAGGCGTGCTCGACCACGTCCTGCGCTGGGCCGACCAGATGACCAGGGACTTCCGCGAGATCCTGGGATACACGCTGATCGCCACCACCCGCCAGGTCAGGCTGTCCAGAAGGCTCGACGCGCTCGACCCGACCCAGGGCACCATGTTCGCCAAGAACGGCAAGCCGTTCGACCGGCGGCGGCTGGCGTACCTGTGCCTGGTCCTCGCGTCGTTCCAGCGGTCGCGGGTCGAGATCAGCCTGGCCGACCTGGTGCGGGCCTTCACCCCGGCCGCGAACGCCATCGACGGCCTCGGCTTCGACGCGACCGTCACCGCGCACAAGGCGGCGGTCGTGGACGTGCTCGACTGGCTGGTCGAACGCGGGGCGCTGCGGCTGTCAGACGGCTCGCTTGAGGCGTGGGCAAGGGACAGCGAACGCGGCGACGCCCTCTACGACATCGACCACGACATCTGCACCGCGCTGTTCAAGCCCGCCCGGCCGCTGCAGCACCTGACCAGCGCCGCCGGGCTGCTCGACGCGCCGTTCGTCAGCGCGAAACGCGGCGCCCAGCGCGTCGCCGCGGCGCAGCGCGCGGCCCGTGCGCTGGTCGAGTACCCGGTCGTCTACTTCGCGCAGGTCGACCAGGAGATCGCGGACGCCCTGCGAGTGCCGGGGACTGCCGAGAACCTGGCCAGGCTCACCGGCCTGGCGGTGGAGCGGCGCGCCGAGGGTGTCCTGCTCGCCGACGGCGGCGGCAGGTTCACCGACAAGCCGTTCCCCGGGCGCGGCAGCGCGGTCAACCGCGCGGCAGGCCTGCTGCTCGCGAAGATCGCCGACCTCATCGAGGACCCCGGCGAACCCCTGACCAGCATCGGGCCGCCAGCCGAGGCCGACGATCAGCGCGACCTGCTCGCCAGGATCGATTCCGCGCTTCCGGTGGCCGGGGTGGTGCACGAGCTGGCCTGGTCGGCTCCGGCAGACAGTCATGATCTTCAACACGAGCCACCGGCGGCTGTGGCATCGCAGGCCGGCCCGGCCGGCGGCGCATCGCCGGGCAGCGTGCCGGTGATCGAGGACAGCAGGCTGCGGACGATGATCGACGAACTGTACGACGAGCTCGGCGCGGCGTCGTTCACCATCACCTGGCAGCACGATCCGCGCGGCCTGCTCGACGCGGCGACGGCGTTCCTGGCCGATCTCCGCCTTCTGCGCCGGGTTCCCGGCGGCGTGCTGACGCTCCCGGCGGCGGCTCGCTACCGCAACATCACGCTGGCCCTGCCGGTCAGGCACGCCGGGGACGGGCAGATGGCGCTGCACTTCAGCGCCGCACGTGGACGAGGAGTTCGCCTTCGCGGACGGCCGGCTGGCGCTTCGCGGCCACAACGGGTCGGGCAAGACCAAGGCGCTCGAGGTGCTGTTCCCGTTCGTACTCGACGGGGTGGCCGACTCCCGCCGCCTCGACCCGTTCAGCGGCGAGAACCGGACCATGAAGTCCAACCTGCTGTACCGGGGCCAGGAGGCCGAGTACGGCTACGTCTGGATGGAGTTCGCGCGAACGGGCTCGGCGGAGACCGTGACCCTGGTCATCGGAATGCGCGCGCACCGCAACCGCGACGGCGTGCGGACGTCCTTCTTCGTCACCGGCAAGCGGCTCGGCGCGGGCTTCGGGCTGCTGTCGGCCGACTCCCGTCCGCTGACCGAGCGGCAGCTCAAGGCCGTGCTTGAGCCGGGCGCCTGGCATCGGACTGCGACCGAGTACCGCGACGCGATCGACGCCCGGCTGTTCGGCCTCGGCCGGGAGCGGTACGCGCAACTGCTCGACCTGCTGCTCGCGCTGCGCCGCCCGCTGCTGGCCAAGGATCTCGACCCGGCGAAGGTGTCGGACACCCTGACCGCCGGGCTGAGTCCCGTCGACGATGATCTCGTCCAGCAGGCCGCCCGCGACTTCGAGAACCTCGCGGCCGTGCAGAAGCTGTACGACGACCTGGTCGCGGCCAACGCCGCCATCGGTGAGTTCCTCGGGCACTACACCGGCTACCTGCGATCACACGCCCGGTTCCAGCTCGACCGGGTGCAGGCCAGGATCGACGCGGCGGCCGGGTACGCGGACCGGATCGGGGCCGCCGCGGCGACCAGGCGCCTGGCGGCCGCCGCCGAGCGGCGCGGGGTGGCCGACCGGGACGCCAGGCGCGCGGAAGGCGAGCGGCTGCAGGGCCGCCTGGCCGGGCTGAAGAACTCTGACGAGTACAAGGCGCAGGGCCGTCTCGACGACAAGCGCAGGGAGGTGCTCGCCGGGCAGCGCGAGGTCGGGAACCAGCGCGGCCGCCTGGAGCGGGACCGGCGCCAGATCAAGGATCTGCAGGACGCGGCGGTCAAGCTCGGCCGCCGCGCCGTCGAGGCCAGGACGGCGCAGGCCAGGTTCGCCGCAGAACTGGCCGACGCCGCCCAGCGGTCCGGCATCGCCGACGACGGCTTCGGCCCGGGCGACACCGGCGACGACCTGCTCGTCACGGCCCGGGCGCGGGCGGTGGCTCGCGGCGACGACGTGGCGGAGATCCGCAGGCTGCTCGAAGCCATCCGCGACGCCAAGGCGAAGCGGACATACGCGGAACAGGACGTCGGCCGGAAGGAAACCGCCGAGCGCGAGGAGGAGCAGGCGTCGTCGGCGGCTGGTGACCGCCTCGCGCAGGCGCGCAGGGCGGCGGCCGGCGCGCTCGCCGCCTGGACGGCCCGCTGGGCTGCGCCCGAGCCCGCGCCGGCCCCGCCAAGACCGGTTGGCCTTCCCGGCCACATTATCTCGGCTGCCGATGCGGAGGCCCTGGGCGAGGCGCTGGAGCAGACCGGGGAGGCGGGCGCGCCCAGCCTGACCGAAGTCTTCGCCGGCCTGACCGCCGAACGCCAGGCCGCCACGATCACCGCGCGGGCGAACCTGGAAACCGAGCTGCGTGACATCCGGCAGCGGCTGTCTGACCTGCGGGCCGACCGGGAAGCGATCGCGGCGGAACAGGACGACGCGCCACCGGTCAGCGACCTGCGCACCGCCAGCCGGGACGGGCGCCCCGGTGCGCCGCTGTGGCAGCTTGTCCGGTTCGCGGACGGCATCGACGGCGCGCAGGCGGCCGCGGTCGAGGGCGCGCTGTACGGGGCCGGGCTGCTGACCGCGTGGATTCACCCGGATCCGGCGCTGACCAGGGCCGCGCTCGCCGCGGCCGAGTCGGACGGCTACCTGATCGCGGCGGACCCCGCGGCCCACGCCGGGGGCCGGACGCTTGCCGACATCCTCCGCCCGGAGGGCCAGGAGCAGGTCCCTCCTGTCGCTATCGCCGCGATCCTGCGGTCGATCGTGCTGACCGACGACATCGCCGCTGCGGCGGATCGCCCGCGGGCCGCTGGAAGCGGCGCGATCGGGCCGGTAGTCAGCATGAATGCGCAGTTCAGCTACGGTGCGCATGCTGGAGCGCGGCCCAAGGCGGCGCCGGAGTACATCGGCGCCACCAACCGGGCGAACCGGCGCCGCGCCCGGCTCGCCGGGCAGGACGAGCTCATCGCGCAGGCCGCCGCGGCGGAGCGGCGGCTGGCGGCGGGACTGGACCGGGCGGACGCGCTGCTGGACGACTTCCGGAGCGCGCGGCGGGAACTGCCCGCCACCGCGCCGATCGCGAAGGCAGCCGAGGCCGTCAGCACCCACGCGGCGCTGCTGGCCAGGGTCAGGCACGAGCTCGGCGCGGCGAGGAAGGTGCTCGACGCCGCGATCGTGGAGGTGGACGCGAAGGGCAGGCTGCTCAGGCAGGCCGCCGCCGAACGCCGGATGCCGACGGCCGCGGAACAGGTGGACGTGATCGCGCGTGCGGCCGCGGAGTTCGAGGCCACGGCGACGCAGCTGCACGGCGAGCGGGTGAAGCTGGCGCAGGCGGAGGAGGACCTCGCCGAGCGGACCGAGACGGTCGAGCGGCTGACCGCGGAGCTCGCCGAAACCGAGCGCGCGCTGGCCGACCGGGACAACGCGCAGCATGCACTGGAAGAGGAGTTCAGGACGCTGCGGGAGACGCTCGGCGCGGACGTCCAGCAGGTGCTGGCGCAGATCCACGAGACGGAGAAGCTGCTCAAGGCGGCCGGCGACGCGTACAACGAGCTCGATGCCCTGGTGCACCGTGAGTCGATGAACGCCGCGCGCGCCGAGGAGAACCTCAAGGGCGGACGCGACGCGCTGGCCGAGGCCGTCGGCCAGCTCTACGAGCAGGCCGCGGAGTTCGGACAGTACGCGCGGGCAGAACTGCGGCCGTTGATCGGGGTCGCGAACGCCGGCCCGTGGCCGGACGCTGCCCGCTGGCCGGACGCCGAGCGCACCTGCGACGACATCACCGCGGCGCTGACCAGGGACGCTGATTCTGCCGATGCGGAGATCGCGTCCGCCGGACCTGCGGACGCCGCGGCGACGATCACGGTGGCGCTCCCGGCCGGCGTCGCGGAGATACTTGCCGCGTTCGCCGCCGCCACCCGGGGCGGGCGCCAGGTCACCGAGGGAACGCTCAAGAACACCGCCGACCGGATGTCGACCGGCCTGAAGGACTTCACCGAGGCGCTCGCCGCCTGCGACGAGGACTACCGCGTCGACTGGACGCCAGGCGGCGTCGTCACCGTGCACGTACTCGACGACGAGGGCCGCAAGCCGGTTGCCGAGTTCGCCGCCAGGATCGCGGACCGGATGGCGGACCAGGGCACCCTGCTGGAAGACCGGGAACGCAAGGTGCTCGAGGACGAGCTGCTGGCCGGCCTGGCCCAGCAGATCCACGGCCGCGTCATCGCCGCCAGGGACCTCGTGCGCGACATGGATTCGGACACCAGGTCCAAGCCGATGTCGTCGGGAATCGCCGTCGGCATCCGGTGGGCGCAGTCCGACAAGATTACCGACCGGCAGCGCGCCGCATCCCGGCTGCTCGAGCGGGCCGCCCCAGGGCCGGAACGCCTCGCCGAGCTTCGCGGCCTGCTGCGCGAGATGATCAGGGAGTATCGCGGCAGCCACCCCCGGGCCACCTACCGGGAAGCGCTCGGCAGCGTGCTCGACTACCGGTCCTGGCACGTGTTCGAACTGCTTCTGCTGCAGCCCGGCGAGCCCGAGGTGCGGCTGACCCGCGCCAAGCACTCGGTCATGTCCGGCGGCGAGAAGTCCGCGTCAATTCACCTGCCGCTGTTCGCGGCGGCCAACGCGCTGTACTCGTCCGCCAAGGACCAGTGCCCGCGGATGATCGCGCTGGACGAGGCGTTCGTCGGCATCGACGAGCGTTACAAGCCGGACCTGTTCGGCCTGGCCGTGAAGTTCGACCTGGACCTGTTCATGACCGGGCACGACCTGTGGGTCACCTGCGCGACGGTGCCGATGATCGCGCACTACGACATGTACCACGACAAGACCACCCATACCGTGTCGTCGCTGCTGATGCTGTGGGACGGCACGCAGCTTCTCGACGCAGGCGCTGGCTACGCGGACAACGACGACCTTGCGACCAGGCTGCTCGGCTTCCGCCCGACCCGGCACGCGCCGCTCGGCACCGACGAGACGCTGTACGCGGCGGTCGCGGACGACCGGGCCGGGGACGACGAGGACGACGAGGAAGAGGCCGATGTGGCCGAGAACGCCGGCGAGGCGAGCGGCGCGTGATGACCGGCCCCGACCTGGAGTCCTGCTTCCAGTCGGAGGAGTACCAGCGGCTGCTCGCGGCCGCGCGCCGGTCGCTGGAACGTTCGGGCGGCATGCTGGCCGGGTCGGTCAGCGTCAACGGGCCGACAGACGCCGAGCGCAGGGCGATCATCGGCATCACCGGGCAGTACCGGGACCTGCGTACGGCGCGGATCACGGTGCGCCTCGCCGACCTGGACCGCGCCGTTCGCGAGACCACCGGGCGCGGCCTGCCCGAACCGCTGCATGCCTCCTGCGGATGGTACCGGGACTGGCTCGCGGAGGTGGTGCGGGACGGCAGCCTGACGAAGCTGGTCAACCAGGGCGACCAGGCGCGGCTGGCGCAGGCGGTCCGCTTGCTCGAGCACCTGGGACGCTCGGGCGCGCCGGTCCTGCTGCCCGCGCTCGCCGCGGACGTCACCGGGGACACCAAGGCGCTGAACCACGGCACGGCCCTGTCGACCCTGGTGCTGCGCGCGCTGGCGATCAAGACGGGGGCCGCCAGGCCAGAGACTGCCGAGGACCGCAGGGATCTGTGGGAGGCGAGCAACGTCGTCGCCGACGACCTGGCCAGCCGGGTGCTCGTGCTGAACCTGCCCGCCGAGGGCCCTGGGCTGGGGGACTGGCTCACCGGCGCGGCGCGGCTGGGCGTTCCGTTCTACGTCACCTTGCACCAGCTTATGACGCTGCCCCTGGCGGTCAGCGGCGCCCTCGTGCACGTCTGCGAGAACCCGGCGGTGCTGCGCCGCGCTGCCGCCGAACTGGGTGCGGGCTCGGCGGCCCTGCTGTGCGCGGAAGGCCGCCCGTCGACAGCGTTCCACCAGCTCGCGGGCGCGATCGTCAGGGGCGGCGGCGAGTTGCGCTACCACGGTGACTTCGACTGGCCGGGGCTCGCGATCGCGAGCTCGGTCATGCGCCGGCACGGCGCGCTTCCGTGGCGGATGCGCGCCGCAGACTATCTCGCCGGGTTGCGGGCCGACGGCGAGCACGTCGGGCTCGCCGGGCCACCGCAGCCGGCGCCGTGGGATCCGGAACTCAGCGAGGTCATGGCCTCGACGGGACGCGTCGTGTACGAGGAGAGCGTCGCCGACGCGCTGGTCGCCGACCTGTCCGATCACGGCCGGGCTATTCGACCTGGATCCAGCCGAACAGGTCCGCCCGGCTGATCGTGTCCAGGAGGGCCGGATGGTCGGTGGCCATATGCCCCCCGGATCACCCCGACCACCTGGTCATTGCTATCGCCTCTGGCCACGAACCCGCATTCGCACCGGATCAGCTTCGCCATCGCGCCTCCCACCTACCTGCTACGGACAGCGTATTGCCAAGATGTTGGCGTGACCTTGGCGTCCTCGAGCCCCGTGCGAATCCAGATATGCGGACCGCTCGCCGTCGAGCGCGACGGCCAGCGCGGTCACGGCGCTGCACCGCGACGCCGAGCAGGCGCACGGGCTGGTGACCAAGCCGTCGGGCGGCCGACGACCTCGCGCAGTTCGTGGCCGAGCTACGCCGGATCGATCCGGTCGCCGGGGCACCTCGCGGCGGGCGCAGGCCGCTGCGCGAGCTCGACGCTGAGACCCGCCAGGCGATCGAGTGCGCCCAGGAGTGTCCGATATCGGACGTCGTCAGGCTCGTGAAGCGATACGGAGTCACGGTCCCGCCCTGCCCGTCGGGTTGCGAGTACCCGGGCGGCACGCCGTACGCCCCGGCGAACGGTGCGAAGCCGTAGTAGTGATCGAACGACCGGTTCTCCTGGCAGGCACGATCACGTGCCTGATCGGCAGCGACCCAGACGGCGCGGCAGAGGCGCTGATGGTCTTCGCCAGCAGCGGCCCGGCCAGGCCGGCGGCGCCGACCAGCCCTGCGCCCTTGAGCACCGTGCGCCGGTCGGCTCGCCTCGACCAGACAGATCCACGGGGGAGTTCGTTGCGGCTGGTCTCGGGACCATCTTCCATGCTGCCTCCTCGATCTCGGCTCCGAGCATCGCGCCCATAGCTGACTCCACGGTGACCGGCACCCGACCAGCCGGAAACCTCACCCGAACCTGAGTCGCTAGCAGCCGGCTACGTGCTGGTATGGCACGGGGCGTGAAGGCCCGCTCGTTCGGCCTGCGCCATAGTGCGGTGCGTGACTGCGGCTGGGTGATGTCGAAATCGCCATCCGGCCGTTCGTGAAGTAAGCGACATGGCGCTACCGGGCGCCGTGGCGTGGATACGCGGGAGGCGAGATGAAGTACCTGATGCTTGGTGCGATCACCGAGGCTGGACAGCGGGTGCAGGGGCCTGAACTTGAGTCGTGGATGGCTGAGATCGGGGCCTGGTATGAGAAGCACGCTGGTTCCGGCAAGCTCGCTGACGCCGGATACCAGCTCGACTGGCCGGACAAGGCCAAGACGGTACGAGCGGGCGGCGTGACTGACGGCCCGTTCATGGAGGCCAAGGAGGTCCTGGGCGGTTACTCGCTGCTGGAGACCGACACCATCGACGAGGCTGTGGAGATCGCGAAGACCTGGCCGGGAGTGGACTCGGGACGGATAGTGATGGAGATCAGGCCGGTCATGGCTCAGTAAGGCCTTGCGGCAGAGCAGCCGGGGTCATTGCGGCAGGCGGCGGGTGAGCAGCTCGCGTTCGGCCGGGTTGGCGGCCAGCGCGAGCGCCCGCTCGTTCGCCGAGCGGGCCTCCTCGTGGCGGCCCAGGTCGGTCAGCAGCTCGGCCCGCACGGCATGAAAGAGCCGGTAGCCGTCAAGTTCGGCCGCGAGCGGCTCGACCTCGGCCAGCGCGGCCCGCGGGCCGACCGCGTATCGGGTGGCGACGGCGCGGTTGAGCCGGACGATCGCTGACGGTGTGTACAGGTGCAGCCGGTCATACAGCACCCGGATCTGGCGCCAATCGGTTTCTTCGTAGCCGGGCGCGGCGGCGTGGACCGCGGCGATCGCGGCCTGGATCTGGTACGGGCCTGGCTGGTCCGACGCTGTGGCGCGGGCGAGCAGCCGGATACCCTCGCCGATCAGCGTACGGTCCCACCGGGAGCGGTCCTGGTCTGCCAGCCGCACCGGCTGCCCCCATCCGTCGAACCGGGTCACGGTGCGTGACTCGTGCAGCAACATCAGGGCGAGCAGGCCAAGCACCTCAGGTTCGCGGGGCATGAGCGAGTGCAGCAGCCGGTTCAAAGTCACCGCCCTGGCCGCCAGGTCACGGCGGGCGGGTGTGCGGCCGGCGCTGGCCAGGTAGCCCTCGTTGAAGACCAGGTAGATGACCGTCAGGACCTCGTCGAGGCGGTCGCCGAGCTGATCCGGATCGGGGATCCGCACCACGGAGCCGCTCGGATGACAGCAGGCGAAGACGAGGCCAAGCAGTTCATCCGCCTCATCGCGGCTGGCGCCCGGGTCAAGCTCGCAGAACCCCGACGGCCCGCCTCCGAGGTCGGCCAGCGGCGGCTGGGCAGCAGCCAGCAACGCCAGCTTCTCCTGACCTGCGCGTTCTCGTCGCAGCCGGTCGATCGCCTTGCGCCGAGCTGTCGTGGCGATCCAGCCGCCGGGATTCGGCGGGGCACCGTCGGCGCGCCAGTGCTCGAGCGCCTCGATGAACGCGTCCTGCACCAGCTCCTCGGCCAGGCCGACGTCGCCAAGGCGCGCCGCGAGCGATGCCCTGATCCGCGTCGCTTCCTGGCGGTACAGCCGTTCGAGTTCGTCGGCGCCCACCCCGCCAGTG
>WNGN01001815.1_pt1 | contig 14228 bp, 12 predicted proteins | sample 5400561 | NCBI WGS metagenome assembly WNGN01 (sample SAMN13153379, study PRJNA577476) | soil metagenome | isolation source: 115 cm soil or saprolite under Garry oak tree replicate 2 | place: USA:California | collected 2016-06-15
CAATACGAGGGCCGGGATTTACCGCACCGAAGGTGAACGCATCGTACAATCACTTATCGATCGATACTTGACGCCGGTCAATGCTGACGATAAGACGCCTCCGGGTGTCTTGCGTCATGGCTCGAGTACTCGACCAAGCGATGTTTCGCTGGTTTACGGCAATTATTATTTGCTCGAAGATCTTTTATGGCTTGAGGATCATAGAAAGAACTGAATCGTTTAGAAGCGGGCTACCGCCCGCTTGGTCGGGCAGTAGCCCGACTCTAAACAAGCAAAATCAGGAAATAGAAGGGGACACAATCATGAGTACACAAATGAAAAAGACGGATGACCAACTGATATTCCGTAAGACTAATGCGCGAAAAGGCCGGAACATTTCGATCACTCCAGAGAACAGCGCGATGAAGCATCTTGTTTACGGCCGGATCATTCTTGACCGCGAGAAGCCCAGCGAAAGGTTCTCAACCGGTTCGTTGGAGACCGGTCTGATCTGTCTCTCCGGCGAATGCACCATCGAAGCAGATGGGCAGACAAACAAGATCGATCAATACGATTCGATTTACATTCCGCGTGATACTAAGGTTGAAATTACGACCGGCAGCTCGGTTGATCTCGTGGAGTGCTCTGCCAAAGTAGAAAAGAAGTATCCGCTGCAGGTAGTGCGTTACGCTGACGTGGAGAAGGACGGATCACTGAAATTCAAGACCGGCGGCGCGTCGAATTCGCGCACCGTCAACATTACGCTCGGCAAGAACGTCGAGGCCGGACGGATTCTCGCGGGCTTCACCACTTCCGAGCCGGGGCACTGGACCAGTTGGCCGCCGCACGAACACGCCGCAATTCTTGAAGAACTGTATGTCTATTACGACATGCCGGCGCCGGCCTTTGGGGTGCAGTTCGTCTACACGAACCCGAATGAGCCGGAGTTCGTCGGTGTGGTGCACGATGGCGACGCGGTGATTATGCCGAAAGGCTTTCACCCAAATGTTTCTGTGCCCGGTCATCCGATCAACTTTGTTTGGATGATGGCCGCGCATCGGGAAGTCGAAGATCGGCAGTTCGGCGTCGTGACCGTGCAGCCAGGATTCGATCAGGGAGGTAGTGGGTTGGAAGCGAGCCGTAAATAGTGTTTGCAGCCGCATAGCGGCGCAATGTTTATAAATTAAGCCCGGAGTCATCGCGAGTCGACGCAATGTCAGCGATTTGGAGGTTGATCATGAAGCGCGTTAAGTCCGCGAAGCGGACGAACGAAAATAGCCCAGCGATTTATCGCTGGGATCAAGTCCGAGTTTATGTTTCGAGTCCGCGAAGCGGACGACAGAATCTTCAGGATCGTGCCGCGGCATTTTCTGTCGCCCATTTCACGGGCTTGGGTAGACTAATAATGGCGGGTTTCCCAGCACTGAAGTGCTGGGCTACTCTCGGGCGTCCGCTTCGCGGACTCTGTCCGTTCGCTTCAGCAGTTTTCGTGAGTGCTGGCTTGGCTGTAACCGCGACGGCGCAATCCGCGCAACGAAAACCAAGCGAAGCCACACGGCCGGTGGTGGTCCTGTCGGCGCAATCACTGGACGATCTGAAAGGGAAGCTGCAACCGGATAACAAAACATCTGAGCTCATCGACAGTGCAGGCATGCAGTTGCGCGTGGCGGTACAGCACGAAAAGAACAAGACGGGCGCGCCGGCTGAATTGCATGATGCTTCGGACGACGTTTACTACGTCCTGGATGGCGGGGCCACACTCGTGCTCGGGGGAAAGCTCGACGCGCCCAAAGAGGTCGAGCCGGGCGAGTGGCGCAGCCCGCGCATTATTGACGGTAAGACATACGAAATTACCAAAGGCGATCTGGTCGTCGTGCCACGCGGCACGCCGCACCAACGCAGTACCGCGAACAAAAACTTTACCATGATCTTGATCAAGATCTATGCCGAGCCGCTGAAGAAGAAATCCTGATGGGCTACGCGCCTCTAGAGCTAACCGGCAAGACGGCTGTGGTGATCGGCGGCACTTCGGGAATTGGCCGGGCCATCGCGCATGGCCTGGCCGAGGCCGGCGCGGACGTAGTTGCGACCTCGCGGCGTGCTGAACACGTCGAAGCCGCAGCCAAAGAAGTCGAAGCCCGTGGCAGACGAACCCTGCAGGTAACTTCAGACGTAGCCGATCGCTCGTCGTTGGAAAAAGTCCTGGAGGAAAGTGTTGCCGCCTTCGGAAAGGTGGACATCCTGGTAAATTCAGCCGGACGAACCAAGCGCGCTCCGACTCTCGACTTTTCCATTGAAGACTGGAACGAAATTTTTGAGACGAACCTGACGGGCACGCTGCGCGCCTGCCAGGTCTTCGGTCGTCACATGCTCGAGCGCGGGTATGGCCGGATAATTAATATAGCGTCGCTCTCGACCTTCGTCGCGCTCCTGGAAGTCGCCGCTTACTCGGCCAGCAAAGCTGCGGTGGCCTCGTTCACAAAATCCCTGGCTATTGAATGGGCGCCGCGCGGGGTCTGTGTTAATGCAATCGCGCCCGGAGTTTTTCGCACGGCCCTGAACCAGAAGCTTCTGGATGAAACTGAGCGTGGCCGGGAGTTTTTGCTGCGCACGCCCATGAAGCGTTTTGGGAAAGTTGAAGAGCTGGCCGGCGCGGCCGTTTTCCTCGCGTCGGATGCAGCAAGTTTTGTAACGGGCGAGATTCTCGTCGTGGACGGCGGCTTTCTCGCCGGCGGCGTTAACCAGTAATTTGGAGTGCGGCGGCAGAGCGCAGCGGCGACGCCGCTTTGGACATTCCGTCGCACTTAAACAAAGGAAACATCCAAAGCGCCGCCGAAGTCGGCGCACTCCAAAATGTCATGGATCAAATCAGCGAATCAGTAGAGGCGACCGCCTTACCGAAATCAAAATCTGAAGTCGCACCGCCGCAGTCTGCCGGCGCCAGCATCATCGGCGCGGCTGATGCCGCGTTACAAATAAGGACGCGCGTTGGCAACGTCCGTTGGACGATTTGTGGCTTGCTCTTCTTTGCGGCGACCATCAACTATCTCGATCGGCAAGTAATAGCCACACTTAAAGACACTCTGCAAACCGCCCATGTTTGGGACGAAATTGGTTATAGCTGGGTGGTCTTTTCTTTCCAGGCCGCCTATGCGATCGGTCTGTTAGTTGCCGGTCGCGCCATGGATTGGCTCGGCACTCGCAAAGGGTTTTCACTTTCCGTCCTGGTTTGGAGTCTGGCCGCAATGGGCCACTCACTGGTAAACACGGTAACAGGTTTTAGCGTCGCGCGATTCGCCCTGGGTTTAGGTGAAGCGGGCAACTTTCCTGCTTGCATCAAGACCGTGGCCGAGTGGTTCCCGAGAAAAGAGCGCGCGTTGGCGACTGGTATCTTCAACGCCGGCACGAACGTCGGAGTACTAGTTGCTGCCGTAACGGTGCCATGGCTCACCTTGACGTATGGGTGGCGGTGGACGTTCATCGTCACCGGCCTGACGGGATTTATCTGGCTGATTCTGTGGCTGGCAGTTTATCGACGGCCTGAAGAACATCCGCGTTTGTCCGCCGCGGAACTAAAATATATTCGCAGCGATCCGGTCGAGTCAGAAGCAAAAGTTCCGTGGCGCCGTCTGCTTCCTTACAAACAAACGTGGGCCTTCGCGATTGGAAAGTTCATGACTGATCCTATTTGGTGGATATATCTGTTTTGGTTACCCGATTTTCTGAAAAAGAGTTATGGCGTCGATCTAAAGAGCATCGGCCTGCCGCTAATTATCGTTTACCTGCTCGCGGACGCGGGCAGTGTTGGTGGAGGTTGGCTCTCTTCTTCGATGATCAGGCGTGGTGTAAGCATCAATCGCGCGCGCAAAACCGCCATGCTGATTTGCGCGCTGGCAGTTGTGCCCGTGGTGTTTGCTGCAAAAGCTTCGAACGTCTGGGTTGCAGTGTTATTGGTAGGGTTGGCGGCTGCAGCACATCAGGGATGGTCAGCCAACATTTTTACCACGACCTCCGATATGTTTCCCCGGCAGGCCATCGGCTCGGTGGTCGGCATTGGCGGAATGGCTGGTGCGATCGGCGGTATGTTTATTTCGAAAGTCGTGGGTTACATTCTGCAATCGACGGGAAGTTACGTGCCTATCTTCATCATTGCGGGCAGCGCGTATTTGGCAGCACTCGTCATAATCCAACTCCTGGTTCCAAGACTCGAACCCGCGCGGCTCGAATAATAGAGATTCCGCTGTCCAAATGAGCGAGCTACTGGCAGTCAAATCAAAAAACTCATGTAGCTGGGACCTCGTGAGCCTGGGTGAAGTTATGCTTCGACTCGATCCGGGTGATAGTCGTGTGGCCACGACGCGCACTTTCCAGGTTTGGGAAGGCGGCGGTGAATACAACGTGGCGCGAGGATTGAAACGTTGCTTCGGAATGGACACGGCGATCGTGACTGTGCTGGCTAATAATCCGGTAGGCCGCCTGGTGCAGGATTTGATTTACCAGGGTGGCGTGGATCAATCACACCTTCGCTGGGTCGAGTACGACGGCGTCGGACGGGTGGCGCGCAACGGCTTGAACTTTACCGAGCGCGGCTTTGGCGTGCGCCCGGCGCTGGGATGCTCAGATCGCGGGCACACCGCCATTTCACAAGTAAAGCCCGGCGATATCGACTGGCAAAGGATTTTTGGCAGCGAAGGCGCCCGCTGGTTTCATACTGGCGGTATTTTCTGCGCTCTCTCGGAAACGACGCCACTGGTTGCCAAAGAAGCGATGCAAGCGGCGAAGCGGCAGGGAACGATCGTTTCTTATGACCTCAACTATCGCGATTCTTTATGGAAATCGATCGGCGGCAAAGCGCGCTCTCAGGAAGTCAATCGCGAACTCGCGCCCCTGGTCGATGTGATGCTGGGTAATGAAGAGGATTTCAGTGCCTCTCTTGGATTCGAGGTGGAAGGATTGGATGAGCAGCATTCAAAACCTGAGGTTGAGAGTTTCCGGCGGATGATCCAGCGCGTGGTGAAGGAATTTCCAAATCTCAAAGTCGTAGCAACCACGCTCAGGCATGCAAAGACCGCAAGCGTGAACGATTGGGGTGCGGTTTGTTATGCGGGCGGTGAGCTTTACGCGGCGGGCACGCGCGAGAATCTGGAGATCTTCGATCGCATTGGCGGCGGGGACTCGTTTGCTTCAGGATTGATTTACGGCTTTCTGACAGCCAAAGGGCCGCAGTACGCGGTTGAATGCGGCGCCGCCCACGGCGCGCTGGCGATGACCACGCCAGGCGATACGACCATGGTCACGCTGGCTGAAGTGGAAAAGTTAATGAAGGGTGGCTCGGCAAGAGTAAAGAGGTAACTATCGTGTCAGAACCGGGAGCGGTAGCGACCGGATCTTACATCCAACTCGATTTCTTGATCCGGTCGCATCCACCACCCGACGCGGGCTGCCCGCGTGGGGACCCCGGTCCGCTCTCGGTTCTGACACATGCTCGCCCCAATTGTGAGTGTAATGCTTAATGAATTCTGTAATGAATAAATCCGAAGTTCTCCAACGTATCCGAGACATCGGCGTCATACCCGTCGTGCGTGCGTCTTCAGAAAAGGAAGCCATCCTGGCTGTTGACGCGATCAAAGCGGCCGGGCTGCCAATCCTCGAGATTACGATGACCGTGCCGGGGGCTGTGCAAGTCATTGAAGCCTTATCGTCTCGTTATAGCAACGACGCGATTGTCGGCGCGGGAACAGTGCTCGATCCGGAAAAAGCGCGTGCATGTATCGGCGCCGGAGCCCGGTTCATTGTCAGTCCTGCGCTCAACCTGGAAACAATCGCCTGCTGTCGCGAACTGGACGTGGCCGTGATGCCAGGCGCGCTCACGCCAACTGAGATCGTCCTGGCGTGGAATGCGGGCGGGGATCTCGTCAAAGTATTTCCCGCGGGCGCGATGGGAGGGGCGAGCTATATCAAATCACTCAAGGCTCCGTTCCCGCAGATCGAATTGGTTCCGACGGGTGGCGTGACGCTCGCAAACGTAGCCCGTTTCATAGAGGCCGGCGCGTTCGCGGTCGGGGTAGGAACGGATCTCGTGGATATGAAAGCGATTCGCTCAGGGCAGCCTGAGAAAATCACCCAAGCGGCGCGTGCTTTTATTGAAGTCGTGCGTAACGCCCGTGGCGACGCCAAGGAAGGCGTGCGAGCCTGTGTCTAAAGATTTCGGCGCTACGCGGCTTTTTCTTTTAGACGATTATGTCCACAACACAAACACATGTAGATCACCTTGCTCACTTGCAGAGAGCGCAACACCTGAATTGGTCCGCCATACCGGTGGAACATCCGGCTGAGGGCATCGAACGGCAGATGTTTGTCGGCGAACAGATGATGATCTGCCGATTTCGGTTCGCGCCCTTTCTGGTTACATCTGAGCACTCGCACGCGCACGAACAGATGTCGCTCGTCATTAGTGGCCGCGTCCGTTTCTTTATCGAAGGCAAAGAGCGCATCGCTGTTCCCGGCGATGTCCTGCACTTTCCCTCGAATTGTGTTCACGGCGCCACGATGATGAAAGAAGAAGTTGTGCTGATCGATATTTTCACTCCCTTACGTGAAGATTTTCTCAGCCCCAACCCACGAGGATAACCCGGAGCTACCACCATGATTCTCGATCAGTTCAAGCTCGAAGGAAAAGTTGCGCTGGTGACCGGGGCGTCGGCGGGCCTTGGCCAGGCGATCGCGATAGCTCTTGCTGACGCGGGCGCCGACATCGTTTGTCATGGAAATACGCGCACGCCTGAGGTAACAGTTCAGGCAATCTCGCGCCTTGGCAGGCAAGCTTTTGCGGCGGCCGGCGATCTGGCGGAAAAAGAAACGCCGAGCTCTCTAATCGAAGCTACCATCAGTAAATTCGGCCAAATCGATATCTTAATCAATAACGCGGGAACGATCCGGCGTGCCCCCGCGGCCGATTACGCCGAAGAAGATTGGAACACCGTGATCGAGGTAAACCTTTCGGCCGTGTTTCGCCTATCGCAGTTGGCCGGGCGCAGGATGCTGGAACAGGGCGGTGGAAAGATCGTCAACATTGCTTCGCTGCTGTCATTTCAGGGCGGCATCACCGTGCCGGCATATGCCGCCGCGAAAGGCGGCGTCGCGCAACTGACTAAAGCGCTGGCTAACGAGTGGGCGGGGCGGGGAATCAACGTGAACGCGATCGCGCCGGGCTACATGCGCACGGACAACACGACGGCTTTACAGCAGGACGAGACGCGTAATCGACAGATACTCGAGCGCATTCCCGCCGGCCGTTGGGGCGAGCCTTCAGATCTTGCGGGCGCGGCCGTCTTTCTTGCTTCATCCGCGAGCGATTACGTAAACGGACATGTGCTCGTGGTTGACGGAGGCTGGATGGGCAGATGAATAAACGTGGATCTTTCGCTCGGAAGCTATTTCGAGACCAATCAGGCGCGAAGCGCCGCCATGTAATAGCCTCGACCGGCAGGTCGGCGTAACAGTCACCAATAAGGACAAATGAGGCCCGAAGGGCTGACATGAATTCATGCCGGTCCTTCAGACCTCGACATGATGTCAGTACCATCCGCGTGAGCGGATGGGTTGGGTACTCCACTTGAGCATTGATCCCACCCGCTTACGCAGGTGGTACTGACTGCACGACCTCACGGTCGTGGCCATTGCATGACGGCCCTTCGGGCCTGAGAAATGCAACAGTGACGAGTTCAGCACCAAGCCGGGCCCGCACTTGATTGCAAAACAATTGAAGTCGCAAGGATCAAGTTGTCGCTACCGCACTGACCTTATCGCGCTAATTTGGCGCAACTAGATAGAGATCGCGGCCGGCGCGTTCAACCACCAGCGTGTCCGGATCGTTTTCGTAATCCTCGCGCCGAAACTTTCTATGGTCCATAAATCCTAAATGTACCCGCCGGCATGTTTCTTCATTGAGTGCGGACGCCATTGTGATTTGATACCGAGGAATAATGCGCCCGGTTTCATCCCGCAGTCCGGCGTACGAGACATGGGCCAGGTGCGCAGCCACCGCCAGGTTGTTCTGTAATTCGGTTGAGAGCGCGACCATCTCACGCACGCGATCGAGCGGCGCGTATCCGTATTTTTCGATCAGCCGGCCGTGGGTCTCGGAAATCGATCGGAGATGTGGCGCGTAGATGATCAATTCGCCGCCTGACTCAATGATTCCGCCGAGCTTGTAACTTGCCTTGCCGCCGACCCACAGTTCATCGTAATGCTCGTCAAGCAAAGCTACGACTCGCTTGTACTTTCGGCCGGTGTATTTGATGTGGACCTGGCGACTGACTTCCGCCGCCCGGCGGAAGGCGTCCCGAAAATCACCGGCAAACAACGCATGGGTGCGAAGACGATTGTCCTCTTCGCGGGTAATGACTGAATTCAGCGTGATGATTTCGGCCCCAACAAAGTCAGCCGCGGCTTCGATCATATGCCGAGTCGGAGTCTCGACGCGGCCGATCACGTTTTCGATGCCCGCCAGGGCGCCGAGCCAGTGAGTCGCATGAGTGAGATCAGGTCCGGCAACGCCGGGAAAAAGGTATTTTGCGCCGCCGGCAAAACCCGCCACTTCATGCGGTACGGTGGCGCTGAAAATTATGATCGTATCGTAGACTCCGGGCCCCAGGCGCCGGTTGAGATTGACCGGAACTGCGTTGGTGATTAGGCCGCCGGTTACTTCGGTAACTCGCGCCGCGCTCAATTCGCCGATCGTTACGAGTTCCTCAGGAACATTCCACTGGTGGTCGTAGATGTGGCCAAGTCCCGGAAGCGGGTTCCCACTAGCGCCAATCTTCGATCGCTTTTCCTCGTCGGTCATCGGCACATGCGTGCCCTGGGCCACCAGTGCGTCGAGTTGGGCAACCTTGCGCGCAGCCAGAATCTCTGCCGCGAAAGGGAACAGCAGGTCTGTGTTATCGTCGCGCGTCTTATCGGGAATGATCGTTAACACACGCGCTCCCGCCGCCACGCGCGCCAGGGCCTGGTCCAGAATCGCGCGCAGCTCGCCGGCAGACAGATCGGATTCGGGCGATCCGTTTCCAATGAAGGCAGGCGATGGTTGGCTACTCATGATCGCGAAGGCTCCTCTATTGCCGCTGCATTTCAAATTCAGATACTCAGCTTGTTCCTGATAATACTAACGATCACCGGAAGGTCGGAAGAAGCGTCAATCCGCAAAGATTCCGTTGGCTCTTCAAGCGTTTCGAATTGGCTGTCGAGCAGCGCCGGATCCATGTAATGGTCACGGCGCTCGGCCAGGCGTTCCTGTATCATCCGGTAATCGCCTTTGAGATAAACCAATTTGACCCGTTCATCGAGCAGGAGAAACTCGCGATAGCTTTGCCTTAATGCGGAACAGGCGAGCACCGCGTTTTCATTTCTGGCTAGATAATCCCGAACCGTTTCGCGGAGACTTTCCAGCCAGGGTCTCCGGTCGGCATCGTTTAATGGAATGCCGCTTTTCATCTTCCTGATGTTCAGTTCCGAATGGAAGTCATCGGCGTCGAGGTAGGCCCAACCGAGATCCCCGGCAAGCAATCTTCCGACCGTAGTCTTGCCAGAGCCGGTCACACCCATGAGTACGATTATCATCGATAAGCCCGCTCAAAAAAGCTGCGACCCGCTGGTTTTGACAGGTAGGTCGCTTCCTCGGGATTCTGTTAAGAACTAAGTTAAGGACGTCGGGCCACTATCTTAGTCCATTTTTGGAGTGTTATTACCGTGGTGTGAGAGTTCCAGGTGAATTTGTTGGTGGATCTGATATGTCTTTATTTGAGGGAAGCCGATGTTCTCATTCACACGCGGCTTCAGCCGGGTGATCGCGGTGTCGATTGATCGAGTAGAGGCGCGAAGCGCCGTCATGCAATAGCCCCGACCGTCAGGTCGGGGTCAGAGTCACCAACAAAAACAATTGAGGCCCGAAGGGCCGACATGAATTCATGCCGGTCCTGCGGACCTCTTTGACTATTTGAGAACATCGCTACCACGACCTGACGGTCGCGGGGGAGAACTAAGGTTCGACGGCAAGAAATTGCGGAACATTGAGGCCGCTGGCAAAAATACTCACTGATCCACCCGGAGTAATTTTGTAGATCACGTTGTGGCCGTCGCCATTGGGAAGAAAGAGGGGGCTTGTAGCGAAAAGATTGCCGTTAAAGTCGAAGGCCAGGCCCCGAAGCTCGCCCAGTCCGGAAACGATAAGGGTCTGCGTTCCATTGGGGGCGATTCTGGTGATGTTTCCCTCTCCGTCGCTCGCGTATAAATTGCCACCGCCGTCAAACGCCAGCCCAATAGGGTCATCAATAGAGACGAATGTGCTAACTCTTCTATCACGAGTGATCTTGTAGATCGCACTTTGAAAGTTGTCCGCCACGAAGAGGTTATTCTGTCCATCAATCGCGATTCCGAAATTCTCGTGGGAAGTTATAGGGTTCAAATGCAGTACGCTTCGTTCTCCGCTCGGAGTAATTTCCGTCACCCGCCCATTTCCGGCATTACTTAGCGGCGAGCCTTCAAAATCGCTTTGGCTGAAATAGACGCTGGTGAACCAAAGATTGCCCACACTGTCGAAGGCTAATCCTTCAGGAGTCTCCAATCCGGCTCCGGCGGCGAATACAGTGACCGTTCCATCTGGGGCGAATTTGAGAATTTGCCCTTTATCATCGTGGAAAGTCGTTGATGTGTCGACAGTCGCAACAAAAAGGTTTCCAAATCGGTCAAACGCCAAACCGCGCGGGCGCGGCAGGCCGGAAGCAAAGATACTCGCCGTTCCATCGGGCGCATATATGTGGATCGAACTGTTATCCGTTGCATATAGATCGCCAGGGTTTGCATGAGCGCCGATAGGGATCAGCGCGATCAGAAGGGCTACGAGCAGCCTGATTAAGGATGTGTTTGTGTTCATAGTTCTGCTCCTCTTTTGAATTTGATATTGTTTTTCCGGCGCATCTCCCTCTCCAACTCGTCCATGATTGCGGTGTCGATTGATCAAGTAGAGGCGCGAAGCGCCGTCATGCAATAGCCCCGACCGTCAGGTCGGGGCCTGAGTCACCCAACAAAAACAATTGAGGCCCGAAGGGCCGACATGAATTCATGCCGGTCCTTCGGACCTCTTTGATTACTTGGAAACATCTGTACCGCGACCTTACGGTCGTGGCTATCGCAAGACGGCCCTTCGGGCCTCGCGACAGTTCAATACCGCTAGTTCTGAGATGCAAAAACATTACATCGCACGGGAGCCCTAAAGCCGGGGTTAGGCTCGCGATTCTTCGATTCTCAATCGTCAATGTTCCGGACTCTTTCCGCATCGCGCTTTTCACAATCGATAACAGTTCAGAGAACTTCACGGCCTCACCCATCCCGCCAAACCGATTGGATTGCTGTTACCCGAAGCCGCTGTTAGAATCAACCAACAAAGTCCCCATCCTGATTGGGAGGTCCAAATTAGCCTTAATGGCTTTGAAAAGTCCCTAGAACCCGATTAGAAAGTTCTTAGGAAAGTTTTAGAAGAGTTTTCAGGGTGATTATGTCCGCGGCGATAAGACAGTTTTACTCGTTCGGAGATTTCACGGTCGACACCGACCAGAAAATCCTGCTGTGCCGGGGCAAGCCCCTGCAGCTCACACCGAAGGTCTTTGACATGCTGCTGATTCTGATTGAGAACAGTGGCCGGATTGTTGAGAAGGAAGCGTTGATGAATCGCCTCTGGCCCGACACTTTTGTCGAGGAATCGAACCTCACCTTTAACATTCATCTGCTAAGGAAAGCGCTCGGCGACGATACGCGCCATCCGCAATTTATTGAGACAGTCGCGCGTCGTGGTTACCGCTTCATCGCACAGGCTCGCAGTGCCTCAACCTTGAACCATCCCAATGTCCGCATAATCCATAAGATTGGCGAAACTGATGACGGACGGCCCTCCATCGCAATGGAACACATTGAAGGCGTAACGCTACGTCAGCGTATGAATGAAAGCCTTGGTACGGATCAACTTCAGGCTAACCGCTTGACGACAATTGGCTTGCCCGACATTCGCCGCAGCCGTTGGCCAAAGCGGCTGGCTTTGACGGGACTCATACTGATTAGCATCACCGGCCTGGCGGCTGGGATCTACAAATTGACCGGGCGAATTGATGCGCCGGCGACAGCTCGCTTTCAGCGAATAAATGTGACCAAGCTGACGACTAATGGGAACGCGATCTTTGGCTCGATCTCCCCAGACGGCAAGTACGTCGCCTATGTGAAAAGCGAAAATGGCCAGGAGAGCCTATGGCTGCGTCAGGTGGGTAGTTCAGGCAATCTCGAGGTGGCTCCGCCGCGCAAGGGACACTATCAGAGCATCGCCTTTTCACTCGACGGAAATTCCATCTATTACGGTTATGCAACCAGCTCCGCCAATGATGCCGGAGAGATCTTCAAAGTTCCGGTACTGGGAACGGGCGCCCCTCCCCTTAAGGTCAATCCTGAAGAAGGTCCAAGCAGCCTTTCGCATGATGGCAAACGCATTGCGTTCCTGCGTCACAGTCGTGCCACTCAGACTGACGCGCTGGTAGTCGCCAGGCCTGACAACAGCGAAGAGCAAACTCTAGTTACGCGCAAGTGGCCCGATAGATTTTCCTGGAACTGGGAGTGTCCCTTGCCAAGCGCGCCTGCCTGGACCAATGACGATCAGAACCTTGACGTCCCACTAGTTAAGTCCGATGCGAGCGGTTTTTACTTCTCCATTTACGAACTGCACCTGGCTGATCGGTCTGAGAGGACCATTCCTCTCTCGGCTAAGCGATTCGAGCAGCCGAACAGTGTAAGTCTCCTGTCGGATGCTAGTACGGTTTTAGTTGCCGGTCGCGCTCAAGGAGCCTCTTTCGAACAGATCTGGTATTTGGGACGCGACGGATCGGTGCGACCGCTGACGAACGATCTCAGCAATTACTGCACCGTGATACTGACGGCGGATTCAAAATCAATGGTGACGACCCAAACGCAAACGTTGGGCAATATCTGGGTAGCGCCAAAAGGGGAAACAGCTCACGCTGCGCAAATCACCGCCGGTCTAGGACGTTACTTCGATCTTACCTGGGCTCCGGACGGCAAGATTATCTTCGCCTCAGACGCCAGCGGCAGCGCAGATATTTATGAAACGGCGGCGAACGGTTCTCAGTTGAGGCAATTGACCTCGGGCATGAAACGCAATTATGCGCCCGCTGTTTCTCGAGACAATCGCTTCATCGTTTTTCATTCCAATCGCTCTGGCGTCTTCCAGGTCTGGCGTATGGACCGCGACGGTAGTAATCCCCAGCAGTTGACTTTCGGCGAAACGGATAGCCACTGGCCACAGTTTTCGGCGGACGGAAAATTCGTGTACTACCAGCACGTCGAGCCGGGAGACACGACCTCGCTCTGGCGTGTTCCGGCGGCCGGTGGCGCCCCCGCAAAAGTCACTGAGTGCTTTGCTGTCCGACCTGCAGTTTCTCCGGATGGTAAGTGGTTGGCTTTCTGGCAACACGAGGGCAAGCCGAGGTCGCCATGGGAACTCATGCTTTTCTCATTGGAAAGCGGCAAGCTGATTAAGACCTTTGCAATGGGCCCGACCGTCCAGGTTAACTGGGACTCGATACTTCGTTGGAATGGTGATAGTCAAAGCCTGACTTACCTGGATAACAGTGGCGGCGTCGACAATGTCTGGGGGCAACCTATCGACGGCCGCCCTGCGAAACAACTGACGAACTTTACTGACGACAAAATCTTTTCGTTTGACTGGTCGCGCGAAGGAACTCTTGTCACTTCAAGAGGTGTAATTACCAGCGACGTAGTGTTAATCAGCGATGCAGGCCCGTAAAGGGCCTTGGTAGCCAGCTGACCGATAGCGATCAGTTGTCCACAATTCCGTGTGCCAAAACTCCTTACATTAAAACTGTGATCATTGTTTCAATCCGAGCCGGACACAGCGGCCTAGGATGTCATCGATTTTTGCGATTCCCGATCAATCCAACCGAAGAACTTCATGAACTCAACGCGGGGCGTTTTCCATCGGCGCCGAGTGAGAATCGCAAAATCGCAAGCCCGACCTCAAAATTAAGAACCTATTGTCCGAAGCGCGATGAGGTTAGCTTAACATCAGCCCGGGCCCACGCCTTCTTGAAGCGCGACTCGACCAGCGCTGCGTCTTCATTCTTACCTTCGGCCTTGAGGGCTTGCATCAAGCCAAACAGCGCCCAGCCGTT
>WNGN01006788.1_pt1 | contig 14223 bp, 15 predicted proteins | sample 5400561 | NCBI WGS metagenome assembly WNGN01 (sample SAMN13153379, study PRJNA577476) | soil metagenome | isolation source: 115 cm soil or saprolite under Garry oak tree replicate 2 | place: USA:California | collected 2016-06-15
GGTCCCCGTCTCGGCGTTTACGTCCCACTGGGACCGTTGATCAAAGAAGGATCTCTCAGTAATCCGAGCGGCCTGTCCGAGAAGAGCCTGACCGGGACGCTCTTGGTTGGCGCCGAAGCGGTGTTCCGGGCCACGGAACGGCTGAGCCTAGCGGCGACCGTGCTCTTCGGGCCGAGCATGGTCGCGGTCACCGACTCCTTCGGCACGACCGACCACCGCTCCCCGGTCCTGCTCTCAGCCGCGCGGTTGATCGTGCCCGTCACATCGGTCAAGTCATTGTGGTCCCTGTACCTCGGCGGTGGCGCCGGGGTCGTGAGCCGCGGCGGATCGGAGTGGCGGTACTACAGCGGCGCAATGGCCCCGGCGTTCGTCGCCAGCCTTGGGGTGGGGGCGCCCCTCTACGGGTTGGGTGTGCGGAAACCCTACCCCCCTCCCCGAGTCGTGATGCGGGCGGAAGTGGTAGACTACATTTCCCGCGCCCAGTTCGACAAAGGGTTGCCCACCCAGACGACGGCGCGGTGGCACCAGGACGTCACTCTCTCGGTCTTGATCGCCCTTCGCCTGAGGCACCGATGATGCGACGCCGCGCGCTCGCCGCGCACCCCCGCCCACGCTGGAACGCGATGGCACGCGCCCGCCTCCTCGCCGCGGTGGCGCTCCTGCTCCCGGGCTGCGCCGGTTTTATGAAGAAGGATGTGGAGCAGTGGAGCCCGACGATTCCCGGGAGCCACTTCAAGACGATCGCCACTTTGGCCGCGAACAATACGACACTGGCGATCAAGGTGATGGTGCAGGTCCGTGAACAGCTGAACAAGGCCGGCCGGAACGCGGTGCGCCGGACCGGCCGGTGGGACAACATCGCCTCCGCCGTGGCACAGATCTGTGGCTCCTCGGACGAAGGTCCCGTCGACGGCATGCTCGTCGTTAACTACGACCACCTCGTGCTATACGACTGCGAGACCCGTAAGGCGGCGTTCGAGATTGAGAGTTCGCCCGACAAGGGTGGGGGGATCGGGGTGATCGGGATGACCAAGCGGCTCATCAAGTACCTCGAGAGGGACACGCCCGCTCCCTAGCGGCATTCCCAAAGCGGCATTCCCAATTTCCCCCTGCCCCTGGGCCGCGCGCCCCGGGGTCAGCTCCGCCCGCCAGAGCGCCCCGCCTCCCACTTGGTTTGTGTCCGTCCCCCGCGAAACACACGAGACGCACAGTGCAAGTTCCACTGTGCGTCTCGTGTCCAACCTAACCTACTACTACAGTCTTCCGTTAGACCAGCACGACGCTACCACAGGTACTGAATGTTGAAGTTCCAGCTGCTCCCGTTGCGCCAGTTCTGGTCCAAAACTGCCGCCTGCGACTCGCTCCTGTCAAAATAGAAGTTCCAGTTCATCGCAAAGCGGTAGATAAACGTGATGCCCTTGCTGACATCGTCGGGAATCGTGTGCACGGTCCCGCCCGCGTCGGTGAACTGCCGCTTCTCGTATTTGCTCAGCGACAGGTTGACGCCGAACGTCCGGTTGTAATAGTACCGCGCCGCGACACCGATCCCCCGCATCGACGACTTGGCACCGTCGATGTAGGTCTCGTCCTCGACGGACTGGCCAAGGTTCCACGAGACGCTGTGGGGCCCCTTATCCGTGAACCCGCCGGAAAGGTTGAAAATCATCCGCGTACCGTCGCCCGTCATGGCCGACGTGTAAGCCGCCCCGCTGGCCCGCGTCGCCGACACGCCTTGCACCGCGTCAGCCGTGAAGATGGTGCGCTGGCCGTCATTCTGCACCCTGAGGCTGCTGACGATCGGGATCAGGTCGTTGCCGGCTTTGTACTGGTAGTTCGCGATCACCCAGCCCGCATCGGTGTTCATCAGGAAATAGCCGACCTGGAATCTGTAGTTCATCCGCTTCCAGTCGAGGTTATCCCCGTCACCCGGCTCGACGCCCAACAGCACGGCGAAGCGATCCGCCAAAAATGCATACACGTCGGTCAGGAAGTACGGCCCGTGCGAGCCCGCCAGGTTGGTGCCAAAGCGCAGCTGGTTGTTCGGAGCGGCGTTGCCGACCACCCCCAAGAAGTTGTGACTGCCCTCGGAGTATCCCGCGGCCTGCCACCCGAGGATGTTGCCGCCCGTGTTGGTCGTGAGCGAATAGAGGTAGTGGTTCAGGCCGATGTAGCCGTGGGTGTTGCCCCCAGGACCACCACCGCCGTAGATGTACAACTCGTTCCAGATGCCAATGTGGTCGCCGATCGGACCGGCAAAGTGAATAGCCAGGGTACCGAAGATGTCGCTGTTCGGCGCGCCCGCTGTCGGCTCCGGCAGGGCCGGATCGCTTGCAGGTGTGGCTTGCTGGAGCAGGATGCTGCGACCATGGAAGCTCAGCGCGCTCCCGAGCGTCAGCACGAGCCGCTGACCGTTTAACGCGCCCTCCGTGCCCGCCTCAACCTTCTCCGCCACCCACGGCGTGCGGAACCCGTTCAGCCGGAACTTCATCCCGGTGAACGTGAAGTCCGGCGCCGGCGTCACGCTCATGTGGCACTGGTTGCAGGTCAGCCCCGTCTGCCGCACAAACGCCGGCACACGGGCATCGGCAACCTGCGCCACCACCCCGAGCGCTGCCAACACTACTGTCACTCTAAGCCACCGCATAGTGTACCTCCTTACGGCCGGGTACTCCTTCAGGCTACTCCGCTGGAACCGAACGTGGTGGATGAACGGTGGGCTTGGTTCGGTTCCAAGGAGGACAAGCACAACCCTGCATGGGAGCACTAAGGAGCACCCTGAAGGGCCACCGTTCATCCACTAATTTCCTCTTCCGCGATGAGCGCCTCGATCTCGATTAATCACCCTCCGGGTTGGTCATGTTGTGAACGCTTCGCTGCGCCAACCGTTACGTCTACGACTGCTGCTTTGGGCCCAAGACCTCCCTTATATGAGACGAGTCCAGGCGCGGATCGGTTCTCAACCAGGGAGAACAGGGGCAGCGGTCGGAGCCCGAAACGCTCCGCGGCGCGACCGCGTGGCTGAGGGATGGGGGTTCACACGGCCCGGTGACCGCTGGACCGCCATGGGCTTGGAGGATTCAAGGTCCCGCCGCCGGGTCCCTTGTCCTACAGTCCGCAGGCACGAGGCCTCGTCCCTACGACGTGATCGTCGCGCCAGCGGCTCGGCCCCTCGTCCCCGGCGTGCGGCGTCGGTAGCTTGGTGCCCGATGAGCGCTTCCGGCCCGATCACCCACGTCTCGGACACGGCGCGCTGGGTCGCGCTGTACCGGGCGATGGAGAGCGAGCGGCCCGACGCCCTGTTCCGCGACCCCTACGCCCGGCGGCTCGCCGGGGAGCGAGGCGAGCAGATCCTCCGCACGATGCGCAAGGGTACGAGCTGGGCGTGGCCGATGATCGTGCGCACCGCCGTGATGGACGAGGTGATCCTGCGCGCCATCGCCCGGGACGGGGTCGACACCGTGGTCAACCTCGCCTCAGGGCTCGACACGCGACCCTACCGCCTGTCGCTGCCACCGGCACTGCGCTGGTTCGACGTGGACTTTCCCGCCGTAATCGCCTACAAGCGGGAGCAACTGCGGGGCGAGCGGCCGGTGTGCGTGCTGGAATACGCCGCGGCCGACCTCACGAACGCCGCCGAGCGGCGCGCCCTGTTCGCACGCGTGGGCGCGGCGACACGCGCGGCGCTCGTGATCAGCGAAGGGCTCCTCATCTACCTCACGGCCGAGCAAGTGACGGGTCTGGCGACGGAGCTGCACGGGCAGCCGTCATTCCGGTGGTGGCTGATCGACCTCGCGTCTCCCGCGCTGCTCAAGATGATGGAGACGTCGTGGGGGCAGGCCGTCGCCGCGGGGGACGCGCCGTTCCAGTTCGCGCCCGCCGAGGGAACCCAATTCTTCGAGGCGTCCGGCTGGCGCGAGGCCGAATACCGCTCGACGTGGGACGAGTCGCTGCGCCTCAAGCGCAGCATGCGGTTCGCGCGGCTGTGGACCCTCGTCGGACGGTTCGCCCCGAAGCGGCGCCGGGACGAATGGCGCCGCTTCTCGGGGATCGTACTGCTCGAGCGGGGGTGACGGCACCAGCCCCATGCAGAACCCCGACGTCGCCCGCGCCTTCGACGAGGTCGCGGACCTGCTCGAGATCAAGGACGAGAACCCGTTTCGCGTGCGCGCCTACCGCAACGCCGCCCGCGCCATCCGCGACTTCCCGGAATCGATCGCCGACTGGGTCCGCGAAACCCGCGACCTGACCGAGATTCCTGGCATCGGCGAGGACCTTGCCGAGAAGATCGCGACCCTCGTGACGACGGGCGAGCTGCCGCTGCGCAAGCAACTCCTCAGCAAGCTCCCCGCCGGCCTGCTCGACCTGCTGCGCATCCCCGGCCTCGGCCCCAAGCGAGTCAAGCTCCTGTACTCGAAGCTGAAGGTAAAGTCCGCCGCCGATCTCGCCACGGCGCTCGAGCGCGGGCGCGTGACGAAGCTCAAGGGGTTCGGCCCGAAGATAGAGGAGAAGATCCGCGCGGGCCTCGGCGCCGCACAGGTCACCGAGCGCCGCATGCTGCTGAACGAAGCCGAGACCCAAGCCGAGGCCCTCGTGACGTACCTGAAGGAAGGCGGGGGGATCAAGGAAATCGCCGTGGCTGGGAGCTACCGGCGCCGCCGTGAGACGATCGGCGATCTGGATATCCTCGTGACGTCGGCGGACAGCGCCAAGGTCATGCGCCGCTTCGTGGGCTATCCCGACGCAGGCGAGGTGCTTTCCCAGGGCGACACACGCTCGACCATCAAGTTGCGCGGCGGGCTGCAGGTGGACCTCCGCGCCGTCGACCCCGCGGCCTACGGCGCCGCACTCCAGTACTTCACGGGCTCCAAGGCGCACAACGTCGAGCTGCGGCAGCTCGCCCAGGGGAAGGACCTCAAACTCAACGAGTATGGTCTCTTCCGGGGTACGCGCCGGGTGGCGGGAAAGACCGAGGAAGAGATCTACGCCAAGCTCGGGCTCGACTGGATCCCGCCCGAGCTGCGGGAGGCGCGCGGGGAGATCGCGCTGGCGCGCGAGCACCGGCTACCGAAGCTGGTCGAGCTCAAGGACATCCGCGGCGACCTCCAGATGCACACCAACGCCACCGACGGCAAGGGCACGATCGACGAAATGGCGGCCGCGGCGCGGCAGCTCGACTACGAGTACATCGCCATCACCGATCACTCGAAGCGCGTCACCATGGCGCTGGGGCTCGATCCCAAGCGGCTGCGCGAGCAATGGAAGACGATCGACGAGTGGAACGCGACGGGGCGAGGGCTCACGATCCTGAAGAGCGTCGAGATGGATATCCTCGAGAGCGGCAAGCTCGACCTGCCGGATGATGTCCTGGCGGAAGCGGACTACGTGGTCGCGACGATCCACTACGTCATCACGCAGACGGCGAAAGAGATCACCCGCCGGCTCGTCCGCGCCGCCGAGCATCCGTGGGTGGACGCGATCGGGCACCCGACGGGGCGCATGCTGGGCAAACGCGAGCCCTACCCGCTCGACTTCGACACCCTGGCACATGCCTGCGCCACATCGGGGTGTCTGCTCGAGCTCAACGGTCACCCCGAGCGGATGGACCTCCCCGACACGCTCGCCGCCGCGGCGAAGCAGCACGGCGTGCGACTCGTGCTGTCCACCGACAGCCACCAGCCGACGACGTTGCCGTTCATGAAGTACGCGGTGGACCTGGCGCGGCGCGCGGGACTGGAAGCGGGGGACATCCTAAACACTAGACCCCTGGACGAATTTCGGCGAGGACTTAAACGGTACCGTTAGCGCCTCCGTCCGCCCCTACCGCCACATACCGCCCCTTACCGCCAGCTCCAGCTGCACCACGGGCGCGAAGCTCCGCCGGTGATGCGCCGTCATCCCGTGCTCCGCGAGCGCCGCCAGGTGGTACGCCGTGCCGTAGCCCTTGTTGCTCGCCCAGGCGTAGGCGGGGTGGTGCGCGGCGAGGCGTTGCATGAGGCGATCGCGCACGGTCTTGGCGATGACGGAGGCGGCGGCGATGCAGTGGCAGTGAGCGTCGCCGTCCACGATCGCGTCGTGGGTCCATCCCAGCTCGGGACACGGCAGCCCGTCCACCAGCACGTGTTCGGGGCGCACCGCCAGGCGGCCCAGCGCACGCCGCATCGCGAGGATCGTCGCACGCCGGATGTTGAGCCGATCGATCTCGCGGACGCTCGCCGCGCCGACGCCGACCGCGAGGGCGCGTTGCCGTACCAGCCCGGCGAGCCGCAGTCGGACGCGCGGCGTGAGCAGCTTGGAATCGCGCAGCCCGCGGATCACCTTGCAGTATGCCGGAAACACGACGGCCGCGGCCACCACTGGACCGGCCAGGGGACCGCGGCCTGCTTCGTCGACGCCGGCGACGACTTCCCCGCCTTCAGCCCAGAGCGCGCGTTCGCGCTCGAGTGAAGGACGGGGGCGTCTCACGTTTCCGGTTGCTCCGTGGTGGGGACGACGCCCGCGCGCTTCTCACGAATGCGCGCCGCCTTGCCGGCGAGCCGCCGCAGGAAGTAGAGCTTGGCGCGGCGCACGCGCCCCTTGCGCACCAGCTCGATCTCCGCGATGGAGGGACCGTGCAACGGGAAGATGCGCTCGACGCCGACCCCCGCTGAGATCTTGCGAACGGTGAAGGTTTCGTTGATGCCACCGCCGCGGCGGGCGATGCAGATGCCCTCGAACGCCTGCAGGCGCTCCTTCTCGCCCTCGCGCACGCGCACCATGACGCGCACCGTGTCGCCCGGATCGAACGCGGGAATGTTGGTCTTCAAGCCTTCGCGCTCGACCTCTCTCAGCCGGTCCATACCCTCACCCTCGCTCTTCCGTTGCCTGTCTGTTCCATAGATCCGGCCGGCGCTCGCGCGTCAGGCGCTCGGCTTCCCGTGCGCGCCACTCGGCGATCTTCTCATGATCGCCACCCAACAATACCGCGGGGACGTCCATCCCGCGATAGCTCGGCGGCCGCGTGTAGCTCGGCGGAGCGAGCAACCCGTCGTAATGCGAATCGGTCGCGGCGGACTCGTGGTCGCCGAGCGCTCCCGGCAGGAGCCGCACCACGGCGTCGATCACGCACAGCGCTGCCGGTTCGCCGCCCGACAACACGAAGTCACCGATCGACAGCTCTTCAGCGCCGAGGCCGTCCGCGACCCGCTGGTCCACGTCCTTGTAGTGGCCGCACAGCAACGTCAGCTCCTTGGCGACCGCGAACCGGACCGCGTCGTCGTGGGTGAAGCGCCGCCCGCGAGCCGACAGCAGCACGATGGGCGGGCCCACACGGAGGTCGTCCACCGCCTCGAAGAAGGGCTCCGGCTTCAGCACCATCCCGGCGCCCCCGCCGTACGGGTAATCGTCCACGGTGTGGTGCTTGTCGTGCGTGTAGTCCCGCAACTGTACCACGCGGAAACGCACCAGCCCCGCCGCCGCCGCCCGACCCAGGATGCTCGTCGCGAACGGCGCGGCGAACAGCTCGGGGAACAGAGTCACCACGCTAATCGTGAGCATCGGGCTCGTCCGTGGCGACGTAGTGGTCTCGCCATGCTTCGACAACGGCGCGGCCGCTCACTCCCTCGAACCCGAGCAGCCATTCGCGGTGATACGCCCGGCGCCGCGCGATGATCAGCGGCCCCGCGACCACGCGCCGCTCGGCGTCCACCACGAACAGGCGCGCACGGGGAACGAAGATCGCGCCAGGGTTCTCGACCAGGGGGATCACTGCCACCTCCCCCTGCTGTCCATGCGGCTTGCGCAGCCGCCCGACTAGGCGGGCCGTTTGCCGAACACCCCGGCCTTCTTCAGCAGCCCGTCGGCAGCGCGCCCTTCGCCAGCCACGCCTGCACCTGCTCGGTGTTCACCTTGATCACCGCCGGATTGGCGCGCGGGTCGTAGTGGCCGAGCGTCGCCACGAACCGGCCGTCGCGCGGGGACTCCTGGTCGGCGACCACGATGCGGAAGTACCCCTGCCCCTTCCGCCCCACGCGCCGCAACCGAATCCGAGTTGCCATCTGATCGTCCTACGTCCGCTGGAGGGCCAAAACCTACTCGGGGGGTGGGTCTAAACCAAGGGGCGATGGGGCCTCACTTGAGCTTTACTCTCGGCAGGTGCTTCCATCCCGCCCAGCTCGCCGGCGCATCAACCAGTCGCACGCCCGGCAAGCGGCCCACCGCGAGCCGCGTGATCTCTGACCGCCTGACCGCCTGACCGCCCCACCGCCTCTTGCTCCACGCCCGCCTCAGCCCGCCAGCGAACCGATCCGCCGCGGCGGCGTTGTCCCACACGGAGTACCACACGACGGCGGCGGCGGCGCGCCCCAGGACCTCGTAGCGATCGCCGCCCCAGCCGGTCGCGAGCGTGGTCGCCTCACGCTCGTCGCCAAGGAACTGCTCGAGCAGCAGCCGGGTCTCGAATTCACCTAGATCGTCTTCGTAGCGCACCGTATCGAGCGCGGGACCGACAAACGCGAGCGCGATCGGCCGGTCCCCCGCGGCGTACCGCTCGGTATGGAGGATCTGCTCCGTCGAGGTCGGCATCAGCGAACCGAACGGCTGCTTCCCCGGGTGCCCAGTCTCGAACCAGCGCACGAAGTCCGCGCCAGCGAGGTAGGGGAAGATAAGGCTCTCGCGCAGCCACTGCGGAGTGTTCGCGAACATCGGCATCTGGGCCTGCTGCCGGCTGACGGCGTCCCGCTGATCCCAGAAGCGTGGCAGGTCCTCGATCTTCTGCTCAGGCATGAGGACGAGGAGTCCCACGAGGGTTGCCTGACCCTCGAGGATCGCCTGGGCCGCCGTGCGGCGGTCGTTCTGCTGCCGCTGCTGGATGAGTGAGTTAAGGTCGATGTATTGGTGTTGGAGCGCATGCGCCAACTCGTGCGAGATAACGGTCCGCGCGAGCGCTGGATCAATGTCGGTCCGGATGTACAGGGCGCTCGAGTCGGCGTCATAATACCCGGCAACCTGCTCGCCGAGGAGATCGATCATTGTGCGCCGCAGGTCCACCGAATCGGGCAACAACCCGAAGAGCCGATACGCCGCTTGGACACCGTCAAGCTCGGCGGGGGGAAGGTCCTTGTCGAACTTGTGTATCACGTAGTCTCGGACGTCTGCCCGCGTGCGGCGCAACACGAGGGGGCGGTGCTTGAACCTGAGCCCGGTGGCGCGCTCGACGGCCGGCATCATCTGGTCGACGGCCCGCTTCAACTCTGCGTCACTCTGAACCTGACGGGCGCGCTCGCTGCACGACATCGCCACCAGCAGCGCCGCAACGACTCCCCCCGCCCTCAACCGGTCCACTCGATCCCTTTCCCCACCGCCGCCCCCACGACCCGCGCGATGTCTTGTCCGCTGACGACGATCCCCTGGCGCTCGAGCTCCTGGCGCAGCAGCTGGTCGAGCTCGGCGCGCTGGTCGGCGAGGGTCGGTAAGGGGCGGGCGGAGGCGGTAGGAGGCGGAACCTGCGCCGCAGCGGTACCGCCCCCGTCCGCCCCCGTCCGCCCCCTACCGCCCAGCATTCTCTCGATCTCCTCTCCAATCCGCTCCAGCACCGGAAAAATCTCCGCCATGAGGTCCTCAACCGGCTCCCCCTCCCCGCGTGCAGGCTCGTGCGTCAACCCGCGCCGGATCATCGCGTCGACCTTGCGGCGCTCCCGGATCAAGCGCTCGAGCTCGGGCGAGATACGCGCCGTCGCCTGCGCGTGCGCGCACGCCTCGTCCAGCACGTCGATCGCCTTGTCCGGGCGCGCACGATCGGGCACGAAGCGGTCGGTCAGGACGATCGCGGCTTTGAGGGCGTCGTCGGTGAGCGCGACGGCATGGTGGCGCTCGAGCCGCGGCCGGCGCGCCACGAGGACTTCCCACGTCTGAATCGCGTCGAGCTCCTCCACCGCCACGGGCTGGAATCGGCGCTCGAGCGCCGGATCACCCCGAATCCAGCGGTCGTACTCTCCACCCGTGGTCGCGCCGACGATGCGGATGTCGCCGCGCACCAGGGCAGGCTTCAGCATGTTGGCGGCGTCCATCGCGGCGCCCATCGCAGTGCCCTGACCGATCAGGTTGTGCAGCTCATCCACGAACAGGATCAGCTCGGGGTCGGCCGCGAGCGCGCGCACCAGCCGGCGGACTCGCTCCTCGTATTGGCCGCGGAACGCGGTGCCCGCAAGTAAAGCGACGTGATCCAGCGCTACCAGCCGCGCGTCCTTGAGCGCGGGCGGCACGTCGCCGGTGGCGACGCGCTGCGCCAGTCCCTCGACGATCGCCGTCTTCCCCACGCCCGCCTTGCCGATGAGCGCGGGATTGTTCTTGCTCTGGCGTAGCAGGATGTCCACGACGCGGGCGATTTCGGCATCGCGGCAGCGCACCGGCTCGAGATCGCCGCGGCGCGCCTGCGCGGTGAGATCCACACCGACCCGCTCGAGCACGTCGCCCGTATCGAACAGACCACCGAGCGGGTCGCTCACGGCATCAGCTCCCCCGCAGAAACTGCAGGTACCACTGGATGATCGCGTCGCCCGCCACGAACGTGACGCCTGCGCCCACGGCGAGGAATACCCCGAACGGCACGAGACGTTTGCGCTTCAGGGAGAGGGGCAGAAACACGACGCTGCCAGCCACGGCGCCGAGAAACACCGTGAGCAGCACGCCCTTCCAGCCGATGAACGAGCCGACCATGGCCATCATCTTGATGTCACCGCCCCCCATCGCCTCCTCCCGGAACGCCCAACGTCCGGCCTGCGCCACGACGAACAGCAACGCGAAGCCCGCTACGGCACCGAGCACCGCCTGCAGAAACCCGTCCACGCCTCCCCACAACGAGAGGGTGAGCCCGAGCACGAGCCCGCCCCAGGTGAACGCGTCGGGGATCAAGTAGTGCCGCGCGTCGGTGATTGCAATGCCGAGGAGGATGGTGCCGAGCAGCCCTGCGGCGAGCGCCTGGACCGTGGCTCCGTAGGCCAGCACCGCCGCAAGCCACAGCAGCCCCACGGCCGCCTCGACCACCGGGTACTGCACCGAGATGCGCGCACCGCAGTGACGACAGCGGCCCTTGAGCAGCAGCCAGGAGACGACCGGGATGTTGTCCCGCCAGGCGATGGGGCGCCGGCACTTTGGGCAGGACGAGGGCGGGCGCAGCAACGACTGCTCATGCGGCAGGCGGAGGATGCAGACGTTGAGGAAGCTTCCGAGACAGAGGCCGAGCAGAGCGGCCCCCGCGAGCGCCAGGGCGTCAGCGCCCACGCAGGACCTCGTACAGCAGGATCCCGGCCGCCACCGCGACGTTGAGGGACTCCGCCCCCTGCGCCAGCGGAATCGCGACGCGCCGCGTGGACACGGCGTTCAAGTGCGGCCGGATCCCGGCCCCCTCGTTGCCCACGATCACGCCGATCGGCCCGGTATCCGAGCGCCCCCCTTCCCCCGTCCCTTTTCCCCCGCTCGCGAGCGCGCGGTGCAGCGGTGCACCGTCCGCCGCCGCCGCCCACAGGGTGAGCCCTCGCTTGCGCGCCCACGCGATGAACGCGCCATCGTCGAGCGCGACGACGGGGTGGCGAAACGTGGCGCCCATCGCGGCACGGAGCGCCTTGGGGCTGAGCACGTCGGCGCTGCCGCGCAACACGACGGTGCCCGCGGCACCAAGGGCGTGCGCCGTGCGGATCAGCGTGCCGACGTTACCCGGGTCCTGCACGCCGTCGATGACCAGCGCCACGCCCCGGTCGCCGACCGGGAGCTCATCGGCAGTCCACTTGCGGGGCTCGACGACCGCGAGGATCCCCTGGGGCGTCTCCGTGTCGGCGAGCTGCTCGAGCGTACGCGCCGAGACTTGCTCTACCGGGACGGCGTGGCGCTCGAGCTCGGCACGGAGCGCGCTGCCCCGCGCCGTGCGGTCGAGCTCGGGCGCGACCAGGGCGCCGCGGAACTTGAGCCCGGCGCCGAGCGCCTCCTCGATGAGCCGCACACCCTCCACGATGGCGAGGCCGCGACGGCCGCGCGCCTTGCGCCGTTGGAGATCGCGCAGCATCGCTTGCAAATTACTGGCTATGAGGACTCCCTCCCGCCGGCGGCGGCCGGCTTGTCTAAACGTCGCCGCCCCCTGCGTGTTTGCCAAGCGCAGGGACGCTCGGTGAGGATCGCCCTCACAATCGCCGGCTCCGACTCGGGCGGCGGCGCCGGGATCCAGGCCGACCTCAAAACGTTTCATCAGTTCGGCGTCTTTGGCACGACCGTCCTCACGGCCGTGACTGCACAAAACACCCGCGGCGTGCAGGGGTGGCAGGCCGTCCCCGTCGACCTTGTCATCCGCCAACTCGACGCCGTCGCAGGCGATCTGCCGCCCCTGGCCATGAAGACCGGGATGCTTGCGTCGGGCGAGATCGTGGAGGCTGTCGCGGCTGGCATCGTGCGGCACCGCCTCCCGAACTACGTGCTCGACCCCGTCATGGTCGCCACGTCGGGAGACCGTCTGCTGCACGCCGACGCCGCACGCTTGATCGCTCAGCGGTTGGTACCGCTCGCCACGCTCGTCACCCCGAACCTCGACGAAGCGACGATCCTGCTCGAGGAGGAGGTGAGTACCGCCGATCAGATGGCGCGCGCTGCAGCGGCGCTCGTGAAGCTGGGAGCACGCGCCGCGCTAGTGACGGGCGGACACCTGGCAGGGGACGAGGTCGTGGATGTGTTCGTCGCCGACGGCGCTACGCGGCGGTTCGCGCACCCGCGGCTCGACACGGCGTCCACCCACGGGACGGGGTGCACGCTCTCAGCGGCGGTGACGGCCGGGCTGGCGCACGGTCGGCCGCTGCCCGAGGCGGTTGCCGATGGCGTCGCCTTCGTGCAGCGCGCGCTGGCTGCGGCCCCGGGGCTCGGGAGCGGCCACGGGCCGCTCAATCACTTCGTTCCGGCCCCGCCCCGGCCGCCGACGGAGGGGCTCTAGAAGGCGGTTTGGCAGTTTGGCGGTTTGGCGGTTAGGGGGTACGGCACGCATGGTTTCGTTTCGCGCGACTCGTATACCGCTCGCAGATTCGTTCGCGTGGCCTCCCACGAACGTGTGTCCCTGCGCGTGTCAGCCAGCCGGCGTTCCTTCCGGCTTCGCGGATACGACTATTCTCGGGCAGGGGCGTACTTCGTCACGATTCGCTCTTCGGACAGCGAGCCAGTATTCGGCAGGATGACCGGAGGCAAACTTCGGCCGAGCCCTATCGGGTTGTGTGCGCGAGACTGCTGGACCGAGATACCAAAGCATTTTCCGTTTGTTGAGCTAGACGTTTTCATCCTCATGCCGGATCACCTGCATGGAATTGTTCAGATTGTGCACAGCGACCACAAACGGCCTGCGGTAACTGTAGGGGCACGACATGTCGTGCCCCTACAAGACGCCGCGACGCCGTCGTTCGGGTATTCCCAACCCCATTCTTTACCACGCGTCGTCGGGTCCTTCAAGGCCGCCGTGTCAAGGCGCGTAGGGCGCCCCATCTGGCAGCGCAACTACCATGAGCGCATCATCCGGGAGGAGGAGGAGCTCCGACAGATCCGGTGGTACATCAGAACCAATCCGCGGCGCTGGACGACCGAAGAGAGATCTGTAGCGGTCGGCGGATCGGGAGGGGCCAGCAATCTGTAGGGGCACGGCTTGGGCTCAGGGGATTTGTGGTTCAACAATTCTGTAGGGGCACGACATGTCGTGCCCCTACAAACAAACGAAACGCACTGCCTCGGACACCAGCCACCTAACCAACTGACCACCTAACCAACTGAGCGCCTGAGCACCCTACCGCCCACCGTCTACCCGCCTACCCGCCAACCCGCCTTTCGGATTCCACCAGTACGTCACCTTCACCAGGAAGATGTTGTCCGCGTGGGCGCTGAGCAGCCGGTTCACCGCATGCCCAAACTGGAAGTCGCCGCTGATCTCGTCATCCGAGCGCGTCTGCGTCCACACCAGATAGATCGCCGAACCCGGGGAGAACTCCCACCGCAGCACCGCGTTGCCGCGGAGCGAGCGGAGATTCGAGGCGGGGTCCTTGAAGCTCAGCGTGTCGGAGCTCGAGCCGCTTGCCTGCACGTGATATCGCCCGGTCGAGTCCCGGGAGATGTTGCCGACGTCCCGACCGTACACGTTGAAGTCGAAGCTACGCGGCCGGGCGAGCTCCTTGAACGCCCGGTAGCTGACCGCCGAGATCAGCGGCTGGGCGTACAGCTGGAGACTCAGTC
>WNGN01010163.1_pt1 | contig 14219 bp, 16 predicted proteins | sample 5400561 | NCBI WGS metagenome assembly WNGN01 (sample SAMN13153379, study PRJNA577476) | soil metagenome | isolation source: 115 cm soil or saprolite under Garry oak tree replicate 2 | place: USA:California | collected 2016-06-15
CGAGGCCTGGCGCGCAGCATCGCGGGCGCGCTGGCCGACGTGGGCCGCGGAGTGCGGCCGCCAGAATGGGTGGGAGACGTCCTCCAAGCGCGCGACCGCCGCCAGGCGCCGCGCACCGCGCCCGCGGGAGGGCTGACCTTGATGGAAGTGATTTACTAGGAAACTCGAAAAAGAGATGAGCAAACAGAAAACATGGACGGCGAAAGCCGCGGATCTGAAGAGTGACTGGTATGTCGTCGATGCGACAGACCAGGTTCTCGGCCGCCTGGCGTCAGGCGTGGCCGCGATCCTGCGCGGCAAGCACAAGCCGACCTTCACCCCTCACCTGAACAGTGGCGACCACGTAGTGGTGATTAATGCGGCCAAGGTGAAGGTCACCGGTAGCAAGCTGCAGAACAAGGAATACACGCGGTACACCGGTTACCCGGGCGGCCTTCGGAAGCGGACGATGGAGCGCGCGCAGCAGCTCGATCCGACGTTCCCGATCACGACAGCCGTGCGCGGCATGCTGCAGCGCAACACCCTGGGAGCCGATATGCTGAAGCGCCTTCGCGTCTACGCGGGCGCGGAGCACGGTCACCAGGCCCAGCAGCCGAAGACGCTGAGCTTCGACGAGAAAGGAAACATGAAGATTGGCTGACACGATGAATCGAGGCACCGGCCGCCGGAAGAACGCGATCGCCCGCGTGCGATTGCAACCGGGCGAGGGCCGCGTCACCGTCAACGAGAAGGATCCCCTCGCGTATCTCGGCCGGCGCGTGCTGGAGATGACGGCTCTCGCGCCGCTGCGTGTGACTAACACCCAGCGCAAGTTCGACATCACGATCAAGGTGATCGGCGGCGGTACCAGCGGTCAGGCCGGCGCGATCGCCCACGGCATCGCGCGCGCGCTCTGCCGCTATGACCCCGACTTTCGCGCGGCGCTGAAGAAGGCGGGGCTGCTGACGCGAGACGCTCGGATGAAGGAGCGCAAGAAGTACGGACTGAAGCGGGCCCGGAAAGCTCCCCAGTACACAAAGCGATAGAAGCGGGTTCTCGCCGGCTCGACTGGCCCGACTGCCAGAACACCCGCGACCTCGGCGGTCTTCCTCGGAATGGTGGTCTGACGCGCGCACGCGTCGTGATCCGGTCCGACCACCTCGGTCACCTCACCCCCGAGGGACGCAAGGCGCTCACCGCGTACGGCGTGTCGGTCGTCATCGACCTGCGCAGCGCGTCCGAGGTCCTCACCAAGCCAAATCCGTTTGCCGATGGGACCGCGGCGCGCTACCTGCATCACGAGCTCGTGGACGACGCGAACATGAACAACATCGGCGATTCCGAGAGCATGTTCGAGCGCTACCTGTTCATCGTCAACCACCGACCCCACGCGTTTCGCGACGTCCTCACCTCGCTGGCCGAGGCGGAGGGTGGCGTCCTGTTTCACTGCTTCGCCGGCAAAGACCGGACGGGGCTCGTCGCGGCGATGATCCTATCCCTTGCCGGCGTGCCCGCCGAACACATCGCCGCGGACTACGGCGAGACCGACCGCCAGCTTGCCAAGCAGTACGAGGTGTGGGTCAGCGAGGCCGAGCCCGAAAAGCGCGACGCGTTTCGCGAGGAGCTTCGATGCCCGCCGGAGCGCATTCTCGGCGTGCTCGAGCACATGGAGCACGAGTGGGGCGGGGTCCAGGGCTACCTCGAGGTCGCCGGGATGACTCCGGCGAACATCGACCGCGTCAGGACGCGACTGGCATAGACCCGGGAACGATACGTGGCCGGCTGGTCGAGCTTCGACCCGCAGAAGGCTTCGAGCCCTCGTCGGGCAGCTCGAGGTGGTGGGTATGGCGGCCGTCAAAGTGCTCGCCGACGACACGAATCTCGATAGGAAGTCGGCACTGGAGGAGGCAGGTTTCAAACTCGTGAGCGCGTTCCCGCCGCCGCGCGCAAAGCGCCGACGAGGGCACGGGATCCGGCGTTACGAGTGGACACCACACGCCTGACGAATCAGGCCACGCCGGAATCCGGTCCTCGAGGCAACTGTCGGAATAGATCCATCCGCGGCGGCACGGTCACGTACTGACCGCCCTCGGTCCGGACAATCTGCCACCTACCTTCATGCACCATCCAGTGATGGCGATGGCAAAGAAGGACAAGGTTTGACAAGTCTGTGGAGCCGCCGGCGATCCAATGCTTCAAGTGGTGGCCGGATGTGTAAGACGCCGCCCGGTCGCAGCCAGGCCATCTACATCCCTTGTCCCTCACGTTGAGGGCGCGCCTGGTGGACCCCCGAATCTTGCGCGTCGTGCGCCCGACGTCGATCACCTGTGAATCGGCGTTGAGCAACATTCGCGTCACGTTGCAGTCGCACGCCAATCTTTCGACGGCCCTGGCTGAGATCGGCACTGATAGCTCCAGGTCCGCGGCAGGTGCGCCACAGCGCTGAAGCAGAGTCTCGAGTGTTGTCGTGACTTGCAGGTGAGGACGCTGCCCCACTCGCTGAGCAAGCGCTCCTCCATCCAGCGCGTGGTGCGCCATCTCGACCAGCCCGTCGGCCAGACGACGGTCGAGCCTTCGGTCATCGCCCTTGGCGTTGCGCTTTGCAAGCGGCTCCAAGGCCGTTCGGAGGGTCGCGCCGCCTTCGGCATCGAGCACGCCGCGGATCCACAGCACTCCGCCTTCACCCGTCGTCAAGCTCAGGGCTCGGGCCTGGGAGGTTTCGGCCTCTTGCTTCGCATAGCCCTCTGGATCGACGGAGTGCCGGTAGTGATGGCAATAGTTGCGAAATCGGCCGACGGTGAAATCCATCGCCTTGTACAACAGCGGCGTTTCATCAAACGGCCGCTTCGAGCCCGACTCTTGAAGCGCGATCGCTTCCCGGGCGATCAGCGCCAGGTGTGAAAAGCCGATATCCCCGCCGGCCATGGCTTCGATGCTCTGCGGCACGCTCGCGACCTGCTCGCCGACGGCCAGCCTGTCGCCGGCCGCCCCGCTCGTCATGTGGCAGTTGAGCCTCAACCAGTGGATCGGCGAGAGGGAGCCGCAGCGTCGTATTGATCGGTCGCCGCAAAGGCAGCCGCCATCTCCGAGAACTTCAGGTCGAGCATGCACCGGCCACGCGAGAGCTCCCTCAGATCGGCAGCCGCCTCCGGACCTGTATCGCGCGCTGGTTCGGCGCAGAACTCCTCGATCTGCCTCACCAGCCGCAAGACCGACTCCGACACCGACGCGCCAGTCATGCGGCGGAACGTTACGAACGAATGTTCAAAAAGGGAACGGCCTTAACAGCGATTCTCGCAGTACGCTCGACCGTCGCGCACTCGTCGTCTCTTAACAGGTGGGGTAGTCGCTACCCCGCCTGTCCATGACACTCGTGCTCATGAAAGAGAAAACCGTCGTCAAGCAGCTGTATCGCCTCAACGTGGAACCCCGCGTGATCGACCAGCTCAGCAAGCTGGCAGCGCGTACCGGTGAGCCGAAGACCCGGATCGCCACGCGCCTGTTCACCGAGGCTGTCATGGGCTTCAAGCCGCCGGCGGCGAAGAAGAACGGCGCTAAGCCCTAGCCTTCCTCTCGTTGGGGATCGACGGCATGGCCACCTGGAGGCGTCGCGTACATGGCCTCGATCTGCGGGCCGTACTTGCTGTAGATGACGCGCCGCTTGAGCTTCATGGTCGGCGTCAGCTCCTCGGACTCGGGAGACCACTCGGTCGGGAGGATGGTAAAGCGCTTGAACTGCTCCACGCGCGAGAGGTGGGTGTTGCCCGCGGTCAGCGCGCGCCTGACCTCCTCGATCACCGTGGGGTCCTCGGCGAGCTCGGCCATCGTCGTCGCGCCGATGCCGCGGGCCTTGGCCCATGCAGGTGCGACCTGGGGGTCGAGCACGACCAGGACGGAGATGAAGTTTCGCGAATCGCCGACGGCCACGGCCTGGCCGATGATCGGGCTGGACTTCGCAAGCGACTCGAGGTTTGCCGGCGAGATGTTCTTGCCCGCCGACGTGATGATCAACTCTTTCTTACGGTCAATGATCCGGAACTGGCCGTTGGGCCCGGGCTCCGCGATGTCGCCGCTGTGGACCCAACCTTGGGCGTCGATGATCTCGGACGTCTTGCCCGGTTCCTTGTAGTAGCCGACCATGACGTTGCCCCCGCGGACCAGCAGCTCGCCGTCCTCGCCCAGCCGCACCTCGACGCCGGGCATCGGACGGCCGATCGAAGGTGCCTGGTGGTCGTCCATGGGTACCACGGTCGCGGGTCCCGTCAGCTCGCTCATGCCCCAGACCTCGTACAGCGGCATGCCCAGCGCGGCCCAGAACTCGTGCACCTCCGGACGGCACGGGGCCGTCGACGTGATGGCGGTCGTGCACCGGTCGAGGCCCACCTTCGAGCGCAGCAGCACGAACAAGGGCTGAGCGCGTTCGACCACCGTGGCGAACTCCTCCGGCACGGGCTTGCCCTCGTGGCGCAGACGGTAGGCCGAGATCGCCGCCTCGACGGCTCCCTGCACCATCTGACGCTTGGCCTCCTCGGGCTCGGCCGCGATGCCCGCCCGCAGACCGGCCATCAGCTTCTCCCAGACGCGTGGGACGCCGACGAAAAACGTCGGCCGCGCCTCCACGAGGAATGGCAACAGCTGGTTGGGGTCCGGGCAGAGCCACACTTCATGCCCGTCCGCGATCCCCCGCCACTGCGACGTGAAGCGCTCGGCCACGTGCGCGAGGGGAAGGTAGCTGACGAGCGTCTGCGGCTCGATCGCCCAGAAGCGCTGAACGGACTCGAGCGTCCAGATGATGTTGTTGTGTGAGTACACCACGCCCTTCGGGGGTCCTGTGGTGCCGGACGTGTAGATCAACGAGATCGTGTCCTCCGGCCCGACCGCCCTCCAGGATTCTTCGAACGCTTTCGGCTCGGCGGACGACAGCTCTCGGCCGCGCGCAAGAAGCGACTCCCAGGTCATCACGCCCTCAGGTGCGTCGCCGCGAACCAGCACGAGATGCTGCAGTTTCGGTGTCCTTGACCTGATGGCAAGGAACTTTTCGAGAAATCCTGCGTCCTCGACGAAGGCGACCGTTGCCTCGGAATGGTTCGCCACGTACTCGAGCTGCTCGGGAGCGAGCGTGTTGTAGACGCTGATCGCGGCGCCGCCCGCGTGCACGATGCCGAGGTCGGCGATCACATGCTCCGGTGCGTTGCGCGCCATGATCAGACCGAACTGCCCTGGGCCGAAGCCAAGCGAGCGCAGCGCGAGCGTCACAGCTGCGACCTCGTCCCTATAGTCGCGCCACGTCAGCGTGCGCCAGTCGCCGTTGTCCTTCCAGTGCAGGGCGGGCTTCTCACCCCACTTAGCGACCGCGTCTGCAAAGGCGGTGCAGACCGTTTTGCCCGACACGGCCGCATCGATCGCGGCGCGCTCCGCGAGCACGTCCATATCCGGGAATACACTACTCGTTGGTGGTGGGGAGAGCCTGATCTACGTTCGCTCGCACCGGTCGACCGTCGCCATCCTTGTGGCGGGACTCACGTGGGCGGTCGTTTTCGGCCTGCTGGCGGTCGCCGCCTCGAGAGTCCCTGAGGGCGGCGTCGCAGGCGTTGCCCTGGCCCTTGGCGCGGTCGGTGGCGCCGCAGTCGCCGTGTGGGCAGCCGGCAAGCTTCTCACCTGGCCACCGGCCCGGCTCTGTCTCTTTCGCGACCGGCTACTCGTCATCGAGGGCAGGCACGAGATGCGCGCTGTCTGGAGCGCGATGGAGGCCGTCACCCTGTCCGAGCCGCAGTCGTGGCCTCACGTGCGACTGACCGACCGGCTGACGATTCAGCTCAAAAACGAGCCGCCGCTGATCCTCAAGCCGGCAACGTTCGGCCTCCAGCCTGCCGCCTGTAGAGACCTCATCCTCCGACTTCGGGATGACCCCAAGGTCCGGGCCCGGCTGCCGGAGTTCGACTCCTTGCGCGACCTGGCGGTCTCACCCGTGGTCGCCGGAGAGCTTATCGACCCCCGTTTGTAGCCCGCTGAGCGATCATGATCGCTCCTGTGATCTCGCTAGTTGGACGCGACTTCATCGACGTGGCCGACCTCAAACGTACCGACCTCCGCAGAATCCTTGACCTGGCCCACGAGATCAAAGCTGGACGCTGGACCGAGCGACCCCTCGCGGGTCGCCACGTCGCCATGCTGTTCCAGCGGCCGTCACACCGGACGCGAGTGTCGTTCGAAGTCGGGATCGCGCGGCTTGGTGGGTCAACCACGACCCTCACCGGCCAGGATGTGCAGCTCGGGTTCCGCGAGAGCGTAGCGGACGCCGCTCGTGTGCTCGATCAGTATGTCGACGGAGTGGTGGCGCGCCTGCGGGCACACGAGGACCTCCTGCAGCTGGCGCGCTCGTCCGAGAAGCCCGTCATCAACGCCCTCACCGATCGCTCCCACCCATGTCAGGTCCTGGCCGATCTGATGACGATGGAAGAGGTCGGCGGCGCCCTGGCCAGGCAGCACGTCGTCTTTATCGGCGACGTGGAAACTTTCGGGTTACGCTCACGAACAACATCAGCCTCGACGAAGCCACAGTGATCTACACCGACGTCTGGGCTTCCATGGGCCAGGAAGACGAGCGGGCCGTGCGGCAGAAAGTGTTTGGTGCGTACCGAGTGGACCAAGCCTTGATGGAGGCCGCGCCCCGAGCCATTTTCATGCACTGCCTGCCCGCGCATCGGGGCGAGGAGGTCACTGACGAGGTCATCGACGGGCCGCGGTCGGTCGTCTTCCAGCAGGCGGGCAATCGCCTTTACGCGCAGATGGCGCTGATGGCAGGCTTGTTCGCGACATGATCCAGCAGTTCTGGGTGCAGCTCGGTGAGGTCATTCGGCACGTCAGCCCGATCGAGCTTGTCGACGTGGCCGTGGTGGCCTTTGTGCTCTATCAGCTGCTGCGCCTGCTGCGGGGGACGCAAGGCACCCAGATCCTTGTCGGCCTCATCTTGCTCGCGGTCGTGGGCGTGATCTCGACGACGTTCAACCTGATCCTTCTGTCTTGGCTCTTCCGCAACGCGACGTTCTTCATCGTCATCGCGGTGATCGTGATCTTCCAGGCGGAGCTCCGCCGAGCGTTCGACCAGCTCGGTCGCATCGGCCACATCGGACGCCCGCTGTCTCGCTTTAACACCCGCCAGTACAACGAGGCGATCTCCGAGTCGATCCGCGCCGCCGAGCGGCTGAGCGCGAAGCGGACGGGGGCGCTGATCGCGTTCGAGCGCGAGGTCGGGCTCGAGGACTACGCGGCGACCGGCGTGCGCATCAACGGAGAGATCTCGGCCGAGATGCTGCAGTCGATCTTCTACCCCAACTCGCCGCTGCACGACGGCGCTGTGATCGTGCGCGGCAACCGGGTCGTCGCCGCCGGTTGCCTGCTCCCGCTGCCGGAGGAAGGCACCGTCCGTGAGCGCCTGGGCACCCGGCATCGCGCGGCGCTTGGCCTTTCGCTCGCGTCGGACGCCCTCGTCCTCGTAGTCTCGGAAGAGACGGGGAACATCTCGGTGATCGAAGAAGGCAAGATCAGCCGCAACCTCGACCCTGACAGCCTGCGCCGGAGGGTCGCTTTGAAGGTCGCCTCGCCTAACGGAAACGGCATCTTCAGGTTCCGTCGATGATGGCCGTCGTCCAGTGGCTGCTCATCGACTGGAAGCTGAAGGCCCTCTCTCTCGGCCTGACCGTGTTGCTCTTGGGCGCCGTCAGCTTCTCCGACTCCCCAGTCCAGGCGGCCACTGTCAACGCCCACATCAGCTACGACAACACGCCGCGAACGGGGTTGGTCTTGAACGATCCCCCTGCGACCACCAAGGCCACGATCATCGGGACCGCCGCGCAGATACGAACCGCCGTGATCACAGCCGACATCGACCTGTCCAAGCTCCCGAAGGGAACCGCGATTGCGGTCACGCCGGTTCCCAACAACGCGGGATCGGGGGCGAGGGTAACGTCGATCTCCCCGGTCACCCTGGATATGGAGGACTACGTGACGAAGGCCCTGGACATCGACGTGCGAGCTTCGGCCGCGCAGGGCTGGCAGATCACCTCGGCGCAGTCCGTTTGCGGGAGCCCTCCGGGCGTGTGCCAGGTGACCGTGATCGGGCCGGCCGCAGTGCTCAAGGACATCGCGGCGTACGCGATCGTCGACTCTCCGGTCAACGCCAACTCGCGCGAGCAGCTGGCTACGCTCATTAAATTCGAGAGGGGTGGCAGCGTCTTCGACCTGGGGTCGACGACGACGATTCCCGCCATCACATGGTCGCCTCAGACTGTGACCGCGATCGTGCAGGCGAAGCAAGGAACCCTGACGATTCAGGTCGCCCTGGTCGACGCCTTGCCGGCAGCCCCGCCGCCTGCCGGATACCACGTCACCGCGGTTGTCATCACGCCGCAGCTGATCACCCTGAGCGGCGCGCCGGATGTCGTCGGCGGCATCCAGTCAATCACGTTGTCGGCGGTGTCGCTGGCCTCGTTCACCTCCGATCACACCTTCAGCGTCCGGATCCCGCAGGCCGACAACCGGATCCGCATGTCCACGACCACCGCTCAGATCACCTACAAGATCGCCCGCAACCCGGCCGTCAATCCATCCCCGTAGGGCGCCGACAGGTGTAACCTGACCGCCTCCGCAGCCGTTTCAACGTTCCACCTACGGTCGAAATAAGGAACCCGGGTGTTCTAGTAGAGGTATAGACATGTGCGGGATCATCGGCTATCTCGGCGGCCGTGAAGCGACGCCGATCCTCATGGAGAGCCTCAAACGGCTCGAATACCGTGGCTACGACTCGGCGGGCGTAGCCGTCCTCGAGCTGCCCAAGAATGGCGCCGCGACCCGGACCAGCGTCACCAAGTCCGAGGCCAAGGTCGACACCCTGATCGAGAAGCTCAACGCGAACATGCCCACAGGCAAGCTCGGCATTGGCCACACGCGCTGGGCCACGCACGGCAAACCGACCTACATCAACGCCCACCCGCACACGGACTGCCACGGCAAGATCTTCGTGGTTCACAACGGCATCATCGAGAACTTTGCCGAGCTCAAGGCGGAGCTCAAGGCGGAGGGTCACGAGTTCCCCTCCGAGACCGACACCGAGGTCGTGCCGCACCTCATCGAGAAGTACTACAAAGGCGACTTCCTGGCGGCGGTGCGCGCCGCTTTGAACCGGATCCAGGGTGCCTACGCGCTCGCGATGTTCTCCAGCGACGATCCCGAGCTGCTGGTCGGCGCGCGGCTCAACGCGCCGCTCGTCGTCGGTCTTGGCGATGACGAGTACTACGTCGCATCCGACATCACGGCGATCATCCCGTACACGAAGCGGGTCCTGGTGTTGGGCGAAGGCGAGGTGGCCGCGGTCACACCTCTGGGCGCCGAAGTCTCGACGCTGGACGGCGTCACGGTCAAGCCGAAGATCGTCCACGTCGACTGGGACGTGACCCAGGCGCAGAAGGGCGGCTTCGCGCATTTCATGCTGAAGGAAATCCACGAGACCGATGAGGCGATCGCGAACGCGATGCGCGGCCGGCTGACCGACGACGGGCTCGTCGCCTTTCGTGAGTTCGAGGCATCCGAGGAGGAGTTGAAGAAGCTGCAAGAGGTCGTCCTGCTCGGCATGGGCACGTCGTTGCACGCGGCGATGATCGGCGAACACGTGCTCGAGGACTGGGTTGGTATCCCAGCTCGCGCGATGGACGCTTCTGAGTTTCGCTACCGGAGGCCAACCTTTGGCGAGCACACGCTGAGCGTCGTGATCACGCAGTCGGGCGAGACCGCCGACAATCGGCGTTGCGTCGACAAAGACATTCAACTCGCACTTGATCAGCCTTTACCTGCTCGCGATGCGGCTGGCGCAGGCGAACGGCCGGATCTCGCTCGAGCGGCGGCGCGAGCTGGTGGAAGCCTTGCGGGCTCTGCCGGACCAGGTGCGCACGCTCCTGGGGCGCGACAAAGAGATATTGGCGCTGGCCCTCAAGTACAGCCAGTACCGGAACTTCATGTACGCGGGTCGCGGCCTCGGCTATCCCGTCGCGCTCGAAGGAGCGCTCAAGCTGAAGGAGATCTCATACGTCCACGCCGAGGGGACCTCCGGCGGCGAGCTGAAGCACGGTCCGATCGCTTTGCTCGACGAACAGTTCCCGGTCGTGGCGATCTGCACCGCCAGCTCGACCAAGGAGAAGATGGTCAGCAACGTGCACGAGATCGTGGCGCGCCAGGCACCTGTGCTCGCGTTGGTCTCGGAAGGCGACCGCTCGCTGAACGGCGTGGCCACCGACATCTTCGAGATGCCGGCCGTGGAGGAAGCGTCCTCCGCGATCCTCAACACGGTGATGCTGCAGCTGTTCGCGTACCACGTGGCGACCAAGCTGGGCCAGGACGTCGACCAGCCAAGGAACCTCGCCAAGTCAGTCACGGTCGAATAGATCGACGAGAGTTCACCTCCCCACTTGCTGGGGAGGTCGGCGGCGAAGCCGCCGGGTGGGGGCTTTGCTAAGCCGATAACCGCAAAATGAGCTCATGCAACGGATCGGCGTCGACGCCGTCTCGGTTGATCGAATCGCCATTGCCGTGAAGCGCTCCGGTCCACGCTTCCTAAACAAGGTTTACACCCCAGCGGAGCTTGCTTACTGCGCGGGCAACGAGGAGCGGCTGGCCGGTCGGTGGGCGGCCAAGGAAGCAGTCATCAAGTGCTTCGACGGCACGGGCATCTGCTTCCCCCGACGGCGCATCGAGGTCCTGCCGGGTGCGAACGGCGCACCGAGGGCGCGGCTGCTGGGCGACGACCGTGGCGCGCAGGTCGAGGTGAGCATCACGCACCACAGCCGGCTTGCAGTGGCGACCGCACATCTCGAGATCTCCGACGTCGCGACCATGCTCCCGGCCCCCAACGCGGTCATGATCCCGGACCGGCCGAAAGACGCCCACAAGGGCACGTTCGGGACCGCGGTCGTGCTAGCGGGAAGCCTCGGCTTGACGGGAGCGGCGTACCTGTCGTCGACGGCCGCCGCCCGGACCGGGGCCGGCCTGGTCCGGCTCCTGGTCGCGGACAGCATCTATCCGATCCTGGCCGCCAAATGCACGGAAGTCATGGCCACTCCGGTGCCGGAGGTCGCGCCAGGCGCGGTCGGGCACGCCGCGTACGACTCGATCCTGCGGCAGCTCGCTTCGGCCGAGGTCGGCATCGTGGGTCCGGGGCTCGGTCGGGACAGCTCGACGTGGCGACTGGTCGTCGACCTCACGCTGCACGCGATGTGTCCCCTCGTCATCGACGCCGACGGTCTCAATGCTCTGGCCGATTCGCCTCGCTCCAAGGGCAAGCTCGGCAAGAACCGAGTCCTGACACCCCATCCAGGCGAGCTCTCGCGGCTGACAGGCAAGACCGCTGAAGCGATCAATGCCGACCGCGCCGGCGCCGCCCGCAAGGCAGCCAAAGAGTGGGGGACGATCGTCGTCCTGAAGGGCGCGCGCACGGTGGTCGCGCATCCGGACGGGCGTGTGAGCGAGGACCCGCACGAGGTGCCGGCGCTGGCCAGCGGCGGCACAGGAGACGTGCTGTCGGGGATCATCGGCGGTCTGATCGCGCAGGGGTCTGATCCTTTCTCGGCCGCGGTGACCGGCGTCTACGTGCACGCCGCGGCGGGCGCCCGGATCGCGCAGCGCCTGGGCGACTCAGGACTGCTCGCGGGTGACCTGCTGCCGGAGATCCCGCTTGTCATGAACGTGCTGCGCCAGGGCGGGCTCTGAGTACATCCCTGCGCTGGGCGGACATCGACCTGGGCGCGATCCGCGCCAACTGCGACCGCATCCTGGGTCACCTGCCGAAGGGAACGCAGCTGTTCGCGGTCGTCAAGGCAGGCGGCTATGGGCACGGCGCCGTCCCGGTCGCCCACGCGGCGCTCGAAGGCGGAGCGCACCGGCTGGCCGTGGCGACCCTGGAAGAGGCGGCTCAGCTGCGAGGGTTGGTCGACCCCGAGCAGATCCTTGTCATGGGCGCGCTTCTTGCGGCCCACGCGGGAATCGCGGCTGCCTCGGGCTGCGCCATCGCGGTGTCGAGCCGCGACCTCGCCGAAGCCCTGGGAAGATCCGAAGCCAGCGTGCCCGTTCATTTGAAGATCGACACAGGCATGGGGCGTTTCGGATGCGCGCCGGAGGAGGCGCCTGCGCTTGCGCAGTTCATCGACGAATCGCCGGGCACCAAGCTGGCCGGCACGTGGACGCATTTCGCGAAGGCGGAGTCAGATGACGCGATGACGCGGAGGCAGTTCGAGGTTTTCCTGGACACGATCGCGCGATTCGAGGTCGGCCCGGGGATGCGCCATGCGTGTAACTCCGCGGGCGTGCGGCTGCATCCCGACTTTGCGCTGGACGGGGTGCGGTGTGGCATCTCGATCTACGGGTGCGAATGGCCCGGCACGAGGCCGGCGCTGTCGCTTCGCGCGATGGTGACGCACCTGAAGACCGTGGCAAAAGGTGCGACCGTCGGCTATGGCTCGTTGTGGCGAGCCGAGGGGACGGCCCGCGTCGCGACCGTGGCGATCGGATATGCCGACGGTGTCAGTCGCGCGCGCGCGGGCAAAGGCGATGTTCTGGTGCGGGGACGCCGCGCGCCTCTCATCGGGATGGTCTCGATGGACGCGATCACGCTCGATGTGACCGACGTGTCCGGCGTCGAGGTGGGGGACACCGCGACCTTGATCGGGCGCGACGGCGACGAGGCGATCACGGTCGAAGAGTCGGCCGAGTGGTCGTCGACGATCAGCTATGAGGTGCTGACTTCGCTTGGGCCCCGGGTGGAGCGCCGTTACCAGGAATAGCGATGCTCCCTAGACCTGCCTTGACCTGCGGCATCTCCATCCACGCCTGACGCTGGGACGATTCGACCGCCGCCAGCGTGAACGCGAGGGTGGCGAGGTTGTCGCGGCCTGATGTCTCCGGCTCACGGGCTTCGAGCAACGCCGCCGCGAACTCACCCAGCGTGCCCGCCCGGTCGATCCGCGACATCGCGGGCAGCTCGACGACCCTCCGCCTGCCGCGCCTTGGCGTGACCACCACCTTGTCGTGGAGGACACCGTTGTCGCCACGGCTGGTCCAGTACACGTGCCCATTCTCGAACTCCATGGTCCACTCGCCCGCCCAGGGCGTCTTCGCGCGGGCGCTGATCCAGCTGGCGCGATAGCTCACCAGGATGTCGCCGAAGAAGATCGAAGCGGTGGCGGAAGGCGGACCGTCGAAGCCGCCTTTGCCGGCGTTCGCCGTGGCACAAAATGCGCGATCCGGCTCGCGGCCCAGCACCAGGCGCAGCAAGTCGAAGTGGTGGATCGACATGTCGACGAGGAGCGGCTGGGGATCCGAGTGCAGCCGAAAGCGCGGTTTCGGCGGAGACGAGTAGTCGCGGCGGAAGTCGATGCCGATGCCATGCAGTTCGCCGAGGTTGCCCTCGCGCACCAGCTGCGCGGCGATCCTTGACGCCGGGAAGAACCGGTAGTTCTGACTCACCATCAGGACCAGACCTTTGGCGGCGGCGAGCGAGACCAGCTCGGCGGCGGTCTCGAGCGTGTCGGTGAACGGCTTTTCCACGAGCACGTGCAACCCCGCCTCGAGTCCCGCGCGCACGAGCGGCGCATGGCCGGCAAGGGTGGTCGTGACCAGCAGGGCGTCTGGCTGCGTGGCCTGGATCCCGTCAACCAGGGAACCAAAGCACCGTTCGCGCGACACGGGCAGTCGTTTCGCCAGCAAGGCGAGCGCCGGCGGGTCTGAATCGACGTAACCGACGACCTCGGCCTCGTCGACGGTGGGATTGACGCGCCATGCCCAGTCTCGACCCCAGTCGCCCAAGCCCACCTGCAAGATCCGAATGCGACGCGTCATTGGGAATACAGATGACCCGACTGCACTTCAAATGGCTGCAAGGCAGGTGATCCTACACTGGCATTACTGATGGCGGAACCCGCCGCACAAACTGCCTTTGCGGAAGAGGCATTGACACATCTCGACACCTTGTACCGGGGCGCGCTCCGGCTCACCCACGATCCGGATGCGGCTCAAGACCTGGTCCAGGAGGCGTACTTGCGTGCGCTGCGTTACCAGCACAGCTACCAGGCCGGCACGAACATGAAAGCCTGGCTGTTCGCGATCATGCGCAACCTTTTCTGGGACCGCTTCAAGGGATCGCGAAAGGACGACGTCAGCCTGGACGACGTCGGCGAGTTCGTGCTGTACGAGAAGCT
>WNGN01001817.1_pt1 | contig 14218 bp, 15 predicted proteins | sample 5400561 | NCBI WGS metagenome assembly WNGN01 (sample SAMN13153379, study PRJNA577476) | soil metagenome | isolation source: 115 cm soil or saprolite under Garry oak tree replicate 2 | place: USA:California | collected 2016-06-15
ATTGCCAGGGTCGCAACCGGTGAGGTGCCAGCGTGGCGAAACTGGTAAACGCGGAGATCCGGAAAGTCTCTGGACGAGAGTCCTTGTCGGTTCGAGTCCGACCGCTGGCACCGCCGCTCAGGGCGCTTGACTGACCGCTCGAGACAGTCTATGGTTTCCACACTTTCCGGGTCTCCTGGTTTCGCTACGTGCAGAGAGCCGTGGGGCGCTCAGCTCCGCGGCTCTCTCGTTTTTCGGATCGGTTACTCGAGCACAACCGCCGTGCCGTAGCAGAGGACTTCAGTCGCCGAGGCGCGGGCGGCGACCTCGGAAGCGTCGAAGGCCACGCCGACCACGGCGTTGGCGCCGAGCTCGCGGGCGTGCTCGAGCATCAGATCGTACGCCGCCTGGCGCGCCTGCTCGCACATCTCGGTGTATGCGCCGATGCGGCCTCCCACGATGCTCTTTAGGCCGCCGAGGATCCCCTGCGCGATGGTGGGCGCGCGCACGGTGATGCCGCGGACGACCCCTTTGTACTCGCGGATCCGGCGGCCTTGCACGTCGTACGTCGTCGAGACGACCAGCGCCGATTGGATGGCCATCGCTTCCTCCCGTCGTGAAGTGTGCGCGCGCCTTGCTTGCCCGCCCGTCGTGCAGGTATCATCACCCCGTCCCTGCCCTCGCCCCCCGGAGCCCTGATGCGCCGGCTGCTGGGCCTATCGCGCTCGGTTGTAGGCAAAAAGGTCATCATGGCCGTGTCCGGCCTGATCCTGTTCCTGTTCGTCGTGGGGCACCTGCTCGGGAATCTCAAAGTGTTCGAAGGGGCGGAGAAGTTCAACGCGTACGCCGAGGGCCTGCGCACCGTCGGGGCACCGTTCTTCGGGCGCGGCCAGCTGCTGTGGATCGCGCGGATTGCGCTGCTCGTTTCTCTGGTGGCGCACGTGTGGGCGGCACTCGGCGTCACGCTCGCGAGCCGCCAGGCCCGGCCGGTGGGGTACCGTTACCTCGAGACCAGCGAGACCACCTACGCAGCGCGCACGATGCGCTGGGGCGGCGTGCTCATCTTCCTCTACGTCGTGTACCACCTGCTCGACTTCACGTTCGGCCGGCTCAACCCCAGCTTCGAGCCGGGGAACGTGTACCACAATGTGCTGGCGAGCTTCGCCCGCTGGCCGGTCTCCGCCGTGTACATCGCAGCGATGCTGGTGCTGGGACTCCACGTCTACCACGGTGCCTGGAGCGCGTTGCAGACGCTGGGCTGGCACCGCCCCCCCACCGACCGGTGGCGCCGCGGTTTCGCCGCCGCCGTCGCCGGGGTGATCGCGGGGGGCTACATCACGATCCCGGTCGCCGTGCTCGCGGGGGTGCTGCGGTGACGTCGGCGCTCAACGCAAGAGTGCCCGCGGGGTCGCTCGAGACCAAGTGGACGCGACACCGGTCCGAGATCCGGCTGGTGGCCCCGGCGAACAAGCCCAAGCACCACATCCTGGTGGTCGGCTCGGGGCTGGCGGGCGCTTCGGCGGCGGCATCGCTCGCGGAGCTGGGCTACGGGGTTTCGTGCTTCTGTTTCCAGGACTCGCCACGGCGCGCGCACTCGATCGCCGCGCAGGGGGGGATCAACGCGGCCAAGAACTATCAGAATGACGGCGACTCGATCTTCCGGTTGTTTTACGACACGCTGAAGGGGGGAGACTTCCGCGCGCGCGAGGCGAACGTGTATCGCCTGGCGGAGCTGAGCGTCAACATCATCGATCAATGTGTGGCCCAGGGGGTCCCCTTCGCGCGCGAGTACGGCGGCCTGCTCGCGAATCGCTCCTTCGGCGGCGTGCAGGTTTCGCGGACTTTCTACGCGCGCGGCCAGACGGGGCAACAGCTGCTGCTCGGAGCCTATCAGGCCCTGTCGCGGCAGATCGGCCGCGGCAAGGTGCGGATGTACTCGCGCCACGAGATGCTCGACCTGGTCGTGCTCGACGGAGCGGCCCGCGGGATCGTGGTGCGCGACCTCGTGAGCGGGAGGCTCAGTTCCCACGTGGCCGACGCCGTCGTTCTGGCGACGGGTGGCTACAGCAACATTTACTATCTCTCCACCAATGCGAAGGGCTGCAACGTCACCGCCATCTGGCGGGCCCACAAGCGTGGCGCCGCGTTCGCGAACCCCTGCTTCACGCAGATCCATCCGACCTGCATCCCGCCCACGGGTCACCACCAGGCCAAGCTCACCCTGATGAGCGAGTCGCTGCGTAACGACGGGCGCATCTGGGTGCCGCGGAGTCGGGGCGACGGCCGGGCGCCGAACGAGGTCCCCGACGCAGAGCGGGACTACTACCTCGAGCGGCTGTACCCGAGCTACGGCAACCTGGTGCCCCGCGACGTCGCCTCGCGGCGGGCCAAGGAAGTCTGCGACGAGGGGCGCGGCGTCGGTCCGGGGGGTCACGGTGTGTACCTCGACTTTCGCGACGCGATCGCGCGTCATGGCCGCCACGTGATCGCGGAGCGCTACGGCAACCTGTTCGAGATGTACGAGCGGATCACGGGCGAGGACCCGTATCAGGTCCCGATGCGCATCTACCCGGCGCCCCACTACACGATGGGCGGCTTGTGGGTGGACTACAATCTCATGAGTGCGATCCCCGGGCTGTTCGTGATCGGCGAGGCGAACTTCTCCGAGCACGGCGCCAACCGCCTAGGTGCCAGCGCGTTGATGCAGGGTCTCGCCGACGGCTACTTCATCCTCCCCTATACGATCGGCGACTATCTCGCGCAGGCGAAGCTCGCGCCCGCCGATGTGAGCCATGCCGCGTTCCGCCAGGTCGAGCGCGAGGTCGACGAGCGCGTCCAGAAGCTCCTGGCGGCGCAGGGCCGGCGCAGCGCCGACCAGTTCCACCGCGAGCTCGGCCGCCTGATGTGGGACCACTGCGGCATGTCGCGCAACGCCGCCGGGCTGCGCCAGGCAGTGGAGCGCGTGCGCGCGCTGCGTCAGGAGTTCTGGGAGGACGTATACGTCGGCGGTGTCGGGGCCGATTTCAACCAGGCGCTTGAGCACGCGGGACGCGTGGCCGATTTCTTCGAGTTCGCCGAGTTGATGTGTCACGACGCGCTGCACCGGGAGGAGTCGTGCGGCTGCCACTTCCGCGAAGAGTATCAGACGCCGGAAGGTGAAGCGAAACGGGACGACGAGCGCTTCGGCTACGTGGCGGCGTGGGAGTTTACCGGGGTCGGGAACGCGCCCGTGCTGCACAAGGAGCCACTCGCATTCGAAGTCGTCCACCCCTCGCAGCGGAGCTACAAGTAGTGGATCTGACCCTGCACGTGTGGCGCCAGGCGGGCGCGGCCACCGCGGGCCGGTTCGTCCGCTATGAGCTCGGGGACGTGAGCCCCGACATGTCCTTTCTCGAGGTGCTAGATCTCCTGAACCAGCAGTTGATCGGACGGCGCGAAGAGCCGGTCGCCTTCGACCACGACTGCCGCGAGGGCATCTGCGGGGCGTGCGGCATGGTGATCAACGGCCGGCCGCACGGGCCCCGCGCGGCCACGACGGCCTGCCAGCTCCACATGCGGCATTTCCCGGAGGACGCGGAGATCTGGGTCGAGCCATGGCGGGCGCGGGCGTTCCCCGTCGTGAAGGACCTCGTCGTTGACCGCAGCGCCTTCGACCGCATCATCCAGGCTGGAGGGTTCATCACCGCGCGGGCGGGCAGCGCGCCCGAGGCGAACGCCATTCCCGTGCCGAAGGGCGACGCCGACCGCGCGATGGACGCCGCGGCGTGCATCGGGTGCGGCGCCTGCGTCGCGGCCTGCCCCAACGCCTCGGCGATGCTGTTCGTCGCGGCGAAAGTGTCCCACCTCGGGCTGCTGCCGCAGGGTCAGCCCGAGCGGGCGCAGCGCGTCCTCCGGATGGTCGAGGTGATGGAGGCCGAGGGGTTCGGCGCCTGCAGCAATCACGGAGAGTGCATGGCCGCGTGTCCGAAGGAAATCAGTATCGACTTCATCGCGCGGCTGAATAGAGACTATCTCACGTCGGTCTTCAGACATCAGCCATCAGAGGAGGGCCCCGAACCCGCTGAGGGCTGACGTCTAGATCTTCACTGCCGCCATCGACTCGTTTACCTGCTCGGCAGATTTTCTGAGCGCCGCGCGCTCATCCGCCGCGAGCTCGATCTCGACGATCTGCTCGAGCCCCCCGCGCGCGAGCTTGCAGGGCACGCCCACGTACATTCCCGAGAGGCCGTACTCTCCCTCGACCCACGCGGCGCAGGGAAGCAGCCGGTGCTTGTCGCGCACGATCGCCTCCACCATCTGCACGACGGCGGCGGACGGCGCGTAGAACGCCGACCCGGTCTTCAAATGACCCACGATCTCGGCGCCGCCGTCCCGCGTACGCTGCACGATTTGGTCGAGGGTTGCGCGGTCGAGCAGCTGCGCGACGGGGATACCGGACACAGTCGTGTGGGAGATGAGCGGCACCATCGTGTCGCCGTGGCCCCCCAACACCATGGCGTCGATGTCTTCCACGGAGACTCGCACCGCGTCGGCGAGGAAGGCGCGGAACCGCGCCGTGTCCAGCACGCCGGCCATCCCGATCACGCGCTCGCGCGGGAACCCCGTCACCTGCTTCGTCACCCAGCACATCACGTCGAGCGGGTTCGACACCACGACCACGATCGCCTGGGAACAGTGCTGCTTGAGCTGCTGCGCCACCTGCTTGACGATTCCGGCGTTGGTGCGCGCGAGGTCGTCGCGACTCATCCCGGGCTTGCGCGCGATGCCGGCCGTCACGACCACCAGCTCGCTGCCCGCGGCGACGCCGTAGTCGTTCGCGCCTACCACGCGGGTGTCGAACCCCTCGATCGGTCCCGACTGCCACTGGTCGAGGGCCTTTCCCTGGGGCAGGCCTTCGACCACGTCGACCATTACGACCGTGCGAGCCAGCTCCTGCTCGGCGAGCCGCTGGGCCACCGTGGCACCGACGTTGCCCGCGCCGACGACGGTGATCTTGTTCAGCATCACCCCCCTCGAGTGTGCATCTCCCGGTGCGGGTCGGCTCGCAACCCGTCGATCTGGTACAGCGCGCCTCGCTCGGGCAGCGCCAGCCGCTCCTCGGCGCCCCGGTCTGTGCGCTCGCCCCACGCCCGGGTGATGGTCGCCGCGAGCTCGGCGTCCGTCGCCCCACCACGCAGCGGCTCGCGCAGGTCGATGCCGCGCTCGGCATAGAGACACAGGAACCACGTGCCGTCGGCCGTGAGCCGGCTGCGATCGCACGTCTCGCAGAACGGCGCGGTCACGGAGGCGATGATGCCGAAGCCCGTCCCGTCGCTGAGCCGGAATCGCTCTGCTGGGGAGGCGTGCCGCTCGAGCGCCTCGATCGTGCCGTACCGGCGGGACAGCGTATCGAGGATCTCGCGCCGTGTCACGACCTGATCGCGCGACCAGCGGGTCGCTCCCCCCACGTCCATGTACTCGATGAACCGGATCTCCACGCCCGCGGTGCGGCCCAGCTCGAGCAGGTCCACCAGCTCGTCGTCGTTGAAGCCGCGTACCACCACGGTGTTGACTTTCACGGCCTGGAACCCAGCGCGTCGCGCCGCCGCGATCCCCGCCAGGATGTCCCCGTGGCGCGTGCTGCGGGAGAAGGCGACCAGACGCTCGGGACGCCGGGTGTCGAGGCTGACCGTGACGCGGCCGAGGCCAGCGGCGCGCAGTGCGTCGGCGTGGCGATCGAGGAGGATGCCGTTGGTGGTAAGGGAAAGGTCAGCGATGCGCGTGTCGCGGCGCAGCAGGGCAACCAGGGTGGCCAGGTCCTGCCGCAGCAGCGGCTCGCCGCCTGTGAGGCGCACTTTCCCGACGCCCAGTCCTGCGAACACGCCGCTCAGCCGCGCGAGCTCCTCGAACGTGAGGATCGCCTCGCGCGGCAGCCAGACGTAGTCCTCCTCCGGCATGCAGTAGCGGCACCGCATGTTGCAGCGATCGGTCACCGAGATGCGGAGACTCCGGAGCGGCCGGCCCCAGGCGTCGGCAGGTGATGGAGGCGTCACTGCGGTCCGGCGGGAACCGGGTGCCCAGAGGGATCCACCCAGATGGCGGTGCCGTCGTCCCGTAGCTCCTTCTTCCAGACGGGCACCCGCTGCTTCACGGCTTCAATGATGTAGCGACAGGCGGCGAACGCCTCGGCGCGGTGCGGGGCGGCGACCGCGATGCCGATGCTCGCCGCGCCGACCGGCACGAGCCCCAGCCGGTGACGCACGGCGGCACGGGCGGCCGGCCAGCGCTCGCGCACCTCGGCGATGATGCGCGCGAACTCCGCCTCGACCATCTCCTCGTAACCCGAGTACTCGATGCCCGTCACCCCGTGTTCGTCGGCGCCATTGCGCACCGTGCCGAGGAACACGCAGGTGCCGCCCAAGCCCGGACATGCGGCGTCGGTCAGCAGCCGCTCGATCGCGATCGGGTCACGCGTCAGGTAGGTCACGCCGTTTCGTACAACGTAGCGTCGTAGCGTCGGGCAACGGGGCCAGACCCCCCTGCCAGCGGGGGCAGCAGCGCCACTTCGTCGCCATCCTTCACGTAGCTGTCCAGCTTCACGTGCTTCGAGTTGACGGCCGCGAGCGGGCGCTCGGGGAGGTCGTGCGCGCCGGGGAGCTCGACGCGCAGGCGGCGCACCACCTCTTCCACGGTCGCAGGCAGCGAGACGGTAAGGGCCGTCTCCTCCCTGCCCACGAGCTCCGCGTAACGCGCGAAGAAGCGGACACGCACCGTTCCCGGCGTCCCGTCCCGCATCGTACGCAGATAATAGCCCGGTTCAGCCGCCGGTGGTACCGGCGGCGAGTCCCTGCCAGATCTTGGCCTGCTTCGCCGTGGGCGTGGCATTGCGTGACAGCCCGAACGTGGTGGCGCTGCGCTCCTGGACCTTGGTGTTGAGCGTGATGGTGCGGCCGTCGCGCTCGACGGTCAGCGCCAGCGGCGCGCCGGCCTGCCCCTGGTAGCGGCGGCGGAACGTCACGCTCCAGTCCTCGTCGTTGCGCACGGCGATGTCGCCGATCTTCAGCAGCACGTCCCCGGGCGCGAGACCCGCGGCCTCGGCGGCGCTCCCAGGCTCCACCACCTGGGCCACCCAGCGACCCTGATCCGAGAGTGGCGCGTGCACGCCGAGGAACGGGACGCTCGTGATCTGGCGGTTGACGGCGATGCCCGCCTTCGCGAACGCGGCCTCGTACGGGAACGGCTCGCGTCCGTTGATATGGCGCTGGTAGAAGCCGTCCAGGTCGGGCATCCCGAATTCGCGCAACAGGGCCAGCAGGTTCTCGGTGGTGAAGCCCTTCCCCTGCTGGTAGTAGCGCGTGTACAGCGCGCGGATCACGTCGTCCAGGCTGCGCGTGTTGTTGGACGCGTCCCGCAGCGCGATATCCAGGAGCATGCCTGTGACAGCGCCTTTCGGATAGTAGAGCTGCGAGCTGTTGACGAAGACCTCGTTGATCCACGTGGCGACGCTGCCGTCCTCCTCGCTCCACGGTTCGGGCGCCGCTTGCACCTGATCGATGTCGTTGACCGCGTTCCGCAGAAACTGCTCGGGCGTCCAGAGTCCCGAGCGCAGGTTCGTCAGGTCGGCGTAGTAGTCGGTCACTCCTTCTGACCACCACAGGAGCGGCGTGTACTGCTCCGCGTGGTAGTCGTACGGCCACATGCCGCTGGGACGGATGCGCTTCACGTTCCACAGGTGGAAGTACTCGTGCGACATGAGCGGGACCATGAAATCACCCAGGTTGCCCGCCATGTCCACGAAAGCGCTCGCCGGCATGATGTCGTATTGTGCCGCACTGTGCTCGAGCCCTCCGCCGAAGCTGATCGGGTCATGGATGACGTTGAAGAACACGGTGTACGCGTCGTACGGTGGGCCACCCATCAGCCGGTTTTCGGTCTGCGCGATCTTCTCGAGACTGCTCCGCATGTTGCGTGCGACGGCGGGCGTGTAGGCGTCCGCCGGCCACACGGCAATCCGCAGCCATTTCCCGTCCACCTTGAGCGAGTCGACGCTGTAACGGCCGACGAACGTCTCCGCGTCCGCCAGCTCATGATAGTCGGCGGCGGTGTACGGTCCGCTTCCCGATCCCTTGAGCGCCGTCGTCACCTGCCATCCGGCCGGCAGCGCGAACCGCACCTCGGCCGGACGGTCGAGCCGCCCCGGCTGATACAGGAACAGGTTCGTGCCGAGGAATTGGCCGAAGTCGGCGCGGAGCCGGGCGATCGAAAGGTCGATGGTATCGGCGAGATAATCGAATGCGACCGTGATGCCGCGCTGCTTCCCCGTCGCGACCCGCCACGTCTCCTTGTCGGCCCGGTCCCAGAAGAGCGGCTGGCCGCTCACCCCGGTCGCGCTGAAATGGCGCACGTAGCGCGCGTAGTTCTGAATCTCGTAGTTGCCGGGACTCCACGCGGGCAATGCGAGGTACAGCGTGTCCTTGCCGTCGCTCGGGAACTCAGCCTTCACATGAAACAGGTGCGCCCCGGGGGACAGGACAGAGACTTCGTAGCGAACGACTTGCGCCGTCGCACCGCGCGACGCGAGCGCCCACGTCGCGACGAGCGCCACGCCGAGCCGGCGACCGCCCATGAGGATCTCCTGAGAACGCACGCGGCTCCGACGGAACCGCCGGAGCCGCAAGTTGTTAGTTCGTTCTGCCGAGGCGCCGGTTAGGAGCTGACGCGTTCGCTCGCGTCCGCCACCATCGCGCGCAACTCCTTGCTGGGCTTGAAGACAGGAACCGGACGCGCGGCGACCTCGACCGGATCTCCGGTGCGCGGGTTGCGCGCCATCCGGGTCTTACGCTGGCGGATCTTGAACGTTCCAAACCCGCGTATCTCAATGTTATGCTGCTCCGATAGCGCGGCTTTGACCGCGTCCAGGAAGGAATCGACCACGCGCGCGCAGTCCTTCTTTGAAATGAGGGGACCGGCGGTGCGGGCGATTTGTGCGGTGACTTTTTCGACGAGATCGGCCTTCGTCATCCGTGCCCCCTGAAACGCTCCACGGGTTGCAAAGCCGGGGGCCAACATACGGGCTTACCTATTGAGTGTCAAGGGCTTGGAGGAACTGTCGAAAGTGCCCTTGCGCGTCATGCGGACCGGGTGATGCCTCGGGATGGTACTGCACGGCGAAGATGGGGTACTCGCGGTGGCGCACTCCTTCCACGGTGCCGTCGTTGAGGTTCAGATGAGTGACTTCGAGCGCTGTGGCGCCGGGCACGCCCCCTGTGTCGCCGCGCACCGCGAAGCCGTGGTTTTGTGAGGTGATAAGTACTTGTCCCGTCGCGAGATCGCGAACAGGGTGGTTACCCCCCCGGTGGCCGTAGGGAAGCTTGACCGTCTCTCCGCCAAGCGCCAGACCCAGGAGTTGGTGGCCGAGACAGATCCCGAAGATCGGGATCGCGCCATCGGCGAGATCTCGGATCGCGCGCACCGCGTACGTGACCGCTGCGGGGTCGCCGGGGCCGTTCGAGAGAAAGATTCCGTCCGGCTCGAGCTCCCGCACACGTTCGGCCGGCGTTTCCGCGGGGACCACGGTCACGCGACAATCGTTCTGTGCGAACAACCGGAGAATGTTGCGCTTCATGCCGTAGTCGTACGCCACGACGTGATAGCGTGCGTCCGCGGACCCTTCGACGTATTCCTGTCCGATCGTCGCGGCCGTGGCGAGGTCGAGCCCGTTCATCGAGGGGCTGGCAGCGAGCGCGGCGCGCACCGCCGCGGTGGGCTCTACGCCAATGGCCACGACGCCCCGCATGGCGCCCCGTGAGCGGATGTGGCGGGTCAGCTGGCGCGTGTCCACGTCTGTGACGATCGGCACGTTGGCACCGGCCAGCCACTCCGCGAGCCCGCCGGTGGCCCGCCAGCTCGACGGCTTGAGGGCGAGCTCGCGCACCACAACCCCCGCGACGCGCGGGCGGTCGGACTCCACGTCTTCCGGATTGATCCCGTAGTTGCCGATCATCGGCGCCGTCATCACAACGAGCTGGCCGAGATACGAGGGGTCGGTGAAGACCTCCTGGTAGCCGGACAGATTGGTGGTGAACACGACCTCGGCATACACGGGCTCGAAGGGAAACGGCGCGGTTCCGGAGAACCGGGCTCCGTCCTCGAGAAGCACGTAGGCCGGGTGCGTGTTAGGGATTCTTGGTGCTCGGAGAAGGTGAGGGGCTGGGTTGCGGCGCGGTCTGGAGCGGCAACGGAGCCGGTGGGGCGGCAGGCTGGGGAATGGTGCCCTGGAGCGCCGACCGCGGTGCGCCGCTTTGCGACGACATGATCGCGAGCGTAAGCGCGAGGAACAGAAAGATGCCGGCGCACCACCACGTCACTTTGGTGAGCAGCGTGACCGCCTGGCGGCCGCCCATGAAGACCTCGGTGCCGGATCCACCGCCGAGCGACGCTAGGCCACCCCCCTGCCCCGCTTGGAGCAGCACCGCGGCGGCGAGCAGAATCGCGTCGAGCAACAGCAATACGAGCAGAACGGTGTACATCGCGCGGATAATACTCAGGTGGCGGGCGCCTGCACAAGTTGCGCCCACGCTTCGGGATCGAGCGAGGCTCCGCCCACGAGCACGCCGTCGAGCTCGCGCTCGGCGAGGAGCTCCGCGATGTTCTTGAGGTTCACGCTCCCTCCGTAGAGCACGCGGCTCCGCGGCACGCCCCGCGCGGTGAGCCAGCTCCGGATCTCCTTGTGCACGGCGCCCGCATCCTGCGGCGTCGCGTTTCGGCCGGTACCGATCGCCCACACTGGCTCGTACGCGATGATGACGCGGGCCAGGGCCGCTCCGTCCAGAGCGCCGAGGGCGCCGGAGAGCTGGCGGTTTACGACGGCCAACGTGTGGCCCGCGTCGCGCTCGGCGAGCGTTTCGCCGACGCACAGCATCGGCACGAGGCCGGCCGCGAGCGCCGCGGTCAGCTTTTTGCGCGTGTCCTCGTCCGTTTCGCCAAACACGTGCCGGCGCTCGGAGTGGCCGATCAGCGCCGCTTTGGCGCCAGCCTGCGCTGCGAGCGGCGCGGAGATGGCGCCGGTGAAGGCGCCCTTCGGCTCCCAGTGGATATCCTGCACGCCGACGAGCAGGTCGGCGCGCTCACGCGCGGCCTGGGCGGCGGCTTCGAGCGACACGGCGGGGGGGAAGAACCAGGCCTCGCGGCGCTCATGGCGGTTGTAGCGGGCGCGAAAGGTCTTCACGTAGGCCCGGGCGTCGTCGGGGCCGAGATTCATCTTCCAATTGGCCGCGAAGAGGAGGTCCCTCACGCGGCTTCGAGCGCGGCGACGCCGGGAAGCGTCTTCCCCTCCAGGAAGTCGAGCGACGCCCCGCCGCCGGTCGAGACGTGAGTGAATTTCTCCTCAAGGCCCCGGACCGCGGCTGCGGAGTCGCCCCCGCCAACCACGGTGATGGCGCCCCGCTTCCCGGCCTCGATCAGCGCCTCGGCCACCGCGCGGGTGCCCTCATCGAACGGCGGCGTCTCGAACACACCCATGGGACCGTTCCAAACCACGGTCTTGGCGCGGAGAATGTGCGCGCGGAAGTCGAGTTGCGTCGTGTGATCGATGTCGAACACGGCGCAGTCGGCGGGGATGCGGTCGCAGGGGACTTCGCGGCGCTCGTCGCGGCGCTCGAGGCTCGGGGCCACCACGGCGCCGCGAGGCAGGATCAACTTCGAGCCCGCCTTGGCGATCAGGGCTTTGGCGAGGTCCACCTTGTCGCGCTCCACGAGCGACTTGCCGACCGTAAAGTCGACCGCGAGAAAGAACGTGTTCGCCATCGCGCCGCCGACCAGGATCTGGTCCACCCGCGGGAGCAGCGCTTCGATCACGTCGATCTTCCCCGAAATCTTGGCACCGCCGAGCACGGCGAGGAACGGCCGCTTGGGGTGCTGGAGCGCGTCGCCGAGGTAGCGCAGCTCGCGCTCCACCAGGAATCCCGCCACGGCCGGCTTAAGGAGATGGGCCACGGCTTCGGTGGACGCGTGCGCGCGGTGCGCGGTGCCGAACGCGTCGTTCACGTAGAAATCCCCCAGCGCGGCGAACGTCCGGGCGAGCTCGGGATCGTTCTGCTCCTCGCCCGGCCAGAAGCGCACGTTCTCCACGAGCGCGACGCCGCCGCGCGGCAGCCGGCGCGTCGCGGCAATGCCCGCCGCCGGATCGGGGATGAAGTCCACGGGGGTGCCGAGCAGCTGCTCGAGGGTGCGGACGATATGCCGCAGCGACAGCGTCGGGTCGGGACCCGTCGGACGGTCTAGGTGCGACAGCAGGATGACGCGCGTCCCCTTGTCGCGCAGATACTTGATGGTCGGGAGCGCGGCGCGGATGCGCGTGTCGTCGGCGACGCCGCCGTCCTGCGCCAGGGGCACGTTGAAGTCCACCCGCACCAGCGCTCGCTTGCCGTCGAGCGCCTCCGCGGGGAGGTCTCGCAGGCTGCGCTGGGTCACCGCCGCCCGGCGATGTACGCGAGCAGATCGAGGCAGCGCGCCGAGTACCCCATCTCGTTGTCGTACCACGACGACACGTGGACGAAAGTGCCGTCGATCACGTTGGTGGACAGGGAGTCCACCACGCTCGAGTACAGGCTGCCGATGTAGTCGACGGACACGAGCGGCTCGTCGCTCACATCGAGGATCCCCCGCAGCGCGCCCTGCGCGGCCTGCTTGAAGGCAGCGTTGACTTCCGCGATCGTCGTCTTCTTCTCGACCTCGGCGGTGAGATCGACCACGGAGACGTCCGGCGTAGGCACGCGCAGCGCGATGCCGTCGATCTTGCCCTTCACCTCAGGGATCACGAGGCTCGTGGCTTTGGCGGCACCCGTCGTGGTCGGGATGATGCTCAGCGCGGCCGCCCGGGCGCGCCGCAAGTCCTTGTGGGGTAGGTCGAGAATCGCCTGATCGTTCGTGTAGCTGTGCACCGTGGTCATGAAACCGTGCCGGAACCCCCAGTTGTCGATGACCACCTTGACGACCGGAACGAGGCAGTTCGTCGTGCAGGACGCGTTGGAGATAATGTGATGCTTGGCGGCGTCGTACTTCTGATGATTCACGCCCATCACGATGGTGATGTCTTCGCCCTTCGCCGGCGCCGAGATCACCACCGTCTTCGCGCCCGCCCCCAGGTGCTTGCAGGCGGTCTCGCGGTCGGTGAAGCGGCCCGTGCTCTCGAGCACCAGCTCCACGCCCAGGTCCCGCCACGGCAGCTTCTCAGGCTCCTTGATGGCAGTCACTCGAATGGTCTTGCCGTCGACGATGAGGGCGTCCTCGCCGACCTCGACCCTGGCCGGGAAGCGGCCGTGGATCGAGTCATACTTCAGGAGATGTGCGAGGGTCTTGGGGTCGGTGATGTCGTTTACCGCGGTGAACTCGACCGCGGTCTGTTTGGTCACCAGCGCGGCGCGCAGCACGTTCCTGCCGATGCGACCGAACCCGTTGATCCCGACCCGTACCGCCATGCACGGCTCCTTATGAGGTGAAATCCGGAATGGTGGCCCGCCCGAACGTGACGGCCATGACGGACCGCGCGCCGGCAGCCTCCAGGGCCTGGGCCGCGGCCCCCAGAGTCGCGCCCGTCGTGAAGACGTCGTCCACCAAAATCAATGTGGAATTCGGAATGCGGAATGCGGAATCGACCGCGGACAATGCATTCCGCATTCCGCATTCCCCATTCCGCATTGCAAACGCCCCCGCCACATTCGCTAGACGCGAGGCCGGTGTCAACGTCGTTTGGGTTACCGTCTCGCGGGTCCGGACCAGCAGCTCCGCTACGGGGTGCCCCCAGCGCGCGCCGAGGCCGCGGGCGAGGAGCGCGCTCTGGTTGTAGCCCCGTGTGCGCTGCCGCCGCGGGCCGAGCGGGACGGGGACGAGGACAGCTGCGTGGCCGTCAGGAATCGGTAGGGTCACGCGCGCCGCCGCCGCAGCCAGGTCATCGGCCATGCGGGGGAGACCGCCGTACTTGAGGGCGTGGACCGCGCGCCGGGCCGCCGCGTCCAGCCAGACCGCCGACCGCGCGCAGCGGAGGGCTGCGGGCCAATCGGCGCAGACCCGGCAGCGCCCGAACAGGGGCTCGGGGTGCCCGCAGCGCTCGCACCAGGGAGGCACGACGGGACGCCAGCGCTGCCGGCACAGCGGGCAAACGAGGTCACGGGAGCGATCGAACGGCAGCAGCGCACCGCACAGCAGGCACTCGGCCGGCAACAGCAGCTGTTCGAGCGCGACGCTAGCGGCGGAGCTCCCG
>WNGN01002502.1_pt1 | contig 14212 bp, 10 predicted proteins | sample 5400561 | NCBI WGS metagenome assembly WNGN01 (sample SAMN13153379, study PRJNA577476) | soil metagenome | isolation source: 115 cm soil or saprolite under Garry oak tree replicate 2 | place: USA:California | collected 2016-06-15
TAGTGCAATGAGTAACTGATCAGCCGGAATCACCGAACGATGGACCGTAGTCGTTTGGCTGGCCTGGAGTCCCAGGCCGGTCCACTCTGATTCCCCACGCCGGGTGGATCTCGGCCCAGTTTTCCGCGGCACGACCCTGGTAGAGGATCCGGTGCAGGCTGTTGGTGTCGATCACGTAGGGTCCAGTGACCGTGACGTGGTCGCCCGGCGCTGGCATCGGCGGGTCATTGAAGCCGCCGGCATCAGCGTCGTTGGTGCGCAAGAGAACGCCCTGGGGATGCTGGGGAATGATTTCCACCACAAGGTGAGGGCCGGCGTGGCTGGTGCAGGTCTGCAAGTCGTTGGCCGGCGTGAGCAGCGCCCCGTACTGTGTGTCAACCCTGAGCCGAACATGGTAGTCGCCATCCGGCTCGACTTTCAGACAGTCGACTGTGCCACTCACCGTCCTGCAGCGATCGACCAGGCGAAGGCGACCCGAGAGGTAGACGCCGGCGAGCGGCGGGCCCCATTTGCACTGCCCCGCCTGAAGGGTGAACTTCACCACGGGGATCTGCACCCAGTAATAGGTTGATAGCGCCAGAGCCCCGATGAGAAGCACTGCGAGCGCTACCAGGCCGCGGCGATGCACTGTCGCTGGCCGGCCGGACTAGGCCTCGCCCCTGGGCGGCATTGGCTCGGGGTCCTTTCCGGCGCTGAGGCTTTCGGAGAGCGACATCGTCCGGCGGTAGGCAGCCCAGACCGCGTCGGCCAGTACGGTACGCAGACGGCCGCGCTCGAGTTCGTGCAACGCCGCGGCGGACGTCCCGCCGGGTGACGTCACCATGTCCCGAAGCTGCGCCGGGTGTTTCTGTGTCCGTTCGGCAAAGGCCACCGAGCCTTTGAGGGTTTCCAGCACCAGGTCGTGCGCGAGGTGGCGGGGAAATCCGAGGTGCACGGCGCTATCGATGAGCGCCTCCATCACCAAAAAGACGTAGGTCGGGCCGGTGCCGCTGACGGCGGTTGCCATCGCGACAAAGCGCTCGTCGGCGACCTGCAGCTCGTGGCCGAGCGCGCCGAGTAAGGCGCGGGCCTGCTCGCGATGCGCCTCGGTCGCCTCCGGGGTCGCGTACCAGATGTTCACGCCCTCGCCGATCTGCGCCGGCGTGTTGGGCATGACGCGGACGAGCGAGCCATGCTCGAGACCGTTGCGCAGCGTTGCGGTGGTGGCGCCGGCGATGATGGAGATCACGAGCTTCTCGGGCGCCAGGCTGCCGCGAAGTTCTTGAAGCACACCCGGCATCACCTGGGGTTTGATGCCGAGCACCACGACGTCACCGCGGCGCGCCGCCTCGGCATTGTCGGCCGTGACGTGGATCCCGTACTTCTCGCCCAGCGCGTGCCGGCGGTCAGCGCGTGGGTGACTGGCAACGATGTTCCCGGCCGACACCAGCTGGCGCTCGAGGACCCCGGCAATGATCGCCTCGGCCATCACCCCGGCTCCGACCACGCTGAGCGTCGACGCCCGCAGTGGACTCATCTGCGGATTGTACGAAGGGCCGGGATCAGCTGGTCACATCGGACCGAATGCCTCATAGACGACGATCTGTCTTCCGGCCTTGAGGAGCGGACAACCCTCGGCCGGCTGGGTTGCCGCGTCGAGAGACGCTGCCGCAACGATGTTGTATCCGGTGGCCTGCGAGCCGATCGGTCCGTTTTTCACTCCGGCCTGACTGACGGTCTTTACTCCGCCCGTGAATGAACTACCGGGATCCACCAGCGCCTTCCCCAACGTGCGGTACCACGCGGCCATCTCGGCCATGCCGGCGACACGCTCGGCTTCGTTTTCGGCCATCGGTCCATAGACGAGCAGGACGTACTTCATCGCTCTTCCTTGACTCCGGCTGGAAGCGGGCGTCGTTCGCCAGGCGTCGGATTGGACAGCGGCTGCAGACCGTCGGCGCTCAGCATGTAGGCGTCCGCCGCGTCGAGACCGGCAGCAAGCCTCACAAACGCCGCGCCGGCGATTTCCGGCGTCACGGGCCTGCCCAGCTGGCGAAGGTAATCCTCGAACGGGACTCCAAGGCGTGTTGCATAGGCGGGCGGCACGACCCAATTCAGTTGCCGGGGTCAGCTTGGGCAGCACCGCGCTGACGCTGATCTCGAGGTTGGCGCGCCGAGCTTCCTGTGAGGCGTAGTCCGCCATGAAGCGCTGCGTCGCTTTAGCCCCAGCGTACCCGCCGCTCAACGGTGACCCCATGATCGCGGCTCCGCTACTCATCACGATGATCCGACTTCCCCGATGCAGCGGAAGGACGAGCGCTTCACGCAGCCAGTGGAACGTTATTTGAACATCGGTGTTCCAGTTCATGGAGAACGATTCCCATGTGTGCTGCTGCAGCGGGCGCAGGACTGGCGCTGCGCCGGCGACAAGGGCAAGGACCGCCGGGCTGTACTGTCGCAGCAGCCTGGCGGCCACGGCGGGGTCACTGGCATCTGCAGCCACAAGCTGCAGCCGCGGGTCGCGAGCGGCGAGTTCGGTCAGCGGGCCCGTATCGCGCGCGACGGCGACCACCGACGCACCCTCAGCCAGGAATGCCTCCGTCACGCCCCGCCCAAGTCCACGGCTTGCGCCGGTCACGATCGCGCGCGTGTCAACGAGCTGGTTCATCCGTACCTCCTCTCATCCACAATGACGCTGGAAGCTGACACGCTGCCTTGCCTGTCAGGGAAAGGCGTCACTAAGTAGAGGCTGTTGGTGCCGTCAGCGAGCGTATCCGACGACGACGAGCTCCTCCGCGCACTTGCCCGGGGGGAAGTGCACGCACTTGCGCTCGTGTACCAGCGCCACGGTGCAAAGATGGTGTCCTTCGCCAGGCGGTACGTCAACGACCCGGGCTCAGCCGAAGATGTGGTCGCAGATCTGCTCGGTCGCTGGTTGGAGCGCCCGCCCAATGTCCGCGACGCTGAACGGATCGGCGCATTCCTCGCCAGCAGCGTCTATCACGCTGCCATCGACTGGATGCGACGGGAACGGGTCGCGCACGGGCGAGCGCCACGCGGCGAGGCGTCGCTGGCCGTCGACGATGGCCGCCAGAAGGGACCGATCAGTGATCCGGGTCGCGCAGGTTCTGGAGAGGCGCTGCGAAGCCGGCTTGCCATCGCACTTGACCAACTCTCCCAGTCCGACCGGCTGTTGCTCGAGACTCACTACGGGCAAGCACTGACCCCTTTGGAGTCCATGCAACTGCTTGGCATCAATCGTGCCGCCTTCGATCAGCGGCTGCACCGGGCGCGCACCAGGTTGGCACAACTGTTGACCGCGGGCAAGCCCGTGGCGAAAGAGGAAGAACGATGAGCGACCAGCTCAGGCCGCCGCTCGCCGAGCTCGACGTCGCGATCGCTTCGGTTGGCCTCCCGGTGCGGGGGGAGACCCTGGAGCAGGCCTGGAGCCTTACCGTCGAATCGCCGTCGTCGGCGGCGTTCCAGGAGCGGATCCGGCGAGCCATCGAACAGTCGGTGCCTGGCGGCGAGCTGGTGCTGCTGGTCACCCTACGCGCAAGGCGAGGACGAGAGGCTGAGCTCGCGGAGGCGACGGCGGCATTTGTTAGCGCGTCGAGGCAATTGCCCGGCGTCCTTGGATCGACGCTCTACCGATCGGCGGCAGACCCAACGATGTTCACTCTGGCTGAGCGCTTCATAGGGCGGCCAGCGCTCGAGCGCCACATGGCGGCCGAATATTTCCGGCGCTTCCAGCAGATTCAGGGCCCCTTGCTGGCCGCACCCGTCGAAGCCGTGTTCTACCAGCGACCCATCGGCTAAGACTGGCCCGCTCTTCTTGACAACCGAACGTATGTTCGCTAGACTTACACAGAATTGTGGTAGGTGCCGAAGCGACGGTGGCGGCGAGCTCCCACCTGGCCGAGTTGCTGGCGGCGATCGACCGCTTCCGCCGGCGGCCGAAAACGAATCGGCAGCCCCAGGAGCTCGCCGCTGAGCTCAAGGGGATCCGCCATGCGACGGACCTCCTCGAGCTGGAGTTTTCGCAGACCGCGGCCGCCTTCAGCAAGACTGAGGAATACGAGGAGGAGGGGTCGGTGAGCGCGATCGACTGGATTCGACATCAGTGCCGGATGTCCACGGGTGCCGTCTGGAACAGTTTGGCGGTCGGCGAGCACCTCGACGACCTTCCGCGCAGCGTCGAGGCGGTCGAGAGTGCGGAGATTGGTTATGCCCACCTGACGTTGATGGCCCGAACCGCTGACTCCGTGCAGGGATCGTCCACTGCCGCGCCGTTCGAGGAGGGCGGGCTACTCGACAAAGCCCGCGAGTACAGCGTCGGCCGGCTCTGGTACTTCTGTCATCACATGCGTCACGCCACTGACCCGGAGGAATTTGCCGCCGAGCAGAGCCGCGCGACCGAGGCGCGCACGTTGAAGATGAGCACCTACGAGGACGGCTCCCTCGCCCTCGAGGGCTGGATCGACTCAGTTGGTGGCGCTGTGGTCCGGAGCGCGCTCGAGCCTTTGGCCCAACCGCATGGCGATCACGATGAGCGCGGCCGGGAACACCGCAACGCGGACGCGTTCGTCGAGGTCTGCAGCCACGTCCAGGACATTGGCGTGCTGCCGCAACGGCCTCATCTGCAGGTCACAGCCTCGCTCGATACCCTCCGCGCCGTGGCCGGATCGCCGGCCGGCGACGTGGAGTACTCGCTGCCCGTGTCGGCGGCGACGGTTCAGCGTCTCGCGTGCGACGGCACCCTCACCCGCGTCGTGCTGGCTCCTGAGTCTGTCGTGATCGATGTCGGACGCGCCCGTCGCGTCGTAGCCGGCGCCATGCGTCGTGCTCTCAATGCGCGCGACGGTCATTGCAAATGGCCGCGCTGCGAGCGGCCCGCATCATGGAGCGATGCGCACCACGTTGTTCACTGGATCGACGGCGGCGACACCGATCTGGCGAACATGATCCTCTTGTGCCATCGACACCACTGGATGGCGCACGAGGGCGGCTGGCAGCTGGTTCGGACAGTGGATGGCGACGTGCTGGCCGTGCCACCTCGCCCACCGGGTTTGGCTCGCGCGGCGGACGCAGAGGACCCCGTTCGGGCTGCTCGCCAGTTCGCCGAACAGTTGCGCGTGGCCAGATCCCTGCGAACCGATTGGCCGCCGGGCGAACGTGTCGCCGCTGACGACGGCGCGTGGGCTCGGGTGATGGAGGCACATGATGCCGCGATCCATGAGGCGAATCAGCGCTCGGATCTGGGCAACGACCTACCCGACCCCGCCGCCTGAGTTACCGGCCGTTCTTCTGGTCGGAGCGATGATCCGTAGCGCCTGAGGCGTCGATGGGCCCGCAAGCGGCGGGGAGGCGCAGGTCCCTCTTGTCGGCGATTGCGTAGGCACCGTTACGGCCCGGTTCGCGCGGTCCCCTTCGGCGCGACGCAGACGGGCCAGGGTCGCTTCCCGAATATTGGGCGCGCGCATCCCGTGTCTGAGCCGAAACGGCTAAGGCGTTCACGCCGCCGGTGGCAGATGGCTTTAGGCTTAGCTGGCCGGCCCGTCGAGCACGCCGAAGGGTGCGCCGACCTCAGCGCTTGTGGGCTCGATAGGGTCGCCTTGCGGGCTCGACAGGCCCGCCTCGCGGCCTTCCTACCCTCGAGACGCGACGGTCCCCTCGTGCGCGCTTTCGATGCGAGCGACGTCATCCCTCGGTGCGACCCTCCAGAATCGATGCAGTGCCGCATGCCAGTCATCGAGGATCGCGCGCGCCGCGGGCGAGCCGGTGTATCGCTCGTGTCGTTCGATCAATCCACGTAAGCGCAGTCCCTGCTCCGCCAGCAGCTGGTGCTCGCCGCTGAGCCGGTGCGCGTCGACGAGTTCTGGATTCACCATCGCCGGCAGTCCGATCCCATCGTCGTAGACGAAGACTTCGCCGCCGGTCATCCCGGCGCCGAGGTTGTGCCCCACGGGTCCGAGCACCACCAGGGTGCCGCCCGTCATGTACTCCGCCGCATGCTCCCCCACCCCCTCGACGACCGCCCTGGCGCCACTGTTGCGCACCGCGAAGCGCTCACCCGCTTTCCCCGCGCAGTACAACTCGCCGCCGGTGGCGCCGTAAAGGACGGTGTTCCCGAGCAGGTGCGGTTCGCCGGCATCGTTGGCGGGCGGCCGCAGGATGATCCGACCGCCCCCCATCCCCTTCCCCACATAGTCGTTCGCCTCACCGTGAAGGATGAACTCGATTCCTTCGGTCAGGAATGCCCCGAAGCTCTGGCCGGCCGTACCGCTGAACGTGAAGGATGCAGACCCGGCCGGCGCGGATGTCCCGCATTCCCTGGCGAGCGCGCCACCCAAGCGCGCCCCGACCGAGCGGTCGGCATTTTCGATCGGGTAGCTCGCCCGCACCTCGGCGCCGGCGAGGACCGCCTTCAGCGCATCGAGGCAGATCCGGTCGCCCAGCTCCGACGACGGCCGTTGCAGCGGAATCGAGTGGATGAATCGACGCGGCCCAGACCCATCGTCGCTCAAGAGTGGCGAGAGGTCCATGCGGTCGGCTCGCGCGTCGCCGGTGATGCGCTGCGACAGCAGATCGGTGCGGCCGATGGCGTCGTCCAGGCTTCTGAGGCCGAGGCCGGCGAGGATGTGTCGGATCTCCTCGGCGACGTGCGCTAGGTAGGCCTCGAGCATCTCCGGGGTCCCGGCGAACTTGGCCCGCAGCTCCGGACGCTGGGTCGCGATCCCGACCGGACAGGTGTCGAGGTGACAGGTGCGCACCATGATGCAGCCCTCGGCCAGCAGCGCCGCCGTGCCGAAGCTGTACTCGTCGGCGCCGAGCAACGCGGCGACGACGACGTCGCGACCGGACTTGATGCCCCCGTCGACCCGAAGGCGCACCCGCCCGCGCAGCTCGTTGATGCGCAAGGTCTGTTGCGTCTCCGCGAGGCCGATTTCCCAGGGCATCCCGGCGTTCTTGATGGAGGACAGCGGGCTGGCTCCGGTCCCGCCATCCATACCGGCGATGTGCACGACGTCGGCCAGGCCCTTCACCACGCCGGCGGCGATCGTGCCAACGCCAGACTCGGCGACCAGCTTGACGGAAACCGCAGCCAGAGGATTCACCTGCTTGAGGTCATAGATCAGCTGCGCGAGATCCTCGATGGAATAGATGTCGTGGTGTGGCGGCGGCGAGATCAGCGCGATCCCCTGCTGGGTATGCCTGAGGCGCGCGATCTCGGCGGTCGCTTTGTGACCGGGCAGCTGGCCACCTTCGCCGGGCTTCGACCCCTGCGCCATCTTGATCTGGAGCTCATCGGCAAAGACGCAGTATTCGGGCGTGACGCCGAAGCGTCCTGACGCAACCTGCTTGATGCGCGAGTTTCGGTCGACCGGGAGACCTCGGGTCCGATACCGGGCCGGGTCCTCGCCGCCCTCCCCCGTGTTGCTCTTTCCGCCCAGCCGATTCATCGCGATCGCGATCGCTTCGTGCGCCTCTGCGGCGATCGAGCCGTGCGACATGGCGCCGGTCGAGAACCGGCGCAGGATGGCCGTGGCAGGCTCGACTTCACGGAGCGGCACGGGCGGCCCGTCCGGCCGCATCGCCAGCAGGTCCCTCGGATAGGCTGGGGGACGATCATTGACCAGGCGGGCAAAGCGCTCGTACGAGGCGTAGCCATTACCATCAGGTCCCGTCGCCACAGCGCGTTGCAGCGCGTGCGCCGCCGCCATCTCTTTCGGCGCAGCCGACACCAGGGCCAGTTCTGCCGGCACCGCGTCGTGGAGGGCATCGACGACATCGGGGTTGGTCGCGTGGTATTCGGTGCCCTGCTTGTGGTGCTTGAAGAAGCCGGGGCTTACCAGGGAAGGCGAGACTTCCGCAAACCCGGCCGCATGGTAGGCCAGCACCTGCTCCGCGAGATCGGTGAAGGTCGCGCCGCCGACCGGCGACGGCGTCCCTGTAAACGCGAGGTCCACGACATCGGCGTCGAGCCCGATGACTTCGAAGATCTGCGCTCCCTGGTAGCCGTCGAGCGTCGAGATACCCATCTTGGCGAGCACTTTCAGCGTTCCGTCCTCAAGCGCCTTGACATAGTGCTCCTGCGCGCCCCGGCCATCGGCCGCCTCCCCTTTCAGATGGCCGGCCGACGCCAGCGCTCTGATCGATGCCATGCCGAGACGTGGACAGATCGCCTGTGCTCCATAGCCAAGTAGGCAGACAACGTGGTGGACCTCGCGAGCCTCGTCGGTCTCGACCACGAGGCTGGTCTGGCCGCGCAGGCCACGCCGCATCAGGTGGTGGTGGACGGTTCCGACGGCGAGCAACGCAGGGATGGGCGCCCGCCCCGGCCCAGCGTCGCGGTCCGTCACGATCAGGATGGAGGCGCCAAGGCGCGCCGCGCGTTCGGCATCCTCGGCCAAACGCTCGCACGCCGCGCGGAGCCCGGACGCTCCGTCGGCCACCACGAAGCTCGCGTCCAGATCGCTCGACGCGAACGGGGCGCCCAGCGCGCGCACCGTGTCGAGCCCCGATGGATAAAGCAGAAATGAATCGAGCTGGACCAGGCGAGCGGCGTCCGGGCCACGCGAGAGCAGGGGTGCCGGGGGCCCGATATAGCTGCGCAGGGACATGACGAGTCGCTCGCGGAGATGGTCGATCGGCGGGTTCGTCACCTGGGCGAAACGCTGCTTGAAATAGCTGTAGAGGAGGCGCGGTGATTGCGCCAGCACCGAGAGCGCCGTGTCATCGCCCATGGAAAAGATCGGCTCCTTGCCCTGCGTCGCCATCGGTCGCAGGACGTAGGTGAACTCTTCCTTCGTGTAGCCAAAGGCGGACTGGCGGGCGACCAGGTCGGGCATGACCGTGTCGTCCGGTTCCCCGGTGTCGAGCGACTGCAGGTTGTCCTCGAGCCATCGACCGTACGGTTCTTGCGCTGCGAGGCGAGTCTTGATGGCGTCGTTTTCCTCGAGGCCGCCGTGCTCGGGATCGACGCAGAGCATCTCTCCGGGACCGAGCTTCCCGCGGCGGACACGGCCATGTCCACTGACATCGACGGCGCCAGCTTCTGAAGCGCAGGCGATCAGTCCGTCCTCGCAGACGGCGTAGCGCAGCGGCCGCAGGCCGTTGCGATCCAAGGCGGCGCCGACGCGCGTCCCATCTGTGAAGACCAGCCCGGCGGGCCCATCCCAGGGCTCCATGAGACAGGCGTGGTAGCGATAGAAATCGCGGACCGCCGGATCGACGTCGAAGCCCTCCCAGGCTTCAGGCACCAGCATCGCCAGGCCCTGGCGGATGTCGCGGCCGCCGCGGACCAGCAGCTCGAGGGCGTTGTCGAGCATGGCCGAGTCGGAGCCGCGTTCATCGATGACGGGCACGAGCAGCCCTTCGTCGTCCGACAGCCCGGCACCGAGGCGACCCTCCCGGGCACGCATCCGGTTGACGTTGCCCTGGATCGTGTTGATCTCGCCGTTGTGGCAGAGCATCCGGAACGGCTGAGCCCGCTCCCATGAGGGGGCGGTGTTTGTGCTGTAGCGCTGGTGAAAGATCGCGAATGGGGCGATGAAACGCTGATCGCGCAGGTCGGGGTAAAAGGCCGCGAGCTGATCGGCGGCGCACATCGCTTTGTACGTCATGGTGCGAAACGACATCGAGGCGACATAGGCTCGCAGCCCCGCCGCCCGGATCGCCCGTTCGACGCGTTTGCGCGCCCGGTAGCACCGAGCCTCGGCATCTGCACTCGCCACGGAGTCTCGGACGGTGATCATGGCCTGCTCGATCTGCGGTGCGGTCGAGCGGGCCAGGTCGCCGAGCGCATCGGGATCCACCGGCACCGGGCGCCAGTCGACCAGGTCCAGCTGCTCGGCCCGACAGGCCTCATCGAAGAGCCGCCTCGTCAGGCGTCGCTGGTGATGACCATCCGCTCCCGGGGCGTTCGAGAGGAAGACGACGGCCACGCCAAGTCGGGCAGCGGGCTCAAGATTGATGCCGGCTCGCCGCATCCAGTCGCGTAGAAAGGCGTCGGGAACAACGAGCAGCAGGCCCGCGCCGTCGCCGGAGCGGTGATCCGCGGCGACCGCCCCCCGATGACGGACGCGATGCAGCGCTGCGAGGGCGGCGTCGACGACTCCTCTGCTGGCTCGCCCTCCAGCGTCAGCGACGAAACCGATCCCGCAGGCGTCGTGCTCGAAGCGAGAGTCGTACAAGCCCGCGTGACGCAAGGTCGGTACCCCACGCTATCGGTTCGTCCGGTGCCACGCCACGGACGATTGCAACCAAAAGGAACGCGGCCGGTCGTACCTTCGGCACAAGTGGGCGCCAGGCGGAGCGGCGCTACAGACAACCGCTCTGCGCCGGCATCCATATCGCCGCCCCCTTCGCCGCCATGGACGCGGGAGGCGCGTCGAGTCCCCTCGGTAATGGCCATGCTAGCCCTCGCATTTGGATCTGTCAAACGTTTGGCTTATGCAAATCTCACGCACCGCCACGCAGGTGCCAAACGTTTGGCACAGGCGATACCGTGCCCATCGCATACCGTGGAGCGTTACTGCTCAGGCAGGGCCAGTTCAGGAGCCGTTAACGTTGGACCAGGCGCCGGGCACTTACTGATGGCAGGGAGGGACCGCGGGGTGGGGGGAAGCGACGCGCGCCAGGGACGGACGACCGTGACCCTGGAGGATGTCGCTCGCGCGGCGGGCGTGCACTACTCGACCGTGTCCCGCGCTCTCGATCCCACCGCCGTTCGGCGCGTCAGCGTCGACACCCGGAAGCACATCCAGTCGGTCGCCAAGAAGATGGGCTACCAGCCGGACATGGTCGCCACCGGCCTGAAGCGCGGTCGCACCCAGACCGTCGCCGCCATCGTCGCCGACCTCGGCAACCCATCGATCGCCCCTGTGCTCCGAGGTATCGCGAGCCGGCTCGAGCCGGCGGGTTTCATGTCGTTGTTCGCCGAGACGCAGGATGATTCCTCGCGCCTGGAGCGGATCCTCAATCACCTGCTGAGCCGCCGAGTCGACGCCATCATCCTCACCGCCGGCCGTGTCGGAGACAGCCGGATCCTGCGCCGGTTCGTTGGGCGCGGGATCCCGGTGGTGCTGGCGCTCCAGGGCGTGCCCGGTATCCGCTTGCCCTCCTGTACCAACGACGACCTGCTCGGCGGCACCCTGGCCGCGCAACACCTCCTTGCGCTCGGGCACCGGCGGTTGGCGCAGCTGCGGGGTCGGGCCGACGTTCAATCCTTGTCCCAGCGCGCCAAGGGCTTCAGCAAGGCGATCGCTGCGGCGGGGGCGACCGAGGTCATCATCCCGTCAACCGCACCGCTTGGGACCGCGGATGATGGACGCCGCCTGATGCGCGTTGTGCTGGAGAGCAAACGGGCGCAACCGACTGGCGTCTTCGCCCATCATGACTTGATGGCGCTCGGCGCGTTGACCCTGGCAGAGGAGCGCGGCTTGAACTGTCCCCGAGACTTTTCAATCATCGGTTACCACGACTTGCCGAACCTGGAGCGTCTGGTCCCAGCGTTGACCACGATCCGCCAACCGCTCGAAGAAGCAGGGCGAGCAGCCTCGGATATGGTCCTGCACATCCTCAACTCCCCGAGCCGGCAGCCCCGGTCGCACCGCCTCGCTCCCACCCTGGTGGTGCGCCAGTCCACCGGGCCGGCCCCCGAGCCGGTTATCCAAACCGTGCGAAAATAAAAGTGATGACCCCCGTCAGTGAGCTGATCTCCGTTCGCCATACCGACCTCTACATCGGCGGGTCGTGGCGCCCTGCGTCGGACGCGCAGCGGATCGAGGTGCAGGACCCGGCGACTGGCGAGGTGATTGCGACCGTGGCGAGCGCTTCGGTTCAGGATGCGTTGGCCGCCGTCGATGCCGCGTCGCAAGCGTTTTCACCATGGGCCTCGCGGCCCCCTCGCGAGCGCTCCGAGATCCTTCGTGAGGCATTTCAGCTGATGCTCCGCGACCGCGAAAAACTCGCCGAGCTGATGGTCAGGGAGAATGGCAAGACGCTGACCGAAGCTCGCGGTGAGGTCACCTATGCCGCTGAGTTCTTCCGCTGGTTCTCGGAAGAGGCGGTGCGCAACATCGGCTCGGTGTCGATCTCGCCCAGCGGCGCCAACCGCATCCTCGTCGAACACCAACCAATCGGTGTCTCGGTGCTGGTCACGCCCTGGAACTTCCCGGCCGCGATGGCGACTCGCAAGATCGGCCCGGCGCTGGCGGCGGGCTGCACCGTCATCCTCAAACCCGCATCGGAAACGCCTCTGTCGGCGCTCGCGGTCGCCGATTTGCTGGAGCAGGCCGGCGTGCCCAAGGGCGTGGTCAATGTCATCCCCTCGAAACGCTCGTCGGAAGTCGTCAAGGCGATGCTCAAGGACCCGCGGGTGCGCAAGCTGTCCTTCACCGGATCGACCGAGGTCGGCCGCATCCTCCTGGCGCAGGCCGCGGAGAACGTCATCAGCTGCTCCATGGAACTGGGGGGCAATGCGCCCTTCATCGTCCTCGACGATGCCGACCTGGACGCCGCGCTGGAGGGCGCCATGATTGCCAAGATGCGCAACACCGGCCAGTCGTGCATCGCCGCCAACCGCTTCTATGTCGACGCCAAGGTCGCGGACAAGTTCGGCGACATGCTGGCCAGCTCCATGGGCGCCTTGCTCGTCGGATCGGGGCTCGACACGAACGTCAAGGTCGGGCCCGTCATCAACGACCCGGCCCGCCAGAAGATGCTCGGCCTGGTCCAGGAGGCCGCCGGCCACGGCGCCCGGGTCCTGACCGGAGGCACAGCGCCCAACCGCCCCGGGTACTTCGTGCCGCCGACCGTGCTGAGCAACGTCGCGCCGGAAGAGCACATCCTGAAGGAAGAGATCTTTGGGCCGATCGCGCCGATTGTGACGTTCCGCGACGTCGACCAGGCGATCGAGTACGCGAACAAGACCGACCGCGGTCTCGCCTCCTACGTCTACACGCGAGATCTGGCGAAGGGCCTTCGGGTTGCGGAGGCGATCGAGTCGGGCATGGTCGGGCTCAACCGGGGGTTCATTTCAGACCCGGCGGCTCCCTTCGGTGGGGTAAAGCAGAGCGGTGTCGGCCGCGAAGGCTCGCACGAGGGACTCCTCGAGTTCCTCGAGACCAAGTACATCGCGACCAACTGGTAACCATCCGCGATTCGGGTCCTTGCCGTGTGTGTAGCGAAGGAGGGATGCCTATAAGGGGATGAGCGAAACCACAAGGGGCAGGTTTCCGACAACGAGGGAGGTAACATGCGTCGAACACTCAGCGTGCTAACGATCGCGATGGTTGTCATTGCGGCGGGCGCGATCGCCGGATCAGCCGCGTCGCCAAAGACGCCACCGAGCAAGCAAGAAATCGCGAAGCGGATTCTGGCGACACCGGCGGGCAAAACCCTAACGCCGACGGCGCGGATCGCTCTGGAGGCGATCGCGCGCGGCGACCATCGCGCCACGCCCGATTCGAATGGGATCACCGCGCCGGCCACGACCCGGCAGCCCAGGGGGACGAAGCCGGTCGGCGGTCCCTTGCCGAATGTCCGCGTCAACGACCCGAGCAAGGACTCGAATCAGGCCGATCAGACGACCCAGAGCGAAACCTCGGTTGCGGTTTCCGGCTCGAACGTCGTGGTCGGCTATAACGACTCCCAGCGGACCTTGCTCTTCCTGACCGCCGCGAGTAACTTGAGCGGCGTCTCGTCCTCGACCGACGGCGGCCAGACGTTCACCGACGGCGGAACAATCCCGAACGCGCCGGGGAAGAACAACTTCGGTGATCCGTGGCTGGCCACCGACAGCAACGGGACCATGTACTACTCGAACCTGGTCCTCGACTTCAGCTCCTTCTCACTGCTGGTGGGCGTGGCGAAGTCGACCGATGGGGGCAAGACCTGGAGCCAGGCGAACCCGATCCCGCCACCTCCGGGCAACGAGCTCGGCTACAGCGCGGATAAAGACGCCATGGTCGCCGCCGGGGCGGGCAACTTGTACGACACCTGGGACGACTTCACCACCACGTTCGATTCGAGCACTGGCGTCTTCACGGTGTACAGCGGCCTGCCCGTCGCGCACTCCACCGATGGCAGCAGCAGCTGGTCGATCGCCTACGCGGACAAAGCCGTGCTGTTCTCCTTCGATCCCAACAAGCCGCCAGACTGCTCGTTCCACCAGTACATCGGCGCCATGCCGCTTGTCGCGCCGGATGGCACCGTGTATGAGGCGGCG
>WNGN01004127.1_pt2 | contig 14212 bp, 8 predicted proteins | sample 5400561 | NCBI WGS metagenome assembly WNGN01 (sample SAMN13153379, study PRJNA577476) | soil metagenome | isolation source: 115 cm soil or saprolite under Garry oak tree replicate 2 | place: USA:California | collected 2016-06-15
CAAAGATTCGGAGACTTACCGACGTCTGGAATTCTTGGGGGACGCTGTACTTCGACTTGCGGTGTCGGAATCCGTCTTTAGAGATTCAGATGGCAATGTGGAGAGGCTTCACGATACCCGCGAGAAGTTCATATCGAATCACTCCCTTGCTCGCGCGGCCGAAGAGCTAGGTTTGTCGAACTATCTGCACGGGTCGGGGAGCGGGAACGTCATGACCTCGCAATTGGTCCTTGCACAGCTCTACGAGTCCCTAACCGGAGCCATATTCGTCGACAGAGGCTACGAGACAGCCTCCAAGTTCGTGGAAGAAACCCTGATCCGCGAACAGCCAGACCGTCCACCCGGGTCCTCCACCAGCCAGCGCGTCCGCTGACCCTACGCCTATAGCCCATACCCAACATAACCGAGAGGATCGAGAACCTGACAGTGAGTGACCATGAACGGACTCGGGATCATCCGTGAGGACGAATAGCCCAACATCACGCATATAGGTCGTGGATGAGAACATTACCTCCCTAGGCTGAGAACCTTTGAAAGTTCGTCGCGCATTCCGGAAGTTCAGGCTTGGCGACGGCAGAAGAGTCGTCTTACGCGAAGCAGACTCTGGAGATCTGGACAAGCTTCTCGCTTACATCAACAGCCTTGTGCGTGAGAAGAAACGGGACGAGAGTTCTCAACTATTCACTGGTTTCGAGTCGCGGCTGACAAGGAGGCAGGAGGCTGAGTGGCTGAACGAACTATCCAGAAGCGTCAAGGACGGTGACAAGATAAGCGTTCTAGCGGAGGTTGACGGCGAGGTTGCGGGTAATGGCGACATAACGCGAGGGTCGTACAGTGAGACGAGGCGTCACGGTCATCTTGGGCTTACGGTCAGAGAAGCGTACAGGGGTTTAGGCATAGGACGAGAAATGGTGAGGGTGCTCCTAGCAGAGGCAAGGAAGCAAGGTCTCAAAACTCTGGATGTCGAGTTTCTCTCCACAAACAAGGCAACGATCCATGTCTACGAGAGAGCTGGTTTCAGGAGAGTGGGCAGTATTCCTGGAAAGGTTTACAGGAATGGAAGATTTCTCGACTCCATAATCATGGCACGCAGATTGTGACCTCGTTCGAACATACTCGAGATGATTAGTCCTTCTCCCCGGTCCGGCTAGAAACGGTCGAGGAAAAGTGTTATTTGTAATAACGCTGAACGGCATCCTTGGGAAAATTATCAATGCCAAAGACACTATCAGAAACAGTGGTAAACACTAGCCTTCGCGTAAAGCCTGACGAGACGGTTGTGATCAACACTTGGCAGCACACCTTGCCACTCGCAAGCCAGCTGGCCTACCAGGTGAGAAAGGCGGGAGCTCTCCCGCTTGTAACACTCGAGACGGATGAGTTCTGGTGGAAGAGCCTCACAGAGCTTCCCGCCGAGAATCTCCGAAAACCATTACGCCACACTCTCGCGCTCTTCGACGAGACTGACGCTGCCATCAACATTTTCGGTCCGGAAGACCCTCAGACATACCGGAGCGTGCAAGGATCCCAGATGGGTGCTCTCTTCGAGTCTTTCCAGAAGACGTACGACAAGATAAGGGAGAGGAAGGTGCGGAGCGTAGACCTACAGGTAGGCTACGTTACCGAGCCCAGAGCCAAGACCTACGGCTTCAACTATGAAGCGTGGAGGAGAAACGTGGAGGAAGCGAGTAACGCGGATTATGAGAAGATTGCCCAGCTCGGAAAGAAACTTGCCCGGACTTTAGAACATGGCCGGCAGGTCGAAGTCACAAGTGAAGGGACCAAAGTGAAGATGGAGATTGGACGCCACCCAGTCTTCGTCGAAGACGGAATCATCGATGAGGAAGACCGGAACAAAGGCTTCGTCTTCACCAGCATACCCACGGGCTATGTCACACTCGCACCGAAGAGAGGCACGACAGAGGGAAGCTTCCGTTCTGACATGACAGTACCGATCATGGGCCAGTTGATCAAGGGAATAAGCTGGGAGTTCCAGAAGGGGAGACTGGTCAAGACTGCGGCTGAGGCGAGCCATGACGCGTTCCAGAAACTCTACGACCCATCTACCGGCGACAAGGACCAGGTCGCAAACCTCAGCATAGGCCTCAACCAAGCAATCAAGCCCGGATTCCTGGCGGACTACATGAGCCTCGGAACAGTCACAATCGGAATCGGAGAAAACCAGTACTTGCAAGGAGAGAACAAGAGCACTCTCCAGTTCCAAGCCAGCCTCTCCAAAGCGACGGTAACGGTAGACGGCCAGCCTTTAGTCCACAACGGCAAACTAACGATCTAGAAGCACGAATACCCAAATCTCCATTTTTCTGTTTCAAAAGCATGAGCGGTGAATCCGCCCCTTCCCGTGTCAGAGGGTCTTACTGTGACATGGCCAACACATAATGGCGCAGTTGTCCAACTTGTCAGACCCTCCCTCACTCTCTGGGACTATATGATGCGCCTCCCAAGCCCCCTCACCCTCACTACCTCGATTAGCTAGACGAAGCGAGACCCCGCAAGGAACAGCATGCTGATGATCAGCCAATCTGCACTCACAAGCCGCCATCGACCTTACCCATGCCTCGCTCAAAACTTTCGGCGGGAAGACCAACCTTGCGTCTCAAGATTCCTTCACAAGACTTGCAGATTTATCGCTTTTCGGCCACCGGCCGAACGAAATATCCGATCGGGCACTCTGCGTGGCAAGGAGCAACTGCTTTTGAGAATTTCTAGAGAGGGGTCCCGCCAGTCGAAACTGTTCCGGGCGAGTCTTCCAATTCAGAGCGCAGAACAGAACAGTCGACCGTTTTTCCAATGCAGATTAAGCGCAGAAATCAGCGTGAGTATCGCGTGATCTCGAATCACCTGCCCCGATTTCCGATCTAGCCTTGCTCTGCGCTTGTCAGGTTTACAGCGGAACAGTCTGTGTGATTCCTGTCCTCGAAGAGAGGGGGAGAAAAGACTACTCCTTGATAATCACCCGCCAATTGCGAGTTTGTGTCGCGAATCACAACTTTTTGACGTTTTTTGGGAGAGGGACTTTCTCAGGTAACCGGTTTTCACGGCATGAAGAATGATATCATGATAGAGTCTAATGACTCATTCCCGGAAGGTAATAATCCGGCCTCAGAACAAGAGAAGTTCGGTGACCTGACTTGTTGAATTGGATTGTTCCCTACCTGGCGGTGGGACCGAAACCGAGGTTGCAATCAATGTTAGGAGAAGGCCCCACGTGGGAGAATCTCAAAGCCAATGGGGTTACACGACTAATCGACCTCACCGACAGCGACCTGGAGAGAAGATATGCTGGAAGCTATAGAATCGACTACAACTGTGCAAAGATAAAGAATCATCCTGAGCCACTCGAGCTTTCCGCGGCGTTCCAGAGGGTGCATAAGTGGATAGAAGAGGAAAAGAGCGCGTGTGGAAAAGTATACCTTCATTGTTTTGGTGGCAACGGTCGAAGTCCTACTTGCGCAATGGCTCATTTGATGGCAACTGGAGAACCAAAGCAAGAGGCGGAGAAAGTGGTCAGGAATGCCCACCACTCGACATGGGAAAATGAGAACGTCGACAACATGCAGAGGGCGCTTGCCCTTTGGGAGCGTCGACTTCTCGAGAAAACCATGGATTTGTTTCTAGACCCTCAGTCTTTGGGCTTGCGGCCCTTCCTTGCTGGAACGGGAAGGAAGGTAAGAGACGTGACGGAAATCTCGGGCGACAAGGACACTAGCAAAAGCATACTCGACGACAAGGTAATTGAACACTTGAAAAGGAATCCGGAATTGCTTCTCATTACAGAAGATACGGGTCTCGCAGCCGATTGCGAGTCCCAAAACCTGTCGAAACAACTAATGTACATTGATGAATCCGAGGCTGTGGCAACAGAGGTCATTCGTCGGCTTGAGGCGAAAAAGTAGGGTCCTCCTTAACCCCTTAAGCCCAACCTCAGAAGGGTGATTTCTGAACTGTTTCTTGATCAACCTGTTGCGTAACTCAACTACGTGAACGACAGACCCGATATAATGAAATCCAACCCCCCCCTCGTTCTGCAGCTGCGTTGAGCCAAAGTAGACACGGTATTCGGTGGACGCGCGAAGAAGTGATTCTCGTAATGGACTTGTATCTTAGAAGAGGCAACAAGCTGAGTGATAAAGACCCGGAAATCGAAGGCTTGGCGACCATGTTCCACAGGACCAATGGCTCAGTTTTATACAAATTGGGTAACATAGAATCCGTTGCCACTGAAGGTAGGCGTGGATGGCACAACTCCGCAAAGATGGATTCTGCGGTCTGGCGAGAATTCGAAAATCGAAGTAGTTCTCTTCGAGATGCATGCGTCAAAATTCGAACCAATCCGCCGCCCTGGGTGTGAGTTGAACGGTCTTGGTACCCAAATTGGGCCGAAGTAATTCTTTTCCAATCCATAATTAGCGTGACCCATTACCAAATGATGCCTGGATACACTAGTCTAGCCGGACAACAGGCAGAGTCGATCATCGGCAAAACGGTGAAAACCAAGGACACTGGAAATTCCGTATTCCTGGTTACAGGCGTTTCCTACGACGTGATGAAATCATCATACACAGCCCACTTGCGAAGAATTGGCCAGAAAGTTGCCGATTTTGCGGGCACCGTAGAGCTCTCTAAAACGTACGAGGTGATGTCACAGATTCCAAAGTCCCCGCAGGACGGTTTCACCTTGCTCGTTACCAGAGCCGTTGACCTCAGTCAACCAACCGCGGGTTCTGTTTTCCTAGCTCGTACTGATTTCAAAGAGTACCAATTTCGGCCGTTAATGAAATACCTTGAATCGCCTCTGAGACGCTTACTGATCGCAGACGAAGTGGGACTTGGAAAGACCATCGAAGCTTGTTATGTCCTACTCGAAGAGATGAGTCGAAGCCAAATTCGCAGAGTGATTATTCTTTGCCCGTCTGCACTCTGTAACAAATGGCGCGACGAGTTATGGAGAAGATTCGGTCTACGTTTCAAACAGGTTAGCGCCTCAGGACTGAGGCACGCGCTTCAGCACGCGACGGACTTTCAGCTAATCGTCTCTATGGATTCCATGCGAAGAAGAAACGATTCACGTCAGCTGTCAATCGCATCGCCAATCGACTTTCTAATAATCGATGAGGCACATCACATGATCGGGAGAGAGTCCGACACGCTCCGTCGAACCCTCGGGGTGAAACTCTCTGCTGCTGCGACTCGATTGATTGCTCTATCAGCTACACCCATCCAAATCGAACTGGATGATCTTCGACGTGTCTTGGAAGTAGTGCTGGGAAAACCCTACCCAAGAGCGGAATTCGACCGTTGTATTGAGACATTTCGGGACTCAAACAAGGTCGAGACACCGGAAAACTCAGAGAGAACGGCTTCAAGCCAGGAGCGAGGTCCCCCGGCAAATCCTCTCGCCATGTATGTCATAAGGAATACGAGAAAAAGCGTCGGAGAAGTTAGGACAAGGGCCATATCGAATTGCCCGATCGAATTGAATGGGCATTTGGAAGAAGTATCGCAAGACGGACGCGAGATTACAGTCTCTGAGCACAGCTTGTTTCAAGAAGTCGACACTTTTCTAAAGACATCATTCACTCTAGTACATCGAAGGCAGCTTTCGTCTTGTCTTCCGGCAATGATCGATCTGATGCGGAGCGGTATGCAGGGTTTCTCTGTCTGGCAGTAGGGGAAGAACTCATTGAATCAACTGGAGTTGCAGGATCAAGAGGACCAACAAAACTGGGAGGAGATTCATAAAACTCTCTCACAGAAGGAAAGGACCAAGTGCGCAGAGCTTGCGGACAAGTTTGGTCTTGTCAGTGTCGATTCGAAATGGAATGCTTTACTAGAAATTCTCGGACGGTTGTCTCACACTCCAGCATCAAAAGCTCTAGTGTTCACACAATGGATTCCCACGTTAAGATATCTCTCCAGAAAAGCCAACGACGAACATGGATTCCGGGCTTTTGCTGTATCTGGTGAGGATAATTCGTGGACGATCGAGAGGACCCTGCGCGATTTCGCTCAATACGAAGGGCCCGCGGTACTACTTACAACAGACATGTTGTCAGAAGGGATAGATCTCCAGGTCGCGAGTGTGATAATCAACTATGACTTTCCCTATAATCCGCAGCGAGTCGAACAAAGAATAGGAAGGGCGGACCGAATCGGTCAGAAGTCAGAGACAATAGAAATCTATAACCTTTGGATCAAAGGCTCAATTGAGGAAGCTATTGTCGAATTACTTGACAAACGATTGAACATTTTCCGGCTGGCAATCGGTGACGCTAGCAGTCTGTTCAAGGTTCAGTCTGCTGAGGATGGACGGGTCGAATTACTGGGTTACGATGGTCGCAGCCTTCGTGAGATAGCTCTTCTCAATGACTCAGTAGTATTGCATGGAGTTGAAACGTTTCTAGACGCAGAGACCCGCCAGCTGCTCGCCAGCACTCAGTCATCTTTTGATCGATTCGTATGGAGTGCAATCGTTCGCATGATGCTGACAGCAAGTGGAGGTCGCGCAAAGATTTGCGAAGAAACAGAAGACGATGTGAAGTTAGGACCCATTGAGTATGACGACCTCCAGGTGATTTCGAATTGGCTTGGAATCAACTACAGTGGCATCGTAATTCAAGAGCTCTTAGCGGGCAGGGACGCCAAGGGCGTAATTTCTGTAGCGAAACACTTTGGGGGAAAAGGGTTGTACTTTCCGACGACGCACCCACTCTCAAAGACAGCGCTTATGGTTGCAAGAAACTCCTACGAGAAAATAGGTGAGAGCTGAAATCCAATCTCTCTGACAGCGAAAGCATCTTACGATCACTTTGATAGGATACTCGTCTGCCAATACACTCTCCTCGCGCCGGATTTTCGAGCTAACAAGATAAGATACTGGTCACGAACTAACGGACTGAATTATCTTCCCATCCCTGACAGGCGAGTGAACACTGTCCAACCCTTGATAGAAAAAGCAATCCTTAGCCACGATAAGAATCAGGAATCCGCGGCTATAGACAAGCACCTAATCCAGCAGATTGCCAGGGATATAGCAGCCTGGGCTCTTAAGCAAAGACCTCAAATGGGGGTGCGGAACGAAAATCCTCAAATAGAACAGCTAATCGACTTTCCAATCCATGACAAAAACGGTCCTGGTTTCGAGATGCTTTTGAAGGACCTAGGAACTTTGAAGGTCGAAGTGCTTGCGGCAGTCAGTCTAGTAACTTGAGACGCGAGATTGTTTGCCAAAAGACATAGTGTGTGCTGTCTGTGGAAAGCCTCCCCCCAGCCAAGCTGAAGTAGAGCTCTCTAAAGACGGCCGTTGGCTGTGTTCAGAACACATAGACAAGCGTTATGGACTTCACCTACTTGACTACATAAAGACTAGAATCGCAGTCACCAAAACGGAAGACGAAGACCAGAGCAAATTCGTTCTGAGAGAACTCGTTCAAAACGCCGACGACGCTTACGCGTCTATTCTGGTCGTAAGGTTCGAGAAAGATGGTCTTTACGTCGCAAACGATGGGCGAGCATTCACCACCGAGGGACCGGACGGCCAACCGGGGGACTTCGAACGTGCTGCACTTGTCCTCAAACGCTTCAAAGAAGACGAAAAGGAATCAGCGGGGCATTTTGGAAGCGGGTTCCAAACAGTCTATGCAATCACTAACAGGCCCGAAGTGCACTCGAATGGAATCTCCAGGGCGTTAAATCCAGCAGACATGACATGGGAGGATATCGCTCCCCACAGATATTCGCCATACATGAATGAACCTAGCCGGAAAGGCGTCCTTTTTCGACTGCCATGGCGGGACGATAAGGCGGCCGAGAAAAGCGAAAACGGAGACTTCCAGAATCGCAATTATTGGCCTAGGTGGGACTCGAAGAGCATCAGATCATTCTACGAAGATACGTCAGCTTATCTTCACAGCGTAATCCTGTGTTGCCAGCGAATCAAAATCATCCGGGTGATTTGGGCCCTGGCTGGGCCGCCAGAGTGTTATCAGGCCGAACGAAACTTCGCGCTCGATCGACCAATCGCTCGCCCTACCGAAGTTGAGGTCCTAGAATGCGGTGGACCTGAGAATGCTCGTTATTATCAGTGGGATCAAGGGCTCTCAGAGGCTGACGCCTGCCCGCAGTCTTTCAATAGAAACCCTCCAATATCCAGTCCCCGTACGACTTTCAGGTATCTTGCGCAGAGTTCCAAAGTTGAGGAGGACAACGCACAAGCCTTCCTCGTCAAAGATCCCAATGGAAACGTCAAAGTCAAGGATAAGGTACCTGATTCCTGGAAAGAAATCAAAAAGAACTTCGTTCATCTTCTTTTTCCCCTATTTCTCTTGACTGTCCAGAAGCAATTCCTGTACAGTGTCATTCCCCTGCCCCGTCGAGGGTCTCAGGGCTTCGTATTCTCTGCTCATTTCATTCCTACCGAAGACCGAAAAGACGTGGACATCGAGGGGAATTTCGAGATGAACGGAAGATGGTACCGTTTGTGCATGTTCAGCATCGCTAAATTGTATGAAAAATTGTTTCCCATTTTCCTGGAGTCCGTCTCGCTGTTGAATGCCAAGGCATCTGATCGTCAGGCACTGATACTCCAAATGCTCCCGACTAGGGAAATTGGTGAATGGATGCGACCGGGACGGGAAGATCTTGAATGGGCGAGAAGCGAGAGCGAGAAACTGTATGATTGGTTATTCGACCGTCCCATTCTTCAGACCCGGGAACAGAAGTGGGCCAGCCCAAGCACAGCGTTCTCGGTCGAGACCGAGACTGAACGAGGAGCAGTTGAGACTCTGGGAATCACGGTCTATCCAAGAGAATTTGCAATTCTTGCCAGACAAGTTCCATGGCTTAGGATTCGAATTGAGAAGAAGAGGTTCAACGTTGGAGAATTCGCCCGAATATGGAAGAGCGTATGTGAAATCAACGGTCCGCAAAACATGCGGTATGGGAAAGTCGTCAAACTTCCGCCACCAGGAATCAACGTGCCCTTGGCGCAAGAGTCGATTAGCAAGCTATTGGCATACGCTATTTCAAGTGGGGGCAAAGAGTCCACCAGACTGACCCTTATTCCAGACTATGAGGGCATTCTCCGAGACTTTTACTCGTTTCCAAAACTACCGAAAGACTTTCAGGACTTTGAACCCCTCTTTTCTCTCGAGCAACGTATACACTCAAAGTTCGTCGAACAGATTCTAGAGGCCGAAACAAAGCATCCGATTAGAACGGAAATAATCGTTGCAGATCTTCCATATGAGATAGCCAAGCAAATCGATCAACAACCGGAAAGATTTCAGAAGCTCAATACGGGCGATCACGGGCTTCTGTCTAGGGCCGTCGTCAAAATTGTTCTTCACAAATCATTTGCGCCAAATCAGGCCGTCGACAAGGCTTTCTTGCCAATCAGGTTCGAAGGAGAACTCCGGATAGGAAGCCCACCGGATGTTGATAATCAACACACTGGGGAGAAATATCAAAGGGAGTGGGTTTTTGCTCATCAATCCGTCGAAGTTCGAGGAATGACTCCTGAAATCAAACGGAACATTCGCTTTCTTGAACTGAAGGACATTCCTGAAACGCAGCGCGCGGAAGTTGAGAGTAGCTTGAATATAGTTGCACTCGCTGAAAACCCAGATCAACCTGTGAACTTTGTTAGACACTTCATTTCCGCTCTTCACGGCACCCTATTCGATGACGATGCCCTAAGCAAGTTTCTGGGCCGCAAAGATGATGTTTTGTTAACTAAGCAAAAGACGTCAATGTTAGATGCCGTTCAAACGTACTTCAAGACTACACACACAGAACGTTGGCTAACCCAAGATTCTATGGGGGAGATTCCATGCCTTTACGATGAAAACCGGGAATGGCATCCCGCTAACGAGTTTGCTGTAGGCAATAGAAGTACTTTGGCCAGCATTGTTGGGGCATTTATCGCAGGTTTCGAGAAGTCAACGGATATTGCTAGAGCCCTTTCCGAGACAGATTGGGTTCCCGTACTTAAGAACCTCGCAAGGAGCTCAGAGGTACTCTACCCGTCTGAAAGTAACAAAGAAATCGTCGGGGAGAATTATTCTAAGCTTCTCGATCTGAACGCCATGGATGAGTCTCTCCGAAGCACAATATTGGAGATGAAGCCTTCAGATCGTCAACGCAACCTGGAGGAATTAGGATTTTCACCAGAACCCACCAGAGAGCAAATGTCTCAACTCATTCTCGAATGTTCGTCGCGGGACATTGAACCGCCGATGAAGCTGATTCAGACTCTGGCTCGCTCGCTGAGTAGACTGAGTCCCAACGAATTGGAGGACTGGAAGAAGCAATCAATGCAATTGAAATTCTACTGGGAAAAGCATTGGTATCCCGGTGAAAGAATCCGAGTCCTGTCCGAACCCCTTGAATCCGGTCGAGCTAGTTGGTCGACTGGAGTTCTAATGCTCAATGAAAAGGAGGCAGTACCCTTTGCGTATTACCTCGACGCCATTGGCGCAGCCAAGGGACTCGGCCCGCAAGATTTTTTGGATGAGCTAGGGATAATCGCTGAATCAGCAAAGCGAGCCCCTGATCGAATCTCGGAGCTACAATCCAGGCAGGTATCAGCATGGTTGGAGCTGGAACGCGTTGCTGGCAGAATGTCCGCGAAGACGATTCAGCAATTCCGCGATAAACCCTTGTTCCTAGCAGGTAGACGATGGTACTCGGCTTCTAGTGTCTTGATCAATGATTTGGCCGCCAGTTCTCAGCCAATTACTTTCGGAGAGGCTTGCATAATCCCGCTGTCTGGAGCCCCGAAAGAGTCGCTCCGAGCGCTCGGCGCAAAACTCATGTCTGAATTGAGTAGGAACAGCGCTTTCGAGTTTCTCTCCAAATGTGCGAGAACTGACACAATTACTGACGAGCAGTCCGAGGCCTATCTTCGAATTCTCTTGGTCGGTGTAGAACGCGGGTGGTGGAATAGTAGGGAAATAGTCCGCTGGCCCTGTTTAGTCAGCCCTAACATACGATTTCGACTCCCTGCCGAATCATACTTGGCGAACAGCTCGCTGCAGAGCTTTGTTCGGAACGTGCCTTTCTTGGTGACTTCGACGGAATCAGGATTTCATGATGGCTTGGAGAATCTCGCGAGAACGTGGGGAGCGAAGGATCTACATCGTATAATCAGGTACGAGAAATTTCCCGAAACATCCGCACGAGATATCGAGTTACAGTTTGCGGAAATCTACGTGAGGCTAGCTCAGATTTTCCCGTCCAATGTCGGAGCCTTGGAGTGGCTCAAGGGATTGAAGGTGTTTCGAAGCAACTCTCGGATTTTGAGATTTGCAATTGAGAATCGTTCTGGAATTATCTCCCTGCCCGCTCTTGTCCCAATCGGCAACGGTCAAAGTGCTTTAGTCATCTCCGAAGACGACGGTCTGACGTCACCTGCATCCAATTCAGTAGCTGCCTGGGCCGTAGGACTCGGATTCCCTCCGGGTAGGCTTGCGGAGCTGGCCAGTATGATTTTGATGTTTTTGACAGACTTGGAGTACCAAGATGTTCTAGCCAGGCAGATTCCAGGTTACTATGAGACAATGAGCATTTTGACTAGCTTGTACCCGGGCTGTCAGATTTGCGGCTCATGCACCCCCAAAAATCAGTCTACTGGGGAAACGATGGAAAGTATCAAGAGCGTTATCTCAGATCGCGGTGGTCTTTTGAAGGGTAAACTGGTTCAATATGAGCTCGGCAATTCCCTGTATCTTTGTCCCAGACACGCAATTTTGATGACCAGAGGACTTGTTGGTCTCGATTTTCTCAAAAACTGGGAGAATAACAGGCGAAAGGCCACAGACGCGGTTCGAAGCGCACTAGACGAAATACGCGACAAGAAATCACTCTTTCAGATCCCTATCCAAGTCTATGAAGGCAACTTCCTTGAGGACAAGAAGACAGGTTGGCAACCATTACAGCTAAGCTTGGATCCCAGCCACGGCAAAGAACTATTTGGTAGGCTCCTGAAACACCTTGGTTGAAGCTGCATCGTCCGAGCAATCTATCGCAGGGAGTATCCGTTTCACCCCTAGTGAACAAGGGTGGATTCCCAGTCTACGCCGAATATATGAGTTTGAATCCGCCTTGGTCTCGGGTCCAGGATCCTGGAAGAGAGATATTCGCGAATGTCTTTGGAGTCTCGAAGACCTTTCGGAAGCGCTGAGTTTGGACAACGAAGCCCAAATTCAGGTAAGGCGTCTAGTTGAATGGCTAGTTCGCAATCGTCAAGCCTTGAAAGTCCCCAGCGCGAATGGCACCAGAGAAATTCGCTACCTAACTAGAATCGCCGAACTCGTGCGACTTCTTGGCCATACTCCAGAGTATTGGCATCGCGGGAGGCCCGCAGTTGAGGCCGTTAGATGGTTGGTTGAGGATAAGCGAATACCCAGAAGGGAGATTGGAGTCCAAGCATTTGTAGACTCCATCATTGCGGCTATCGACAAAGACGCAAGGCATCAGTGGAAGGAAAATCTGAAAGCTGCGACGAAGGTTGTTGTGAATAGTACCGCCCGAGCAATCGCCGAGAAATTCAAGGAAAGAGACGCGGCCAAAGTATTTTTCAGTCGATTCCAACTTGAGTCAACGATTCGAATCCTTTCGGCGGAGTTTGCCGAAACCAGCGATAGACCCGCACAGGTCCTTACTGCAGGAGTCGGTAGTGGGAAAACCTTCGCATTCATGGTTCCGGTTCTAATTTCAGCCCTGGCACGGGTGAGGTCAGGCGAATCTCAGCGAAGATCTACTTTGCTGCTATATCCTCGAAGAGCTTTAGCAACCGATCAATTCGACGTCCTGAAACGAATCGTCTCAATAATTAACAACCCCCAATTGCAAATTCTTTTCGAGCATTATGAGGGATATCAAAGACTGCCTGAGAGAGTTAGCGTCAAGGAAGGCTTAGAACGGTTTTACGGGCCAGCTGGCCCTCCTCCAACCATCATCGTAACTACGTTAGAGACGCTCAAGCGAAGATTGCAACATCCCTTATTCATCGGCAAAATCGCATCTTACCTAAATCGAGTCATAATTGACGAGGTCCACCTGATCGAGGGGCTTGGAGGAGCAAATGTTGTCCGGGTCATGGACCGGCTTCGAACGGCCTGCAAGATCTCTCCTCTCTTGTGGACTGCATCTTCCGCGACGGTAGCTTCGCCTAACGAGCACGCTGCCATTATCTTCGGCACTGAAGGCTCTAAGGTCGACGTAATTAGTCCGGCCGAAGATGACATGAGCGTGGTCGGCCTCGCTCATCACGTCTTCTTGCGACCAGTCGCCCAACTGTCGAATCTTGGTGCACTCGTCAATGTCACCTCTATCATGGTACATAACAGACGAGATGATATCGGAGAAAGAGGCCTAGCAAATAGAACTCCGTCAATTCCGAAGACAATCGGCTTTGCAGATAACCTCGACTTGTTAGGCAGATGGAACGCAGATTTCAGAGAGAACGAAAGGACAGAAGAGAGTCATCGAATGGGACGAGAAGAACGCGTCCATCCAGACTCCCCTGACTCCAAACAATGGAAGGCGAGACAACGTGAAGTCCCATATGCGATTCGTTTCAGAAAACCCCTCCAAACAAGAATTGATGCCTCGGGCGGAAAAAGCAAATCTGGGCTAGTCTATGAGCCAGTCCTCGCCGAGCACAAGGGCGAGAAACTATGCGACCGTTGTCGGAACGGAGAGCGAGTTTCCCTTGGAATCATGCCGCCCAAAGACATTCTGGAGCTATCGAAGCTTGTCTATCGACGACCTTCTTTCCCAGATGACAGGGTAGAGTCATTTTCGATAAGGAATCCAATTGTCTTCAATGGGTTGGAACAAGAAATCGGCACCCTAGATTTGTGCCCATATCTACGTGCAGGTGCTTGTTACTGGTTTCCAAGGGAGGACGAGCTGGCGGAAAAAATCGACACCACACAAAGATATGAATTCAAAAGCGTGGCTAGATCAAAAATCCATTCCGCTAAGACCGCTCCGACAGAGACTCTTTCCGAAGACTTAGCAGATATTGTCTTCCGTGCCTCAGTAAGGGATGTCTACGATATTGGAGATACGAAAGCCAATCCAGGCATTCCCATCGATGTAGATCTAGCATCCCCATCTCTTGAGGTTGGCATAGACCTCCCGAACGTCACGGAGAGCGTCATGTTTCATGCCATACGAAACGTCG
>WNGN01013131.1_pt1 | contig 14203 bp, 16 predicted proteins | sample 5400561 | NCBI WGS metagenome assembly WNGN01 (sample SAMN13153379, study PRJNA577476) | soil metagenome | isolation source: 115 cm soil or saprolite under Garry oak tree replicate 2 | place: USA:California | collected 2016-06-15
CCTGCCGGAACCGAAGCCCGCGTCGGTGAACACGGACCTGGCCAGACCATGGTGCTCGGGCTCGAGGTCGACGCTGGTCAGGACCGACCCTGGGCGCATCCCCCTGAGCAGCCAGATGCCGGAGGTTCCGCAGCCGGTGCCGATCTCCACGACAGCCTTCGCGCCGATGGCGGCCGCCAGGAAGCGCAGCACCATGCCGGTCAGCGCGGCTACCGGCACCGCGCCGCCCATTCGCTCGGCGTTCGCGCGCGCCGTCAGCAGCGGTTCGTCCTCGCGGGCGAACTCGTCGACAATTCCTGTGACGTCTGAGCGGAAGATGGCGGCCTCCGGTAACTCCAGTAAACTTCTCCGCGCCGCAGCCTAGCGTTAGCCAAGGTCAGCCGGGAACATGCCGTGCGGGCCATACGTTGACCGTTTACGGCGACGCCGCGGGGTTAGCGCGCAGGCGGCGCCTGGCGGGCCCGCCGGCTGACCGGGCCGCCGGGGCGAAGACGACCACGCAAGGGACAGTTGATGCGGACTGAGGCGGTGGACGGGGCCGGCCCGGAGTCGGCCAGCCCTGCCGCATTGAGCCCCGCACAGCCGAGACCCGCACAGCCGAGCCCCGCACAGCCGAGCCCCGCACAGCTCAGCCATGCAACAACCGGGGCGGGGCTGCCTGGTCCCGTGCAGCCCGGCCCGGCGGAGGCGACCACCGCACCGGCCCGCATCGCGCAGACCCGCGGCCCGCAGGCCGGCCCGGCGCAGACCCACGATGCGCAGGATGCGCCCTGGACCCCGCCGACCTGGGAAGAGGTCGTAAAGGAACACTCGGTGCGGGTGTACCGCCTGGCCTACCGGCTGACCGGGAATTGCCACGACGCCGAGGACCTTACCCAGGAAGTCTTCGTGCGGGTTTTCCGGTCGTTGCCGAGTTATACGCCAGGGACGTTCGAGGGCTGGCTGCATCGCATTACCACGAACCTGTTCCTTGACATCACCCGCCGGCGGCAGCGCATTCGGTTCGAAGGGCTCGGCGAGGAGGCGGCGGCCAGGCTGAAAGGCACCGAGCCGACCCCGTCGCAGGCGTTCGACGATCGTCATCTCGACCACGACGTCGCCGCCGCGCTCGCCGGCCTGCCGCCCGAGTATCGCGCTGCCGCCGTGCTGTGCGATATCGAGGGCCTCACGTACGAGGAGATTGCCGACGTCCTCGGTGTCAAGCTGGGGACCGTGCGCAGCAGGATCCACCGTGGCCGGGCGCAGTTGCGCGCCGCGCTGGAGCACCGCAGGCCTCGGCGCGGAGCCGCGCGGCGCCGGGCCGGCGAGACGGCACTGCTCGGCGGGGGTCCGGCCAGCCAGCTTCCTGAAGTCGCGGTGACCGGGAAGGCGGGCGCGTCGTGAGCCACCTCGGGCAGTGGCTATCCGCCCTGGTCGACGGCGAGCTGGACGGAACAGAGCGGGACCGCGTGCTCAACCATGTCGCCGGGTGCCAGCCGTGCCGTCAGGAAGCCAACGCCATGCGGGCGCTCAAGCGCCGGCTGACGGCGCTCGGCGAGACGTCGGCCGAGCCGGCCATCACCGGACGCCTGATCGAGCTTGCCCGCGGCGACGATGACGCTGCCGTCGGCGCGGCAGCCACGCCGTCGCCGGCGAGGATGGCACAGTCGGGCTGGGCGGCCGACTGGGGACCCAGGCTGGTCGCCCAGAGCTGGCGGATAGCCGCGGCTTCGGCTGGCGGTGCGCTGATCGCGATCGGCGCCGTTGCCTTCCTGCTCGGCAACGGCGCTGAGCCCCCCGTACCCAAGGTCACTCCCTCGGTCGACAGCTACCTTCTTGAGCACGCTTACGACGCCGGCCAGGCGCCCGCGGGGTCAGCGCCGGTCACCGGGTCAGGGCCGGCCGCCGAGCCTCAGGGCACCGGGCTGTCCGGTCCTGGTCCTGCCCGGTCAGGGCAGCTTGGCCGCAGGCAGCTCAGCCACCGTCTCGAGCCGCCCGTAGGGCCCGGCTCGGTCGCGGCGACAGAAGTGGCCGGCCCGGCCGGGGCGAGCCCAACGGCGTCACCGGACACGAGCCCGACGGCGTCACCGGACACGAGCCCGGCCGCCTCGACGTCGGGCAGCCCGTCTCCTGGCCGGCACGTACTGAGCCGTCACCCGGGGTAGTTCAGATGATCTGGCTGTACTGGAGGCGCTTGAGGCTGGTGATCGGTGCCGCCGGCCTGGCTGTGGGAACGCTCGCCGCGCTGGTGCTGGTCGCCAGCGCCCTGTCCGACGGCAGCCGGCCGGGGGCGGCGTCGGCCGCGGTGCGGCGCATGAGCACGGCATCGCGCAGTTCCGCGCCGCCGTCGGTCGCCGACCCTGTCGTCCAGCGTGGCCTGCTCCTGATGGCCGCCGCCGTCACGGCCTGCCGGACCGTTCCCTACCGCGGCGTCCAGATCGTGGCGTGGTCGAGTCCCGAGGGATCGTCCTCCTACCTGGTTGACGTCTGGCATCGCCCGGGTGAGCCCGAGCTTGCCCACGACGATGGCGACGCCGACGACCGCAGCGGGCCGACCCGGCTGTCCGGAGCGGCCCGCAGCGGCGGTATCGCCGGCACCGTGGGCACCGTTGGCGTGCTGAGCGTCTCGCGGGGAATGCTGGACCTGCTGCGCGTCAACTACGTGATCGAGTACGCCGGCGCCGGATCGTCGAGTGACCGGTTGGCCCAGATCGTGGCGGTGCGGCGGCACGACGGCACGCTCGCCGCGCGGTACTGGCTTGACCAGGCCACCGGCCTCCCGCTGCGCAGGGAGATATTCGACGAGAGCGGACGCCGAGTCAGCGAGGGAGCATTCATCGACCTGCAGATCGGTGACCAGCGCATTGGCCTCGTGCCGGCCCCCGAGGGGCAGGCGTGGAGCGCCTACATCCCGTCCGCGCGGCTGGCCGCGGCCTCCCGTCCGACCGCCGCCCGGCTGGCCGCGCTGCATGCGGACGGCTGGCCCGTGCCGAGCAGGCTCGCCGGCAACCTGACCCTGGCCGGGGTGACCAGGACCGTGACGCCGTCCGGGCCGGTGCTCGATGCCCGGTACTCGGACGGCTTGTCAATTGTTTCGGTCTTCATGCAGCGCGGCGACCTGCCGCGGACGCTGCCCGGCTGGCATCGGGCCGACGTCGACGGCACGCGGGTCCTCGCCACCGAGTCAGGCGACCTGGACGACCAGGGCCTCGCGTGGTCGGCGCGGGGGGTCGTGTACACCGTCATCGCCGACGCGCCGCCGTCTGCGGTAGCCAGGATCGTCACTCAGCTGCCGCATGACCAGGACACCGGGTTCTGGCCGCGGGTGCTCAGGGGGCTGAAGCGGATCGGCTCCTGGTTTGATCCCTTCGGCTGACCAGAACGCTGCCGCCGGCGGTTAGTCTGGACGTAGCGGACCTCGTGAGCGGAGAGGTCACAACAGCGGGAGCGCGAGGCAGCGTGTTTGACCTGTCCCTAACCAAGATCTTGGTCCTCGCCGTGCTCGGCCTGGTGATCTTCGGGCCTGACCAGCTGCCCAAGATGGCCGCGCAGGCCGGGCGCGCGCTGCGGGACCTGCGGCGGCTCGCGGACTCCGCCAGGGCCGACCTCAGCGAGAGCCTCGGACCTGAGTTCCATGACTTCGACCTCAACGACCTCAACCCGAAGGCGTTCGTCCGCAAGCACCTGCTCGACCCGGTCGAGGACGCGGCGGGCGAGTGGTCGGGATCCGGCGCCGAGGTGCCCTATGCCGAGCTGTCCGAGCCGGATCCCGTTTCCGCCACGCTGATCGCCGGCGAGGTCCCTCCGTACGACTCGGAGGCGACCTGACCCGGCCGGGTCGAGCGTCGGGTCCTGGCCAGGCGAGGAGTCCGAAGTCAGACCGGGATCAGACCGGGGCGACGGGGGTCAGGCCCAGCTGCCGTCCCGCGAGGCTGCGTGACCTGCCGCCGATGACCTGGGCGATCCTGGTCAGCTCGGCCGCGGCGGGCGCCTGCGGTTCGCCGAGCACCAGCGGCACGCCCTCGTCTGCGGCCTCGCGCAGCCGCAGGTCGATCGGGATTTCGCCGAGCAGCGGCACGTCGGAGCCGGTCAGGCGGCTGAGCGTCTGTGCGACGGCGTGGCCGCCGCCCTTGCCGAACACCTCGATCCGCTCGCCGCAGTGCGGGCACGCCAGGTACGCCATGTTCTCGATCACCCCGACCACCCGCTGGTGCAGCTGAGTGGCCAGCGAGCCGGCCCGTTCGGCAACCTCGGACGCGGCCAGCTGCGGGGTCGTGACCACGATCAGCTCCGCTCCGGGAATCAGGTGCCCCGCCGAGATCGCCACGTCTCCGGTGCCTGGGGGCAGGTCGAGCAGCAGCACGTCAAGGTCGCCCCAGTAGACATCGGCGAGGAACTGCTGGAGCAGCCGGTGCAGGATCGGCCCGCGCAGCGGCAGCGGCTCGTTGCCCTTCTTCAGCATGCCGCTGGAGATCGCCTTCACGCCGTGTGCCACGGGCGGCATGATCATCTGCTCGACCTGGGTCGGCCGGCCGGTCACGCCGAGCATCCTGGGCACCGAGTGCCCGTAGATGTCGGCGTCGAGCAGGCCCACCTTCTGCCCGGCGGCGGCCAGCGCGGCGGCCAGGTTCACCGTGACCGACGACTTCCCGACGCCGCCCTTGCCGCTGGCGACGGCGTAGACCTTGGTCAGCGAGGCGGGGCTGGCGAACGGGATCTCCCGCTCCGGCTTGCCCCCGCGCAGCGTGCCCTGTGGTGTCCCGCATCGGACAGCCGGAGACCGTGAGCCACACGTCGACCCTGACCATGCCTTCGGCGCCGACCTCGACGTTCTTGACCATCCCGAGTTCGGTGATCGGCCGCCTGATCTCGGGGTCCAGCACGCCGGCCAGCGCCAGCATGACCTGCTCGACGGTGGGGGAGCCGAGCCCGGCGCCGGACTGAGCGGAAGTAGTGGTGGACATGCGTTCATGCTAGAAGCACTCGCACACCGCGTCGAACGCCCGTCGGGCATCATCGACACATGACCAGCGCCGATCGTCCGCGGGGGGGTCCTGGGGGTCGTCCCCCTGGGCCAGCACCGCGACGCAGCTGCCTGACCGTGCCGGGCAGCAGCGAGAGATTCCTGGCCAAGGCCGCGGGCCTGGCCGCCGACGAGCTGATCTTCGACCTGGAGGACGCGGTCGCCCCGGCGGCCAAGCAGCGGGCGCGGTCGCTCGCCGCCGCTGCCGTCGCAGGGCACGGAGGGCGGGACCGGCCCGGTCCCTTGCTCGCGGTCAGGATCAACGCGGCGACGACGGAATGGGCGTTCCGTGACGTGATCGAGGTGGTCGAGCGGTCGGGGGCGCGCCTCGACGCGATCGTCTTGCCCAAGGTGTCCCAACCCGGCCACGTCACCTGGCTCGACCTGCTGCTCGGCCAGGTCGAGCGGGCGGCGGGGCTGCCACCAGGCGGCATCGCGGTCGAGGCGCAGATAGAGGACGCGGCCGGGCTCGCCGCGGCCGACCAGATCGCGGCCGCCTCGCCGCGGCTGGCCGCGCTGATCTTCGGCCCGGCCGACTTCATGGCCAGCCTGGGCATGCGGTCGCTGCGGATCGGCGCCCAGCCGGACGAATACATCGGCGGCGACGCCTTCCACTACGCGCTGATGAGGATCCTCGTGGCGGCGCGGGCCGCCGGGCTCCAGGCGATCGACGGGCCGTACGCCGCGATCGGCGACATCGACGGGCTCGCCTCGGCGGCCGGCAGCGCCGCGGCGCTCGGCTACGACGGCAAGTGGGTCGTGCATCCGAGTCAGATCGAGCCGGTGAACGCGGCGTTCTCGCCCAGTCAGGAGGACTACGACCGGGCGGAACGCATCATCGAGGTCTATGAGCACGCCACGTCGGTCCGGCTCCGGGGTGCCGTGATGCTCGACGACGAGATGATCGACGAGGCGTCGAGAAAGCTCGCCCTCGTGGTGGCGGCACGCGGCCGAGCCGCGGGTCTGAGCCGCAAAAGTCCATGATCGTGGTGGATTCACTGGCCTATCTGACCCGAATCCACCACGATCATGGAAAAGCGGGGTGTGTTTACCGCCGAGGCGGGTGGAGCATCGTATGTAGTAGCTCAAACTCAGATGCGGCGATCGACCGGGAGAACGCGGGCATGGTGGAGACGGACCTGACCTGCCCCCGGTGCGGAGACTCCGTCGCTGCCCCGAGCGTCTGGTCGAGCAGCTGGCGGTGCGCCAAGCACGGCGACGTCCACCCGCTGCGCCAGGTTCGCAGCCTGTCTCCAGAGGGCCTGGCCGGACTGCTGCGCAACGCCGTCGTTCCCGTCATGCTGCCCTGGCCGTTGCCCGGGGGCTGGCTGCTGACCGGTTTCGCCGCCGCCGGGGACGACGGGTTCGACCCGGGGGCCGGCTTTCCCGACCGCTCGCCGCACGCTCAGGTCGAGTTCGGCAACCACGAGTTCCCGCTCTGGCACGTCGACGCGCCGGCCCGCGCCGCCTTCGCGGGCGAGGTGATGGGTACCTGGCTGTGGATACTGCTCTGGCCGGACACGGCGGGCACGCTGCTCGTGGAGCCGATGCGGCTGCTCGACCTGCGTGATCCAGGCCAGGAACTCGACCTGCCGTTCGGAGCCCGCTCACCGCGCCTGCCAGGCGAGACCGGCTAAAGTCGGCTGGTGCGCGCCGATCTGCACAGCCACAGCTCAGCATCCGATGGCACCAGGCCGCCCGCCGACGTGATCGTGCGCGCCGCCGCCGCCGGTCTCGATGCGATCGCGCTGACCGACCACGACACGGTGGCGGGCATCGCCGAGGCGGCGGCCGCGCTGCCGCCCGGGCTGGCGCTGATCAGCGGCATGGAGCTGTCCTGCCGGCGTGACGGTCACAGCGTGCACCTGCTCGGCTACCTGTTCGACCCCGAGCACGGCGAGCTCGCCGAGCAGTGCCGTGCGATCAGGCAGAGCAGGGTGGAACGGGCCAGGGCGATGGTCGGCAAGCTCGCCGAGCTCGGCACCGGCGTGACCTGGGAGCAGGTGACCGCGATCGCGGGCGACGGCGTGATCGGCCGGCCGCACATCGCGCGGGCCATGATCGAGGCGGGCGTGGTCGGGTCGGTCGACGAGGCGTTCACGCCGCGGTGGATCGGACCGGGCGGGCGCGCGCACGTACGGCGGTACGCGCCCGATCCGGCCGACGCGATCGCGCTGGTGCACGCGGCCGGCGGAGTCACCGTGCTCGCGCACCCGCTGGCCGTCACGCGCGGCTGGATCGTGCCTGAAGAACTCATCGCCGAGCTCGCGCTGGCCGGGCTCGACGGCGTCGAGGTCTCGCATCCCGATCACGATGAGGCGCAACGAAACCAGCTCACTGCTGTCGCACGCAGGCTCGGCCTGGCCGAGACGGGCGGAAGCGACGACCACGGGCAGCTGACCGGCGACCGGATCGGCTGCGAGACGACCGGACAGGACGACCTCGACAGGCTGCTCGGGCGGGCCAGCGGAGCAGCGGTGATCAGCAGGTGACCCCGCTGGTCTCCGATGTCAAGTTCTTCTGGGAGGTATTTGTCACGCTGCTGGTGATCACCGACCCGCCCGGCGTCGTCCCCGTCTTCCTCGCGATGACCGCCGTGCGGCCCGCGACCGAGCGCAACCGCCTCGCCTGGCAGGCCGCGCTGGTCGCGCTCGGGGTGATCGTCGCGTTCGCGCTCTTCGGCCGGTCCGTTCTTGGCTACCTCGGCGTCGAGTTGCCCTCGCTGCAGGCCGCGGGCGGCCTGCTGCTCCTGCTCGTGGCGCTGGAACTGCTGACCGGCAGGGCAGCCGATCCGGCGGAGCTGGAGCGGGCCAAGGCCAACGTGGCGTTCGTGCCGCTCGGCAGTCCGCTGCTCGCCGGGCCGGGCGCGATCGTCGCCACGATGCTTTTCGTCCAGCGCATCGGCTCGGTTGGCGGCGGCGTCGCGTTCGGTGCCGCTATTGTCGCTGTCGTCGCCGCGCTCTGGTTGGCCATGCGGTTCTCCGGGGTCATCTTGAAGGTGCTGGGGGACAGCGGCGTCGAACTGCTCACCAGGATCGCCGGGCTGCTGCTGTCCGCGATCGCGGTGCAGCTGGTCGTCGACGCGGTCAGGACGCTGATCCGGATCGGGCTCAGTTAGCCAGGTAGCCGCACGGCCGCCGGGTACGTGCCCGGCGCGTGACCAGCCAACGGGAAGGCAGGACGGGATGCAGGCGAGGATCGACCGGGTGGCCGGGCCAGTCAATACCTGGGTCATCGGCGGCGACGACGAGGTGATCGTCATCGATCCGGGCGGGCCGGCCGACGCGGTCATGAACGTGGTCGGCCAGCGTGAGGTGCTGGCCGTGATCTGCACGCACGGACACGTCAGGCATGTCGCGGCGGCCTTCGACGTGGCGAGCAGGGACGAGGCCCCGGTCGCCTTGCACAGCGCCGACCGGCTGGCCTGGCGGGAAGCCCACCCGGGCACCGAGCCCGACATCCAGATGGAGCAGGGCGGCATCTTCGAGATCGCCGATGTGACACTCGAGGTGATCCACGCGCCGGGGCACAGCCCGGGATCGGTCGTGCTGTTCTGCGAGGAACTCGGCGTGCTGTTCGCCGGCGACGCCGTCGGCAGCGGCGGCCCAGTTCCCCACGACGGTTACTTCGACGACTTTGCCAGCCAGCTCAGCTCGATCGGCTCGAGCGTCCTGACCCTCGACGGCGAGACCAGGATCCTGGCCGGGCACGGCGAGGAGTTCACCGTTGCCCTGGCCGAGCGGCGGTTCGACTCGTGGGTGTCGGCCGGGCCCGAGGGACTCATCGGCGAGTCGGCCGACTGACTCGGCCGGCCGGCCCGCGCGATCGCGTGGTGCGAGCCGTTGCGCCGAAAAGTACGACAGGATGGAACGGTGCAGCAGCTTGGCTTCGAGGGCATGCCGCGCCGGCTCTATCCGTGCACGCCGAGCCGGCTGCGGGCCTGGCTGGACTGCCCGCGGCGATACCGGATGAGCTACCTGGACCGTCCGGCTCCGCCCAAGGGCCCGCCGTGGGCGCATAACAGCCTCGGCGCGAGCGTGCACAACGCGCTCGCGGGCTGGTGGCGGCTGCGGCGCGAGGAGCGCACGCCCGAGGCGGCCGGCGCTTTGCTGCGGCGCGGCTGGCTGACGGACGGGTTCGCCGACGATGCCCAGTCGGCGCAGTACCTGCGCCGGTCCCTGGCGATGGTCGAGAGCTATGTGGCCGGGCTCGACCCGGCCTGCGAGCCGGCCGGGGTCGAGCGCACCGTGGGAATGAAGACCGAGCTCATCGCGGTCTCTGGTCGGATCGACAGGCTGGACGACCGGCCGGTGCTGGCCGCTGCGGGCGCCGGCACGATGGCGGGCGGGGCCGTCGCGGGCGGGGCCGTCGCGGGCGGGGCCGTCGCGGGCGGGGCGGTGGCGGGCGGCGCGCGGGCCGGCCCTGGCGACCGCGAGCTTGTGGTCGTCGACTACAAGACCGGCCGGTATCCGCTCACCGTCGACGACGCGCGGTCGTCGCTGGCCCTGGCTCTCTACGCGCTCGCGGCGGGCCGGGTGCTGCGCAGACCGTGCCGGGCCGTGGAACTGCATCACCTGCCGACCGGGCGGACGCTGCGCTGGGAGCACAGCCCCGAGTCGCTCGATCGTCAGCTGCGCCGGGCCGAGGACATCGCCGAGGAGTGTTCGGCGGCGGATGAGCGGTTCCGCGCCGAGCCGGAGTCCGGTCGCGGGGACGAGGTCTTCCCGCCATCTCCCGGCACCTGGTGCGGCTGGTGCGACTTCCGGGCGCAGTGCCCGCAGGGCCAGGCGGCGTCGGCGCAGCGTCGCCCATGGGATGGCCTGGCCGCCGACGACGCCGCGCCCGTGTCGGCCCAGGTGCTCGACTCCCCTGAACATTGACTCGGGCTCATGTCCTGGTCGGCCCGCACGGCAGGCCAGGCGGTCGAACTGACGGGCCGGCTCAGGCGTCCGGCGGCCCGCGCAGCCTGGCTACGGCCGTCGGGGTCAGCGGCCTGACTCGGCCTGGTTCCAGAACGCGGTGAGCATCGCCGCGGTCGTCTCCGGTGCCTCGACGGCCGGCGAGTGCGCCGCGCCAGGAATGCAGACCCGCTCGGCGCCCAGCCTCTTGGCCATCAGGTCCTGAACGTCAGGCGGCCAGGCGTCGTCGTTCTCGCCGTAGCTGACCAGCTTCGGCAGGTGCTGGAGCGCCGCGAGGTCGTCCGTGCGGTCGGGGCAGTTCAGCAGGTGCCTGGCCATCTCGGCGAGCCCGAGCGGGCAGCTGAGCAGCGCACGCTCGGTGAGGAATTCGATGATCTCCGGCGGAGTCCCTTCGGCCTCTGCCTGCGGTCTCAGCTGGCCGTGCCAGACCTGGCCGATCATGGCCTTGAGCTGCTCGAGGTCGGCGCCGGCCGGTTCGAGGAAGTCGAGCAGGTCGCGCAGTGTCTGCGCCCTGGCTCCGCCGATCGTGCCGGGTCCTGAACCGATCAGCGTCAGCGACAAGAACGCGGCCGGGGTGGCCAGACTCGCCTGACGGGCGATCAGGCCGCCGAACGAGTGGCCGAGCAGGTGCACCCGGTCGGCGTCGGTCGCGATGGCCGCCGCCACCGCGACGAGATCGTTGGCTAGCTGGTCGGGCTCGTAGCCGGCCTTGCCCGCGGCCGGCGCCGACTGGTACTGGCCGCGCATGTCGATCGCGACCACCGATCGCCCCGCGGCGGCCAGCGACTCCAGTATCGCCAGGAAGTCTTCCTTGCTGCCGGTATAGCCCGGGACGAGCAGGGCGGGCTGCCGTTCGCTGACGCCGCTGGCGGGCCGCGCCGTCAGCGCCGCGAACGTGCCGCGCGGCGTGTCGATGACCAGCGGCCTGACCTGTTGGGACATCCGCAGCGATCGTGGAGTGCTCACGGGTTGGCAGCCTACTCAGACTGACTGGCCGGGACCGGACCTGTCGACAATCGAGGGTAGTACTTCGCGTTGACGGCTAAGTTGACTTCGATTTCACGCTGCTCCGCTGGACTCGCCGGGCGAGTCGAGTCCAGCGAGCCGTCACTGGCGTGCGGGCCGGCCGTTCGGCCGCCGCGGCCGCGGCCGCGGCCGGACCGTCGCCTCTTGCGCGGCTGGCCGGTGGCTGGCCGGCCGGTGGCTGTCAGGCCGGTAGCTGTCGGGCTGGTGACTGTCGGGCTGGTGACTGGCTGGTCCGTGGCGGCTGGAGTGTGGTCGGCCCGGCGGCCCCGGTCGGCGGCGCGGGCCGGTTCTGCGGCGCGGGCCGGTTCTGCGGCGCGGGCCGGTTCTGCGGCGCGGGCATGGCTCGCGCCGGGCGCCGCTCCGACCGGCGCTCCGCCCCTCGTCCGCCGTCTCGACCTGGTCTTCGCCTGCACGCCGCGCTGACTGTGTTGATCCCGACGGTCACCCGGCGAGCTGACCGCGGCGCGGCGCCCAGAAACCCGCTCGCCGCGCGGTCGCCGGTCGCCGGCTTCCGGCTGGCGGGACCGGGTCCGGCCGGTCTCGCCGATGTCTTCAAGGTCTTCGGCCTCAAGCCCGACACGACCCCGCTTGGCCCTCGGCAGCGAGCCGGCGGCGTCGGCCGGAATGCTGAGCGCGCCGAACAGGTGCGACGACGTCGAGTAGGTCTCCAGCGGTTCGGGGTGACCGAGATGCAGTGCGTCGTTGATCAGCTTCCAGCGCGTCATGTCCTGCCAGTCGACGAACGTCACGGCGATGCCGGTGCGCCCCGCCCGGCCGGTTCTGCCGATGCGGTGCAGATAGGCCTTCTCGTCCTCGGGGCACTCGTTGTTGATGACGTGGGTCACGTCCTCGACGTCGAGTCCGCGCGCCGCGACATCCGTCGCCACGAGCACGTCGATCTTGCCGCCGCGGAACGCGCGCAGCGCGCGCTCGCGCTGGCTCTGGCCGAGGTCGCCGTGGACCGCGGCGGCCGCGAAACCTCGCTCGGTGAGCTGCGATGTGACCTGGTCGCAGGCCCGGCGAGTCCGGCAGAAGAGACGATCGTCAGGCCTCTGCCCTCGGCCTGGAGCACCCGGACAAGCACCTCGATCTTGTCCAGGTGATGAGCACGAAACACGTGCTGGTCGGTGGTGGGCACGTGGGCCGGCTCGTCATGGTGCTCGGCCCGGATGTGGGTCGGCTGGTGCAGATGGCGCCGGGCGAGCGTCACGATCTCCGACGGCATGGTGGCCGAGAAGAGCATGGTCTGGCGGTGATCGGGCGTGAGCCGCAGGATCGCCTCGACGTCGGGCAGGAACCCGAGATCGAGCATCCTGTCGGCCTCGTCGAGCACCAGCACGTCCACGTCCGACAGGTGCAGCCGGCCCTGCCTGGCCAGGTCGAGAAGCCGTCCCGGGGTGCCGACAACGACGTCGACGGTGGCCAGCGCCTCGATCTGCGGCTCGTACGCGCGCCCGCCGTAGAGGGTGACCACGTTAACGGCGGTGCGGGCACCCGCGGTGCGCAGGTCATCGGCGACCTGGATGGCCAGTTCCCTGGTCGGGACGACAACTAGCGCCCGCCGCGCCGTCGGATTGCCGCGCGGCGTGGAAGGTCCTGGTGATCCCGGCGGCAGCGAGCGCCTTGCAGATGGGCTCGGCGATGCCGAACTGGTCGAACGGGGTGCCGTCGGCCTCGGCCGCGGCCGTCGTGATGATCTCGCCAGGAAGGTCGGTCGGCAGGCCCGTCTCATCGACGGCGCCGTTGTCGGCGGCCAGAGTGACGGCCGCGCTTCCGACCGACAAGGTGCTGTTATCCGCTGGGTAGTCGCCTGGCAGGTCTGCGCTGGCCAGCAGATGCGTGGTCGCCAGGTCTGTGGTCGCCAGGTCTGTGTCTGCCAGGTCTGTGCTTGATAGGTCTGTAGTTAGGTCTTGCGTAGTCAGGGCTTTCGCCTCCATCGGTGGCCTGCGGCCGACCTGGCGCACGACGCGCCTAGGCTGGCAGCCACAGGACGGCAGTTGACTCATCTGGAGGGCGGCGAGACTCGCTCCACCCGCATCGGGCCAGCGCAATCTGGTTCTGGCCGAGCAATCGCCCGGATGAGCCAGGCGCAGCGACGATATCCGACAGGCTTCTCGTACCGCGCTATGTAATTTAACGCGCCCCGGGGTGGTCCCATTCCAAGATGACGTCGCTGATGAGTGTAGCAACGCCGGCCGACAGCCGATCATGGCGGAGGCGCCGTGTCGCGCCGGAGCCCGATGCGCCGTGGCCGTGCGCCGGCGTTGTTACGCTGCCGGTTGTGAGCGAGCATGAGCACCCGGTCGATGGCGTGACTAGCGAGCCTGATCCGGCGGCCGGCAGCGTGAGCAGGCCTGATCCGGCGGCCGGCAGCGTGAGCGGGCCTGATCCGGCGGCCGGCAGCGTGAGCGGGCCTGATCCGGCGGCCGGCGGCGTGATCGAGTTGCTCGGCGTGCTGGCCTACGCGTCGCTGGTGGCGTTCTTCCGTCTCGCTGACGACGCCTCGCTGGCATCCTCCCTACCCGACAAGGCGGACCTGGCCGGCATGGCGGTCGCGCAGTTCGGTCACTTCGAGCTGCTCAGAGCGCGCATCTGCGAGCTCGGGGCCGAACCTGAGGAGGCGATGCGGCCGTTCGTCGAGCCGATCGACGCGTTCCACGAAAGAACGGCGCCGTCCACCTGGCTGGAGGGACTGGTGAAGGCCTACGTGGGCGACGGCATCGCGGCCGACTTCTACCGTGTCATCGCGCAGTTGCTCGATCAGCCGACCCGGGCGCTGGTGGAGACCGTACTCGCGGACTCCGGGCACGCGCAGTTCGCGATCTCCCGGGTACGCGAGGCGATCGCCGCGGATCCGGCGGTGGCGGGGCGGCTGGCATTGTGGGCCAGGCGTCTCGTCGGCGAAGCGCTGAGCCAGGCGCAGCGGGTGGCGGCGGAGCGAGAGTCCCTGGCCAGGCTTCTGGCCGGCGGCTCGGCCGCACAGCTTGGCGAGATCGGCCGGATGTTCGCCGCCCTGACCGACGCGCACGCACAGCGGATGTCGGCACTGGGCCTGGCGGAGTTAGGCCGTCCCGCAGTTTCCTGACGGCCAAGGCGGGGCGGAGCGGGGCGGAGCGGCTCGCGGCCAGGGTCAGGCGCCGAAGCCGATGCGGCGCGGTTCGGCCTGATCGAGCTCGACGTACGCGATCTTGTCTCCGGGAACGAGGACCGTGCCGCCTCGCTTGTCGGTGACGACGAAGACCTTGTGTTCCGCGAT
>WNGN01002256.1_pt1 | contig 14193 bp, 13 predicted proteins | sample 5400561 | NCBI WGS metagenome assembly WNGN01 (sample SAMN13153379, study PRJNA577476) | soil metagenome | isolation source: 115 cm soil or saprolite under Garry oak tree replicate 2 | place: USA:California | collected 2016-06-15
GCAGCGGGATCGGCGCCTGGAGCGATGCGGAGATCGCCCGCGCGATCCGCGCCGGCGTCAGCCGCGACGGCCGGGCGCTCCACTGGCAGGGGATGATCTGGGACCACGCCTCGAACTGGGACGAGGAGGACATCCGCGCCGTGATCGCCTACCTGCGCGCCATCCCTCCCGCGCGCCACGCCGTCCCCGCGCCGCGCGCGCCGGCGCCGGACGATTGCGCGGTGTACAGCTTCTGGGTGACGCCGAGCGCCGTGCCGGGGTGTCGTTGATCAGGGTTGAACTCTGACGGCCACTTGAACGCGTACACGGTGCGCTGAACTCACGCCCCACGAGGTCAACATGCACATCCTGTTTCCCGCGGTCTTGCCATTCAGCGACGCCGGTCTCCTCCTCCTGCGCCTCATGGTCGCCGTCGTGTTCTTGGATAGCGGATGGAACCACCTCAAGAACCCCGTCGAGCGGTCGAAGAGCATCGGTGCGAGCCCCCGCTTCACGGTATTCCTGGGCAGCGCGGAAGTGGTCGGTAGCATCGGCGTCGCGCTCGGACTCCTCACACAGCTCGCCGCGATCGGGCTGATCTTGATCATGCTCGGCGCGATCCAGAAGAAGATCTTCGTGTGGAAGACGGGGTTCTGGGGCGGCCGCGCCTACGGCTGGCACTACGATCTGATGCTGGTCGTGATGAATCTCGTCATCGTCACGACCGGCGGCGGCAAGCTCGTCATACTCTAGGGAGGATCGCATGCACCAACGCCTCCGGGTCGTGGCCCCGCTGCTCGTCGCCGTCACCGCCCCGGCGCAGCAGACGCCGCAGCAGCCGGCCTTCGCCTTTCAGGAGGTGATGATCCCGGTGCGCGACGGCGTACACCTGCAGACCGTGATCCTGACGCCGACCGACAAGACCGGGCCCCTGCCGATCCTGTTCCGGCGCACGCCGTACGGCGTGCCGGACGGGCCGCCGGCGATGGTGCCGCGCCGGACGGGCCGCCGGCGATGGTGCCGCCGAGCATCAAGGAGCTGGCGCGGGACGGCTACATCTTCGTGATCCAGAACCTGCGGGGCCGGTTCAAGTCCGAAGGCGTCTTCAAGCTGACGTCACAGGTGGACCTCGCGGACTCGACGTCCACGAACGAGACCACGGACGCCTACGACAGTATCGACTGGCTCGTGCAGCACGTGCCGAACAACGGCACCGTCGGCATGTTCGGGGTGTCGTACGACGGGCTCACGACGGCACTGGCCTTGTTGCATCCCCACCCTGCGCTCAAGGCGATCAGCGAGCAGGCGTCTCCGGTGGACCAGTGGATGAACGATGACGACCATCGCTACGGTGCGCTGCGTGAGAGCTATGCGTTCGAGTACGCGGTGCTCGAGCAGGCGGACAAGTACAAGAACACGCACTTCGGGTTCGAGACGTACGACACAACGCCCGGTACCTGCACGGCTCTATTCCCTACTGGAACGACGTCGTGGCGCACCCCGACTACGACGACTTCTGGAAGAAGGAAGCGTGGGTGCGCCAGCTGCACGCCTCGACGGTCCCGAACCTGAACGTCGCCGGGTTCTGGGATCAGGAAGACCCGTGGGGGCCGTGGCAGATCTTTCGCCACGCTGCGGAGCACGACCCCGACCACACGAATTACATGGTCGCAGGCCCGTGGTATCACGGCCAATGGCGCGCACCCAAGGGCGACAGCATCGGGCTGATCGCGCTGGGCGGCCACGAGACCTCGCGGGAGTACCGCGAGACGATCGAGGCTCCGTTCTTTCGCTACTATCTCCACGGCCAGGGCGAAAAGCCGAGCTGGCGCGCCACCACGTTCCAGTCGGGTACCAACCGCTGGCGGACCTATGGGGAATGGCCGCCCAAAGGCGCCAACGCGACCAACCTGTATCTCCACGCCGACGGGACGCTGTCCTTCGACGCGCCTACGCCGAAGGCGCGCGGCGCCACCTATCGCGCGTACGTTTCCGACCCGGCGAATCCCGTCCCCTATCGCCAGCGCCCGATCACACCGACCTACCCCGCCGGCGATTGGCGGACCTGGGAAGTGCAGGACCAGCGGTTCGTCGACCAGCGGCCGGACGTCGTGACGTTCGTGAGCGTACCGCTCAACCACGACCTCACGATCACCGGCGAGGTGGCGGCCGACCTGTTCGTGTCGACCTCCGGCAGCGATGCCGACGTCGTGGTCAAGCTGATCGATGTCTATCCGGAGGACGCGCAGCCGAACACCTGGGACCCGGAGGCCGGTCCCGCGCCTGGGCAGTATGCGCGCTCCGTCAACGGCTACGAGCTACCCATCGCCATGGAGGTCCGGCGCGGCCGATATCTCGTGAGCTACGAGCACTCGCACCCGCTCACTCCGAACACGCCGCTCGAGTGGAAGATCCCGCTCCGCGACCGGGACCACGTCTTTCTGAAGGGTCACCGCCTGATGGTGCAGGTGCAATCGACCTGGTTCCCCCTGATCGACCGCAACCCGCAAAAGTTTGTCCCGAGCATCTACGGCGCGACGGCGGCCGATTTCATCAAGGCGACCCAGCGCGTGTACTGCTCCCCCACGTTGCCGTCGCACATCGCGCTGCCTGTCGTGCCGTAGGTCGGCCTGGAGGTTCGCGCTGGTTTGCAGCCTCCTCGATCGCATGCCAGTTCACTGTCGACTTCCGCGCAGTTGTGCGCGAACGTCCGCATCAGTCATGCGGGCGTAACCCGAGCGCCGATGGTCCCCCGGTGATCGAACGCGCGGTACCGCCGCGACTTGCTAAGCAAGCGGAGAGCGGCTGGCAGCTGGCATGGGGCGTGCAAACGAGACGGGTCCATGAGAGCCACCATCACGGTGAACCTACACGAACCCGCATACCTGCGGTGCCTGCGTGTCCTCGGGGCGTGGTGGTGCCTCGGCTCGAGCGCTCTGCAACCGCAGTTGCTGACACAGTACGAGGCACGTCCGTGAGACCCTCGCAGGTCCACACCGCGGCTGCGGCGGCTGGCCTGACGGCGTTGCTCGTCCTTCATCTTGGAGCCGCCGCCTCTACAGGGGAACCGTCCATGGTGGCGCGCGTCCTGGTCGTTTCCGATCAGGCGCGCCGCTACCTCACGCTGGCATACGGCTCCCTTTCCACGGAGTTCATGGGCTGCATGATCGGCCAGGTCCATGGTCCCGTGGTGTTCGTGCAGCGCATCGCTCCCGCGGACGTGGATCCGGCCCATTCCACCCAGACGCACGTCCTGCCGCGCCAGACGTGTGAGGAAGCGGGATGGAAGGGGACGGTGGGTATCATCCACAGCCACCCGGGAGGCGAGCGCTGTTTCTATTACTTCCCCGGCACTCAGGTCGCCAGCTCGGACGCCGAGTCGTTCGGACGCCAGCCGTATCCGGTGGACGCGATCATGTGCGGCGACAGCATCGTGTGGATCAGCCGCGACAACACCCAGCGGCAAGTACGGCTGGCGGCGGGGCCGATACCCATGGCTGCGGACCAGCGCCCCGGAAATCGAGTGCACACTGGTTCCCTCCTCGCGGCGCGGGGAGAATGAAAGCGTTCGGATCGGCGCTTCGGGCGCTCGAGCGGCGCATGCCCCCGGACCGCGACCCGACCAGGGCGCTGCACGACGCGATAGAGGCCATCGGGAAAATCGCGGAACGGGCGGCTGGAGAGGGCACGTTCGGCGCCTTTCGCCGGCGCCAGCTGGTTAGACGGGGTGCGCACGTCCTGTCCGGCATGATCCGACGCGGGCTTGAGTCGGGCGCGTTTCGGCCTTCCTGCGCACGGTGGGCCGTCCAGCGCCTGCCCTACGCCATCGTTGCCGGCGTGTGCGCGCGGTGGGTGTTCGGTCTTCCCGAGGAGCGATCACTGGGGCCGGCGCTGCGGCGGATGCGGCGCTCGAGGCCCTTTGCCCGCCGGTGCTCGCTCCTCCAATTTGACAGCTGACGGCTCGGCGGTAGGATTGCCCGCATGCCGATTCCCACCGAGCCGATTGGCAGCATTCCAAGACCCCCCGAGCTCGTCGAAGCAATGCGGCAGGTCGCGTCTGGCCGGATCTCGCCGGACACGGTGAGACCGCTGTACGAGCAAGCCGTTCGCGACACGATTCAACGCTTCGAGGCCACCGGGTCTCCCGTGATTACTGATGGAGAACAGTCCAAACCGAGCTTTGTCAGCTATCCAATCCACGGGCTTGAGACCCTCGCGCCCGACGGCGTCACGATCCCCTTCGCGGACGGTCATGTCCGCCAGCTCCCGCGACTGACGGCAGGTCCTTTTCGATACCGCACCTACGCGGATTCCTTCTTGGAGGACGCAAAGAAGCACGCCCGGGTTCCGATTAAACAGGCGGTCATCTCGGCCTCGGCGCTGAGTTTGCTCTATCCTCAGGGCGGCGTACCAGGCTACACGAGAGAGGCGTTCCTGGATGACCTCGTTCGCGAGGCCGAGCGCGACATCCGTCGTTGCCTGACGCAGGGTGCCCACATCGTGCAGATCGACTTCACGGAAGGCAGGCTCGCGGTAAAACTCGATCCGACGAAGCAGCTGCTCAAGGCCTTCGTCGGCCTCAACAACCGCGTGTTGGAACGGTTCACGCGCGCGGAGAGGACACGGATCGGTGTCCACACTTGCCCCGGCGGCGACAAAGACTCAACTCATAGCGCGGATGTGGGCTATGGGCAGCTCTTGCCCAGCCTTTTCGAACTCAACGTCGGAAACTTCTACATCCAGCTCGCGAGCGAGAAGGACCGCCGCCGGGTCCTCGCTATCATCAAGGAGCACGCGAAGCCCGACCAGAGAATCTTCGTCGGCGTGATCGACCCGATCAATCCGAGAATCGAAACGCCCGAAGAAGTACGCGATCGCGTCCTGGAAGCCGCCGAATTCATCCTGCTCGCTCAGCTCGGTACAACGGACGACTGCGGATTCGCGCCGTTCGGCGACGACACGTCCACCAGTCGCGACACGGCGTTTGCCAAGATCAACGCGCGCGTCGCCGGCACGAAGCTCGCTGCCCAGGTGCTCGGAGTCTGACGCAAGCTCCTTACGCGAGGCCGAATCGCTCCATGCGGGTGTAGAGCTTACTCCGGCTCAGGCCGAGCAGCTTGGCCGCTTTGGATCTGTTCTGGCCGGCCTGTTTGAGGGCGCCCTCGATGAGCGTGCGCTCCATCGCCTCGAGGTCCACCCCGTGAGCCGGAAACGCCTCGACCGCGGGCTGGGGGGCCGGGGGGACTTGGGCGGCCGCGGGGGGCGGGGGCGCGCTCTTCGTCGACTCGGCGTGCCAGGGCAGATGCTCGGGGTTGATGAGACCCCCCTCACATAGAATCAGCGCCCGCTCCACCGCGTTGCGTAGCTCACGGACGTTGCCCGGCCACCCGTAGGCCAGGAAGTGCTCGCGCGCCTCCCGCGATATCCCCGCGGCCGGCCGCCCGAGCACCACCGGCCCGAGCTCCGCCACGAAGTGCTCGAGCAGCGGCAGGATGTCCTCCGGGCGCTCCCGCAGCGGCGGCAGGTGAATCGCGAACACGTGCAGCCGATAGTAGAGATCCTCGCGAAACGCTCCCCTGGTCATGGCGACCCGCAGGTCGCGGTTCGTCGCCGCGATGACGCGCAGGTCGGCCTTGAGCATCCGTGTGCCGCCGAGCCGCTGAAACTCCCGCTCCTGGAGCACCCGCAGGAACTTCGCCTGCACGGCCGGGCTCATCTCGCCCACCTCGTCGAGGAACAGCGTACCGCTGGCGGCCTGCTCCAGCCGTCCCGCCCGCGCCGCCACGGCCCCGGTGAAGGCCCCCTTCTCGTAGCCGAACAGCTCTGACTCAAGCAACGCCTCCGGGAGCGCCGCGCAGTTCAACGCGACGAACGGCCCCTCCGCGCGGCGCGACCCGCGGTGGATCAGGTGCGCCACGACCTCCTTGCCGGTCCCCGACTCCCCGGTGAGGAGCACCGTCGTCTCCGCTGGGGCCACCTTCGCGGCTTGACCCAGCACGTCGCGCCAGGGTTTCGAGGAGCCGACCGGCGCGTGACGGCCCTCGGTCTCGATCTGCGCCGTGAGGCTAGCGACCCGAGCTTCGAGGCGGACGGCCCGTTCTTGGGCTGCGGCGCGCCGGCGCTCTTCCTCGGCCAAGCGCTCGTGGGCGAACGCCAAGGCCACCAGGTCGGCGATGCGCCGCCCCGGTGGCACGTCAGCTTCCGTGTAGGGATCCGGCGCGCGGGAGAGGAAGTTCAGAAAGCCCAGCACGTCCCCATGCAAGCGCACGGTCAACCGCAGCCACGACGGGTAGCCCATTGGGACCCAGGGCGGACCGGGGTGCCACTGGAACGGCTCGTCGGCGCCGCTCGAAGCCGTGCGCACCCGTCCCTCGAGCCCCGCGGTCTTCCCCGGCAGCATCCGGAGGTGGCGAAAGATTGCGAAGTCTTCCTGGGCCAACCTGGGCGACGGCGGCGCGAAGGAAGTCTCTAGGAGTGCGGCCCGTTGGTCGTCTTCGGAGACGGCCACGACGCGGTAGCGCTCGCCGTCCTCCGTAACCAGCCCGAACAGGAGGCAATCGTGCGGGACGGTCTGGCGCGCCAGCGCGGAGATCCGGGCAAAGACCTCTTGGACATCGAGGCTCTGTGCTAGGACGTTCAACAGCAGTCCGAAGGTCTCTTCGGTCGAGCCGGCAGGCATCTCCAAGCATATTCTACTCGCCTGTCGGCTCCCGCGCACTTCTGATCGAACTTCTGCACCCCCAACGCCGGCCCCGCGCCGGGACGTGTCGCCGTCGTGCGGCCCAACGCTCGGCGGTGCTGCGACTTGCCTTACGTGGTCGGTGTTGCCTGCCGACTGGCACACGGCATGCGAAAGCGGTGCGCATGCCGACCGTGACTTCGCGCGACGGGATTCCGTACCGTCGCCTTGGACGCACCCGAGAGATGGTGTCGCTGATCGGCGTGGGCGGCTACCATCTCGGCAGGCAAGCTGACGAGCAGGAAACTATCCGCATCGTCCGCACGGCCGTCGACAACGGAGTCAACTTCCTCGACAACTGCTGGGACTACAACGGCGGGGCGAGCGAGATCCGCATGGGAAAGGCGCTGCGCGACGGCTATCGCGACAAAGTGTTTCTCATGACCAAGATCGACGGTCGCAGCAAGGAGACGGCTGCACAACAGATCGATGAGTCGCTGCGCCGGCTCGAGACCGACCGCATCGACCTCATGCAATTCCACGAGGTGATCCGGATGACGGATCCGGAGCGGGTGTTCGGGACAGACGGGGCGCTGGAAGCAGTGGTGGCGGCGCAGCGCGCCGGCAAGATCCGCTACGTCGGGTTCACCGGCCACAAGAGTCCCGCCATCCATCTGCGGATGCTCGACACGGCCCGGGCGAACGGGTTCACGTTCGATGCGGTGCAGATGCCGCTGAACGTGATGGATGCCCATTACGACAGCTTCGAGAAGCAGGTCGTGCCCGTGCTGGTCGAGCAGGACATCGGCGTGCTGGGGATGAAGCCCCTGGGCGATCCGTTCGTCCTGGTGAGCGGCACGGTGACGGCCGTCGAATGCCTCCACTATGCCATGAACCTGCCGACGAGCGTCGTGATCACGGGCTGTGACTCGCTCCCGGTGCTCGAGCAGGCACTGCACGCGGCCCGCAGTTTTCGCCCGCTGAGCGAGGCTGCCGTGGCGGCGCTGCTCGACCGGACGGCGCACGCCGGGCGCGATGGGAAATACGAGCTGTACAAGACGACCCATCATTTCGATGGGACGTACCAGAATCCACAATGGTTGGGGTGAGACGATGCGCGTGGGCTGTATTGGCGTAGGAGCGATGGGCAGCCGCATGGCGGGCCGGTTACTCGCAGCCCACCACGAGGTGGTCGTGTACGACCGGACCCGGGAGAGTACGCTGCCCTTGGAGCAACGCGGCGCGAAGGTGGCGGCGACGTCGAGCGAGCTCGCGGCCGGCGTCGACATGGTGTTCTTGAGCGTCACGAACGACGCCGCGCTGGAGCAGGTGATGTTCGGGCCCGATGGGGTTCTGGCGGGCGCTCGCGCCAGCGCGACTGTTGTCGACATGAGCACCGTGAGCCCCCGCACGTCGCGCCGACTGCACGAGGCGGCTCGCAGCAAAGGCGTCTCAGTGCTCGACGCTCCCGTCTCGGGAAGCACCGTGCAGGCGGAGCAGGGACAGCTCGTGATCTTCGTGGGGGGCGAGGAGGACGTGTACCAGAAGTGCCAGCCCATCCTCGCCGTGCTGGGCAGTAAGACGTTCTATCTCGGGCCCAGTGGCGCCGGCACGACGATGAAGCTGTGTGTCAACACACTGCTGGGGCTGGGCGTCCAGGCGCTGGCCGAGGCTATCGCGCTCGGCCTGAAAGCCGGGCTGCCGCGCGAGCGGTTCCTCGAGGTCCTGGGTGAAACCGCGGTGGTCTCGCCCAGTCAGAAGTCCAAGCTCGAGAACGCTCGCAAGGACGAGTACCCCGCCGCGTTCGCGCTGCGGCTGATGTTCAAGGACTTCGGGTTGATCCTGGAGACGGCCATGGAGTTGTCGGTCCCGATGCCCGCGACGGCCGCGGCCGTGCAGGTAGCCGCCGCGGAGCAGGCCCGGCAACTGGCCGCGCACAGTGATGAAGATTTCTCGGTGGTCGTCCGAGCGATGGAACGGTTGGCGGGCGTCGCCCGGGCGCAATGAAGGTGCGGGCAGCCGTCCTGCTGGCGTCCTTGTGGGCGTCGACCCCGCCGGAGGCGTTGCGCGACCCGGCCGTGGTGGCGAGCCACGACGGCGTGCTGGCGCTGACGCTCACCGCCGCGCGCGGTCGCGTGCAAGTCGGGGGGCGGCGGGTCACCGCGGAGGTGTACAACGGGAGCTACGTGCCGCCGACACTCCGCGTGCAGCCGGGCGACGTGGTCCGGCTGCGGCTCGTCAATGCGCTCGACGAGACCACGAACCTCCACATGCACGGCTTGGCGGTCTCGCCGCTCGGCAACTCCGACAACGTGTTCCTGCACGTCGCGCCCGGCCGCGCGCAGGACTACGAGATCCGCATCCCGGCCACCCACGCACCGGGACTGTACTGGTACCATCCGCACCCTCACGGCCGCTCCGATGAGCAGGTGAGAAACGGCATGTCCGGGGCGCTGATCGTCGAGGGCCTGCTCGACCCGTTTCCGGAGCTGCGCGACGTGCCCGAGCACGTGCTGCTGCTCAAGGACGCGCAGATCGGGGGTGGGCAAATCGTGCATCGCGGGATCGGCGACGACGTCATGCGCACGGTGAACGGCCTGCTCGATCCCACGATTACGCTCCGTCCCGGCGAGACGCAGCTGTGGCGCATCGGGAATGTCGGAGCGGACCTGTACTACCTGCTCACGCTCGACGGACACCGCTTTTTCGAAGTAGCGCGCGACGGCCACCGCCTCGCACGGCTGGTGCCGAAGCGGCAACTGCTGCTCGAGCCGGGAGCGAGAGAGGAAGTCCTGGTGCAGGCGGCCGGCCCCGGGACCTATCAGCTCCGGACCGCTGGGTTCGACACCGGGCCGCAGGGCAACCAATACCCAGGGGGGGTGCTCGCGACCGTGCGGGTGGAAGGTGCGGCAGTCCCCCCGCTCGCTCTTCCCAAGAGGTTGCTCACCGTTGCCGACCTACGCCGCCGGATCACGGATCGCCGTACGATCGTGTTCTCCGAATCGGCCGACGGCGACACGTTCTTCGTCGACGGCCGCACCTTCGACCCGAACCGCACCGACACCCGCGTCAAGCTCGGCGCGATCGAAGAGTGGACCATCCGGAACGAGTCCGGCGAGCTGCACGACTTCCACATCCACCAGACGCACTTCCAGGTGAGCGAGGTGAACGGCGTGCCGCAACGGTTCGACGGCTATCAGGACATCGTCAACGTGCCGGTGCACGGCGAGGTCAAGGTGATCATCCCGTTCACCGACCCAGTCATCGTCGGCAGGTTCGTATACCACTGCCACCTGCTGTCGCACGAGGACAAGGGGATGATGGCGACGATCGAGGTGACGCCCTAGAGCTACGGGAGCCCAAAGCGCTCCATGCGGGTGTAGAGCTTGCCGCGGCTCAAGCCGAGCAGCTTGGCGGCCTTGGATTTGTTCTGGCCGGCCTGTTTGAGGGCGCCCTCGATGAGCGTGCGCTCCATCGCCTCGAGGTCGACGCCGTGAGCCGGAAAGTCTCCGACCACAGGTTCGGCGGCCACAGGGGGGGAGAGGTGCGGTGCAGGTAGGGGCGCGCTACTCGCCGACTCGGCGTGCCAGGGCAGATGCTCGGGATTGATCAGGCCTCCCTCGCACAGAATCAGCGCCCGCTCCACCGCGTTGCGCAGCTCGCGGACGTTCCCCGGCCACCCATAAGCCAGGAACTGCTCGCGCGCCTCCCGCGAGATCCCCGCCGCCGGCCGCCCGATGACCACCGGCCCCAACTGGTTCAGGAAATGCTCGAGCAGCGGCAGGATGTCCTCCTGGCGCTCCCGCAGCGGCGGCAGGTGAATCGCGAACACGTGCAGCCGATAGTAGAGATCCTCGCGAAACGCTCCCCTCGTCAGCGCCAGCTTCAGGTCGCGGTTCGTCGCCGCGATGACCCGCACGTCGGCCTTGAGTATCCGCGTGCCGCCGAGCCGCTGAAACTCCCGCTCCTGGAGCACCCGCAGGAACTTCGCCTGCACGGCCGGGCTCATCTCGCCCACTTCGTCGAGAAACAGCGTGCCGGCCGCGGCCTGCTCGAGCCGCCCCGCGCGCGCCGCTACGGCCCCGGTGAAGGCCCCTTTTTCGTAGCCGAACAGCTCTGACTCGAGCAGCGCCTCGGGGAGCGCCGCGCAGTTCAACGCGACGAACGGTCCCTCCGCGCGCCGCGACCCGCGGTGGATCAGGTGCGCCACGACCTCCTTGCCCGTTCCCGATTCCCCGGTCAGGAGCACCGTTGTCTCAGCAGGGGCCACTTTCGCGGCTTGCGCCAAGACCTCGCGCCACGATTTCGACGTCCCGATGGCGCGGTGGCCCTCCGCTCCTTCCAGCTCCGCCGTGAGCCGGGCCACGCGGGCTTCGAGCTTGACGGCGCGCTCCTGCGCCTGGGCGCGCCACCGCTCCTCCTCGGCCAAGCGCTCGTGGGCGAACGCGAGAGCCACGAGGTCCGCGATGCGGCGTGCCGCCGGCACGTCGGCCTCGCCGTACTGCTCCGGCGCGCGGGAGAGAACGTTCAGAAAGCCCAGCACGCCGCCTCGCAAGCGGACGGTGAGCCGGATCCACGACTCGTACCCCCGAGCCCACGGCCAATTGGGGTGCCACTCGAACGGCTCGTCGGCGCCGCTGGAAGCCGTGCGCATCTGGCCCGCGCACCCCCAGGTCTTCCCCGGCAGCGTCCGCACGTGGTGGAAGATCGCGAAGTCCTCCTTGAGCAACCGCTGCGACAACGCCGACAAAGGAATCTCCGCGGGCGCCGCCTGCGAGTCCTCGGAAGAAGCGACGATGCGGTAGTGCTCACCGTCGGCCGTGATCAGACCGAACATCAGCCGATCGTGCGGGACGGTTTCGCGGGCCAGCGCGGAGATCCGGGCGAAGATTTCACGGACGTCGAGGCTCTGCGCCACGACGTTCAGCAGCGGTCCTAAGGTGTCTTGATCCGGGCCAGCGGCCATCTCGAAAGAGATTCTATGCGCCGCGCCACTGCACGCTAGAGCGCTGTCGACTTGTGTGCACTTGTGCTTGGAGTTCGTCAACACCCCGAGCGTCGCGGCGCCGCGCCGTCCGTCTCATGGAATACCAAACCCACGACCCCACAGGGACTTTGGCGCTCGCGCGGCCCGCGCCGTGCACCTGGCATGCCGGGTGCAAAGGCCACGCGGCGACCACGATTTCACACACAAGGAGAAGACGATGCGAACCACACAGTTTCTGACGGCGGCTGCCCTGCTCGCGCTGGGGGCCTGCGCCCCCGCTATCAGCGTGCGCACGGCGCTGAGCCCGGACGCGAGCGTCACCGGGCTGCACACGTTCCGTGTGCTACCGACCCCCCAACCGAAGATCGGGGGCGCCGTCTCATCGACCAACGACCCGATGCTCGTGAACTCGATCTCGAACCGGGCGCTCCGTGCCGACCTGGCACAGGAGTTCGCGGGCCTCGGCTACGTCGCGAGCGACAGTAACCCTGACTTCTGCGTCGCGTACTACGCCAGCACCAACCAGAAGCTCGACGTCACGTATTGGGATTACGGTTATGCGTGGCGGCCGCACTGGTGGAGCGGCTGGGGACGCCGCTGGGGCCGTGGTTGGGGAGGGGACTGGGGAATCCAGAGTCCGACGGTGACTCAATACACCGAGGGAACCGTGATCGTCGATGTGATCGACCCCAAGACCAAGGACCTGCTGTGGCGTGGCCAGGGCGTCGCCGCGGTTTCGGAGGACGAGGCGCAGTACGAGCAGGAGCTCAAGAAGACCGTCGCGGCGATCGTGGACAAGTTCCCCGCCGCGGGCAACAAGGTCGCGCTGGCGCAGTGAGGCCCGCGGACCGATGACGCAGCAGAGCGTGGAGATCCTGATCGGCAAGCTCCTCACCGACGAGGAGTTGCGCGAGGCCTTCGAGCAGAACCCGCAGGGGGTGTTGGTGTGGCTGCTGCGGCAGGGTCTCCAGCTGAGCCGGCTCGAGATGGAAGCACTTCAGTCCATCAAGCCGTCGGACCTGAACGGTCTCGCTGACATGATCGACAGACGCCTGCAGAAGGCGTCGCTGAGGAGGGCATCTATGACGCACACGATTCACGACACGGACACGCTTCCCACGGCGCCGCTCGGCACGACGGGCATGCGGATCACGCGCGTCGGCTTCGGCGCGTGGGCGATCGGCGGCGGCGGCTGGACTTTCGCCTGGGGCAACCAGGACGACGCCGACTCGATCGCCGCCATCCGCCACGCCGTCGAGCGCGGCATCAACTGGATCGATACGGCGGCGGTGTACGGCCTCGGCCACTCCGAGGAGATCGTCGCCCGCGCGCTGCGCGATATCCCGGCCGACGACCGGCCCTACGTCTTCACCAAGGCGGGTCTCGTGTGGGACGAGCACGACCGCTCCGCGCCGCCGCGCCGCGTAGGCGATCCCCTGAGCATCCGCCGCGAGGTCGAGGCGTCGCTCCGCCGGCTCGCCGTCGAGCGCATCGACCTGTACCAGATGCACTGGCCCGCCGAGGACGGCACTCCGCTCGAAGACTACTGGGGCACTCTGCTGCAGCTGAAGGACGAAGGGAAGGTCCGCGCCGTCGGGCTCTCCAATCACGACGTCACGCAGCTCGAAGCGGCGGAGCGGCTCGGGCACGTGGACACGTTGCAGCCGCCGTTTTCCGCGATCCGCCGGGAGGTGGCGGCCGCGGAACTCCCGTGGTGCGCGGCGCACGGCACCGGGGTCATCGTGTACAGTCCGATGCAGTCGGGCCTCCTCACGGGCAGCTTCAGCGCCCAACGCGCCGCCCAGTTGGATGCGGGTGACTGGCGTTCCCGCTCTCCCGATTTCACCGGTGCGGGGTTACGCCGTAATCTCGCGCTGGCCGAGGCGCTACGACCGATCGCGCAGCGGCACGGCGCGACCGTCGCCGCGGTGGCGGTCGCCTGGACGCTCGCCTGGCCTGGCGTGAGCGGCGCGATCGTGGGCGCGCGGTCTCCCGCGCAGGTGGACGGCTGGATCGGCGCGGCGGCGCTCACGCTGACCGACGCTGACTTGGATGAGATTGCCGGCGCCATCGAGCGCAGCGGTGCCGGAACGGGGCCGGTACGGCCGTGAAGGCGCTCGCTCTCGCCCTCGTCTTGGGGTCGACCCTTCCCGCGACCAGTCGGAGCCAGGAGCCGGACACGTCCGCGCTCGCGCCCCGGCTGTCGCTCGAGATGGTGGTCGCGCGGACGCTCGCCTACAGTCCGGGCGTGGCCGGCGCGCAGGGCGCGGTGCGCGATGCAGCCGCCCTCCGCCGCGTGACACTCGGGGCGTACCTCCCGACTGTGGCCGTCAATTCGAGCGCGGGCTGGACCGATCAATCCCTGGCTACCTCCGGGGTGGTGTCGAGCACCGCACCAGGGAGCACACTGAACGCGTACGGCGCTGGACTCGCGGCCGCGGTCGACGTCTTCACGGGCGGCCGCCGCGGCGCGCAACGCAACCAAGCCGAGGCGATCAGCCAAGCTGCGGACGCCGGGCTGGTGCAGCAGCGCTACGCGACGATGCTG
>WNGN01001825.1_pt1 | contig 14184 bp, 14 predicted proteins | sample 5400561 | NCBI WGS metagenome assembly WNGN01 (sample SAMN13153379, study PRJNA577476) | soil metagenome | isolation source: 115 cm soil or saprolite under Garry oak tree replicate 2 | place: USA:California | collected 2016-06-15
ATCGGGAGGCGACGGCCGTCTTCCCTGCGGATTCCATCCTGCCCGCGAACGGTCGCCTCTTGGTGACGCAGAACGCGTCGAGCTACGCGGAAGACACGCTCGCCATTGCCGACTTCGCGTTCGAATCGGGGGACGTCCGACAGATGGTCGGCGGGGTGCCGCGGCTCGCCGATGCAGGGGACGAGATCCTCCTCCTGAATCCCGCTGGGACGGTAGTCGATGCCTACGCCTGGGGTGATTCTGCGTACCAAGACGTGGGTTGGACGGGACGAACCGCGGAGCGCATGGGACGCGGTGAGGTCGCCCTGCGCAACCGGGATGGGAACGGCGCATGGATGGACCGCGACGGAGCCGAGGATTGGGAGGATTTGAGGCATCATCGGGTGGGGCAATCCGCGTTCGATCTCGAGTCCTTCGACCTGCAGGGAACTGTGACCGCGGTCCTATCGCCGGACGAGGGCGACGGGCCTCTCCTACGCTTCCTCGGGTCCGCGCAGAGCACGATCGAATTGGGCGTATACACGTTCACGAGCGGACGAATCGCCGTGGTCTTGGAGGAAGCGGTCCGCCGCGGGATCCGAGTCCGCGTGCTCCTGGATGGAGGACCGGTGGGCGGAATCGATCCGGACGAGCTCAACGTCACGCGCGATCTCGCGACCGCGGGGGTCGAGGTTCGATGGCTCAAAGGCGGGTCCGAAGTGGTCAAGCGATATCGGTTCCTCCATGCCAAGTACGCCATCGTCGACGCGCGGGCCGCCTGGATCGGGTCGGAAAATTTCGGGGAGGCAGGATTTCCAACAGGGGCAAGAGGAAATCGCGGATGGTCCGTCCTTGTCGAAGACGAGGGCTTGGCGAAGGCCCTCCGGAACGTCTTCGAAGTCGACTTCGACGAGCGCCGGCGCGATTCGATCCCCGAACGGATCGGGTCGGAACTGGGAGCGTCTGCTTCTCAGCCGTTGCCGCCGCGGACTCTGGGGACAAGGGCGGACAACCGCAGAGCTCGCCTGGTCGTCGGACCGGACGCCAACCTTGATCCGGACGGTATCCTGGATCTATTGTCATCCGCTACCGAGCGGCTCTCGATCGAAACCTTCTACATCGAGGACCGTTGGCGCAACACGACCAATCCGTTCCTCGAAGGGGCGTTCGACGCCGCCCGTCGCGGCGTCACCGTGAGGATCCTCTTGGATGGGAGCTGGTCGTCCGTCGAAGCCGATTCCGGCACGAACGACGACGTGGTCGCCCGGATCAATCGCCGCGCCGAGGAAGAGCAGCTCCCGCTGGAGGCGCGGTTGCTCGAGCCACGCGGTTCGATCCAACGGCTGCACAACAAGGGCGTGGTCGTGGACGGCCGCGCCGTCCTCGTCTCGAGCATGAACTGGGCGCTCGGCTCGGCGACAGAGAATCGGGAGATCGGGGTCGTCCTCGAGGACCGCGGGATCGCGCAGCGATTCGAGGCGGCCTTCGACGCGGACTGGGAAGGCCGGCCCACGTCCGGGCCGGATGCGTGGCGGCTCGAGGACCCGCTCGCCCTCCTGGGATTGTACGCGCTCGTCGCCGTCGCTTCCGCAGTCTCCCTGCGGAAATTGAGACCGGGAGACAAAGGCATAAAACCCCGCCCGCGGGTCCGAACGCGTGCCCTCTTCCGAGCTGCTCTCCGCCGGAGACGTGGAGAAGTTCGGCTACTGTCCCCTGAGCTGGTGGCTGAGCCGCGGGCTCGCGACGGAGGAAGGCCCGGAGCTGGCAGAGGGCGAGAAGAAGCACGAGGCCGCCGCGGCGGACCTGAAGGGCATTGAGGCGCACGAGGCCAAGGCCCGGGAGGCGGAGGCCGGGGTCCTCTACTTTGCGATCGCGGCCTCGATCGTCGCGACGGTCGGCCTGCGGTTCCTCGGGACCTCGCCCCTGCAGACCTCGCAGACCCTCAGTGCGATCTCCCTGATCTGGCTCCTCGCGGCGGTGTACTTCCTCTTCCGCGCGGACCGGATCGCGACGCCGCAGGACAAGCTGATTTCGGAGCGGGTCATCCTCGGGACCGCGATGTCCGCCGCGGTCATCGCGACCGCCGCGGTGTCCCTGCAGGGGGTCCAGAACGACGCGCTCGCGCAAGGCTTCGAGGCCCTCGCGCTCCTCTGGCTCGTCGGGGCCTCCGTCTTCCTCTATCGGTCGATCGGCGACCTCCAGATGGCCGCGTCGACCCGCGCAGCCTATGACGTGCGAGGAGACCTCGTCTACATCGACTCCGCGGCCGAGAAACCGAAGCTGTTCGTGTCGAAGAGGCACGGCCTCTCCGGACGGCCCGACGCCGTCGTGATGGACGGAGAGCACCACATCCCCGTCGAGCTCAAGACCGGCCGGGTTCCCCGCGGGCCCCTCTTCTCCCACATCCTCCAGGTCGTCGCCTATTGCGTGCTGCTCGAGGACGAGTACAGCCGCGCGCCGCCGTACGGGATCATCCGGTACGGGGAGACGGCGTTCGAGATCGAGTACAACGAGGACCAGAAGAAGCTCCTGCTTCAGAAGCTCGCGGAGATGCGGCTCGCGATCACGAAGGGGGAGGCCCATCGGAACCACAGCCGACCGGGGAAGTGCATCCACTGCTCCCGGCGGGCGGGATGCCCGGAGCGCCTCGCCTAAGGCGGCTTGTTCCGGTCGCCGGGCGCCAGGCCCAGGCGCGCCGCGATCTCACCGAGGCGCTCGCTCAGCTCCCGGACGTCCTGGCGCATCCGGAGCATCTCCTGTTCGAACGGCGTGAAGCCCTTCGTAGACAGGATGCGATGGGACACGAACATGCCCACGAACACCGCGCCGATGATCGAGAGGACGGAGACGACCATGAGCGCGAGGATGAACACGAGGAACGATCCGATCGGATCGAGCCGGCCGGTCACGACTCCGATCTCGATCGCGACGAGGACGCCGATGATCAGGAGCCAGAGAAGGACCCACCGGGACAGCCTCATGGGAGCGTACCTCTCGGGGGGATCACCTGCGTGAAGTTCTCCGGCCGGGTGATCCGGACCACGGTATCCTTCTTGTCCTTTTCGAAGGGGAAGGTGAAGACCATGACGGTGCGGTCCTGCGAATCCGTCTCGCGGCGGGCGCTCACATTGTACTCGAAGTAATTCCGCCGTTGGTCTGCGCGGCCCACGTGATCCACGAGGTACACATGGACGGAAAAAGATACGTTCTCTGGCACCCAGACGTGGAACCCGAACGTGTCGTGCTCCTCGTACGTCTGATTCACGGACGGATCCGAGCCGTTGAATGTCATCCGCACTAGGTCGTATTGATACGCCTGGACCACGGCCCCGAGGTTCACGATGAAGGCCGACTCGTTCCGAGCCATGCCGATTGTCAAGAGCGGGACGGAGGCCAGCTCGGTCGAGGTCCGACCGAGGAGGCTCGGGGTGATGAGGATCAGCACCATCAGCGCGAGAATCGAGAGGACCATCACCCCTCGGATCCACACCTCCCGCTCCATGGCCGTCGCGAAGGGCGTCCCGTAATAAATCTTCGTCGTCCGCTCAGGAGGAATCACGCCGAATCCGGGCCGAAATGCAGGATCGACGCGAGTCCGAAGACGCATGCGCTCGCGAGGGCCGCGAGGAAACTCGGGCCGACGCCCTCCATGCTGCCGAAGGCGAGGACGCCGATCATGGGGACGGCGAGCGCCGCGGCGCTGAACAGGCCGGACGAAAGCCACAAGAACTTTCGGAGTCGTGCGAGGAAGTTGAATCCGAGCGGCTCCATGAGATCCGCCGGGGTCGCGTGCTCCGCTTGCGTCGCCACGGGCTGCGGCGAGGTCGCGACGGAAGTAAGTAAGTGACGAACCGGTTATCGCGGGTGAATATCACGCGTCCGTCGGACCAAAATTCAGGACGGACGAAAGGCCGAACATCGCCCCGGACACAATCGACGCGAGGAAGTTGGACGCCGCGTCGGCGAAGGTCCGGGTCCACAGGTATCCGAGGAACGCGAGGGCCAGGGCGGCCGCGCTGAACATCCCCGTGGAGAGCCAGACGAAGTGCCGAATGCGGAGGGGCAATTCCGCGTCATACCCGCTCTCATGCCAGCGATTCGAGAGCCCGGTGACCGTTGCCATCGAAAGGAGACGTGGCCCTCGCCTCCTTATGTCGGGCGGTCAACCGAACCTGAAACAAGAATCGTTTCTGATTCGCTTGACAAAACGAGGCTGTCGAGCTTCGGAGCTGATCGCGAAAAGAAAAGTGGGTGGCTCCAAGGCCACCCAGTTGGGGGGGAGGTAATCGTGACGATCGGGTGCCGCCGCACCTCTTCGGCGGCATCCGTCCCATCTCACTGGTTCATGTATTCCCGCTTGAACGCCTCGGCTTCCGCGAGGGTGCGTTCTGCGTCCTTCATTTTCTTGAGCTTGTCCGTGACGAGTTCCACGCGGGCGTACACGAAGTCGCGGATCGCCGCGCGCACGGCCTCCGAGCGGCTCGGGAAGTCGTCGACCTCCACGAGGAAGTCGAGCGCCTTCAGGTACCGCGCGGGGAGGCGCAATGTCATCTTTTCCGAATCCGCATCTCGCATGTTCTCCGCCCTGCATCGTGGGTCAAAACGACATCGTTTGCCCGACGAGCGTCCGGCGGAAGCGTTACACCGTATTTAATCGTTGCTGGAACTTTGTCAAACGAAGGAACTCCGTTTCGTGTGGACGGCCTATCGTCAATCGTCGTGCAATTTTCATCGCCTCCTCGTTCCCGAGCTCCCAAACGAATCGTTTATCGCATGCTCGCACGTTCGAGCGGCGCGATGCCCGACCCTGCCGCGGACGTGTTCTTGCTTCCGGGCCCCGTCAAGATGGATCCACGCGTCCTGCAGGCGATGGCGAGACCCGCCATGAACCACCGAGGTCCGGAATTCAAGGAGATCCTGGCGGAGGTCCGCACGCTCACGCAGTACCTGTTCGGCACGAAGGGTGAAGTCGCGGTCCTTTCCGGTTCCGGCACGGCGGGCCTTGAGGCGGCGGTGACCGGCCTCGTTCGAAAGGAGGACCGCGTGCTGAATCTGGTGAACGGCAAGTTCAGTCAGAGGTTTCACGAGCTGTGCGGGGTTTTCGCAGACGCGACGGCCCTTCCGTTTGAGTGGGGCACGGCGGTGGATCCGAAGCAAGTGGCGCGCGCCTTGGATGCAGGAGCGTTTCGCGCGGTCACCGTGTGCTGGAACGAGACGTCGACCGGCCTCACGAACCCGATGGCGGAGATCGCGAAGGTCGTGAAGTCCCACGATGCCTTCCTGATCGTCGATGGAATCACCGCCGTCGGAGGACTCGAGAACCAGATGGACGCGTGGGGCATCGATGCGCTCGTGATGGGCTCGCAGAAATGCATCGCGGCACCGGCGGGACTCAGCGCCGTGGCCCTCTCGAAAAGGGCCTACGACGCGCTCCACTCCGACACCTCGTTCTACACGAATCTCAAGGCCCACGTCGACGCGCTCGCGAAACAGGACACGCCGTACACGCCTGCGGTTCCGCTGTTCTTCGCGTTCCGCGAAGCCCTGACTTTGTTGAGGGAAGAAGGGCTGTCGAATCGGATCGTGCGCACGAAACGGCTCGCCGAGGCGGCTCGGGCTGCCGTGGAGGCGCTCGGACTCCGATTGTTCCCGGATCGCCGATTCGCGTCGAACACGGTGTCTGCGATCCGATACCCCGAAGTTGTTGAGGACACGAAGTTTCGGAAGATCCTCCGAGAGAGCCATGGGACGATTGTGGCAGGAGGCCAGGATCACCTGAAAGGTCGGATCTTCCGGATCGGCCACATGGGCATCTGCACGTTCGAAGACCTCGAGGCGGGATTTCGCGCGATCGAGGCGACCCTCGCCGCGGAGGGATACCCGTTCTCGAAAGGCGTGGGAGTCGAAGCCATCCGGGCCCGGAGCCAATCGCCTTAGTCCACCCGCGGAGGCTTAGGACGCCGGCGTCGACGCGCCCCGAAGAAGCCCAGACCAATCCCGAGGGCGAAGGTGGCGCTGACGCCGACCGCGATCCAAAGGGGGTCGAGGCCGAATCGCGTCCCCTCGATCATGGGAACGGCGAGGTCGAAGGCAACGGTCGCGACCTGACCTTGGGAATCCGTCACGCGGACCTGCACTCGATACTTCCCAGGAGTCGAATAGAGGTGCGTCGGTGCGATCTCGCTGCTCGTCTCTCCGTCCCCGAAGTCCCAGAGGTAGGTGTAAGGCGCGGTCCCGCCCGAGACCGTCGCGCGGAGCGTGACCATCGTCCCGTTAGAGGTCCGGACAAAGTCGGAAGGCTGAGACACCGTGAGATTCACCGCGGCCGGAGTGACGTTCACCCACATGACGTTCGACACCTCGGATTGGCCCGCGGTATCGTAGGCAATGAGCCACACGGTGAAGTTTCCTCCTGTCAGGTAGATGTGGACGGTATTGGCGGCCGGGCTCTCGCCCCCGTCGCCCAGGGTCCAGTGGTATTCGTAGGGTGGCGCTCCTCCCGTCACGTCGCTCGTGAAGGACACGGTGAGCGGCATCGTCCCCGAGGTGGGCGTGATCGCGATCTGAACCGACAGCGGCGGCGGTGGAGGCGGTGGTGGTTCCGTGATCGGGACCGGGTACGTTTGAGAGGCGGTCAGCCCGCCTGTGTCCATCGCCTCGACGGTCACGTTGTACGTGCCGGCAACGGGGAACCGATGCGGGGCCATCTTCTCGACGGACCACGAGGTGTCCCACGTTCCGTCCGACTCCCAGTCCCATCGAACTTGGATCGCCTCGGGAGGGTCCCGGTCGTCGAACACGCGCGCCGTGAAGTTGACCGTCGTGTTCGTGTCGGCTTGGAAGGGCGACCAGGAGAAATTCACGTTCGGTGGGGTGTTCGGGGGCGGTGTGGGTGCCTGGTAGGTCACGTTGACCAACGCCACCGACGAGGGATTCCCCGCCGCGTCCCAGGCGCGGGCTTGGAGCGAGTTGGCGCCGGGATCCAAATCTACGGATGCTTGCCAAGATAGCCGACCCGTCGCGGCCACCCAAGGGCGACCGTTCGTTCGGACCTCGACGTTCCGGAGACCGCTGCCGCCGGAGTCCGATGCGCTTCCAGACACATTGAGCGGGGAGGCGTGAAGGACTGAACCTTCGGTCGGGGCCCCGATCGACACGGAAGGAGGCGTCGTATCGTTGTCCAGATAGCGAATCAACGGATATCGATCCGAGTTATTCGCGTCGATCGTGTACGGTGTGTCACCGATCCCGTCAGGCGCAGGACAGACGTCCTGGTTCGGCCCGCCGCAGTCGTCCACGCCCGCATAGTCGGACCAGAAATTGCCACCCGATGGGTAGCTGTCATTCCAGGCGATTCGTAGGCCGTCTTGGACGACTCCCTGCGCCTGGTTGCCCGCGAAGTCGTTGTGCCAGACGGACACGTCTCGCGTCCAGCGGACGAAAATCCCGGTCGCGCTATCCGTGAAGCGATTCAACAGGACCTTCGCGTCCGACGAACCTTCGAGACGAAGGGCGGATCGCGCGGTGGAGGAGACGTTGTTTCCCACGATCGTGACGTTGCTCGCGGTCACCGCGGCGATCCCTTCTATGCCGGATCGGACGTCGTTGTCGGAGATGGTGGTATTGTCCGTGGGACCCGGGCCGACGTACATCCAGCCGTGCACGATTCGATTATGGGAGATGACGACGTCGTGGGTGGCGTTGACCCGAAGCAGGCTATTCGCCCCGTCCACGACATTCGAGTCGATCAACACGCTCCGGGAGTAACGGACCACGATGGCGGAGGAAGGCCCCATCACGTGGTTTGACGAAATCGTTAGGTTCGTGGCGTTGTAGGCCAAGATGTTCGCGCCGACGACGGACGTTGAGACGCTCACGTTGCCCGACGCCATAACATCGACTCCAGTCAGATCGAGCGCGCTTTGGTTCAAATGGGCCAAACGGACCCGATCCGAGTTCCGGATGGAGAACCCTTGGACTCCGTCCATCGCGTTGATGTATTCGAGTTGTGCATCGGTGACGTTCATGAGGTAGGCAGCGAAGTTGTAAGGGGGGCCGACAGCCGATTTGACCGCGTTGATGTTCCGCACGACGAAGCTAGCGCGGGTGTCTCGAACGTCAATCCCATTCCCTCCCGCGGTATCAATCTCCCATCCTTCGATCACGAAAGGATCGGTGGGAGTCCCCGTTCCGCTCACGACGCCGTTGGCGGGGGTGAAGTCCGCATCGCTCGCGATCAGAATGGGCGCATGCGACGCGTACGCGGGAGCGGTCGGTGTGGATGAAATCCCGCTCGCCCCTTGGAGGACCAAGACGACGAAGAGGATCGTGGAGAAACCTAGGATTGAAGCCTGACCTTTCCGCAAGCGCGATGCATCACCCCCAGAACGAGGAGGAAGCGCGGCAGGGACAGAAAAGCCTATCTCGATTGTTAGGCGGCAAGCGCTTCCTCTTCCGCCTCGTTTCCGGCTCCTTGCAGCGACCTCAACGCCACGAGACCGCGACGTCGTCCGTGCGGTACCGCTGGTCCACCTGCGTGTCCGCGACGGTCATCCGCACTCCGCCGCGATACATTTCCAACCCTGTCCAGGCGATCATGGCGCCGTTGTCGATGCACAGGTCTCCCGGAGGAACAAACATGGTCGCGCCGCGGTCCTCGGCCATGGTGCCCACCATGTCCTGGAGTCGTTTATTCCGCGCGACGCCGCCGCCCAGGAGGACCTCTCCGTTGTCGAGGTGCGCCATGGCGCGTTCCGTGACTTCCGTCAGCATGGCGAAGGCGACCTCCTGGATGGAGAAGGCAAGGTCCTCCATCGAAGCCCCCTGCTTCCGGAAGGCAAGGGTCGCCGTGAGCATGCCGCTGAACGCGACGTCCATGCCCTTCACGCTGTAGGGCAACGGCATCAGCGTCCTCCCGCTGCGCGCGAGCTTCTCCAGGATTGGACCGCCCGGAAACGGAAGCCCGCACTCCCGGGCGAACTTGTCGAGCATGTTGCCGATCCCGATGTCGAGCGTCTCTCCGAACACCCGATACCGGCCTCGGGCGAAGGCGATGACCTGCGTGTTCCCGCCGCTCACGTACAGGAGGACGGGGTCCTTCGCCGCCGTGACGCCGCGACCAATCTCCAGATGGGCGACACAATGATTCACCCCGACGATCGGTCGATCGAGGGCGATGGCGAGCGCCCGTGCCGCAGTCGCGACGGTCCGAAGGCAGGGGCCGAGGCCGGGGCCCTGCGAGAACGCGACGAGATCGAGGTCCCCGAGGTCGATGGCGGCGAGCCCGGCGGCCTTCCGAATCAGCGGAACGACCGCTTCCGCGTGATGGTTTGCCGCCTCGCGCGGATGGATGCCTCCCTTCTTCGGCTTCACCATGTCGTAGACGTTGGCGAGCACGCGACACGTCTCGTCGACGATCCCGACGCCGACCGTGTGGGCGGTCCCTTCGATCCCTAGGGCGAGCAACGAAATCGGTAAAGGCCCGGCCGGAAAAGGGTTTGTTGGGGAAACGGCGAATGGTCTCCAAAGTATTATTCCAAGGCCGGAAGAATGCATCTTCGTGGGCGGCTCGATGCTCCCGCAAGGCCCGGGTCCTTTTCGCGCAGAGTGGCGAATCGTCGCTCTCTTCTCGATCGCCGCGTTGGGAATTCTTAGTCTCTTGATGACCGACGCTTGGGCGCTGGACCCGATGGTACCCTGTCCCGGGGCTTTTCCTGCCTCCAGATCGTGCAGCGCTCGACCACTTTGGTTTCTGCTCGCCCTCCTCTGGGCCGGGGCCGCGGTGGGAGTGGCGGGGCTGTACCTCGTTCAAGTCCGCAGGAGACGGACCGGTCGAGAGACCCTCATGCCCCCGTCCGCCGCTCTCGTGACGGGCATTTTCCTGCTTTGCGTCGGCGCGTTCACACTTTGGGCAGACAACGAAGTGAGCTATTACCGTCTTCCTTCCACGTTGCGAGACGCTGTCGTCTTCGCATACGTGACCGCCGCCCTAGTCACCCTGCCCGCGACTTTCGTCAGTCAGCGTACGAGCACCAACCCGATCGAACGCGGACGCCGCTGGATTGCGGCCGCAAATGGTCTCTTCGGTTTCACGCTGGGATTCAATTTCGCCTACTTCACGATCGTCGGCTGTAATTGCGTGACCTAGTCGGCTTAGAACGTGAGGAGCCCTTTTAGCCGAGTCCGCATTTCGCGCTTCCGCATGGAGATCGAAGGACGCGGTGCCCTGCTGTACGCATACCGCCCGATCCCCGCGAACCCGATGGCGGTCGCCCTGCTCCTCCTCGTCCTCGTCGTGACGTTCGGGATCGGACCGCTTGCGGCAGGACCCGAAGGCCTGTGGCCCCTTGGGGGACTCTGCTTCGCCCCGTTGGCGGTCGTCCTCCTCGCGGTGGCCCTGTTCAAGCCGAGCCCGACGCGTGTCTTCGAAGACGGAATCGAGTTCTCGCTGCCGCTGTGGCGTCGCATGGTCGGAGGGTCTCGATACATTCGATGGTCCGACGTCCGCGACGTGTATCCGAGGAGTTACGAGGTCGCGGGCTCCTTCCTGTCGCCCTTCGCGTCGTCCGCGGGGACCCTCGTACATACCGGGATCGGCATGGAGACCAAGGACGGACGCCGGATCCTCATCCGCTTCACGCCCGGGTCGATCCGCGTGTTCCGCGCGGAATCCCGCGGCTATCAGGAGACGATGAGGGTCATCCGGGACCGGTTCGCGCGCCGAAACGAGCCGATGATCACGACCGCGAAGAGCTACTCGGACACGGAGGTGTTGTCGATGCAAAGCCAGGCGCACCAGCCGCTCGTCCGGATCGAAGGCGTCTTCACCGCCTTCTTCCTGCCTCCGTCCATCGTGATCGTCCTGCTGATCACCCTGCAGTGGCTCCACGTGGGCTTGACCGCGGTCACCATCCTGATCGTCCTGTTCCTCGCGTTGCTCCCGCCCGCGATCTCCATGGCGCGCACGCTACGACAGAGCGAACGACGCAACGAGATTCTGTCGGAACTCGCGAAGTTCCAGGAGCAGCTGCGGGAACGCTCGGACCTGACGACGGACGGTGCGAAGCCTCAGTCCTAGTTGCGATAAGGACAAGGGTGCTCCACATCCCGCGGAATCACCGCGACGGGTCTCTTGATTCGAGCTCTGCCGCTCGTCTCGAAACGAGGAGCCGAACTCTCTGCGGGTCCCTCACGTCGTACACGTGGCCACGCCACCGGACCGACGTCGGTCGCCGCGTGCGGACGAGGCCCAAGGCCATGACCCACGGGACCGCGAGTGCCGCGATTGCCGCCCGCCATGGAGGGACGCGCCAGGCTTTCGCCACGGAGGGGGCCGCGGAAAACAAGGCGCGTCGCCGCACGAACGCCTTCACGACCGCGACGGGGAGCGGCGTGAGGAAGAGAATCGCGGGAAGCAGGTAGGACGGCCCCAAGGCAGACACGAGGATCAGCGACGCGAGGCCGAGGATCACGGAGCCATCGAATATCGCGAAGGACGCTGCGGCGTATCGGCGGACGATGGGCAGGTAAAGAGTGGCCATCATCATTTGCCGGACGCACCACTCGAGACAATTCGCACGGGTCGCTCCCTCGAACGTCGGAACGAGGGCCGCGGGCGCATACGCGATCTTGAGGCCCACATCTCGCACGGCCTGCGACAGGACCAAGTCGTCGCTCAGTACGTCCCGCCATCGATCCTCGAGGCGCAAGGCCGGCAGGTGGTCGCGCCGCACCGCACACGAGCCGCCCCAGGCAAAGGCGCGGTGCAGGTCGAACAACACGTTCGCGCTCACCGCATTCCACTCCGTGCGGACCAGGGACCAGAACATCGGTCGGGGCGGCACGTACCAGCGGAACCCCGTGGCCACGCCGACGGTCGAATCCGCGAGGGGTTGGACGAGCTGACGGAGCCAATCCTGCGCGGGCCGGATGTCGGAATCCGCGAAGACGACGATCTCATCGGTCGGTGTGAGATGCAGGAGGCCCGATCGGACCGCGTTCACCTTGCCTGGGAGGCCGCCCGGCTCGGCCACCACGACCGAGATCGGGACGCGCGCTGATTCCGGGGCAATCCCGCGCACGTGGTCCGCGGCCGGATCCGCCGGATCGTCCACGACGACGACGAGACGGTACTCCGGGTAGGTCTGCCGAAGGATCGCCCGGACGTTGTCGTCGAATCCAGGATCGATGCCGCGGACCGGGAGGATCACGACCGCGGGCGGGAGGAACGCACCGAAGGCCAATCGCATCGCGCGGCGCACATGTCCTCGCAAGCGGAACCCCTGCGCGAGAGACATCCCATTCGGGATGAGCCCCAGAATCGCGAGTACGATGAGAAACAACCAGAGGAGGTCGGTGACCAAGCAGTTGTGGAACCGGAGGTGAGGGTTAAGCTTGACCGATCCGAGGTCCGAGCGGCATGCGCTCACGCGCCGACGAGGACATCGTCCCCGTCGACGCGGACCTCGTACCTCTTGAGCCGAGCGGCAGGGTTGATCGTATTCGCTCCGGTCCTCACGTCGTACTCCCATCCGTGCATCGGACAGGTGACAATGGGCCCGTCGAGTTCCCCCTCGCCCACGGGCCCACCGCGGTGCAAGCACACGTTGGAAAGGGCATAGAATCGTCCGTCCACGTTGAACAGGGCGATCGGATAGCCTTGGACGACCACGACCCGCCCGCTCCCAGGCGGGACCTCTCCTGCCTTCGCGACGCGGACGAACACGGTCATCCCATTCGCTGAGCCTTCGCCCTCGTTTGAAGGTTGCGAAAGTTTATCGAGGTTGGACCGCATGGAGAGGCGGGTCTCTCCATGACGCGCGAAGAACAGGCGAAGTTCTTGGCCCAGTGCAAGGAGTTCGTCCTCGGGATGAATCGGCTGGAGCAGCGGGTCGGCAAGATCGACGAGGGCCTGACGAAGGCGGAGCAGCGTGCCGTGTTCAAGGAGGTTTTCGAATGGCTCGGCGCGACGACGGAGATTCCGCCGAACTCGTACACGAGGGAATGGGCCCGCGAACTTCTCGCCGCGATCGGCGCGACGGCGCAATACGACAAGTACGAGGGATCGCCGGACACGTACATCGCGTAAAGCTGCCTCTCTCCCTCCGGGGGAATCCAAAAACCGCTCCCTGACATCGGCGGACTAGGCGGCCCAATCGCCTCGGGAACCGGGGCGGGCGAAACCTTATTCGCGCTCCCGCCTTGCGTGCACCCGAGGGGTTGCACTCATGGAATTTCGAAACGAACGGACGTGGCAGAACGCCGTCGAGCTCGGGAAGACGGAAGAGTTCCATCTGAACTACGAGGCCGCGGTCGACAAGGTCCGCGCGGAATTCGGGGACAAGCATCCGATCGTCATTGACGGCAAAGAGGTGTGGTCGAAAGCGACGTTCCCCGATACGTGCCCGGCGGATACGAGCCTCGTCCTCGGTCTCTTCCAGAAAGGCACGCGATCGCATGCGAAGCAGGCGATCAAGGCCGCGAGGGCCGCGTTCCCCAGTTGGTCCGCGACTCCCTACCTGGAACGGGTCCGCACGATCCAGCGGGCGGCGGATCATGTCTCCGACCGGAAGTACGCGTACGCGGCCTTGCTGTCGTTCGAGAACGGGAAGAATCGGTCCGAGGCGATGGCGGACGTCGACGAGGCCGCGGACCTGCTGCGGTGGTACGCCACCGAGATGATTCGGAACCAGGGATACGAGCAGACGATGGGGCAGTTCCTCACGGGGGAGAGCGCCCGCGCCATGTTGAAACCGTACGGCGTGTGGGCCGTTGTCGCCCCGTTCAATTTCCCGTTCGCGATCGCGGCGGGCATGTCGACGGGTGCCCTGATCGCCGGGAACACGGTCGTGTTCAAGCCCGCGAGCGACACCCCGTATGTGGGCCTCAAATTGTGCGAACTGCTTCACGAGGCCGGCCTGCCTCCAGGCGTTTTCAACTACGTCACTGGGCCCGGGACCACCGTGGGTCAGGAGCTGGTCGATAACGAGGGCGTTGACGGCTTCGTCTTCACAGGGTCGCGGACGGTCGGTCTCGCGGCCTTCAAGACCTTCACGCGAGAGCGTCCCAAGCCGATCATCACGGAAATGGGCGGGAAGAATCCGACGATCGTCACCGCGAGCGCGGACCTGGAGAAGGCCGCCATCGGCGTGACGCGCGCCGCGTTCGGGTACGGCGGCCAGAAGTGCTCCGCCTGTTCTCGCGTCC
>WNGN01001954.1_pt1 | contig 14173 bp, 17 predicted proteins | sample 5400561 | NCBI WGS metagenome assembly WNGN01 (sample SAMN13153379, study PRJNA577476) | soil metagenome | isolation source: 115 cm soil or saprolite under Garry oak tree replicate 2 | place: USA:California | collected 2016-06-15
GCTGGAGTCCGGCGAGGATCCGCTCTACGTCGCGCGCCGCCTGGTCCGGTTCGCGTCCGAGGACGTGGGCAACGCCGACCCCGTCGCGCTGACGCTCACGCTGGCTGCCAAGGACGCCTACGATTTCCTGGGCTCGCCGAGGACGATCTGCTCGGGATCATGCGCCGCGCGCTCACCGACCGAGAGCGCGGCCTGGCCGCGCTCCGGCCCGAGGCCGACGACGACGCGCTCCGCCTGATCGCTCGCCTGGCCAACGGCGACGCCCGCGCCGCGCTCAACATGCTGGAGCTGGCCGTCACCATGGTGGCGCGGGGCGCCCGGCCGGCCCGGGTCACCGACACGGCGATCCGGGAGGCGGCGCAGAAGAAAACGCTGCTCTACGACAAGTCGGGCGAGGAGCACTACAACCTCATCTCCGCGCTCCACAAATCGCTCCGCGACTCCGACCCCGACGCGTCGCTGTACTGGATGACGCGAATGCTGGAGTCCGGCGAGGATCCGCTCTACGTCGCGCGCCGCCTGGTCCGGTTCGCGTCCGAGGACGTGGGCAACGCCGACCCCGTCGCGCTGACGCTCACGCTGGCTGCCAAGGACGCCTACGATTTCCTGGGCTCGCCGAGGCCAAGGCCGACGTGGAAGAGCGCCCGACCGAGCCGGTGCCGCTCCACATCCGCAACGCGCCCACCGGGCTCATGAAGGGCCTCGGCTACGGCCGCGGCTATCAGTACGCTCACGACGCCGAGGACGCGCGGGTCGATCAAGAGCACCTGCCCGAGGCGTTGCGCGACCGCCAGTACTACCAGCCGACCGAGCGTGGACTCGAAGCCGAGCTCGGCCGCCGCCTCGCCGAGTGGCGCCGATGGCGCGCTGAGCAACGAAACCGGTCGAGCTGACCGACATCTACTGGCACCTCACTTGCGGATATCTCCGCGGGAGGTGTGCGATGAAAATCTTGCGCGTCGCCTTGGCGCCGATGCTCGTCCTGATCGGCGGTGCCGTCACCGTATGGGCCAACCCTGGCGATGCCGTCGCGGTTCGTGGGATCCTCGCCTGGCCCGCGATCCTGGCCAACGAGCCGTTCCTGGTCGTGCGCGCTGACAACGGCCGCTTCTACTACGCCGACGTCACCACCGCTGAGCGCCGCGGGACGGCTGCGCTGCGGGCGGGCAACCGCGTCGCCATCGTCGGGACCGAAGGTGCGAGGCCTCACGAGCTCACGGCGACGGCGCTCGGACCCGACGCGGCCGCGGTCTCGAGCGAGCCGCCCAGCACGAGCGCAGCGCCACCGGTCCCCGGAGAGGCTGCGGCGTCACCGCGCACGGATTCGACGGCGCCACCTGCGCCGTCCACCAGCCGCCCGTGGGAACGGGTGCGTGGGACGGTGCAATCGGTGTCCGGCCATACGCTCGTCATCCGACGCGATGACGGCCAACAGGTGGACATCGACGTGTCGCGATTCGACGGCACGATGGCCAGGGACATCCGGCCCGGCGAGGTCGTGACGGTGTTCGGGACGGCCGAAAACGGCAAGCCGTTCACTGCAGTCGGCTTCGTTCGCACCGAGCCCGGGAGGTCGCCACACAACCGCTGAGATCGGCGATCGGCGCGACGTCGCCTGCTAGAATCAATTTCATGCCGCCGCTTCGCGTCGGCGTCGTCTTCGGCGGCCGCTCCGGCGAGCACGAAGTCTCGCTCGCCTCGGCGGCGTCGGTCATCGCCGCTCTCGAGCGCGGCGGTCACAGGGTCGTGCCGCTCGGGATCGCGCGCGATGGACGCTGGATCGTCGGCGGCGACCCGCTCCGTGCTCTGGCCAATCAAGCCCGCGTCTCCCTTTCGAACGACGACACCGGATCCGTGAAAAAGGCGCTCGCCGACCGTGCCGAGGCCCAGGCCGCGGGAGACACCGCGCTGGTCCGCATCGAGCCGGCAGGCGGCCTGCCCGCGGGTCTCAGTCAGGGCCTGGACGTCGTTGTGATCATGCTGCACGGTCCGTATGGTGAAGACGGCACGATTCAGGGGCTCTTCGAGCTGGCCGACCTCCCGTACGTGGGCGCCGGCGTGCTGGCCTCGGCGGTCGGGATGGACAAGGTCACGATGAAGGCCGTCTTTCGAGCTCATGGCCTGCCGATGGTCGAGCACGAGGTCGTCATGCGTCACGAGTGGCGCGCTGATCGTGCCGGCGTCACCCGGCGAGTCGCGGAGCGCATCGGCGTCCCGTGCTTCGTCAAGCCGTCGAACCTCGGCTCGAGCGTGGGTATCAGCAAGGTGCGGAAGGTCGACGATCTCCCCGCGGCGATCGACGAGGCCGCGCGGTACGACAGGAAGATCCTGATCGAGCGCGCGGCCGTCGGGCGCGAAGTCGAGGTCAGCATCCTCGGCAACAACGAGCCGGTAGCCTCGCTGCCGGCCGAGATCCGCTACGGCGCCGAGTGGTACGACTACGCGACGAAGTACGCCGAGGGCCAGGCCCAGCTCGTGATTCCTGCGCCCATCGGGCCCGAGCTGACTCGGCGGGTACAGGAACTCGGTGTGGCGGCCTTCAAGGCCATCGACTGCGCCGGCATGGCGCGCGTCGACTTCTTCCTCGAGGACCACGGCCGTCTGCTCCTGAACGAGATCAACACCATCCCCGGCTTCACCGCGACCAGCGGCTACGCGCGCATGTGGGAAGCGTCGGGCCTCGACTACGTCACGCTCGTCAACCGCCTGATCGACCTCGCCCTCGAGCGCCATCGGGATGGCCGGGGACGAACGTAGTGCGAAATGGCAGTGCGAGGTGAGGCCGTCCGACGGCCGAGACGAGCGGTGAAATGATCGAAAATCTCGAGCGTGGCGGTCAAAAGGTCGCACATGGTTGACGTCGTGATCGCCGGTGGCGGCACTGGCGGTCACACGAGTCCCGGCCTCGCCGTTGCGGCGCTCCTTCGCCAGCGTCACCTCACGTGCGCCTGGATCGGCAGCCACCACGGCGTCGAGGCGCGGATCGTCCCCGGCCGCGACGTACCGTACACCGCCATACCCACGGGCAAGCTCCGCCGCTACTGGTCGTGGCGCAACGTCGCCGATCTGCTGGTGAACACGCCGACCGGCGTCCTCGCTGCGGCTCACGCCCTCCGCCGGCTGCGTCCACGCGTCGTCTTCGCCACCGGCGGGTACGTCGCATTGCCCGTCGTGCTGGCGGCTGCCGTCCGCCGCGTGCCCTCGGTGATCCACGAGCAGACTGCGGTCCCCGGGCTCGCGAATCGGCTGGCGGGCCGCCTCGCTTCGCGCATCGCCGTGACGTTTCCTGACACCGACGGACGCTTCCCGCCTGCGCGCGTCATCGTCACCGGCAACCCCATCCGGCCCGAGCTCAGATCCGGCTCGCGCGCCGACGCCCTCTCCATGTTCAAGCTCGACCCGGCCACGCCGCTCGTCTACGTCACCGGCGGCGCCCAGGGCGCTCAGCGCATCAACCGCGCGGTCGGTGAGTCGCTGCCCGCCTTGCTCGCACACACGCAGGTGATCCACCAGTGCGGTGATAACCCGACGACGGGCGATCGCGCGTGGCTCGAGGGCCTTCGCGCCACCCTGCCACCAGCGCTCGCCGCCCGATACACGCTGAAGCCGTGGGTGGGTGAGGAGCTGGCGGCGATCTACGCGGCCGCCACGCTCGTGATCGGACGCGCCGGCGCGGGGACGGTCAACGAATGCTGCCACCTCGGGGTGCCGGCGCTCTACATTCCCCTGCCCGGCGCCAGCGGGGACGAGCAGATGGCCAACGCGAGAGTGGCCGAGCGCGCTGGTGGCTGCGCCGTGCTCCCACAGAGCGAGCTGACGTCGGCCCGCCTCATCGAACGTGTGCGCGAGTTGCTGGCCGACAGGGCCGCCCTGAAGAAAATGGGCGAGCACGCGCGTGCCGTGGCCGTCCCCGATGCCGCCGAGCGCATCGTCGACGTGCTCCTCACGACGGCGCGCCGGTGACGATCGAGTGGCGGCGGGCGCCCCGCCCGAACGCGCTACGTGGCTGGCCGACGGCCCCGAAGATCGACGCGCACCGGGCAGGCCTCGCAGCGCGGCGCCGTGCGGCAGTGCGACTTGCCGACGGCGACGAGCAGCGCGTGAAATTCGTTGAAGAGCGCGGGATCGGACGGCAGGTGAGCCTCGACGAACGCGCGCGTCTCCTCGTAGCCGGCCCGCGGGCCGATGAAACGATGGCGAGCCAGGACGCGCCGGGCGTACGCGTCGGCGACGAACACCGGCCGGCCGGCGGCGTAGAGCAGGATCGCGTCCACGGTCTCCGGGCCGAGCCCGGGAACGTCGAGCAGCTCGCGGCGCAGCGAAGCCAGCGGCTCGCGGCGCAGCCGCTCCCAGCGCCCGCCGAAGCGCTCGAGCAGCCACATGGTGAAGTCGTGGACCCGGCGCGCCTTGAGCCGGTAGGTGCCGGCCGAGCGGATGACCGGCGCGAGCTCGTCGACGCTCACGGCGGCGAGCCGCGTCGGGTCGAGCAGCCGACGGCTGCGGAGGGCGGCGATCGCGAGGGCGGCGTTGGTCCACGCGGTGTGCTGGGTGAGGATCGCACCCACGGCGATCTCGTAGGCCGATCTGCCCGGCCACCAGCGCTGAGGCCCGTACCGTCCGAGGAGAGCCACGTGGAGCCGCAAGAGCCGGGCCTTGATGAGATCCGGCGGCGGCCCAGGAATCCGGCGATGGCGGAGTCTGAACGGAGGCGCTGACGACATGCTCGGACTCATCGTCCTGCTGCAGACCCTGCTGCTGGCCGTGACGGGGCCGCCCACCTCACCCGAGTATCTCCCGCTGCGGGTGGCCGACGCCGAGGGCTACTTCAAGCGCGAAGGCCTCACCGTCGTCCTCAAGACGACGCGGGCGGAGGTCGGCGCGGCCGAGGCCCTGGCGCAGGGCCAGGTGGATCTCGCGGCGACCTCGCTCGAGGCCATCCTGCGCTTCGGGCCGCGGCAGCCTCGTCAGATGTCGAAGCTGGTGCTCGGCCTCACGGCGGCGCCTCCGGTCGCGCTGCTCACGACCAGGAACCTCGAGGGCACGCTGACCTCCGTCAAGAACCTGGTCGGTCTCAGGATCGGCGTCGCGACGCCGGGCGCTCCCGAGCACGCCTGGCTCAACGCGATCCTGGCTCGCGCCGGTGTTCCGCTGATGCGGGTGGACCTCGTCAGCCTGGGCACGCGCGGGCTCGTGACGGGCCTCGAGACCGGTGACGTCCAGGCCGGGCTCGTCGCCGAGCCGAACGTGAGCCGGTTGGTGAACGACAACGGCGCCGTCGTCCTGGCCGATCTCCGCAGCCCGGAGGCCGTGGCCAGGACACTGGGCTCGCCGACGGTGAACGCGGGCGTGTTCGGTCGATCCGACCGCATGCCGCGCGACGCCGACCTCGCCGCCTTCGGCCGTGCGGTGCTGGCGGCCGAGCGGCTGATCGCCGACACGTCCGCCGAGGACCTGGCGGGGCGGTGGCCCGCCAGCCTGATCGGCGCCCCCGACGAGTTCTCGCGCCGGCTCAACACCACGCGCGAGATCTTCTTGCCGAACGGCACGGTGACGCCCGCCCAGCTCACCGAGACCGTGGACATCGTCCGCGCCTACGGCCCGCTGCCCGCCACACTGAAGATGCCCAAGCCCGAGGAGTTCATCCACCGGTCGGCTCTCAAACGCCGAAGTCCCTGAGCAGGCGGCGGGTCGCGTCGAGCGGCAGCCCGACGATGTTGGTGTAGGAGCCGACGTACCCCGCCACCAGATCACGCCCCTTCTCCTGGATCGCGTAGGCGCCGGCCTTGTCGAATGGCTCTCCCGTGGCGACGTAGTCGTCGATGGCCTCATCGCTGAACGACGCCATGAACACCCGCGTCACCACCGCTGTCGCGGCTTCTCGTCCGCTGGCGGCGTCCACAACGCCGACGCCCGTGATGACCTCGTGGCTTCGGCCGCGCAGGCGGCGGAGCATGGCTCGCGCATCATCATGGCTCGTCGGCTTGCCCAGCGGCTGGCCGTCGACGACGACGATCGTGTCGGCGCCCAGCACCACGCCCTCGGTCACCCGGCCGGCGACGGCACGCGCCTTCCTGAGCGCCAGCGCGGCGACCGGGGCTGGCGTGATCGGCGCCGCGAGCGCTTCGTCGACGTTGGATGGGACGACGACGAAATCGTGAATCAGCCGGGCGAGGAGCTCCCGCCTCCGGGGCGAGGCGGAAGCGAGGATGACCACTGGTCGTCGCGGAGGCTTAGAGGTGGCGGAGCGTCACGGCGGAGATGACGATGCCGAGGACGCCGACGACGTTGACCTTGAACGCCACACCCAGCGTGAAAGCGATCAGCCGGAGATCGAGCGTCACGGGCGGCGTGACGCCGATGGTCGGGCCCTTCGTGAGGAACTCCTGGACCCATCCGCTGGTGAGATTACCGAGCAGCTCGCCGAGGAGGGAGCCGACGACGAGACCGGCCACGACGATCAACACGACGAGGCCGAACCCACGCTGGGCCGCCGCGCCGGAGGCGATGTTTATGCCACGATCAGCGGGTTGGCGTCCGTGACCACTCGCGTCTCGGCGGCGATCGCTCGGCGGAGGTGCTTGGGGAGGCCGAAAGCGTGCTGGTGGGTCTGGCCGTCCCAGTAGGACAGCTCACCCTTCACGCGCTCGGCGATGAGTCGGTCCACCGTGGCGACATCCTGCTTCCGGGGATCGATCTTCTTCCCGGCCAGGATGAACCCCCACGGAGTCCCGAAGCATGAGATGAACGTCTGGTAGCCGGCGACAACCGGGAAAACTTCCCGAAGTGTCCGGTGAATGGCAGTGAAGAAGGCCTGCTCGCCGATCTTCGTCATCCCTGCCTGCATGGTGAGCACGCCACCGGGCGTCAGGCGATCGTAGACGACCTTGTAGAACTCCCGGCTGTAGAGCAGACAGGCCGGGCCCTCTTCCAGCGGCTCGACGAGATCGCTGACGATCAGGTCGAAGCGGTCGCTGGTCCGCTCGAGGTACGCCCGGGCGTCTTCGTGCCGTAGCTCGGTGCGCGGGTCGTCGAAGGCGCCCTGGTGCATCTCGGGCAGGTGGCGCTTGCAGAGCTCGACGACCTCGCCGTCGATGTCGACCATGACGGCTCGGGTCAAGGAGGGGTACCGCAGGAACTCCCGGAGGGTCGCTCCCTCCCCGCCTCCGATGACCAGCGCGCTCTTCGGCGCGCCCTCCCCGGCCAGCAGACCGGGATGGACGAGGGCCTCGTGGTAGATGAACTCGTCATGCTGGCTGGACTGGATGCGGCCGTCCAGGACCAGGCACTTGCCGTACGACGCCGTCTCCATGATCTCGACCTGCTGGAACTTGGTCTGAGCCTGGACGAGGGTCCGCACGATGGCGTGCATGTGCCCTTCGACGGGGGTCGTGGTCTCGAAGAACCACTTGTACGACTGAGGGTTGATCAACTGACTGCGACCGGCGCTTTGTTGGCGACCGGGGCGGCGGCGTTCACGAACACGCCCCGCTGCATCTCGACCACGGAAGCGCGCTCGGCGCCGAACTGCTCGACCAGGTAATTCACGGCGATTTCCGGCTGGAGGACTTCACCGCAGGAGAAGACGTCCACCGCCGCATAGCGGTACTCGGGCCAGGTGTGAATGGAGAGATGGGACTCGGCGATGACGACCACGCCGCTGATCCCGAATGGGTTGAACTCGTGGAAGACGACGTCGACGATCGTGGCTTGCGCCCGCTTCGCCGCTTCGATGAGGGAGCTTTTCACGGCTTCGAGGTTGTTGATGGACTCGGAGTCGCAATCGAACAACTCGAGAAGCAGGTGTCGTCCCAAGGCGTTCAATCCAGCGGCCTCCTTTCGCCTTCGACCATCTACCGCACCTCTCCTGCAACGCGCTCATCGGCGTCGCTGTTACGCGGCAAAAAAAACTTGCCGCAGCCAAAATCAAAGTCACTGTAGGGTCGCGTAAAGTCGATTGCAAGGAAAAAACGCGACTTGACACGTTCTTCGACCCCGCTCCGGCAAAATTTGCCGCGCGATCGCCAGCGAGTCACGTCGCGCTGGCAGCGACACGAGCGGGCTGGATCGTTTTCGTCGGCCCGCCTCGGGCGCTGGGCCTCAGCCCCAACCACCCTGCGGCTCGCACTGCGGCGACTCGCCACGCGACAGCAGGCAGGAGGCGCCTCGTCAGCCCGCCTCAGGCGCGCGACCCGACCGGCCCGCCCGTGGCGGCTCCGGCGGCGCCCGGCGCGATCAGAAACTTCCTCACTCGCGCTGCGCGCGTGACTCGTCGCGAGCGGACGCGCGGCCGGCGCCTTCGCGCGACCGTCGAGACGTCGGATCGATCGTCGATCAGCTCGCAGGCGACACCACGAACGGCTCAGTGCTCGGGTCTGGAGCGCCAACTGCGGCGGCGCGGACGCGCGGCGACCGTCTGAGCGTCACGTAACCACACTTTTCTCTTGCATTCGTTCTCGTGGCCCGTAGAGTGGCGAATGTGCGGTGCGACGGCGCTCCGCTTGCAGAAGGAGGCGGGACAACAGAGGAGATGGGAGGATCGATCGGATGACGAAGCGGATCACGATGGCGGCGGCAACCGCGGGACACGCGGAGGGCGGCACCCCTCTCAACGCGTTCGACAATGCGCTACTCGCGGCCGGCATCGGCAACATCAACCTCGTCAAGATCTCCAGCATTCTTCCCCCGGAAGTCCCGGTCATCGAGCTACCGAAGATCAAGCTCGGAGCGCTCATCCCCACGGCCTACGCGGCCATGACGAGCGAGAAGCCGGGCGAGACGGTGGCGGCCGCGGTTGGCTACGCCATCCCAGACGACCCAGCCAAGAACGGCGTCATCATGGAGTTCCACGGGTACGCGACCCGCGAGCATGCCGAGCGGACGATCGAGGCCATGCTCGAAGAAGCCTTCCGGGTTCGGGGCGAGCCCATCCGGGAGATGAAGGTCTTCGCGGTCGAGCACACGGTCGAGCGGACGGGCTGCGCGCTAGCCGCCATCACCTTGCTCGCCGAAGACGACCTCGTTTAGCGCGGGGCTCGCGACCGGCCGTTGCGTCCGGCCTCGCCGCCGTTCATCGCTTGTACTCGGTCTCTCGCCGAGGCCCGGATCGTCGTCTATGGCATCCCGTTCGAGGGCCGCGTCAACCTGCGCAAGGGCGCCGACGGCGGCCCTCGCGACCTTCGCCTGGCCTCCGATTCCATCGAGACGTACTCACCCGGCCTCGGCCAGGACCTCGAGGATCTTCCGCTCTGCGACCTCGGGGACTGTGAGCTACCGGACGGCGCGCCGCCGCGAGAGCAGCTCGACGCGGCCCGGGCCGACATCACCTCCTGGTGGCGGCCGGGCCTGCTCCCATTCATGCTCGGCGGCGATCACACCGCGACCGTGCCCGTGATCGAGGCCGTCTTCCCGTCCTTTCCCGACCTCCGCATCCTCCAGCTCGACGCCCATCCCGACACCCGTGACGAGTTCCTCGGTGAGCCGTTCAACTACGCCTCCGCGATGGCGCGGGTCATGGACGTCGTGGGCAAGGAGCGCGTCTGGCAGGTCGGCATCAGGACGGGATCACGCGAGGAGTGGGAGGGCGAGCGGCCGCACGTCTTCCCTGCCCACGCGATCCATCCGTACGACGCCGTCCGCCGGCTTCTGCCGGAGCTCGGCCGGCATCCGCTCTACGTCACGATCGATGTGGACGTGTTGGATCCGTCGGAGGCGCCCGGCACCGGCTCACCCGAGCCCGGCGGCCTGCGCGTTCCGGAGCTGGTCGAGATCGTCCGCCTGCTCAGCCAGTGTCGTGTCATCGGCGGTGACCTCGTCGAAGTAGCTCAGGCCTGGGACCCGAGCGGTCGCACCGGCATCGCGGCATCCTGCGTGATCCGCGAAGCCATGCTGACCTGGTGGGGGGACATTCGCTGAGACAATACTCGGCCCCGCGGCTGTACGAGATCGCGTTCGACATGAATCGCAAACGGGAGGTGGACTTCCTCGTCCACGCCTTCCGCCACTTCGCCCGACGCCGCGTGCGCCGGGTCCTCGACATCGCGTGCGGGACCGGGCCACACCTGATCCGCCTGGCCGATCGCGGCTACCAGATGGCCGGCCTCGATCTCTCGCAGAAGAACATCGCGTTCCTCACGGAGCGGATCGCCGACAAGGGCCACACGGCCGACCTGGTCGTAGGCGACATGACGAACTTCCGTCTCCGCCGACCCGTGGACGCCGCGATCTGTATGCAGGACTCTCAGGGCCACCTGCTCACGAACGAACAGCTCCTCACTCACCTCAAGTGCGTGGCGAGGGCGGTTCGGCCCGGCGGCCTCTACGTCTTCGACCGCTACATGGCGTCCTCCTGGACGGACCCGGCGCGGAGCTGGTCGTGGTCGCGCCGGCGCGGCGGCCTCACCGTCCGCGCGTCGTTCTCCGCCCTGCACGACGTCAATCCGGTCAGCCAGGTCTTCCGGGAGCGGATGTTCATCGAGGCGGTCGAGAACGGCACGCGACAGGTCTATCGTCAGACCCACCTGAGCCGCATGGTGTTTCCGCAGGAGCTGAGAGCCCTGGTCGACCTGGCCGGGGGGTTCGAGTTCGTTCAGTGGTTCTTCGGCTTCAAGCCTCACCAGATCCTCGAGCGGTCCAAGCACCCTCTACTCATGGTCGTCGTGCTCCGACGACGCTAGCCCGGAGCGCGGGAAAGGGGCCGGATGTTTCTGGTCAAGACGCGGATAGGGCCGAGCAAGATTCACGGGATTGGCGTCTTTGCCGACGAACGGATCCCCAAGGGCCAGATGATCTGGATGTTCGACGCCCGTATCGACGTTCGAGTGCCCATCTCGGATCTGCCGACCTTTCCGCCTCCCATGCGGGCCTTCCTGCGTAAGTACGGCTACGAGGAGATGCACGAGGACCGGCGGACGATCGTGCTCTGCGGAGACCACGCGAGGCACGTGAATCACTCGAACGACCCGAATGTGACCGACGGCGAGGCCGACCTCGCGGCGCGCGACATCGAGCGCGGCGAAGAGCTCACGTGCAACTACTACGCGTTCGACCTCGACGCGGAGCGAAAGCTGTCGCAGGGTCGCAGCACCCGGGCGGCGCGGAAGTCGAGGTCCGTGCTGGTCTAACCCTCCCCGAGGCCGGTAAGCTTGCCGCGTGAAGCCTCCGGTCCTCCGGCTCAAGCGTGGCCGAGACCCCCGTATCCGCGTCCACCCCTGGATCTTCAAAGGGGACGTGGCGGACGTCAGCGACGTCGAGCCGGGCGCGGTCGTGACCATCGTCGACGTTGCCGGCCGCTTCGTTGGCCGTGGCCTCTACAACCCCCGCCCCGCGCTCTGCTGTCGGGTGGTGACGTGGCGGGATGAGCCCGTGGGCGATGCGCTGTTGCGCCGGCGCATCGCGGTGGCTGTTGCCCGTCGCACGGAACACGGAGCGCCGCCAACACTCGCCCGGCTCGTCTGGAGTGAGGCCGATGGCCTGCCCGGGCTCGTCGTGGACCGCTACGGCCCGGTCGCCGTCGTTCAATGCCTCACGCTGGGGATGGCGCGGCGCCGCCGTGACCTCGTCAGCGCCCTTCGGGAGGCCATCGGCGACGTTCCCGTGTTCTCAGCCGACGAACCCGGCCAGGCCACCCTCGAGGGCTTCGATCCCGCACGTACCTGGCTCGACGAGCACGGCCCCGACCACGTGATCGTCGAAGAAGGCGCGGTGAGGATCGGCGTCACGTTCGGGCAGGGCCACAAGACCGGCCTCTATCTCGACCAGCGCGAGAACCGATTGAGGGTCGCCGCCCACGCCGCCGGGCGCGACGTCCTCGACGCGTTCTCTTACACCGCCAGCTTCGCCTGCCACGCCCTCGTCGCTGGCGCGCGCCGAGCCGTATGCCTGGAGTCGTCGCCGGAAGCCATCTCCGGGGCGCACGAGAACTTCAAGCTGAACGACGTCGCTGATCGGGCCCGGATCGTGGCTGGCAACGCGTTCGACGAGTTGCGGCGCCTCGACCGCTCAGGCGAGCGTTTCGGTCTGGTGGTCCTGGACCCCCCGCCGTTCACCCGCGGGCGGGACGCGCTCGACGCCGCGGCGCGCGGCTACAAGGAGGTCAATCTGCGTGCGATGAGGCTGCTGGCTCCGGGCGGCGTTCTGGCGACGTTCTCCTGCTCGCACCACGTGTCGGCGGAAATGTTCGAGGCGATTTGCCGCGAGGCCGCCAGTGACGCCGGTGTGTCGCTCCGCGTCCTCGACCGCCTGACGCAGTCCGCCGATCATCCCGAAGCTCTCACCATCCCGGAGACGCGTTATCTGAAAGGCGTGCTGCTGCAAGCCGTCTGAAACGCGGCGAGCGGGGTGGTGGTATTCGAGAAGGGCGGTCGGCGCGGCATTGCGCGACCCGTCCCCCGCCGCGGCAAACAGGCGCCCAGGCTCGATGGAAAATCATCAGCCGACCAACGGCGCCGACTACGTGGTCGAAGAATGCCGCGCCCACCGCCCCGCGCTCGCCCTCGGCCGGCGGCCGGCCTGCGGCTCGCACGACCCTCGAGCCATTTCACCGCTCGCCTCGGCCGGCGGCCGGCCTCAGCTCGCACTACCATCTCCGCGTCTCGCCGTGCTTGAGGATCCACACGCGGTCGGCGCCCAGGCCGCGCCGCTGGGCTTCCGCCACGAGGCGCTTGGGCGGCTCGGCCAGAGGCTCGTCGGCGAGGTCGAACGTCCCCCAGTGGATCGGCACGAACGCCTTGGCCGCCACGTCCTCGAAGGCCTGGAGCGCTTCCTCGGGCGTGGTGTGGCTGAGGCGCATGATCTCCGGGGGCAAGTACGCGCCGATCGGGATCGCGGCCAGATCGAACGGCCCCAGGCGAGCGCCGATGTCCTTGAAGACGCCGTAATACGCGGTGTCGCCGGCGAAGTAGAGGCGCCTGGAGCCCGCGATCGTCCAGCCACTCCAGAGCCGCCGGTTGCGATCCCACAGCGTCCGTCCGGAGAAGTGCTGGGCGGGCACGCAGGTGAACGTCAGGCCACGCAGGCTCGCAGCCTGCCACCAGTCGAGCTCCTCCACGTCGTCGATGCCGAGGCCGGCGAACCACGTCTTCAGGCCGAGCGGCACCAGGAAGCGCGGACGGTGGGTCGCGGCCAGACGTTTGACGGTCTCGACGTCGAGGTGGTCGTAATGATCGTGCGAGATGACCACCACGTGGATCGCCGGCAGGTCGTCGAAACGCAGACCGGGTGGCGTCACCCGACCCGGCCCGCCGAACGACACCGGGCTGGCCCGCGGCGACCAGTGTGGATCGGTGAGGACGTTGACGCCATCGAGCTGGACGAGCAGCGTCGAATGCCCGACCCACGTCACCGTCGCCGCGGCCTGATTGTCCCGCAGCCAAGCCCCGTCGTTGATGGCGACCGGGAGCGAGACCTTGCGCGGGTTGAACGTGGTGGACCAGATGCGAGCGACGAAGAACCGCGTTCGGAACCAGCCACCCGCGGGAGGATGGCTCGGATTGACGTTCGCGAAGCCCTGCTCGCGGTGATGGGCTGGCGCGCCGGGAACCGGGTTACCGACGCGGGCGCACGCCACACAGACGAACGCCAGCGCGATGAGGGTGAGACGGAGCAGCCGCAGGATCAGCTGGTGGTCTTTCCGACCGGAAGCTCGACGATGAAGGCGGCGCCGCCGCCCGGCCGGTTCTCGCCCCACAGGCGTCCCGAGTGCTCCGAGATGATGCCGTAAGAGACCGACAGCCCGAGGCCACTGCCGTCGCCCGGCGGCTTCGTCGTGAAGAACGGATCGAAAATCTTCGGCAGCACGTCGGGCGGGATGCCGGGGCCGGTGTCGAGCACCTCGATGCGGCCGCCGCCGTCCACGGGCCCGACGCGCACGGTCAGGATGTGGGGCGGCGCCTGCCGGGCCATCGCCTGATGGGCGTTCTGGACCAGGTTCAGCAGCACCTGCTGGATCTGGTTCTCGTCGGCGTAGACGGGTGGGCACGGCGTGAACTCCGTCCGGATCTCCACGTCGTCCTGGCGGAGCTGGTACGCCTTGAGCTCGAGCACGCGGCGCACCTGATCGGCCAGCGAGCACGGCCGCCGCTCGGGCGTGTAGTGCCTCGCGAACATCAGGAGGTTCTGGACGATGCGGGCGGCCCGCGAGGTCTCCTCGGCGATGATGTTGAGCCGATCGCGTGCG
>WNGN01001831.1_pt1 | contig 14168 bp, 17 predicted proteins | sample 5400561 | NCBI WGS metagenome assembly WNGN01 (sample SAMN13153379, study PRJNA577476) | soil metagenome | isolation source: 115 cm soil or saprolite under Garry oak tree replicate 2 | place: USA:California | collected 2016-06-15
CCACGGCGCCCGACGATGCTCGGACTCGGAGAGGACGGCTCGCTGGAAATGATCTACGCGAAGGGGAAGACGGCCCCGGCCACGATCATCTTCGTCCGTTTGAGCCCGTGAGACGCGGAGATGCGCCGCTCCTGATGCGCCTTTCTCCTTCGGTGCGGGTGCCCGTGCCGAATTGCCCGAGTCTCACACGATTTCTCGGAAACGATTAGGTCGCTTTCGATCGGCAGCCGTCCGGGTCACGCGAGTTCCCCTAAGCTCGGCCCGGACGACCCGTTATGTAGCGCGAGCGGATACGGGAGGCAGTGGCGCGTTCATCAGCGACCCGCAAGGTCCGGTGCGAGTGGTCTGCCGTCGACCCGCTCATGACGGTATATCATGACCGAGAATGGGGCGTGCCGGAGCACGAGGATCGGAGGTTGTTCGAGTTCCTGGTCTTGGAGGGCGCGCAAGCCGGGCTCTCTTGGCTGACGGTCCTGAGGAAGCGTGAGCGCTACCGGACTGCGTTCCACGACTTTGACCCACGAAAGATTTCTCGGTACGAGGCGAGGGACATGACGAGGCTCTTGGCCGACGATGGGATCATCCGAAACCGCCTCAAGATTACTTCGGCGATTCGCAACGCGCGGGCATTCCTAGAGGTTCAGAAGGAATTCGGAACGTTCGACGAGTACATGTGGAATTTCGTCGGCAGCCAGCCCAAGAAGAACCGATGGAAGAGCATGGGCCAAATTCCCGCGAGGACGGCGGAGTCCGATGCGATGAGCGCGGATTTGCAACGCCGAGGATTTTCGTTCGTGGGATCGACGATCTGTTATGCCCACATGCAGGCGGTGGGCATGGTGAACGACCACGTCGTTCGCTGCTTCCGGTATGACGAAGTTTGAGGGGTCGCACCGCGAGACATCGAATCCCTTCCTCGTGACCGGACGCACGCCACCCGATCCCGTTCGAAGACTCCTTGGTCAACTTGGGTCAGTGCCCCGGTGTCGCAGGGAGATCCGAGGGAATTCCTAGCCGGCGCCTCCGAGAACTATATGATGCGCGCACGCGCTGCGATCGTCGTGGGGACCTACCGGATTTTCTTCGTGAGCGATCTGCACGGTTCCGAGGTCTGCTTTCGAAAGTTCATCAACTCCGCGGACGCGTACCGTCCGGATCTCTTGATCTACGGAGGCGACATCCTTGGAAAGACCCTCGTTCCCATTCTCGAAGAAGGTGGGGGGTCATACCACTGGTACCCCAATGGCGAGAAGAAGATTCGCTTCCCGGCCGCCGACCTTCCCAAAGTGGAGCGCCAAGTGGCCGACCAAGGACGGTACTCGATGACCGTCACTCCAGAACGCTGGAACGAGCTGCGGAACACCCCGGGGAAGCTCGAGGCGATGACGCTTGAACTCGGTCGGGACCGCCTGCGTGCGTGGTTGAGGCTCATCGGCGAAAGACTGAAGCCGAAAGGGGTCTCGGTCGTGATCAACGTCGGCAACGACGACACGGACGACGTCTTGGACCTGCTCCGGTCCGACGGACCGTCCAACATCTTGGTCCCCGAGGGCGACGTGGTCCACGCGGGCCCGTACGAGATCTTCGGTTGCGGCTACGCGAACATGACGCCGTGGCGTTGCGCCCGCGATCTCGAGGAGGCAGACCTCCAAAAGGTCCTCGACCGGACCGTCGGTCGAATCGGCAATCCGGAACACACGATTCTCGATATTCACGCACCGCCCCTCGAGACCGGCCTTGACTTGGCTCCTCAACTGGACGCCCACCTCAAGCCGAAGACGGTCGGAGGACAGGTCCTCCTCGAGCACGTGGGATCGTCGTCCGTGCGCCGAGTCGTCGAGGACGTACAGCCGGTGCTCGGCCTTTTCGGCCACATTCACGAGAGCAAGGCGATGGATGAGATCGGCAAGACGCCGATCGTAAATCCGGGGAGCACCTATTTCAGCGGACACCTTCAAGGCGTCCTCCTCGACCTGCGTGGTGGAGAGCTCGCCAGTCATTTGTTCGTGACCGGTTGAAGGACATGGCCGAAGTCCGCCTGCCCGTCGAAGCCTTCTTGGAGGAGACGGAGCGACTCGTCAAGGCTGGCGAGTCTCGCGGCGTCCCCCTCCGGGTTTGCGGGAGCGTCGGCATTTACCACGCGATCCGTCGCGATCATCTGGCCTCGAGTCTCTATGCCCTCCGGAACGGGACCGAGGCGCCGCGAATCGCGTTCAAGGATCTCGATCTCGCCGCGAGGGAGAAGAACGCCGCGGCGGTCTACCGCTTGTTCGTGAAGGACTTCGGGTTTCAGGAAGATCGTGAGACGAACGCCCTTTTCGGCAGCTTCCGGAACATCTATTACCATCCCGATTTCCAGATCGACGTGTTCTACGACACCCTGCGGTTCAATCACGAGATTCCGATCAAGGACCGCCTCTTGCCGGGTGTGACATTGCCCCTCGAGGATCTGTTCCTCGGAAAGGTCCAGATTCACGCGCCTCCGCGGAAGGACCTCATCGACCTCGCTTCGTTCGCCGCCGCCGTCCCGCTCGCGAGGCTCGATGCCGGCTACCTTGCCGATTTTTTCGGAGACGATTGGGGTCTCTGGTACGATGCGGACCTCAACCTGACCGCTTCCCTGAAAACCCTGGGGACGCTCCCGGTCGACTTTTCTTCCGAGGATCGAGATCTCGTTCGAGAACACCTGGCCGAGTACCAAGCCCTTCTTCACGTGTGCCCGAAAACACGGCGGTGGGAAAAACGTCGGGCGAAGGGGATCAAGGACCTGTGGTACGAACCGGTGGACGAGGTCCGCTAACGGTCCGACGCTTTCGATCGGTATCGGGCTAGGGCGCACATGGCCTCATAGATCAAATTCGATGCGGCCAGCGCCGTGACTTGACCGGTGTGGTCGTACTGTGGCGCGACCTCGACGAGGTCGAACCCGACGAGGTTCACACGGTGCAGCTCCCGGACGAAATGGATCATCTCGCGGCTGGTCAAGCCGCCGGATTCCGGAGTGCCCGTGCCCGGAGCAAACGCCGGATCGAGCACGTCGATGTCGACGGACGCGTAGAGCGGGCTTGCACCCACGGACTCAAGGATCCGGTCCATGATCGGTCGGTATCCCTGCGCATCGACATCCTCGGAGGTGAACGTACGTTCGACGATGGCGGAATTGTTCGAGACGTCGTCGTGGGAGTAGAGGGAGCTGCGGATGCCCACCTGGAACACGTGACCGCGTCGGATGAGTCCTTCTTCGTAGGCCCGCTTCACCCAGGTGCCGTGCGTGTACCGCTTGGTTCCCCAGTAGGCCTCCCATGTGTCGAAGTGGGCGTCAAAGTGGAGCAGGCTCACGGGCTCCTTTCCTGCGGCCTTGTGCGCACGCAGGATTGGCAACGTGATCGAATGGTCTCCCCCCGCTACGAAGGGGACGACACCGGCCGCGAAGATCGGCCGGAGGGTCGACTCGATTCTCGTGAACGTGTCCTCCGTGTAGCCAGGGACGGGGTCGACGTCGCCGGCATCGACGATGTCGAGGACTCGGAACGGGTACACGCCGGCGAACATGTTGTACGGCCGCACGAGACGGGACGCTTGCCGAATGGCGGAAGGACCTTCCCGGGCCCCACTCCGATACGACGTCGCATCGTCCCAAGGTATGCCCAGGAACACGCTCTTTGCGCCGACGATGTCTCGACGGAGCGGAAGTCGCCCGTATGTGGCAACCTGGGCGAACCGAGGCGAGGTCGAGGCGTCCGACGGTTCCGTCACGCGACCACGACCCAACTCAGTCCGGTGGCAGCTCCTTGAACGCCATTGAGATGTCCACGCCATGCCGCCGGAGGTGGAACACTCGAGCCCCGAAATACCAAATCGCGCCTCCGACGAAGACGATGATGATCGTCACGTAGCTCGTCAACTGGTTTGACAAGGTGAAGCCGGCAGCTTCCCCGAGGGACGGGAGCGTAGAAACCAGGTAGGCCGATGCCACGGTCACAACGAACGAGAGGGTCCCGACACCGACATAGCCCATCCGGTGCTTTTGCAATCCGAGCCGGACGAGGGACGCGGATGTTAACGCGACCGTAACCATGGGCAGGAAGAAGAGAAGGAAGACGAACGGGTTGTACACCGTGGCGTAATTGTAAACGACCAGTGGGAGGAGAATTGCTCCTATCGCGGAGACCACAAGGATTCCCGCCCAGGGCTGGTGCGTGCGCCGCGTCACGTCGCCCAACCACCTCGGAAAGAGGCGGTCGAGCGAGAAGCTGAGGGCGTAGCGGGAAAAGATGTAGAGTCCCAGGATCAGCCAGAGGATGTACCATGAAACCGAGCCCAGGAACATGATTCCAAGGAGAAACGGATTCCCGCCCGCGACGAAGTTCGGGAGCGCGGTCAAACCCGAAGCGAAGGGCAAGACGCGTGGATCCGAAGGTCCTTCGAAAAACCAGGTGGAAAGTGCGACGGACCCGTTGAGGAAGTCCATCCCGACGACGCTCTCGAAGGCGTAAACAATCGTCGCCGCGAAGGCGATCGCCAGTCCGAATGATACCGCCATGCCGAGGGAGATGCTTCTCGACGTCCGCCGGAATTCGCCTGCGATGTAGGAAGGAGCGTTCGTGAACATGTAATAGAACGCGAATACGAGAGGGACGAAGACCAAGGTATTCGTGAAGTTTGAACCATACGGATCGAAGTTCGTCTGACTGTAGATGGACACATCCGCATAGTAGTTGCCTGTATAACCGCGGGAAGCCATGAACGAGTTGACTGCGTTGACGAACCCGTTGTGGCCCGCGGCGAACAGGAGGCCCAGGGCAACGATCAACCCGGCCAGCTCGAGGAACAAAAGGGCCGAGAAGATGCGGAAAGCGAGTCGAGGTTTCATGACGATCCATAGGACCATCACGGCCACCGTCAGAATCTCGCCGATCACGACGATCCATGTCGTGTTCGAGGTGAGGGTGGTTCCGATGTTCGCGATTCCGGAATCGCCGACGACAGAACCCCAGCTGGCCAGTCCTGGGCCCAGGGAGAAGATGACGAACCAGTACGGCAGAATCGCGGCGTAGACGATCGCGTTGAGGACCCGCGAGAGGCCGCCGACGAACCCGAGATACGGATGCAGCAAACGCGACGCGTAGACATACTCGCCCCCGGACCGAGGCATCTGGATTGCCATGATTGTGTACGCAAGGACGACGGGGATGCCCGCAAGAGCTGCGAGCAGCGTCGCCTGCATGAGGTTCGCCCCGCTCACGAACAGGAGGACAATCAGGAACAGCCCGTAGGCGGGCCCCGGACCGAGTGAAATCAGATTGATTGAAAACGATTCGAACGCCCCGAGTTCCTTTACAAGCCCGCTCGTCTTCCGGGCGAACACCGTTTTTTCGACGGCTGCCGACGCGGACGTCTCTGCCAACTAATCACTCCTCCCGTCCCGACTCGCAGTCTCGGAGACGAACCCGCCGAACCGACGCGCAACGAAGCGGTTCGCGCCGCGGATGGATCGGTCCAAGGGTCGGATCTGCGACCTGCGGCGCGGGCATGTGGGGCGGGATATTAGCCCTTTGCGCGCAGCCCATGACGCGGTTGCGAACATCTGCGCGCCGCGCTTTTAAGAGGCGTTCGCCGTTCCTCGTGATTCGTGAAACTAGGGCTCGTTCAGTTCACGCCCGCCTTCCGCGCGACGACGCCAAACTGGGACCGTATGGCTCGGTGGGCCGAGTCCGTACCCGCTGACATCGTTGTCTTTCCGGAGCTGGCGAGTTGCGGATACATGTACGAGAACCGGAAAGAGGCGGAGCCCCATGTCGATGGGCTCACCGCCCTCCGACCCATCGAGGGCGTGGCCCGGTCGACGGGACGACTCATCGTAGGCGGATTCGCGGAGCGTGCCGGTCGGACGTTCTACGACTCCGCCTTCGCAGCGGGACCTTCGGGCACGACGGTCTACCGGAAGATCCATCTTTGGAACCGAGAGACGTTGATCTTCGACCCCGGGACCGAGCCCGTCATCGTCGACTTCGAAGGCCATCGCATCGGCCTGGAGGTGTGCTACGACCTCCAGTTCCCCGAGCTCGCGGCCTTCCTCGCGCACCAAGGCACGGAACTCGTAGTCGCACCAACCGCCTGGGCTGAGGAGGCCCAGGGACCTCTCCACGGTCTCCACCCGTACAATCACTTGGCCATCGCGTCCGCATTCGCCCACGGGATCTTTGTCGCGGTGGTGAACCGAACCGGAGTGGAGCGCGGCGCCCGATTTCCCGGCCAGTCGAGCCTGACGAACCCGTTCGGTCAACTTGAATGCCTAGTGGATGAGGAGGGCGTGCTGGTGAAATCCCTCGATTTCTCGTTGCTCAAGGCAGCGAAGCGGCCGAACCCGTTCAACGATTTGGATCACGATTCCAAGCTTCGTATCCTTCCGCCGGAGCAACGGACCTGACGCAATCTTGCGGAAGGTGGCCCGGGGCCGCGAGGAGACGGCGCCGCCGGCTTCATTTCCCCCATGCGCCGGAAACCGAAGGCGCACGCCCCATCCGCGATGCCGCGGCTCAAACGGCTCAATCAGATTCGTCGGAATCAGCGGCTCGGATCGATCCGAAGAGCCCGTCCTGTTCCCCGTTCGGACCTGCGGTGAAGAACAGGGTGTCCGTGGGACCGTTGTTCGCCGCCCCGTGGCCAAACTCGAGGGCCCACAATCCGTCGATTGCAATCGGTCTCTCCTCCGAGTCCCTCAGCGCACCCCGGAACGCGAAGTGGCCGTCGGGCAGCTCCTCATAGGCGTTGATTCGACCGTCGCCAAAGTTGCCCACGAGCAGGTCGCCCCCGAAGCGCCCGAAGTTCTCGGGTGCCATCGCGAGACCCCACGGTGCATTCAGGGTCCCGTGACGTGCGACGCGCGCGAGCAGATGACCCGTGGTGTCGTACGCATCGACGAACCCGAAGCCGTTGCCATGGAGCTCGTCCCCCGTTGGCCCTTGCTTGGCGTACGTGACGAAGATCCGGCTGCCGATCGTTTGGATCCCAAACGGCGCATAGCCCGCGGGGATTTTCTCGTCGACGAACCCTCCATCCGTCGTCACGGGAGCCCATCCGCCGTCGAAGGCATCGACCCGGGCGTTGGCGAAGTCCGTCGCATAGAGCATGGGCCCGGCCGTCGTGGTCGCGATCGCAAGTCCTTTGTAAATCGCGCCCGTTTCGGAGGAATCCACCTTGACCTCGGCGACAGTCCCTGCGGTGGGAGTCCACCCGTTGATCGTCCCAGCTTCCGTTGAGAAGATGAATCGCGCCGATACGTTCGAGGGGCCCACGGGGAAGCCCGAACCGCCGTTGAAGACGAGCCCGGTGGGCCCGCCGGTGACCGTCACTTCGAGCCCCAGCTTGGCTCCCGCCGCGTTGTACAAGGTCGACAGATCGGCATGGTTATCGGCGGCCCACCACGGAGACGCGGGGCCCGCATCGAGCCCCCAGGCGTTCAGGAGGTGCGGGTCCACGACGGTGTTCGGTACACCGTTGCTCGAAACGAGCGGCGTGACCTCGTACGCACTGTCATCGGAGTTCCTGTGCGCGGCTGCGACCTGGGGCGCGAGCAAGCAAGCGATGGACACCAACGCAATCATCAAGACCAGTTTCCTCCCCACACGCGCCGACGCAGAAGCCCTCGCCACCGTTCTCTCCTCCCTGAGGCGCACCACCGGTTCGTTGCGTAAATAACCGTATGCCAGAATCCCAGCGGGGTCCATCGCCTATTGGGGTTCGCACGGATCGAGGCGCCGAATCGCCAGGTCTCGCTCTCAGTCGATCTCGGCGGGCGCCTTGGGAGAACCGCGAACGTTCAGGACCATGTCCCTCGCTTTCTCCTTCGACGGATAGATACAAAACGTCATTCGAGTCCGCCATTCGTTGTTGACGGCCGCGAAGATCTCGCTGAGGCCCTGGCAATCCTGCTCGGTGATGTGCACGACCCCGAGGTTCAGATCGAACTCATAGCGGGTTGGCTCACCCCGATGGAATTTCAACGGGATCCGTCCATAGAGCTTGTAATCGAACTGTTCGAGCCGATCCAACACGTTACGGAGGAGTTCCTTGTTCTCAAAGGGTTCGAGAGGATCGAAGTCTGGCATGTGGCCACCCATCCTTACCGCCAAGAGGTTCAGGGGAGGTCTGCCCAAACCTTGCCAGCCTCCACCGTCGTCGGGTATGAGCGGACCGCGGATCGCGCGGGTGGACCGACGACCTGGCCCGAGCGGACGTCGAAACGGGACCCATGCCAAGGGCATTGCACCACGAATCCCGCGAGTCTTCCCTCGCACAAAGGTCCGCCCAAATGGCTGCAGGTGTTGTCCAGACAGTACACCTGGCCGTTCACCTTGAACAGGGCAAATCTCCGCCCACCTACCTCCACACACTTTGTACCTTCCTGGGGGATGTCCTCTTCCGCCGCCAACCCAACTCGCATGAAATTGCATACTCTCCTCGGTTAGAAAAAGGTGCGTCGCGGCGCGAGGTGGACCTGGCCTCGAGTCGCGACCGAGATTCCAATCGACGGGATGAGTGCCACTATCGGGCAACGAACTCGCGGTAGACCGTAATAGCCCGCTCGCTGCTGTGCCAGTCGCCGGAGAGTTTCAAGGCCGGGAGGCGAGATTGACTCGCGCGCAGCGCGAGATATTTCGCGGAGTACGGGGTGTTTCTCGCGAGTCTCTTGAGGGGCTTGAGTTCATCCTCGCGGGTGCCGACCTGGTCGAGTAGTTCCAACAAAGATCGTCCCATCGCAAGCCTGAGGAAATCCACCAGGTCTACAAGAGATCCGGCATGTCCCTTGTCGAGACTCTTCAAATAGAGGTGCTTGTCCGAGGGGAGTATGTGGACGGGCGGCCAGTTGTGCTTCAGGAAGTGCAAGTTGAGGAGCAGTCGGCCCACCCGACCGTTTCCGTCGCTGAAGGGATGAATCGATTCGAACTCGAAATGCATCCAAGCCGCAACGGAAAATACGTCCTTCCCGAGCAGGTCCTTCTTTGCGTACCCCTCGGTCCACCCGTCCAGCATCGGGACAACTCGCTCCATTCGAGGCGGCACGTGCCGACTGCCCGCGATCCGGACGTTCACCCTCCGCCACTGGCCCGCGTCGTCCTTGATCCCACGGAAGACCGCCTCGTGAAGTTCGAGGATTGTGGACAAGCGAATCGGCATACCCTTCTGGGGCAGAAGGTCCTCGAACGCCCTGGCGTGCTGGACCGTTTCCAACACGTCGTGAAGCGGATGATTTGGGACGCTTCTCCGTTCAAGCAGGATCCGCTCGACATCCCGGCGGTTGAGCGTATTGCCCTCGATCGCGTTCGTGCCCCACGTGTTGAGGGCGCCTGCCCTCTTCCACACGCCCGCTGGGATTGTGTCGAGAGGGGTGCGCGTGAGGAGTTCTTGTCGGAGGGACTTGAGTATGGTTTCATCCATTCATTTATTCAAAGGCATATGCACTATATAAACATGTATGGAATAGCGTCTATGTCATCACTATCACATACCGAGCGGAAGAGACAGGGTGTCTTCAATCCGGGTGCTCTCCTTACGGAATATCGACCCGGTAGAATGTGAATCTCAGCCGCGCCTGGTCTCGCCCGACAATTGGGTTTTCAGAAATCGAATCGTCCGTTGCCAGGCGAGCTCGGCTGCCTGCGCATCATACGCGTCAGGTCGGTCTTTCTCGAAAAACCAGTGCTTTGTCCCAGGATATGTGTGGAACGTGACGTCCTTCCCACTGGTTGTGCGGAGGACCTTCTCGAGGTCTTGCACGACGGCGGGGGCTTCAAATTCGTCCGTCTCGGCGAAGTGTCCGAGGAAGGCCGCTCTGATCTGGGAATAGTTCCCATCTCCCGTCCCGTAGAAGAGGACGACCGCAGCCACTTCTGCGGGGAGTTCCTGCGCCAACCAAAGTCCCCAAAATGCGCCCATGGAAAAGCCAATGACTCCGAGGCGTTTTCCCCTCACCCCCGCATGGACTTGAAGGCCTCTCACAGCGCTTTGGATCTCTCGGCCGGCTGCTTTTTGATCGAGTTTCGACATTAGGTTTTCTGCCCCGTCCCTGGTCGACGCAGTTGCCCCGTGGTATAGGTCGGGAGCGAAAGCAACGAATCCAGCCGTTGCGAGCCGATCGCACAGGCCTTTGAAGAAATCGTTTAGACCCCACCACGCATGGAGGACCAGGAGGCCAGGCCCGCTGCCCGTCTTCGGGACCGCTAGATATCCCGAGACCTTCCCGTCTGGGCTCTTGAGCTCAACCATTGCCATCTTTCACATCGCCGTGATGGGGGAGTGGCCGATTCGACATTTGAACCTACCCTTGAACGGACACCGCAGGTCGACGCCGCCAGTGAGGACCCAAAGGAGGACGGATCGGATTCGAGCACCCAACTTCCCCATTCCACGATCCGTCGTTCCTCACAATACTCCCTGAACTGCCACAAGCCGGCGGCTCGATGGTGCGAAGAGTCCGGATTGCTTAAGGCGCCGCTCCTGTTTGGTTGGCCTGATTCCCGCGATGGCGATCCCTTCGATCGCGCGAGAGAATGTCCTCGCGTTCCGACAACGTGCCACGTTCCTATACAGGCGCCTACCGCCGGGACGGCTCGTCGATGCCGCGTTCGCGGGACTTCAAGACAGCGCTCCCCGATCCGCCGTCCTGGCGCTCCACGCGCGCGTAAAGGACGTATCGCCGTCCGCCTGGAGGGATCCCCGGTTCGTTCAGGTGTGGGGCCCAAGGGGCGCCGTATACGTCGTTCCAAGTCGCGATGTGGCCGTTTTCACGCTTGGTCGGTCCCCGCGCAATCCCGTCTTGGCAGCGGCGGTGAAGGCCGCCGCCGAAAAGGCGAAGCGCGCGTTCCGCGTTCGAAAGGCTCAGCCGGAACGCTTCCTCTCCGATCGAGCCGCTGGGGTGAATTTTCGCGAGTTGAGAATCGCATCGATGACCGGCACGGTGAGGATCGAGTGGGATGGGGCCACGACATCCTGGCGGCTTGTCGAGGCTCCGGCCGAGGCGCCGGAATCCGCTCGGCTCGAGCTGGCTCGCCGGTTCCTGCGGTCGGCTGGGCCTTCGACGCCCCAGGAGTTCGCGTGGTGGTCGGGCGGGTGGGCCGGATCCTATGGCGCATCCACACGCGGAGAGCTATCCGACGCGCAGCAGACATTTCGTTCGCTCGAAAAGGAACTCACCGAGGTTGAAGTTGCAGGTCGGAAACAGTGGGCCCTTCGGACGGACCGTGTCAGGTTGGAACGAGCGGTACCCGTCGAAACGGTGCGCCTGCTGCCGGCCGGGGACCCGTTTCTGGCGTCCGCGGACCGGGCGTTGCTCGTTCCGCAACCACGATTTCGATCGGAATTATGGCCCAACTCGGTGTGGCCGGGTGCGCTCTTGGTGAACGGAGATCTCGTGGGTACCTGGCGTCGGCAGGTGGGCCGAGTCACCGTGCGGGCGTGGCGACCGTTGGAACCCGAAGTCAAAGAAGCAGTCGAGGAAGAGGTCTCCCGGATGCCGATCGAATCAGCGACGAAGGAGGTCCGTTGGTCGACGGGCGATGGGCCCCTATGAGTAGCGCGACAGCCGCTCGTGTCCTCGAGAACGATGCCATCGCGCCTTGTGTTTGGCGCTAGTCGTGCTCCGGATGGCCCTTCATCCACCGCTTCTCCTCTTCGTTAGGAGTCAGAGGAAATCCGACCGACCAGAGGAACACCCTGGCGGTCGCGGGGCCCATGTGCTTAAACTTGTATTGAAGATCCTCGAGTAGCTTCCCTTCTCGCTTCCCAAAGCCGGCGATGTACCCCTTCACCGAACCGTGCTCTTTCGCCAAGTCCAAAATTATCTTGGCGTTCTCGACCGTCGCGCGGATTTTCTTTTCGTTCCGGACGATTCCTGAATCCTCCATCAATGCCCCGATGTCGCGCTCCGATAGCCGCGCTACCTTCTCGGGAGAGAAATCACGAAATGCTTTCCGAAAGTGGGGCCACTTTTTCTCAATCATCCGCCAATTCAAGCCCGCGCTAAAGATCGCCCTGGACAGCAGGTCGAGGTACCCGTGGTCATCCTTCGGGGGAACCGCTTTCCATCCTGGCACGGGGACTGCGACCTTGTTCGTTCTATTTATGCCTACGGGCGCGACAGTGCTCGCCTCCATAGGGAGGGGGCTGTTAGGACGCCAGGTCCACCGACTAGTCGAGACGCCGGCGAGTGAGCTTTTCACCGAAAGTGAACCGGGTGGGATTGAACCCCCGGCTCTACGATCGCAGTCCGAGTTCGACCCGGCTCCAGCACTTATCTGTCGTAGATCGACTCCCTGTGTCCCACCTTGAGGACGAGAATTCGAAGGAGACTCTGCTGAATGTCGAGGATTACGCGATAGTCCCCGACCCGGAGTCGGTAATGAGGGGAGCCAACAAGCCTTTGGATCAGGCGATGCGGATTGTCCGTGAGTTCTCCGACCTTGTTGAAGATTCGGCGGGCGACGGTTCGATCGAGCTTCCTCAGTTCGCGAATGGCCGGCTCGGACCAGATGATCTCGAAGGCCATCAGAAACCCAGTTCATCCTTCAGTTGCTGGTGGGTCCGGTATTTGCCCGCCTTGATATCGCGGACGGCCTGCTCAATTTCCTTCTTGGTTTGCTCGTTCAGCTCTTGGAGATCCTCGAGGAGCCTCTCGAGAACGTCCTCGTAGGTCTCGCGGGGGTGCAGCTTCATCCGTTCGAGGGTTCTCTTCATGTTGTGGCTGAGCTGGATGGTAGTTGTGGCCACGTAGCAGACAGGCACACGCGCCTACTTATGGGTTTCTATAGCATGCAATAGGCCGGTATGGACCGGGGGAGAAGTGGACCGGGTGGGAATTGAACACGAAGTCTATTCAAGACCGCGCCACAGCGGGCATGGTTCACGCTAAACCGCGAACGTCGATGGTGTGGAGTGCCGCTCGATCTGCAAAACCAAAGTGAAGGGTTCGACAGGCAGGGTCGAGACCACTCGTTCGTCGGCTCCCTCTCGTTCCCGGTCTCCATCATGTTCTCGTCCACGACTCTTGCCCGGCGCATTCTTGAATGCTCCTTGTCATCGGTTCTTGCTTCTGCTCAATCGCGGGGGTGGCTTTACCCCCGACAGGCCTAGCGCGATCCACGCCTTGAGGTTGTCATTCTCGCCGAGACCCTTGCTGGCGACAAACACAAATCCTCGCAACGGTCGACCCGTGAAGTCCATAGGACGTGTATGAGGATGTCTTAGCGCCTCCGAGTAGTTCTCTGGACCGACCCGGACCATCAATTCATCTTTGACGATTCCCAAGACCATCCGCCCGCGGTGCATGATGGCGAGTCCGCCGAACATCTCCGTTTCAGCGATGTCTGGCTCGTGTCGAAGGATTCGTCGAACCCGGTCGGCGAGTCGTTGTTCGTACACCACAGTTATCATCCCTTGTGTCAGCAAGGCGGAAACGAGGCTTGGAGGAGGTAGTCGGAATCCCTCCATCGCGAGCGGCTCTCCCGGAGTTCAGAGCATCCCAAAGGCCTTTGCGAACTCGCGAGGATCGTAGTATATCCGCTGTTCCACGATCTTGCCCTCGGCGACACGAATCCAGTCAGCGATCTGCAGCGTGATAACGGTGCCCGAGGGGGTTTTCAGATCCATCTCGTAGATCGAGCAGACCTGGTTGCCCTTCTCGAACTGGCTCTGCATCCGGGTTTGGAGGTGAGAAGGGAGGAGCTCTTCATTCATTGCGATGTATTCCTTCGCCCCGCTTGCGTTCATCACCGGGCCGGCGAACGACATGTCCTCTGCCAGTAGATCTTCGAGTCCTTTCGTTTTCTTCCCGTCCGTCAGCTCGTATAGCTTGTTCACGACCGTGAGCGCTTCTCCCATAGTCCTACTTCCTTCGGGTTCCGTTTGGCAGCCCCGAGGGAGCATTGTATCAAAAGTATATAAGCCCTGAAGGGAATCGGATGATAGTGGTGCTGATGCGGGACAAACTCATCCTCACCCCCAGAGGTTTCGCGATTCCTACCGTGCAGCCTAAAGCCTGCCCGATCCACGCGAGTCTCGGAGTCCTTGGGCGGAAGTGGGCGCTGTTGCTGCTGCGAGACGTTGCTTTTCATGAGCATGTCCGCTTTAGTGACATGCTGCGAAACAGCCCCGGCCTGACGCCTAGGATC
>WNGN01001832.1_pt1 | contig 14166 bp, 18 predicted proteins | sample 5400561 | NCBI WGS metagenome assembly WNGN01 (sample SAMN13153379, study PRJNA577476) | soil metagenome | isolation source: 115 cm soil or saprolite under Garry oak tree replicate 2 | place: USA:California | collected 2016-06-15
CTCGTCAGCCTTCTCGCAAGGCATCGAACAGCCATTGTCAGGACGCCGCGGGATCTTGATCTGGTGTGTCCCGCGCGGCAGATAGTCCTTACGGATCTCGGGGGTGAGGAGCTTCAGCTCGAGGAAATAAGTGCCGAACTGCTCCGCCACGGCGGCCAGATGGCGTCGATCCTCCTTGATGTTGACCGTCACCACCTCGGTGTCCAGCGTCGGGTAGAGATCGGCTTTTACTACGCCCAGGTACTTATCCGGCTGGGAGAAGATCTCCTTGCTCGCGATGATGCGGGGCACGTAACGCATGGTCTCCGTGGCGTAGTGCAGCTTCCAGTAGTCGTCGATCCGCTGCTCGCGCATGGCTTTCCGGATGTGGACTTCGCCGGCGTTATAGGCTGCGATGGCCAGGAACCAGTCGCCAAAAATGTCGTGCAGCCTCTTCAGGAACTTGACGGCGGCCTCGGTCGAGAGCTCGAGATTGCGGCGGTCGTCCTTCCAGTGGTTGTTCTGCAGCGAGAAGAGCCGCCCGGTCGAGGGGACGAACTGCCAGGGCCCGGACGCTTTGGCCCGTGAATAAGCAGCCGAGATGCATTTGCTCTCGACGAGCAGGATGAACTTCAGATCGTCCGGCAGCCCGGCTTCGGCCAACTGGCGCTCGGCGGGCGGAAAGCAGCGGCCGGTGCGCTTCGCCAGGATGATGCTGTCCCCTTCGTCTTCCAGTAAGCGGTAGAACTCGTACTCGATCCGTTCCCGCACCTGCCAGACGTTGAGCGGCACGGGGGAGTCGGCGAACGTGATGGTGTCCGGTAGGTGATAAGAACTGAGGAACGGCTTCGACCGCGCCCCGCCGTAGCGCGCGAGCTCCGGCGGCAGCGGCACCGGCGCCCCGGCCGCAGACGCGCCCGGGACCGTTTGGTCTTGATCGCTCCTGGTATCGGTCGCCAACGGCACGGCCAGGAGCACGACGGCCGCAACCAGGGACCGAGATCGTGCGATCCATTCCCTTCGGCTCATACACGCCCTCCCATTATGCTATGGAATTCTAGCAAGGGTTTTCCCGTGCGGCAAGGTAAATCTGGTAAAATCCCGCGCATGTCCCGCCTGAGCGTCCTGCACGACGCCATCACCGCCTGCCGTCGATGCCCCCGCCTCGTGGCGTACCGTGAGGAGATCGCACATCGCAAAACGCGCCGCTTCCACAACTGGACGTATTGGGGGAAACCCGTCCCCGGCTTCGGGGACGTCAAGGCCCGTCTGTTGATCGTGGGCCTCGCACCGGCGGCGCACGGTGGCAACCGCACAGGACGGATGTTCACCGGAGATCGCAGCGGCGACTGGCTCTACAGCGCCTTGTACCGGTTCGGCTTCGCCGGCCAGGCCGAGTCGGTTTCCCGGAACGATGGGATGTACCTGTTTGACTGCTACATCACAGCCACGGTCCGCTGCGCGCCCCCCGGCAACAAACCGCTGCCCGAGGAATTCGACCGGTGCCGGCCCTTCCTTGTGGACGAGCTGCGGCTGCTCCCCCGCGTCCGCGTCGTGGTAACCCTGGGCAAGATCGCGTTCGATGGCTACCTCAAGGCCTGCCGCGAGCTCGGCCATGTGTTGCCCCGCCCGCTCCCTGCCTTCGGACACGGGCGAGTCTACCGACTCCCGTGGGGCGTCACGCTGATCGGGTCCTACCATCCGTCCCAGCAGAACACCTTTACGGGAAAACTGACGAGACCGATGTTCGCCTCGATATTTGCGACGGCCAAGAGGGTGCTGACGAAAACAACCGTTGGCGGTCGCTAACGACTCAGCGCACCGTCCAGTTCGTCGAGCGCCTGCTGGATCTGACGGCGCTCGGCCACGAATTGGGGAGCGGCGAGCCGGGACAGCAGACCCTGGTAGTTGTGCCGGGCGGTGTCCCGCTCCCCGATCGCGACAAGCACCCTGTTGTATTCTATCGAACAGCTCCCCCACGCCCGTCCCGTTTCCAGGAAGGCGCGGTTGGCGTCGATGAGGTCCACAGAGTTGGTCCGCCGGGCCTCGCGCTCGTACCCGGCCGTCCTGATCAGCGCGTCGTTCAGGTCTTTGAGTTTACTAAGCACCTCCCGACGCGCCTCCGTGGTCGGCGTGACGATGAACTGCGCGGCGGCTTGGTTGCAGGCGGCGCCTAGCGAGTCAGCTTGTTTCGTGAAGGCGCGATAATTCGGCATGCAGGCGGTCGGCGCCAACAGGAGGAACGCAAGCGCGATGAGGCGGGCAGCGGGGATTATTTTTTCTCGTCCCGTTCGAACGCTTTCTTGATCTTTTGTGCTATGGTGCTGGCCCCCTCCGAGATCGCCTTCTCGAAGTTCTCGCTGGCTTTCTTCAGTTCGCGCTTCGTCTCCTCGAAATTCTTCTTCGAGTCGCCCTTCTCCTCCTGTTTCTGTTTCTCCTCTGCGGCGTGGGACAATGCGTTGGGAGTCAGGGTAGGAAGGCAGATCAGAGCCGCCGCGATCATCGCACGAAGGAACCGTACGGCCAAGCTTCCCATGGTCGTATTATGCCACAACCACTCACCGCTCTGCTTCCTTTTCGACGAGGTGTGCCACCAGATACCGCGCCTTCTGTAATGCAGGCGAGTCGGCTGTCAGGGGGGGATCAAATTCCAGCCCTGCGTTGTCTCCGCACTGCCAGATCTCCGCGGCGGCTAGATCCTCGACGACTTCCCTCCCGTCGAGACTCTGGTGATGGAAGCGGACTGTAACTCTCTGATGCGGCCTTAGATGCTGACGCACAGTGACCGCCACGCCGTTACGGCTCAAATTACGCATGCTCCCCCAGTACGCGTCACCGCTGCCGGCCACCAAGATATCGACGCGGGTCAGAAGGTGGTAGCGCGGCATCCGCCGCCGCTCTCCGACCACCGTCCCGACAGATTCAGATGTTGGCACCGTTTCCTGCCTCCTCGCATTCTCCTGGCGTTTACCCCGGATTTTCGTCCCGGCACTCAAAATTGATGGCGGTCCGGTAAAGCCTAGGGTCTGCAGGCTGAACCTACCTAATAGTGAAGTTCCCGTCGCTGCTATCTTCGATGCGGGGGTCGTTCACGTTGCGCACCCGGATCCGGGCCCCGGTGGCGGCCGGTCTTGTGACTCTCCATCTCTCTGAGCCGTCGTTCGGCGTATTCGCGAAGAGGATCTCCCACGTTCCGCCGCCGTCTCGGGAGAGCGCGATCTCCATGTTGCCGATCACCCCACTGGAGGTCCACTGGATGACTTTGTTGCTGGGACTCTGCCAGGTCTCCCCTCCGTTGGGGCTCAGGACGGTCACACTGCCCGAAGGCGCGACCTGGACCAATGTTGTCACCGTGGCCGTATTGTTGTTCGGGTTCGGGTCGGCCGTGGCCGAGCTCACGGTCGCCGTGTTGCTGATCGTTCCCCCCGCGGCTGGCGCGGTGACGGTGATCGTGATGGGCAGCGCCGCCCCAACGGGCAGGCTCCCGATCGTGCAGGTGACCGGGCCCGTCCCGCTGCACGTCCATCCGACCCCCGAGGCGCTCACGTCGGTCACCCCGACTGGCAAGGTGTCAGTGACGCTGACGTCGGTGGCAGTCTCGGGCCCGGCATTGGTGACATTGAGCGTGTAGGTCAGGGTGGCCCCCGCATTGACCGGGTCGGGGGTGTCGGCCTTGGAGATCGAGAGGTCGGCGCCCGAGGCTGCGACCCCGCACGAGGGCAGCCGGAACGAGGCGATGCGGGTCCGCCAGTTGCGGCCGTAGAAGTACTCGAGCTCCCGGTAGTACTCCTGGGTATACCAGAAGGTGCACTCGTCGGTCGGGTCCACGCTCATCGCGCTGTAATCGCCCCAGCGCCCGGAGCTGTCGAGCTGGGCCCCGGAGCCGGCCACGATGCTCGCCTCCTGGCCCATCTCGCCGAGCGGATCGCCGGCGTCGCGGGTGACGTACCGGATCGAGGGCCAGGTGGTCGCGCTGGAGGCGCTGAAGCCGAGCGCGATGTTCCCGGCCTGGTCCATGGCGATGCTCGCCATCCACCGGTGGTCCCCGTCGCCTGGTGCGTAGGTACCCTGCTGGTGGATCGTCCAGGCGCCGGCGGCGTCCTTGCGGAGCTCGTACCAGCGGAGGCCGGCGTGGTCGCCGCCCGTGGTGTCCACCGTGTGGGTGGTCACGATCGCGTCGTGGGTGGGGAAGCTGCGGTACTGCAGGCGATGCATGAGCCGATCGGACAGCGCGTCGACCGGCGGGGACGGGAAGCCGAAGATGTCGGTGCCGGGCTGCGGGATGCAGTTCGGCTGGTAGTCGCACATGTTGGAGTCGAACGGCGCGGTGGCCAGCGCGACGGCCGAGACGTCGGGGTTGCTCGCCTCGCTTGGCCCGAACGTGGCCGGCGGCGGATCCACGCTCCAGTCCACCTGGAACGCCCAGATCTGCAGGCGATCGGAGACCGGCGGGTTGAACCACGCCCCGTCATCCACCTGGACGAAGTAGTTCGGCGTTCCGGCCGGCGGAGCGGGGCCGTCGAGGCTCGACGGCAGGAGCCCGCCCAGGTTGGCCGGCGACTTCTCGAACGCCACCATCCGCGCCGGCTGCCCGGCGAGTATCTGGCTTCGCTCGAAGACCACCGCGCGGGGGCCGGCCCAATCGCAGGTGATGCCAAACGGGAAATTGTCCACGCAGTTGTCGAACTGGTTGACCGACAGGTAGTAGCCGTCGGGCCACACGCCGAACTTGGGATAGTCGTTCAGCTTGGTGTCACTGATGATGAACTCGTAGCGGTGGTAGCTTCCGAGCGGGTCTCCGGTCGCGGAGACCGCGATGCACTGGTAGAAGGGACCGTTCGGGAAGTTCGGAATCGCGAGCTGGCTGATGAACCACCGGTCCGCCAGGTGGTCGTAGAGCACGGTGGGGTCGCCGTCATTGCTCGTTCCGCACGTCGCCCCGAAGCGCTGCCACAAGGTATTGATCGCGACCGGGCCATAGATCCGCGTGCCGTCGCGCTGGAAGATCGCGAACGTGACGTTCACGCTCTGCACGTAGTGATTCGGTCCGATGGCGCCGTTGGTGTCGGGCGGCAGAATCCACCCGATGGACGAGGCCTGGTCCGCGTTGGCGATGCCCTCGAAGTTCGCGCCGGTCGCCGGCGCGCTCGTCACCCCCAGGGCCGACTGGAGCACCGGATCGAGGACGGCGGGGCCGCGCGGGACCCGCGACGGGGGCACGCGCAGCAGTCGCCGGTCAAGGGCCTTGGGCCTGGCTGTCGGCGGCAGCGCTGGGATGTCGCGGAGCGCCGGGGATACGTCGTGCTTGTCGGCCTGCACCACCTTCGGGGTCGGAACCATTCCGGGCGGCGGGGACGAGGGCTGACCTAGGGCAATGCTGCCGCAGGAGAAGGGCCCGAGCACCGCAAAGCTAAGGACCAAGAGCGCTTTTCTGGTTTTCATGATTGGCCTCCCACACAGAGGTAGATCTTCCGTTTTGGACCCATTTTCTGCCGCACAGTGACCGCCACGCCGCTACGGCTCAAGTTGCGCATGCTCCCCCAGTACGCGTCACCGCTGCCGGACGTGTCACCGCTGCCGGCCACCAAGATATCGACGCGCGTCAGAAGGTGGTAGCGCGGCATCCGCCGCCGCTCTCCCACCACCGTCCCGACAGACTCCGGTATTGGCTCCATTTCCTGCCTACTCGCGAGTCGTCTGGCGTTTACTCATCTTTTCGAGCGGAAATCGTAACCCGCCTGCCGGTGAATTCGACGAACCGGGCCGGCGTTCTAGCGCCCCGTCGTCTCGCGCGCCCCCGCTCACTGCTCAAGCGGAGGATAATGCCAACGAGAATCGAGACGATCAAGAATGTGCCTATCTCCTGCATGTAACGCCTCTACACTTGCACACGCCCTTACGACTGGGCCTCAGCCGGAATGTTGGCTTCGCGATGGCACCGCTCCCTCTTATCAATCTCGATCCTCCGGTCGGCCATGTACAAGAAGACCGTCATGCCGATGGCGACCGCCACTAACGAGGCTAGGATCGCGACGGTGACCGCCAGAAAGCCGACAAGCTGAAGTCCGTCACCGAAGAGTTCCATGTGCCCCCACCTTTTCGTGACCCTCCTGTCGCTTTTCCCCCTACAATTCCTACCAAGCGGGGTGCCATACTCAAACCTGTCCGCATTTCGACCAAAAGGGGAACATTTGGCGGTGCCTTTCTCGCAGTGGAAGCGGCGTGAACGCTGTGAAAGTGGGACAGGCGGACCCTGGTAACTGTTCGAAAATGAACGGAAATGTCCCGGCTAAGGAGCGCCCGAAGAGGTGGCTCGGATGCTGAGACTTACGGTTTCGTCGTCAGCGTGTTCAACTCTGCTTGGTAAGTGGCGGCGAGGGATTCCTGTCCAGCCGCCTTGACGACCCGGATCAGGCGGGTCAACACGTCGACGGCCTTCGGCACTTGATTGAGCACGCGGTAGCCCCGGTAGGCCCGGTCATAGTAGCTGATCGCCTCCTCCAGCCGATGCTCCACCTCGGAGAGCTGTCCAAGATTCACAAGATCGGCCTCAATCGCGGGCCGCTGTTCCGTCTCCTTGTCGAGGGCGAGCGCCCGTTCATAGAGACTGCGCGCCTCAGCCCATCGGCCACGTTTCTCCGACAACGTGCCGAGATTGCTCAGATTGCTCGCCATGGCCCGCCGCTCACCCAGCTCAGAGTTGAGCGCGAGCGCCCGCTGGATGCTCTGCTCTGCCTGGTCTGCCTCGCCTTTCGCCTGCTGGAGCAGCCCCAGGTTGTTCAGGACGGCAGCCTCGCCCCGGCGATCGTTGACCTCCCGGGCGAGAGCCAGAGCTTGGGTATAGAAGGCGAGGGCGGCAGCGTCATCGCTCATCAGGTGCGCCGCCTGCCCTCGGTAGCTCAGGCTCTCGGCGATGAGCGCCCGATCGCCCAGTTCCAGCGCGATCCCGTGCGCCTGGCGATGGAATTCGGCGGCCTTGCCAGGGTCGCCCCGGAGACCGGCGTTCGTGCCCAGGTCGTTCAGCGCGCCGGCCAATCCGGGCCGGTCGTCGATGCTCTCGGCCAGGCGGCGAGCGTCGTCGAAGAGCCGGCCAGCTCGCGCGACGTCGCCACGGGACAGCGCGCGGTGCCCCTTGTCACGGAAGTCCTGCACCTGAGCAGCTACCAGCGGGAGTTCAGGCCCAGCAGCCCCGCCGAAGCAGCCTCCGGCCACGAGCACCAACAGCAGGATGCTGAGTCGGGAGATGATCATTCCTTGACCAGGTCGTCGCGGCGCAGGCTCCGCGGAATGGGAACGGTCCGTTCTTCCGCGCGGGCCGCGCGTCCCTTCGCTGCGAAGGTGCTGATCGGGAAGGTCTGTTTCGCCCCCATCACGATCTCGTCCACGTCCTGCAGCGTCCCCTCCACCGACCGCAAGAGGGGCGGCACGTCCTCCGTGACGGCCTTCACGTTGTCCACGGCGCCCTGCAACGAGTCCACTACCCCCGGAAGCCTGCCAGTCGCCGCCTTCACGTCCCGCATTGCGTCGGCGGCGCGATCCACGCTGGCGCGGACGCTAGCCGCAATGGCAGGGACCTGTTCAGTGGTAGAGAGCGTGGCCTCCCGGAGTGCCGCTGTGGTCTCCTTGAGGTTCTGCAAGATCGCCGGCAGCCGCGCCGAAGCTTCCCGCACATGATTGAGCGCCTCGTGGCCGGTCTGCACCGTCGCCTGCAGATCCTGCGTGACCTCCTCGACCCGGACCAGCGTCTTCTTGACGGTCTCCACGAGGGGCCTGGCCTCGGCGACCACTTCCGCGATGTTGAAAGGCTCTTCCGACTCGATGTGGCCGCCATCCGCGACCACGGGCCTGCTCCTATGGCCCACGGTGATCTCGATCTGCGGCTCGCCTACGAGACCGCCAGACTTACCGATCTTGGCCACCGAGTTCTGCCGGATCTTGTCCCTGTACTTCTTGAGAATCTCCATGGTCACCTTGGCGTCGTTCTGCTCGGTAACCTCGACCTTGGTAACCTCGCCGATCTGGATTCCCAAGAGCATGACCTGCTTGCCGGGCTTCAAGCCGTAGCCTTCACTGAACACCGTGGTGATGTGGTACTTCTCTTCAAACAGGTTCTCGCTTTGGGCCACCAGCACCACAACGCCCACGAGGACGAGGATCGGCACCAGCACAAACCATCCGACGATCTGGTGGAGACGGGTCTGCGACAAGCGGTGTGCGTAATGCATGGCTGTTTCTCCTTTACTGGGATCCAAAAAAATCTTGCACCATCGGATCAACCACCTGCGAAGCCTCGGCTGGCGGACAGGTGGCCACAAGGCGACCGTCCCGGAGCAGAACCAGCCGATCCATCACGCGTAGCAGACTGGTGGGCGCATTGACAGTGGCGACGATCGTCGGCCGGCCCGCCTTCCGGTACCGCTCCAGGATCTTCCGGAGCCGGACGAGTTCATCGGCGTCCAACCCGAGCAGCACCTCGTCCACGCACAGGATGTCCGGGTCCATCACCATGGCCCGCGCGAGCGCCGCCTGGCGCGCATCCCCCAACGTCAGGTCGGACGGCATCCGGTCGCGAAAGGCGTCCACGCCGCATTCCGTCAGGCGTACCAGCGCCCGCTCCTGGATCTCGGTCTCCGGAAGGACGGTGTGATAGCGAAGCGGGAGCGCGACGTTGTTGAAGACGGTCATGTTGCTGATCAGCGCGGGTTTGGCGAAGACGAACCCCACCCGCTGGCGCAGCCCCAGGAGCTGCTCCTCCGTCGCGCGGGCCGGATCCGCGCCCAGCACCCGCACCGTCCCCGACGCGGGCGCCTCCAATCCCGCGCACAGCCTGAGCACGAGGCCCTTGCCGGACGCATTGGACCCCACCAGGGCGACGGCCTCGCCCCGGTGCACGGTGAAGCTGATGTCCTCGACGAGGGTCTGATCCCTTTCACTCGCCGAGACGTGGTCCAATGTGATCACCGCCTCCGACATGGTCAGAGGTAAAACCCGACCGACACGATGATGTCGAGGACCAGGCAGGCCGTGACCGTGTTGAGCATCGCCCGCGTGGTCTGCTGGGGCACCTCGGTGGTGGCGCCCACGACGGAAAGCCCGTGATGGCAGCAGATGACGGCGATGGTGAATCCGAACAGGACGCTCTTGATGACGGTGATCAAGACGTCAGAGACCGAGAGGGCTTCCTCGATCTCCTCCAGGTAGACCTGGATGGGAATGGTGAGGTGGATCTTGGCCACCAGGAATCCGCCCACGATTGCGATGAAATCGAAGTAGATCGTCAAGCAGACCATGGCCAAGATCACCCCGGCCACGCGCGGCATCACCAGGAAACGGATCAGGCTGATGCCCATCGCATCGAGCGCGGCGATTTCCTGGCCGACCTGCATGTTGCCCAACTCCGTGCAGATGGCGGTCCCCGACCGCCAGATCACGATGAATGCCGTGAGGAGCGGGCCCAGCTCGCGAACCACCGTCAGCTCGATGATCTTGGCCAGAAAGGCGCCAGCCCCGACCTGTGGCAACGTGGTCCCGGCCTGGATGATGATGATGAGGCCCAGCATCAACGCGATCGCCCCAACGACCGGAAGCGCGTCGACTCCGGTGAACAGGATCTGGCGGGTGATGACCCGGAAGACCTCGCCCCGGCCGCGCCGCGCGGGCGAGAAGAGCTCTCGGAAGGCACGCAGACCAAGAACGAGGACCGCCGCCGCGAACTCGAGGCCCTCGAGCGTCTTCCTGCCGGTCCAAGCAATCACACCGGGCGCGGAGAGGGCTTACCCTCTCGGGACGTTCTGCTTCTCCCAGTCTGCCAGGAATTTCTTCAAGCCGACGTCGGTCAGTGGATGCTGGACGAGCTGCTTGAAGACGGCAAACGGCATGGTGCAGATGTCCCCGCCGATCTTGGCGGCCTCCACCACGTGCTGAGGATGGCGCACGCTGGCCACCAGCACCTTCGTCTTGAAGTGGTAGTTCCGGTAGATGGTCACGATGTCCTGGATGAGCCCCATGCCGTCCTCGCTGATGTCGTCCAGCCGCCCGATGAAGGGACTGACGCACCAGGCGCCGGCCTTGGCGGCCAGGAGGGCCTGGCTCGGCGAGAAACACAGCGTGACGTTGACCTTGATCCCTTCCGACGCTAGTGCCTTGCAGGCTTTCAAGCCCTCCGGGATCAGCGGGACCTTGACCATGATGTTCTTATGGATCTTGGCGAGGTCCTTGCCCTCTTTGATCATCGCGTCGGCTTCGACGCTGACGACCTCGGCGCTGACCGGGCCGTCCACGATCGAGCAGATTTCCTGGAGGAGGTCCTTGAAGCTTCGCCCTTCCTTGGCCACTAGCGATGGATTGGTGGTCACGCCGTCCAGGATGCCCCAGCTGGCCGCTTCCTTGATCTCTTTCGCGTTGCCGGTATCCAAAAAGATCATCATAGGGAACCTCCAAGTGAAGGAAACCGGGTTTGTGCGGGTCTTGTATGGTATTCTAGGAGAACACCGCGGGCTTTGCAAACAAGAACCATGCTCGCTCCGTCCTGAACCAAGGGGGTCCATATGTCTCGGTCGGTGATCGTTTTGGTCAGTCTGTTGCTGCTCGCCGGATGCGCGAGCAATCCCTACCTGGAACAGTCGCTCAAGCCGGCGGCCCAGCGGCACGAGAGCAAGGACTGGTTCGAGAAGGAGTGGGGCAAGCCTTCCGGATCCTCAAAGCGCTTCTGGGGCGGGGAGACCTGGACCTACTACCGGATTGCCGGTGGCACCCAACGCATCCTGGGCGGGATGAATCCGCACGAATGCGAGATCACACTGTACTTCGATAAGGAAGGCAAGCTGGACGACTACAGCTATTCGTCAGGCTGTTAAGACTACGCCGAGCTGAGCTTTTTCTGGTAGCTGGCGCGGCAGGTCTCGCTGCAAAAGAAGACTCTCTGCCCGCTCTGGTCGAGGAAGTACGCTCCTTCCTTCGGAATGAACATCCCACAGACTGGGTCCTGGACCATCTCGGAAGGTCTCCCTGACGTCCCGACGGATCGCGTCACGTCCTGGCCCTTACTGAAGAGACCCTGCAAGGCGCTCTTCACCATAAAATACACGATGACGAGCAGAACCCCGAGGACGATGACGCGCCATAACATGACGGGAGGGTATCAGAACCGAAGAAGAGGGGTCAAACGAGGTTTACCGCCCGCCTTCCGGTCCGCCGCGTTCCCGCAGCAGCCGCTCATGCATCTCCTTCTGAAACCTTACGGTGAAAAGGAGGAACTTTACTTGCTGCTCGGGCGTCAGCAAGTCTCGCGCCACCTGCAGGCGCTCCCGCCGCAAGCCCGTCATGGCGTCCTCCACCGCATAGACCCGTTCTAGCGCCTGGCGCAACGCGCTGTTATCGGCCGGGCTGCCTCCCCCCGCAGGCGGAGTCCCTTCAGGGCCGCGCCCACCGCCGTTGCGCTGCCCTCGCCGCATCTCCTTGCGCAGCCCCTTGGCCTGCTCGCGCAAGGCCTGCACGGCTTCCTGCCGCTGGCGCCGCAATTCTTGCGCTTTCTGGTCCAGTTGCGCCAGCCGCTGGCTAAGCCTGGTACGGGTGGCCTCGTCCAGTTTCAAGGCCTGCAGCAGTTTCTCCCTCCTCTTGGCTTCGAAGTGCCGGATGCGTTCCTCCATGTCCTTGCCGCCGCGCTCCGGCGTCGTCATGCGGTCAAGCTCTTCCATCGCCGGTGGCGCGGGCGATGAGCCACCCTGTCTGCCTGGCTCCTGGGCCACGCTCAACGACATCGGCGCCACCAGCACCAGGATTAAGACTGAGACCGCTTGGATTCCACGCGTAATCGAGTTCATAGCGCTCCTTTTTTAAATGTCCGCCAATAATCGATCCATGGTCTGGCGATCCACGTGCCCGGCCATCTCCATCAGAGCCGCATCCGGGTCGACCTCCCAGTAGTCATGCCAATCCGCATCGACGACGGCCGGCAGGTCGACAGTTGCGAACTCACTGTCCTGTCCGCGATCCGCTCGCCTCGGCTGACTAGCGGCCATCTTGACCGGCTGGCCAGGTTGACTGACGGATGGAGCCGGCGTCGTCGCTTCATCAAACTGACCACGGAGCAACCATGCGCTGACGACGAGCAACAGCGACGCCGCGAGGGCCAGTGTCTGCTTCGCCGTGACAACTCCGCCCCAGAACCGCTGATATCGAGATGGTCCTTCCAGCGTCGTCGCAGTGTTCTGCAACCGTGCCATTTCGTGGCGGACCCTGTGCGGAAATTCCCTCCAGAACTGGTCCCCCGGGTCCGGCACCGCCATCCCCTTCACCCGGACGAGGACCTGGCGGACCGCCTCCATCTCGGCACGGCAGCCCGCGCACCCGTTCAGGTGAGTAGTGACGTCCCGGACGCGGGACGGCTCCAGGTCCAGTTCCAGGTAGGGTACGGTCAATTCCTTGATCTCATTGCAGGTCATGTTCATCCCTCACCCGCCATCAGGACGCGGCGGAGCTTGTCCACCGCATGATGGTAATTGGCCTTCGCGGTCCCTTCGGAACAGCTCATGATCATCCCGATCTCCGCGAAGGCATGGTTGTGATACACGCGCAGCACCAGGGCCTCCCGCTGCCTTGCCGGCAGGGTCCGGATCGCCTGCCCCAGGCGGTCCTTCAGCTCGGACCTGGCGACCTCCGCAAAGGTATCCTGCGGGGCCGCCAGCGCCAACTCTTCCACGTCCTCATGCGCCAGCCGGGCCCGATCGCGCAGCGCGTTGCGGCATTGGTTGAGGCAGATCTGGTAGAGCCAGGTCCGAAAGCTGGACTCGCGCTTGAAGGACCGATGATGGAGGAAGGCCTGCACGAACGACTTCTGCGCCAGATCGGCCGCATCGGCATGATTCTCCAGCATCCGGTACGCCAGGTCGTAGACGGTCTTCTGATGGCGCAGGACCAGCTCCTCGAAGGCCGACTCATCGCCGACCGCGTAGCGGTCCAATAGTTGGTAGTCCGACGCCGCCATCCCGCCCGCCCCTACCTCCTACACTTTCTGAGACACGCCATTTCGGCAAAGGTGACACGGAAAACCAGGAAAAATGTGGCACCTCCCTGGCCGACCCCATTCCCGTCGTTCATTGGATGATTTCCCCGATTGTCTTTCGGCTCGCGCTCAGGCTATGATGCCGGACATCCATGTTCAAGGAGGAGGGTTCTGCACATCATGACTGTACGTCGGACTGCTAAAACCAAATATAAAGACCCCGCCCTAGACATGAAGAACACGCGCCGAGCGACCCCGCGCCTCACTCCGCGCGAGCGTCAAGTGCTGAGCTTGGTGGCCCACGGGTACACCAGTAAGCAGATCGGCGAGAAGCTGGGCATCAGCCCGCGCACAGCCGAAACGCACCGCGTCAACATCGGGCGCCGACTTGGCATCCGGAACGTGGCCCAGATGGTGCGCTACGCCATCGAAAACAAACTCTGAGAAAGCCGCGGACGGCGTTCCGGAACAATGCCGCCCGCGTGTCACACCCCGCGCAGAACACGCCCGGTGTGGGAAGCCTTCACGCCCGCGACCTCCTTTGGCGTGCCCGCGGCGACGACCTCGCCGCCGCGATCGCCGCCTTCCGGCCCCAGGTCGATGATCCAGTCGGCGTTGCGGACGACGTCGAGGTTGTGCTCGATCACCACGACGGTGTTGCCGGACTCCACCAGACGGTTGAGGACCTCGAGGAGCTTCTGGATATCGGCGAAGTGCAGGCCGGTGGTGGGCTCGTCCAAAATGTAGAGCGTGCGCCCGGTCGCCCGCTTGGAGAGCTCGCGGGAGAGCTTCACCCGCTGCGCCTCGCCGCCCGAGAGCGTCGTGGCCGACTGGCCAAGCTTGATGTACCCCAGCCCCACGTCGAAGAGCGTCTGCAGCTTGCCCTTGATGAGGGGCAGGTGCTGGAAGAACGCCAGGGCTTCTTCGACGGTCATGTCGAGGACGTCGGCAATGCTCTTCTCCTTGTGGCGGACCTCCAGGGTCTCCCGATTGTACCGCCGGCCTTTGCAGACCTCGCAGGTCACATAGACGTCCGGCAGGAAGTGCATCTCGATCTTGATCAGTCCATCGCCCTGACACGCCTCGCACCGCCCGCCCTTCACGTTGAACGAGTAACGGCCTAACCGGTAACCGCGCACCCGTGACTCGGGCAGGTTCGCGAAGAACTCCCGGATGTAGGTGAA
>WNGN01004995.1_pt1 | contig 14164 bp, 14 predicted proteins | sample 5400561 | NCBI WGS metagenome assembly WNGN01 (sample SAMN13153379, study PRJNA577476) | soil metagenome | isolation source: 115 cm soil or saprolite under Garry oak tree replicate 2 | place: USA:California | collected 2016-06-15
TCGCGAGCGCCATCCAGGAAGTGATCGACAACACCGAGTGGGTCTCGCAATCCGGCAATCCGGTCGCCTACGCGCCGCACATCCGCAAGAGCCCGCTCGACGGTGCCGCGCCCAAGCCGGTCATCTTCCAGTTCGCGAAGGGCGACCAGACGGTGCCGAACCCGACGACCACGGCAATCCTGCGAGCCGGCGACCTCACCGACCGCGCGACGTACTTCCGCAACGACCTCAACCTGCCCGGCGCCAACCCGCACACCTTCCTGACTCTCGGTGTGGGTATCCTCCCTGGGCTACAGGCCCAGACCCAGATCGCTATGTTCTTCGAGACGGGCGTCGTCGTCGACCCCGATGGGTCGGGCCCGCTGTTCGAGGTCCCCATCGCCGGGCCGCTGCCGGAGGAACTGAACTTTTGAAGGCGGGGGGCCACGAAATGGCCCCAGCGTTTGGCGCGCCCCGGGGAACCCGGGGCGCTCCTCTATGCTACCCGGTCTCGCTGGCGCAGCGCGGTCTCGCGGCCGCGCTGCGCGGCGGCGAAATCGGGAGCGGCGGGACACCCGCCCTGCCCGAGCAGCGCGACGGCCTCGTCGTAGAGCGTCAGCGCCCGCTCGGGATCACGCTCGGCGTCGGCGACGTCCACCAGCACCGCGCCCCTCGTCCGCAGCGCCACGGGATCATCGGGCACCTCGGCGAGCACCGAGTCGACCAGCGCGAGCGCGCCGGCAGGATCGGTCGTGGCGAGCGCCCGTGCGCGAGCGAGCCGGTTGTCGCGGTCCTCGAGCCAGCACACGCTGCTCACACCGTCATTCTACGCGCGCTCAGCGCTGTCGCTGCTGGAGGCGCCTGAAGTGTTCCGCCTGGATGCGCTCGTACCGCTCCGAGAGCTCGTCGATCCGCGCAGCCTCGCCGGCGCTGCCCACGCTCCGCAGGTGGGTCGCGTAGAGCTTCAGGACTTCGGCCGGGTTGAACCCGAGATAGCCGTCGCCGCCGCCGAACGAGGCCCGGGCGTAGCGCGTCGCGTGCTCCTCGACGGCCGCGGCCTCGGAGACTTGAGTCGATTCGCGCAGACTCCGCGCATACTCACGGAAGGCCAGCGCGGTGTCGACGTCCACCAGTTTGCCCTGGATGGCGAAGGCGGTGTCGGGATCCGTGGCGTAGCCCGCCGCGCGCTGGAGGTCTTCGCGGGCCCCGGCGAGGTCGCCACCCTCCGCGCGCTCGGCGGCTTTCCACCAGTAGTACTCGACGGCGGTTTGCGCCCCGGACGTGACCGGAAGGACGCTGATGAGCACGGCGAGCCAGAGCGCCGCGACGCCGACTCGCATCGCATCGGCCCTGAGCCGGCGGCTCGCCCTACACCGGGAAGACGGCGTTGCGGCGCTGCGGGAACTCGTGGACCTTGCTCTCGGCGTGGGCCAGGCGCTTGATGAGCTCGGCGCGCAGCGAGGCGCCCGGCACGATGTCATCGACGAGCATCTCGGAGGCGAGCTTGTAGACGTCCACGTCCTGCGCGTACTCGTCGCGCTTGGCCTTCACGTACGCGGCGCGCTCGCTCTCGGGCAGCTCCATGATCTTGTTGTAGTAGACGGCGTTCACCGCGGGCTCCGGCCCCATGATCGCGATCTGCCCCTGCGGCAGCGATAGCGTCGCGTCGGGCTCGAAGGCGGGGCCGCACATCGCGTAGAGCCCGGCGCCGTAGCACTTGCGCACGATGACCGAGATCTTCGGCACGGTCGCCTGCGAGGTCGCGAACACCATCTTCGCGCCGTGGCGGATGATGCCCTCGCGCTCCACCTTGCTGCCCACCATGAATCCCGCGACGTCGGCGAGATACACGAGGGGGATGTTGAAGGCATTGCAGAGCCAGATGAAGCGCGCGGCCTTGTCGGAGGAGTCCACCATCAGCACGCCGCCCTTGACCTTGGGCTGGTTGGCCACGATGCCGACGGCACGGCCGTCGATGCGCGCAAGCCCGACAATGACCTCCTGCGCGAACAGGCGCTTGACCTCGAACCACGAACCCGCGTCGATCACGCGGTCGATCACCTCGTACATGTCGAACCACTTCCGCTGGTCGTACGGCACGATCTCGTCGATCGAGCGGCCCGGCTTCGGCTCGGCGGCAGCCACGCGCGTCGGCGTCTCCCGGAACGAGCCTGGCATGTAGGCGAGGTAGCGCTTGGCGAGCTCGATGGCCTCCTCGTCGGACGCGGCGAGCACGTCGCCGCAGCCCGACACGGTGCAGTGCATCCGAGCGCCGCCCAGCTCCTCCAGCGTCGTCTTCTCACCGATGGCCATCTCGACCATGCGCGGGCTGCCGACGTAGAGCGAGGCCTTGCCGTCGACCATGATCACGAGATCGGTCAGCGCGGGCAGGTACGCCGAGCCCGCGGGCGACGGGCCGAACAGGATGCATACCTGCGGCACCACGCCGGAGAGCTGGACCTCGTTGTAGAAGATCCGGCCGGCGTGGAAACGCCCGGGGAAGATCTTGATCTGCTCGGAGATGCGCCCGCCCGCGGCGTCGACGAGGTAGAGCATCGGGACGCGCAGCCGCGCGGCCTTCTCCTGGATGCGGACGATCTTGAGCACCGTCTTCTCGCCCCACGAGCCGGCCTTGACCGTGTAGTCGTTGGCCATGATGCAGACGGTCTTGCCGCCGACCTTGCCGACCGCGGTGACGACACCGTCGGCCGGCGTGTCCGCTTCCTGGTTGCGCGCGAAGAGCCAGTCCTCCTGGAACTCGGTGCCCGGGTCGAGGAGCAGCTTCAGACGATCGCGGACGAACATCTTGCCTTCGGCCCGGAGCTTGTCGCGGTACTTCGCGTGGCCCTGCTCGATGCGGGCGCGCTCGGCGTGATAGCGCTCTTCGCCCTGGCTCATGGCGCTATTGTACGGGGCTTTCTCGATAGGGAATCGGCCCCGCGTACTCGGCGCGCAGCGGCGTCCAGCGTCGCGCGCCGAGCCGGGCGAGCGTCGCCGCGAGTTGCGCGAGGTGGAGCCGGTCGTGCGTCACCCACGCGGCGAGGAGGTCGAGGCCGGAGAGCGTCCCGAGCCGCGGGTGCGTGACGGCGTGCCGGAGGACCTCGGGCGGCACGCCGGCGAGGAACGCGAGGGTCGCCGCCCGGCGCTCTCCGAACGTCGTCAGGGCCGTACTCGGGTCGGCGTCGCGATACCGCCGCTCCACCGCCCACCGCTCCGGATCGATGGCCGCGAAGCGATCGCCGCCCTCCACCACGACGCGCACGCGCGCGCCGAAGTCCTCGGCCTCCTCGTCGCGGAGGTGACAGACGATCTCGACCGGCGACCACTCGGCCGGCGCCGGGCGCTCGCGCCACGTGGCGGCGTCGAGATCGCCGAGCAAGCCGTCGAGGATGCGCGGCAGCCGCGCGAGCTCGGTGCGGGCGCTCGCCAGCAGCATGGTGGGGTCGACCATCGCCGCATATTGTAGGCTAGGGGCACCACGGGGAGGCACGATGGGCTTCGACTACGGCAAGTACTTCGGCGAGATCAAACTCACGCACGACCTCACGACGCGCGCCGACGAGCGATCGTGGCGGCTGGCCGCCCCCGAGGCGCGCCCCGCGCGCAAGCCGATCGTGCTCTATCTCGGCTGCAACGTGCTCCGCACCTCGCACATGATCCGCACCGTCACCGCCGTCTTCGACCGGCTCGGCCTCGACTACGTCGCCGTGGGCGGGCCGACGTACTGCTGCGGCATCGTCCATCACCAGCAGGGCGACACGGCGGCCGGCGACGGCATGGCCAGGCGCACGCTCGAGCTGTTCAAGCGCTACGAGCCCGACGAGGTCGTGATGTGGTGCCCGTCGTGCATCTACTTCTACGACGAGGTGATGCACGCCGAGGTGCCGTACCGCGTGCGCCACACCACGGAGTTCCTGCTGGCCCAGGTGCCGCGCGTGCAGTTCACCGTGCGCGCGGAGCGCACGGTCGCGGTGCACGCTCACGTCGTGGGAGAGGCGCGCCAGCGGGAGGCGCGCGCGTGCCGCGAGCTGCTCGCCTCCGTGCCGGGTCTCCGCGTCGTGCCGCTCCCGTCGGAGCCGCGCCTCGGCCGCTCGTGCGCGCCGGCGATTCCCATCGCGCTCGGCCAGGACGTCTGGGACGGTCTCGTGCGCGACGAGATCGAGCTAGCCCGCGCCGCCGGCGCCGACACGCTGGCGTGCATCTATCACGGCTGCCAGCGAATGACCTGCGGCTTCGAGGCCGAGGGACGCATCACGATCGAGCACTACCTCTCGGTGTTCGCGCGCGCGCTCGACATCGACTTCGAGGACCAGTTCAAGAAGTACCGGCTGTGGGGTGATCCCGAGCGCGTGCTGGAGGACGTGACGCCGTGCATGCAGGCCAACGGCGTCGATCCCGACAAGGCGCGCGCACTGGTCACGGCGACGTTCGCGCGGCGCCCCGCGCCCGGAGGCGCCGCCACGCCCTCCTGAGGTTCGTCCGATGCTCTGCCCGCACTGCCGTGCCGTCGTTCCCACCGGCGCCCGCTTCTGCCCCGGCTGCGGCCAGCCCCTGCCCCGCGCCTGCCCGCGCTGCGCCACCGCGAACGCGCCCGATCACCGGTTCTGCAAGTCGTGCGGCGCGCCGCTCGGCGAGGCCGCGCCCGAGCCCGGCGCCCTCGTCAGCTCGCGGGTCGCTCTCGAAGGCGAGCGCAAGCATGTGACGGTGTTGTTCGCCGATCTGAAGTCGTCGATGGAGCTGCTGGCCGCGCGCGACCCCGAGGACGCGCGCGCGGTGCTCGATCCCGTGCTCGACGGGATGATCCAGGCCGTGCGCCGCTACGGCGGCACCGTGAACCAGGTGATGGGCGACGGCATCATGGCGCTCTTCGGGGCGCCGATCGCCGTCGAAGATCACGCGGTACGCGCGTGCTACGCGGCGCTCGCGATGCGGGACACCGTCCGGCGACTCGGCGAACGCCGCGCCGACGGGCCGCCGCTGGCGATCCGAGTCGGGCTCAATTCCGGCGAGGTGCTCGTGCGCGCGATCGGCGGCGCTTTGCACGTCGACTACACGGCCGTCGGCGAGACCACGCACCTGGCGGCGCGCATGGAGCAGACGGCGGCGCCGGACGCGATCTTCATGACGGCCCAGACCTACCGGCTGGCCGAGGGCTTTCTCGACGCCAAGCCGCTCGGGCTCGTGAGCGTGAAGGGTCTGGCCGAGCCGGTCGAAGCCTGGCGGCTGGTCGGCGCGCGGGGCGCACGCACGCGACTCGAGGCGCGGGCGGGCGCGCTCAGCCGCTTCGTCGGTCGCGAGGGGGAAACCGCGCAGGCGGCGCGCGCGCTCGAGGCCGCGGCCGGCGGGCGCGGCCAGGTCGTCGCCGTCGTCGGCGAGCCCGGCGTCGGCAAGTCCCGCGTCTGCCACGAGCTGGTGCGACGCGCGTCGGCGCAGGGGCAGCGCGTGATCGAGACGGCCTGCCTGTCGTACGGCGCGTCGACGCCCTACCTGCCCATCGGCGGCCTCCTCGAGGCTCTGCTCGACCTCGACGCGCGCGCCGAGCCGCCCGAGCGGCGGGCGCGGGCCATCGCCCGCCTCGCCGGCCTCGACGCAGAACTCGGCGCCGCCGCCGCGCCGCTCCTCGCCCTGCTCGAAGTGCCGACCGACGATCCGGCATGGGCGGCGCTCGACCCCCCGCAGCGGCGACAGCGCACGCTCGACGCCCTGCGACAGCTCCTGCTCCAGGCGGCACGCCAGCGGCCGCTCGTCGTCGTGATCGAGGATCTCCAGTGGGCCGACGCCGAGACGCAGGCGTTGCTCGACGCGCTGGTGGACGGCATGGCGGCGGCGCCCCTCGCGCTGCTCCTGAACTACCGCCCCGAGTACCGTCATCACTGGGGCGGCAAGTCGTACTACACGCAGCTTCGGCTCGATCCGCTGCCCGCGGATGCCGCCGGCGCCCTGCTGCAAGCGCTGCTCGGGCGCGATGCGGCGCTGGCGCCAGTCGCCGCCATGCTGCGCGAGCGCACGGCCGGCAACCCGCTCTTTCTCGAGGAAAGCGTCCGCGCCCTGGTCGAGACCGGAGCGCTGCGGGGCAAGCCCGGCGATTACCGGCTCGTTCGGCCCGTGCCGGCGGTGGAAGTCCCGGCCAGCGTGCAGGCCGTGCTCGCGGCGCGGATCGACCGGCTCGCGCCGAACGACAAGCGGCTGCTCCAGTGCGCGGCCGTCATCGGCTACGAAGCGTCCCTGTCCCTGATGCGCGTCATCGCCGGTGCGGACGAGGCCGGCCTGCGCGAGGGTCTCACGCGGCTCCAGGCGGCCGAGCTGCTCTACGAGACGCGGCTCTATCCGGAGGTCGAATACACGTTCAAGCACGCGCTCACCCACGACGTCGCGTACGGCAGCCTCTTGCGCGAGCAGCGCCGCGCGCTCCACGCGGCCATCGTGGGCGCGCTCGAAGCCCGCGACGGCGACGAGCACGCCGAAGCGCTGGCGCATCACGCCCGCCTCGGCGAGGACTGGACACGCGCGGCGCGCTACGCCCGCCTCGCCGCCGACCGGGCGGCGGCCTTGTGCGCGGACGCCGAGTCGGTCGCCCTCTATGAGCGCGCCCTCGAGGCCCTGGGCCGGCTGCCGGACACGAAAGAGACCGCGCGCGCGGGCATCGACGTCCGCCTGGCGCTGCGCGCGCCACTATGGCGCGCGGGCCGCCTCGACCGGCTCGCGCCGGTGTTCGGCGACGTCGAGACGCTCGCACGCCGGCACGGCGAGCAGGAGCGGCTCGACGCCGTCGCGGGCTTCTTCACGCAGTTTTACTGGGCATCGGGCGACTACGGGAAATCGATCGAGTACGGCGAGCGCTGCCTGGCCATCGCCGACGCGCGCGACGATCCCGCGCTCCGCGTGAGCGCCCACTTCTATCTCGGGCACGCGTTTGCCTCGTCGGGCCGCCTCCTCGAGGCGCGCGCGCACTACGCGCGCATCTACGGGCTGCTCGCCGGACGCGAGACCGAGCGGCTCGGGCTCAGCGGGCTGCCCTATTCCGGATCGTGCGCCTACGACGCGTGGGCCGCGCTCGAGCTCGGACACGGCGGTGAGGCGCTGGAGCTGCTCGATCGCGGCGCCCGCGTCGCCGACCGCGCCGGGCACCTCTACAGCCAGACCGTGATCGGCGTCTACCGGACGTTCGTCCTGAGCTATCTCGGCCGCGCCGACGAGGCGCGCGCGATCGGCGAGTCGACCGTCGCGACGTGCCGTGAGCGCCAGTTCGCGGGCCAGACGATGATGGGCCTCATGGCCACGGGGACAGCGTTGGGCCAGCTCGGGCAGGCGGCGGAGGGCGCGCGGCTCGTCGAGGAGTGCATCGCGCTCCAGGAGAGCGCGGGGGCCCACTCCGACCGCGGCATGATGCTGTACCTGCTCGCCCAGCTGCGCGGCGCGAGCGGCCGTCTCGAGGACGCGGAGCGGGCAGCGGACGAGGCGCGCGGCTACGTGGAGCGCAACCGTGAGGAAGGCTACGGGGCGTGGCTGGCGTGGGTGCGTGGCGGGCTCGCGCGAGCGCGAGGCGATCGGACGCGGGCCGGCGTCGAGTGGCGCGCGGCCCTGGCCGAGGCCGAGCGTCTCCGTCTGGCCCTCCTGGCCGCCCACTGCCGGCTGATGCTCGGGCTCCTCCACCGCGACATCGACGATGCGAACGCCGCACGACGCGAGCTCGGAGCGGCTGCGGGAGCGTTCCGGGCGATCGGCGTCACCCCGCGCGCGGCGGAAGCGGCCGCGGCGCTCGCCACCATGTGAGGCGGCGGCCCCGAGCGGCGAGAACGGTGCAGATGCGAGGCGACGACGGAAGCGCGGCCCGAGGCGTATGCCGCATACGCCGCAGGGCAGCGCGACGGAGTCAACGAAGCAGATGCGCCGTTATCGCCGCTCGGGGTTGGCGTTGGCCCAGACGATGATGACGAGCACCCCCTCCGCGTAGCGCGGCCCGCCGATCACGGCCGGGTTGCCGCGCGCCGCCTGGATGTTCGTGGTGACCTCGTTCACCGCGCCCCGCTGCAGGCGCACCCGCATGTGCACCGTGTCGCCGCTGACGCGCTCGGGCACGACCTCCAAAATGCGATCACCCGGCACCGACCACTGCTGCACGGAGCCGATCGCCACCTCCGCGCGATAACGCTCGAGCGACGTGTACTCCGGGTAGCCCGTGAGCTGGCGCAGCCGCGGCAGGAACGCCTGGAGCCGCTCGTCCGGCGCGGGCGGCGCGACGCGCAGCGACGTCGACGCCGGCGGCGTGTCGGTGGCCAGCAGCACGCGGGCGCCGAAGCGCACGATCTGCTGCGCGTCGGCGGCCAGCGGCGCCGCCACGGCCACGAGCGCCAGGAGCAGGGCCAGCAGCGGGCCGAGGGCCACCTTCAGGCGCTTGCGCGCGTTGTGCAGCCGCGACATCACGGTCCCCATGGGGATCTCCAACACGTCCGCAATCTCCTTGTACGACAGCCCCTCGATGTCACTCAGGACCACGATACGCCGATGGTCGTCCGACAGCCTCGCCAGCGCCCGCTCGATCCGCGCGCGCTGCTGCGCGCCCGCCGCCGCCGCGTCGGGTGTCGCCTCCGCGGGCTGGTCCACCAGCACGCGGTCCCAGTCCTCCTCCGGGATCCGCTCGGTGCCGAACGCGCGGCCGCGGGCGGCGCGGGAACGGGCGCGATCGGCCGCCACGTTCATCACGATGCGGAACAGCCACGTGTAGAAGGCCGACTGGCCGCGGAAGTTGGGCAGGGCCTGCCACGCCCGCACGAACGCCTCCTGGGACACGTCCCACGCCTCCTCCCGATCGCGCAGCACGTTATAGGCGAGACGCCACACGCGTTGGCGATACTTCTCGACCAGCGGCTCGAAGGCCGCGATGTCGCCGGCGCGGCATCGCTCGATGAGGGCGGCGTCGTCGGTTTTCACGCGTTGTGAGTGGCGCCACGCCCCGTACGGCAGTTAGACGCGCGGCTCGCCGTGTTTATTGTAGTGAGGACGCGTCAGCGGCGGCGCTTGCCGAGGGCCAGGAGGGCGTCCAGGCCGAGCAGGTAGCTCTCGGGCCCGGGCGGCGGAATTCCTCGCGCGCGTGGACGTTGGACAGGTGCACCTCCACCACCGGCACCTCGATCGCCGCCACCGCGTCGCGCAGCGCGATCGAGTAGTGCGTGAACGCCCCGGGGTTGAACACCACGCCCAGGAATCCCTCGCGGCGCGCGCCCTGCAGCCAGTTGACGAGCTCGCCTTCGAGGTTCGACTGGCGGCACTCGACGCGGAGGCCGCGCTTGCGCCCGTGCTCCTTGATGAGCCGATCGACGGCGGCCAGCGTGGTGCGGCCGTACACGGCCGGCTCGCGCGTGCCGAGCAGATTCAGGTTGACCCCGTGGAGGATGAGCGCGGCCCCGGGCATGGCCGGATCAGGATAGCATCCGACCATTTGGGGGGCCCCGAAATGGCCCCCCAGCTCCTCAAGCGAAAGGGGCGACGCCCCCCTCGGACTCCCCCGGCCAGCGCTCGGAGCGCCCCGGGGGACCCGGGCGCTCCTCGGTCACGCGCCCTAATGACCGAGGATCTCGGAGAACGCCCAGTCGACGACGACGAAGAAGAGCAGGCCGCCGAAGACCGTGTACGCGAGCCCCGGCGCATTGTCCTCGCGGTTGACCTCGGGGATGAGGTCGGACGCGGCGACGTAGATCGTCACGCCGGCGGAGAGCGCCAGCGCGTAGGCGACGTGGTGCTGCGCGATGAGGCTCGTGCCGAGCGCCCCGGCCAGCGTGAGCACGCCCAGCCCCGTCCCCGCCGCCAGGGCGGCGCCGCGCGAGTGGCCGCTCGCCAGCATGATCGACGCGATCGTAAAGCCCTCGGGCAGCTTGTGCAGCATGACGGCGATGAACAGGATGGCGCCGAGCGAGGGGCTCACCATGAAGCCGGCGGCGATGGCCACGCCGTCGAACACCGTGTGCACGCCGAGCCCGAGCACGGCCAGCCAGCCGGCGGACGGGCGGAGCAGCGCCTCCTGATGCACCTCTTCGCCGAAGTGGAAGTGTGGGGCCACCGTGTGCTCGAAGAGGTGAACCCCGAAGTACCCGAGCAGCACGAACAGGAAGGCGTGGGGCACGTGGGTGCTCTCCGGCAGCATCCGCACGAAAGCGGCTGCGAGCATGAACCCGGCGCCCCCGGCCACGAAGTACCGCAGCCGCGCGTGGCCGTGCTTGTGGGCCCTGGTGACGATGGCGGCCCCGGCGACATCCGCGGCGGCAGCGACGGCCGCGAACGCCAAGTATGTTAACATTGTCGGGAGCATAGCATGGCCATCGGAGCTCCTCCCCGCCTCCTTGGCGAGATCCTCGTGGCCGAGGGGCTGACCACCGCCGACGCCGTCGATCGCGCCCTTGCGCGCCAGCGGACCACCGGCGAGTTGATCGGCGAGGCCCTCGCCGCCCTCGGTGCCGTCAACGAGGACGACGTCGCGCGCGCACTCGCCGTGCAGCAGGACCTGCCGTACGTCTGGCGCGAGGAGCTGCCGTCCACGGTCCCGGTGCTCAAGAACGTCTCGCCCAAGTATCTGCGCCAGTACCGGATCTGCCCGATCACCATCGAGGGCGGCGTGCTCACCGTCGCCTCGGCCGATCCGCTCAACACGATCGTGGCCGACGACCTCCGGCAGGCCACCGGGTTGACCATCAAGTTCGTCGTCAGCTCCGCGACGGGGATTCTCGAGACGATCGACCGCAATTACGACGGCGCCAACGCCTCTGCGCTCCAGCGCATCGTCGAGGGCATGGACGAGGAGCGCGCCCCCGACGGCGACGAGGACGTCAACCATCTGCGCGACATGGCCTTCGAGGCGCCGGTGGTACGGCTCGTGAACCTCCTCGTCGAGAACGCGATCACCGCCGAGGCCTCCGACATCCACATCGAGCCGTTCGAGGACACGCTGCGGATCCGCTACCGCATCGACGGGATCCTCTAAACCAGGAGGCGCCGCCGCGGCGGTTGCAGGCCGCCGTCACCTCGCGCATCAAGATCATGGCCGAGATGAACATCGCCGAGCGGCGGCTGCCGCAGGATGGCCGCATCCGCGTCAACCTGCACGGCGCGCGCGTGGACATCCGCGTGTCCACCATCCCCACCGTGCACGGCGAGTCGATCGTCATGCGGCTGCTGCAGCGCTCGAGCGTGTTCCTGCCGCTCGACAAGCTCGGCTTCCCCGCGGACACGCTCAAGCGCTTCGACGCGCTCATCAAGCGCCCGCACGGGATCATCCTCGTCACCGGGCCGACGGGCTCCGGCAAGACCACCACGCTCTACGGCGCCCTCGACAAGATCAACTCGCCGGAGCGCAAGATCATCACGGTCGAGGACCCCGTCGAGTACCAGCTGAAGGGCGTCAACCAGATCGCCGTGAAGCCGAAGATCGGGCTGTCGTTCGCGACCGGTCTGCGCCACATCGTGCGCCAGGACCCCGACGTGATCCTCGTCGGCGAGATCCGCGACCTGGAAACGGCCGAGATCGCCATCCAGGCGTCGCTCACCGGCCACCTCGTGTTCTCGACGCTGCACACCAACGACGCGCCGGCCGCGATCACGCGGCTTCAAGACATGGGCGTGGAGCCCTATCTCGTCGCCTCCGTGCTGGAGGCCGTGCTCGCGCAGCGGCTCGTGCGTCGGGTCTGCGCCGCCTGCCGCGTGCCCGACACGCCGAGCGCCGCTGACCTCGACGCCCTCGGCGTCGTGGCACCGGACAACACCCAACTCCTCCGCGGCAAGGGTTGCGACGAATGCCGCGGCACCGGCTACCGCGGGCGCATGGGCATCTACGAGCTGTTCCCGATCACCGAGGACGCGCGCAGCCTGATGCTGCGTCGGTCGTCGTCGCGCGACATCCGGCAGCACGCCATCGCGGCCGGGATGATCACGCTGCGCATGGACGGCTGGCGCCGCGCGTGCGAGGGGTTGACGACGGTCGAGGAAATCCTGCGCGTCACCCAGGAAGACGCCTGAGGCCATGCCCGTTTTCGTGTACAAGGCCGCCGATCGTCGCGGCCAGACCATCGACGGTGTCATGGACGCGCCCGACGCGCGCGCCGTCGTCGAGCGCCTGCAGAAGGACGCCTACTACCCGATCAAGATCACGGCGCACGGCGAGCGCGCGCCCCTGTTCTCGCTGGGCGGCTCGCGCGTCGGCCAGCGCGACCTGCTCGCGCTGACCCAGCAGCTGGCCACGCTGTTCGAGGCGGGCCTGCCGCTCGACCGCGCGCTCACCATCCTCGAGGAGCTGGCGCCCAACGCGCGTGTGAAGGCGATCGTCAGCGACCTGCTGCGCAGCGTGCGCGGCGGCGCCTCGTTCAGCGAGGCGCTCGCCAAGCACCATCCGCGGCCGTTCTCGCGGCTGTACATCAACATGGTCCGCGCCGGCGAGAAGGGCGGCGTGCTCGAGGTGGCCTTGCGGCGGCTGGCGGAATTCCTCGAGGCGCGCGCCGCCTTCAACGAGGCGGTCATCTCGGCCCTGATCTACCCGCTCGTCATCACCCTCGTCGGCGCCGGCGCGGTCGTCTTCCTGATGACGTTCGTCATCCCGCGCTTCGCGACGATCTTCCGCGACCTCAACCAGGCGATCCCGCTGCCCACGCAGATCCTGCTCACGGTCAGCGGGGCGCTCCAGCAGTACTGGTGGGTCGGCATGATAGTCGTCCTCGCCGGTGTCGTCGCCTGGCGGGTCTGGACGGCCACGCCCGAGGGCCGGCTGTCGTGGGACCGCGCGATCCTGAACGCACCGATCTTCGGCGGCATCGCGCTGCACGTGGAGACGGCGCGCTTCGCGCGCACGCTGGGCACGATGCTGCGCTCCGGGGTGCCGGTCCTCGGCGCGCTCGCCGTCGTCGGCGACATGATGTCCAACCAGGCGGTGGGCGGCGCGGTGTCGCGCCTGTCGGACGGCGTCAAGCGCGGCGGGACGATCGCGGCGGGCATGCAGGATCAGGGCATGTTCCCCGCCCTCGCCATCCACATGGTGCGCGTGGGCGAAGAGACGGGACGGATGGAGGAGATGCTGCTCAAGGTCGCCGACACGTTCGAGACCGACGTGCGGATCGAGATGAAGCGAACGCTCGGCCTGCTCGAGCCGACAATCATTCTCGTGATGGGGGTGCTCGTGGCGTTCATCGTCGTCGCCATGCTGATGGCCATTTTCTCGATCAACGAGGTGGCGCTGTGAGACCCGGCAGGTTCGTCAGGGGACTCCGTAACGAGCGCGGCTTCACGCTGGTCGAGCTGCTCGTCGTGATCATCGTCCTCGGCCTGCTCGTCGGCCTCGTCGGCCCGCGGCTCTTCGGCCACGTCGGCACCTCCAGGCAGGCGGCGGCGAAGGCCCAGATCGAGCTGTTCGGGACGGCCCTCGACGCCTACCGGCTCGACGTCGGCTCCTATCCGAGCGGCGTGCAGGGCCTGCAGGCGCTCGTGGCGAACCCGAACGTCCCGAACTGGAACGGGCCCTATCTGAAGAAGAAAGAGGTCCCGCTCGATCCCTGGGACGCGCCCTACAAGTACGCCTGCTGCCCGGGCCAGCACGACGACTACGACCTGTGGTCGGAGGGCGCCGACAAGGCGCCCGGCGGCGAGGGCGAGAACGCCGACGTCACGTCATGGCAGGCCCTGAAATCGCGAAAGGCACAGCCGTAAGCGCGCGGGGGCGGCACGCGCGGGCCGCGAGGGGCTTCACGCTCCTCGAGCTGATCGTGACGCTGATGATCCTCATGATCGTCGCCGCCATCTCCGTGCCCGTGGTCGGCCGCAGCAGCGACGCCGTGCGCAGCCGTGCCGAGGTCGCCGGCTTCTCGGCCGTCCTGCGCTCGGCGCGCGAGCGCGCGATCACAAGCCGCGTGTCGCAGACCGTCGTCATCGACCCGACCAACCGCAAGATGACGGTGCTGGCCGGCCCCGAGGGCGAGGTCCGCGAGACACGCCCGCTGCCCGAGCGGCTCACGGTGGAGGCGACGCCGCCGCCCGCGCTCAGTGTGCGCTTCGAGCCCCAGGGGACGTCGAGCGGCGCCGACTACAAGGTCAGGGCGGGCGACGTCGTCTATCGTGTGACCGTCGACCCGATCACCGGCCGCGTGAAAAATACCAAGCTATGAACACGCTCCGGCGGCGGGCAGCCTGGATGTTCCAGCGCGCCGGCGTG
>WNGN01001837.1_pt1 | contig 14155 bp, 25 predicted proteins | sample 5400561 | NCBI WGS metagenome assembly WNGN01 (sample SAMN13153379, study PRJNA577476) | soil metagenome | isolation source: 115 cm soil or saprolite under Garry oak tree replicate 2 | place: USA:California | collected 2016-06-15
CTGTACCTATGCCATGGTGGTTGGCGACAGGGCCTCCGTCTGCCAGGCCCGGGCAACCTATATTATTCTGGCTCCACCGCTGGCCTTTACGTGGACGCCGAGCCTGGTGTATACCACGGAGGAAAACCCCCGGAGTAAAGAGGTGCAGGCGCGGCCCGCGCCACTCTATTGCCGCACCCATGCCTATCTGCTCTGCGGGCGCGATCCGGGAGGGACCGAGGGGAAGCCTCCTCCCCAGGGACAGGAGAGAGGCGGAGACAGGGACGATGCCACACTGCTATAAGTGCCTTCGCTACAAAGACACGCAGGATTTTTATGCCGATAAGAGTCGGATACTCAAGGTCGCGAGTCTCTGTAAAGACTGCGCCAAAGTAGAGCGCAGTCGTCGGAAGAAACGCGCCAAAATCCGTAACTTTCTCGCCATGCTCGCCGCGATACGCTAAAGGATACGTGCCCTATGCTTGATGTCCGCTTTGTCGCTGCACTCATTGCCCTCACCCTGAAGGGTGCGCCGTTTCCCGATCCTGATAAAGCCCTGCCCTTGCTGCTGGGCACCGCCGCGCAGGAAAGCGGTTTGCTCTACCTGCGCCAGCTTTCGGGCGGGCCTGGGCGCGGGCTCTTTCAGTGTGAGCCCCAGACCGAGCGTGATCACTGGGCCTGGCTCCACACCCAGCCGGGAGTTCGGGCCGTGTTCGAGAGCCGGGCCGCGGTGCATGGCAGCGACGCGCTGCACCTTGAATACAACGTGCTCTACCAGATCCTCCTGTGCCGCCTGCATTACTACGTGCGCGATCCGGACCCCTTACCTGACGTCGGCGACCTTCAGGGCCAGGCCGCGCTCTGGAAGCGGGCCTATAACACGCCGCATGGCTTAGGAACGGTGGCGGAGTATGTGCAGACATACCTGCATATCGTGCTGCCGCATCTTTCAGGCAGCCACACCGTATGAGCGAATTTAGCTTTACGGCTGGGGCCGCTGGAGGTCATGGCCGCATTATCCTGATTCCTGACGAGCATATTCTCTATGATACCCCGATCCTGGAGCGCACCCCCGCCTCAGTCCCCGCGGCCTTTAGCGAGAAGTGGGCCGAGAACTTTATCGCCCAGATTGATGCTAAATTGGTGCCTGGGTGGGCCCAAGTCCTGGAGAGCTTAGGTACCTATAAAACGCTCCTGGTGGACAAGGCCACGAGCGGCTATCCCAGCTTTTTAGCCCCCGGTCAGGTATCCCGCCATGGGCACTCGACGGCACTCTCTCTGGCGCTGCACGCCAGGCACCTGGAAGCGGCCTATGCCAAGCTCTCGCTGGCTATCGACTTTATGACCGGGGCGGGCCGCGCCGCTTTCGAAGCGCGCATCCGGGACAGTGCGCCGGCCTGGAAGCAGGGGGAAGCCGGGCCGCTCTCGGTGACCGGCGACTACCTTGAGCGTCTCTTAGGCGCGGCAGTGCGTCAGTGGTTCTTTCTAGGCTGGACAGCCAGATTCCCCTACTTTAAGTGGCTTTCCGATTATACGGAAGGTGCCCTGCCTCCCGATCCGCTGTTTTTGAAGGATGAGCCCAGGTGGGACGTCGCCAGGCGGCATAATAATTTACTGATCCAGGGCGGCTGCTTTATCTTACGCAATATCTCGGTCGCCAGGACGCACGAGAAGCTCGATCAATTTCTGACTGACCATTTGAGCGTGGCTTACGCCCCACCGCCGGAGAGTTTTATTCGGTTTCAAGTGGTCGAGGGCATTATTGGTATCCGCACGCTCATTGCCTTTGCTGAGGCGTAAGGACAAAGATGACGCGCATTCTTATTGAGCATTCGACCGTGTACTTTGCGCCGGTTTCGAAGCGGGCGATGCGCGTCAAAGTCTGGGGCGCGGGCGGGGGCGGCGCGGGCGGCAGTGCCAATGTGACGCAGTGCTGGGGCGGCGGGAGTGGTGGAGGAGGGGCCTACGTCTCTGCTGTTCTCTCCTTCCATAAAGCGGTGGGGGTCCCTCTGGAGGTAGGAGCGGGCGGTGTGGCTGGCGGGGCGGGAAGCCCTGGAGGGCCTGGCGGCGCGTCTGCGGTCGGACGCCTCAGGCCGCTCTTTGCCCCTGGAGGTGGTGGTGGGCCAGCGGCGAATCCTGAAACGGGCGCCGCACCCGCGGCAGGCGGGCAAGCCTCAACAGCGCGGGGGCGGATCCGCGCGTCGGGCGGTGCCGGCAACGTCTCGTTGGTCAATTCCCCCTCGTCCGAAGGCTCGGGCGGCGGCGGTGCCGGCGGCAGGAACGGCGACGGGGGCTACGGCCTGGGTGGATCAGATTTTGTCCAGGGCGCGGGGGGCTTCGGTGGGCCCGATGGTGGTGATGGCGGGCATGGGGGCGATTCTCCCTATTTTACGGGTGTGGCTGCGGCAGAGGCGGGCTTTGTCCCTGGCGGTGGGGGTGGCGGTGGGGGTGCGGGGCTGGTGTTACATCCTCCCATCGTGCAGCCGTTGACGTTGTCCTTTTATGTCGGGGGCGACCGGGATGGAGAAGGCAACTTTATCCTGGGTCCGCAGCTCCCAGAAGATGGGATTATCCGGGCCAATCTTGCCACCCTGGCGACGTGGACCGTGCCAGCTACACCGCTCGCACTCGTCTTTCTCCTGCGCAGTGGGCCCCATCGCCAGGTGCATGGGGTGTCCGATATGTACTTTCTCGCCTGGGGTAGCTTTGGTGCTGCCGCGTGGTATACCGCTGGTGGCGTCTACTCCGAGTATGCCCTGGTGCGGATCGAGACAGAGCCGACGTATCTCTACCTGGTCAGTGATGGCACTGAGGCGGAACAGGTGGAGAACTCGCCGTGGGTGTTTTCGGGGGATTACTACGCGATTGATAGCGACGGGTCACAGTCCACACTCTCGACGTTTAGCATCTCCGTGACGTTTCTCCCTACGGCGTGAGACGGTCGGACGGCTTCAGGAGTACGCTGCGCCTTTTGCCAAAGCGCCGTGCCTGCCTCCAGGTGGGCACAAAGATGTCAGCCCGTCTCTGCCAGCGGCGGTGCATGCGGCATTCAAAGACGTAGCGGCCGAGACCTTCAAGCGTGATATTTTGCCCGAACTTCACCCCAAGGGTGTCTTCGAGATCCCGGCTTAAGGCCAGCATGCCGGGTGCGGGCCACTTGCCGGACGCGGTACGTAACCCGCTCCAGGTATACGCGGTAACCGTTACGGGCACCTCGGTAGCCTGAAGAGGCGACAAGGTGAGGCCGAGACACACGACCACGCACAGCCCGCTCACTGGCGCCTTACGCATGTATCGTGTGCCCCTGGCCTTAGTGTTTGTTGATGTAGTAGCCGAGCACGGCGAAGGCGATAGAGCCCGCGGTGTGGAGCCAGAATTGCGGGGTGTCAGTTGCGGTGCCGACCATGCTTGCCTGATGCAGCGCACCTACAACAACGCCCAGGACAGAGGTAATACGATCGGTGCTGAGTCCCATCAGGGGTCTTTCTGTGAGAGATGGTCACAAATTGATTGAGAAAGTATCGGTCATATGGCTATAGTATCGGCAGAAAGGCAACCGGAGATGACTCGCATGCTGCTGCCCTATCGCTACCGCGTCTATACGTGGACGGTCAGGGGGCAGCCGATTCCCGCGCCCCGGTTGACGCAAGCCTCCGCCCGGCATCCGGTCATTCCCAGGGGCTACTACGCCTTTAAGCAGGCGGTGCGCACTGCCCTCCTCGATGCGTACCGCACTGATCCCATGCTGGCGAGCACGATCGTCGGCTACGGCTGGCCGTTTCGCTTTGTGGACGGCCGCTCAGGTGCGGTAGCCATCTGCGAGTATGCCCTGCACATGGCGCGCGCCAAAACGGGCACCTGTCGGCACGGTGATCCAGACAACATCGCCAAGGCGATCCTGGATGCGCTCTTTGGTGATGATCGGCACGTCTTGCCACGGTGTATGACGCTCACCTGTGGGAGTCTCGATCCCCGGGTGGAGATTACCCTCACCCTCCTGGAGTGAAGGATGGTCGTCTATGTCAACCTTTGATATGACTTCGAATCTGGCCCCGGCGGCGGGCGTGGCTAGCCAGCTGGAGGCGGCGTGGGAAAGCGGGCTCAATGCGGCGGCCGTCCTCAAAATTAAACCCCGATGGGATGCGATTGTGGGCACCGCGCCGCTGTGGACGGCCAACGTCGCCGATCGCTCCAATCGGCAGTGGAAAGACTTTCCGAACCCACAATTCGAATCCAAAAGCGGGCGAAGTCCGGCGATGATTATTGGTCTGCAGCTCAAGAAACTCAACGCCTCGTTTGACAAGGCGAAGGCGGCGCACGATGCGCAATTTGATGCGGGCGCGGCTCTGTTTCAGGCCGCCGTGACGGGCAAGCGGGCCAATTGGACCAATAACGTGGCCCCAACCCTGGGCCTGACGGGCGATCGCTTACTTGGGACACGCGGGCCGGCCTCGCAGCATGTGCGGGCTGCTGCCGGCGATTTGACGTACTTACGCGATAATCCCTCAGGCTGGACGGGGGAAAATGACCCACCATCACTCACGCCGGCGCAGATTCCGTATATCAAGAAGTTCGCCAGAGCGGCGTTTAAAGCCGCCTTTGAAGGACTGCTCATCCAGACGGGCGTGTTTTTGCTGACCCAGGTGATTACCGATGTGACCCCTGTTAACCTCATTTTAGATGATATCCTCACCGGGTTTATCGCGACGGGGGGGGCGGCGCCGCCGACCTCGTTTATCCATTTTGAGGGTGGCACCCCGTTTGTGCTGCACACGCACCTCGACAATAACGGCGTCGAGGCGTAACTCCACGGGGGGGCCCTGCCCCCCTTGCCCGTGAGGTAGCTATGATTCAGTATCGTGGCGAGCAGATCGCCCTTGTACCCCTGGCAACGCCTGAGGCGCCGACGCTCACACTTTCGGGGGCGTCTGGCGAGACGACCTACACGTATGTCTGTGTGGCGAAGCATTCCAGTGGGCATACGGCCGCTTCAGTAGGGGCGAGTCTGACCAACGGGCCAGACACGCTGACGATTCTTGACCGCATTGATATCAGGCCGCCCTACGTGCAGGGGGCCGAGTCCTATGATGTGTACCGCACGGTTGGCGGGGAGAGTCAGGGGAAAATCGGCTCTGTGGTGGCGTACAATGCGGGCACGGTGCAACAGGCTCATGTGCGCGACCATGGGCAGGCGGGGGATGACGCGGACGCGCCCCTGAACAATACGACCGGGCTCCTGGTGTCGGCTGGTGGGTGTCTGCAGCGGGCCAGCCGCACCCTCAGTGCGGACCAGCTGAAGGCAACAGGTGCTCCGGAGTACATCGTCATTCCAGCGCCAGGCGAGGGGTGTTTTGTGCATATCCTGCGCCATTATCTCCGCTATAACTTTGGGACGATTGCCTATGATGACGACTCGGGAGCCGTCTATATTCGTGCCAGGTATGGCTCAGCGTCTGGTCCGCAGGCGGCGGTCTTTGCTGAGAATTGGCACTCCACGGTCTCGTTGGTGTGCAGTAGTATGAATACAGAAGGTATTGAAAACGAGGCTTTGGAGGCCGTGGAAAACCAGCCGGTCATTTTGGTTAATGATAGCGGGAGTGATTTGACGCTGGGGGATGGAACGGCGCTCTGGGTGTTTGACTATGAGGTGATCGATATGCTGACCGGGTTCGCCGTGCTGGTGTGAGGAAGTGGTGGTGGAGGGGCTATGGCCGAACGCATACCACAGGCTACCGCGTTCCGTGTGGCCTTGAAAGCCATGCTGGCCGCGACCCCGACGACGCCAGCGACGGGGCTCTCTCTCGCCGTGGTCCTGTCTACGAACTGTTCTCCTTTCGCCAATCCGGCGGCGGGGGCCACGACTGCGACCGAAATTGAGCTGGGCTGGTATTATGTGGATCTCTCGGCCACGGATACGGGGACGTTGGGGCCCCTCATCGTGCGTGCTACGCAGGTGACGATTGTCCCCGCCGAAGCGCTCTATACGGTGGTGAACGCCCATAATGGGGGCTATGATGGGGTGCCGGATGCCGCGGCCGATGCCTCTGGGGGACTCTCGACGACCACGGCCCAGGCCGGGGATGCCATGACGCTTACGGCGGGCGAACGCTCTACGCTGGCGGCGGTGCTCTGGGCGGCGTCCTCCCGTACCCTCTCCTCCTTTGGTTCCCTGGTGGCGGATGTGTGGTCCGCTGTCGTGGACAGTGCCGGGGTCGCGACTCTCCTCGGGCGCCTCACGAGTACACGCAGTGGGCTCCTCGATCACCTGGATGCCGACGTGTCCTCGCGTCTGGACGAAGGCGCGCTCACCCCCCTCCTCTTGAGCCTCGACGCGCCGATTACTTCACGCGCCGCTCCGGCTGACGTGCTCGCTCAGGTACGTAACGCGCTTGACCATGACACGTACGCGCTCCCTGGTCAGGAGGAACTCCCTACGTCTCCTACGCTTGCCTATATCCTCCGCTGGATCTACAAGCTCAACCGTAATCGTGCCAGCCAGACCAATGAGGTGTTCCGCCTCTACAATCACGCGGAAACGACCGTTGACCAGAAAGCTCCGGTCACTCAGGATGCCACGACGTTTGTGCGCGGGCGCTTTCAACAGGGGCCCTGACTATGGACCTGGCCGTGGTCCTGTCGATTGCGACCCGCAGCGGGCTGCCGCTGCCTGGCGCTCCCGGTGAGGCACCAGGCCAACGGGCGCAACTGCTGTTTGCCGTGGCCGGACTGGCCGCACAACCTGGCGACCGTCTCATCCTCGACCTCACGACCCCGCTGACAGAGGTCCCGCTGGATGTGCGCGGCAACGCCCAGCACTGGCTCATCCGGACCGCGGAGGCCGCGCTTGAGCGTACAGAAAGCCGCTGGGAAGAGCTGTTTGAGACGCAGGACGTCTGGAACGACGTGTATGCCGAGCGCCAGCGCCTTGCCCTTCAGGGCTATATGCGGCCTGGGGCCGTGAGTAGGCGCGGTGTGACGATGGAGGTGGTGATGCGTAAGCAACACCTCCGGGCCCGGTCTGCATACGAGAAAGCGCGGGACAATTGGACGCGGGCCTTTGCGGACGGGGGCGATCATTTTTACGCGGCTCTTCAGGCCGAGGCGGACAGGTACGTCAAGGCGACACAAACGTACCTGGGCTATGTTGGTCTCTATATCCAGGGCTTTGTGGGGGCCTTCTCGCTGCATATTATGGCGCTCTGTTCAAATCCACTGCTTCCCGGCCTGTTTCGCCATCTGGAGTCGATCAACTCCTTTCACCTGCCGGACCCGCCGCTGATTCCAACGCCCTGGCGCCCTTCCCTCAACCAGGAGCTCATGGCCCTCTTTTGCCGGGATGTGTACCTCACCTTGCCACACCCCGCTCTTGATGAGCTCAACTTTCGTCTCGAGGTCATCCTCGGATCGTACCTGCATCCAGCCTATGCCCCACCTCCACGCAGCTACGTGCAACTCGAAGGGCGCGACGGCGGTTTGTACGTGCATACGCATATCGAAGAGGTGAGCACGATTGCCAGGCCGCAAGCCGTCGAGTGGGCCTATCCGGCTCTCTATCCGGTTGCACCTTTCCTTGAGACAACGGTTATCAATGATCTCTTCCTGTTCTCCCTGCCTGGTGATTTACCCATCGTGTCCCTGACGATCACGGTGGAGTACCTCGACGCTCCCTCTCCGCGTCCGCTGCTCCTCATGTATCGCTCGCCTACGGGCACGGAAGCGCCTGACTTGGCTCGCAGCGTGCCGTCTGTGACTACGAGCTCTCCCCCAGGCCTGGGGGAGAGTATACAATTGCTGTTGCGCTCCACGCCGTTCGCACCACCGCAACCGCGCTTTGTCGCCAGGGGTCACTTCTGGTATACCGATAGCGCCGGGAACGAATCGAATCATGCCCCCTGGCTGGTCACGGCTCCAGGTCCAACTATCTCAAACCGTAATATGGGTACCGTCCATCCGAGCCCCCCGGCGATGACGACGACGCTGGTTGATGACCTCTTTAGCCTGGGCCATGCTGGCGCGGCACCCCTGGCGTCACTCACGATGGTTTTGACGCATGAACTCAATAACCTCTATTTAATGACTCCACAGCTACACCGTTCCGACAGTGGCGTGCCTGACATTGAGCTCAGTCACCAGCTCCTGGTCCCCTTTACCGTGGATACGCCACTGACGGGGGTGCGCTGGCAGCTCCGGCTGATCGCGGTTGGGGTCACGGCGGTAGCAAATCCCGTTATCTTTACCGGTACCTGGTGGGTAACGGATGCTCTGGGGATCGATTCCCCTCATACCTTCTGGTCTATTACGGTTACGTAGGGCAACGTCCTGGTACGAAAGGAGAAGAACGTGGAGAGCTCTCGGGGTATTTTAGCCGTGTGTGACAACGGGCATGAGATGCGTGTGTATACACCGGATATGGGTGCGAAAGAGGCGCAGCGGCTGGCGGGACTCATCGACGGTCGCTCCCCGCTGTATAGGTATGCGCCTCGTACCCCCGCGCCGGATGTGACGGATATCTTACTGTGCGGTCTCTGTCGTGCCTGGATGACCTGTACACTGTTTGGCTACGAGCATAGCGCAGCGGGGGGAGATGATGTCCCTTGAGAGCATCATCCAGACGGCCCTTGACCTGGCAGCGGCGGCCTACGATGCCTTTTTTGTGGGCGTGCTCGGTCTGCCGGACCAGCGTGATATCTGGATCACTACCAGCGGCAACCCCTGTATCTTTTGTCGCCACATGGCGCAACTTTCCCAGAGAGTCAACGTGCCGGTCGGGCATCCCTTTCCCGTGCCTAATTACTCTATCCTGGTCTATATGAATGCGCAGAGTATTACCTTGATCGAACCCGCCAGGGCCCATGACAACTGCCAGTGTGCACGGGTGACGGTACCGGTGCCGTAACCCTGGCCTCTGCCACTGACTATTCGTGCTGCATGAAGAGGCAGATCACGGCCAGGAGTAGCAAGGGAAAGAGCAGGCGCCAATCCTGCCACACGGCTGCCCCTGTGGCGATACCCACTGCGAGTGCTGCCATGACTCTCAGTCCTGTGGACATGATGCTACCCTGGTGTTTATGGGGTCTTCTCCGTATACGTACACGTATGATTTAAGCAATAGGTTATGCCACACGTGCTGCACTGCACATGCACGGCTTGCATTTCTTCAATCCAGTAGAGCATAAAGTCCAGGCCGTCACACTGACTACACTGTGCTGCTGTTGCCTCTTTCCCCGTACCATCTCTACGTGAGATCACTGTTCCATGGTGCTGTTTTAAGCCAGGACCATCTATGAATGGTGGGACTTCTGCCATCACGATTCCTTAGCCGAGTAATGTTCTGTTCATGGTGCCATCTGCTCGAAGGTACATCAGCATGTGATCTATAACATGTAGTACCATAAAGTCATCTTCATCGGTAATACGTATTTCTTGAAACCAGCGATGATGCAGCTTGCAATAGCAAAATGCTGCTTCGGCGGTCTCTAAGTGTACCGGTGGTGTCCAACAGTTATCAAACGGAATGAGACAGTATCCAAAATACATGCTCTTACTCCTTAAAACTTCACATGTTGCGACTGCGCTAGAGATATCCTTATGCCTGTCTATGGGTCATTTTGTCATCAAAGCACATCCTGTTTAAACCGTCAGCCTGGACCCCTTGAGGTAGAGCTCGCAACTCCCTGCAAGATCGATGCCATACTAATCTACTTACCGCTATATTAGATAAGTATAGGGGAGGTGTGTATACCAGTCTATACCCTAACCTCTATCTATAGTTTATTCAGTATAGACCTGTATATAAGGGTACTTTCAGGTTGCTATGACTCAGCCATAGAGGATATATATCGACATATCCCGTATAGACAGGACTGACCTGGGAGAGAGGCTGTGGGGTCCTCCCTGGGTGGTGCAGGTTGGGTGGAGCTCCGGCTGAGGCAGGCGCCTGATGCTTTCCAGGGCGCTCCCCGGTGGTCCTGAAGCATACCAGGCGAGGACCAGGGGGCCTTAATCGGTGGTCCCTGAAAAATGTATAGGGTGTTGTCACAAACAGTTTGTCTTCATATATCATTTTGACATGCCTTGAACGCCCAACCTTTTTTCCTCTACACGCCATTCCTGGCTTTAAATATCCCCCGTATTTGTGGTATTATTACACTACAGTTACGCTTTAGACCTTTGGTGCTGTTAGACCGTAGGTCTCTATCGAGTCATGGAGTAGGAGGTATGAGCGATGAGGCAGGCACTACTTCAGGGGCGGTACCGCGTGGGTATGCATATCCCGCATGCCCAGGGCGATGCGTTTGACCTCTGCTGGTACTGGAGTGAGACAATTCCAGACATCTGCGCTATGGCCGAAATGGTGCCAGGAATTGAAGACGTGATGGCGTTTGACCTGTCCACCCACTTGTGCGCTTTTGTAGGCGACGAAGTGAGCCGGGAGGAGGAACCGTATGCCACCTGAAAGACTAGAAAGACGCTATGACACAACGGTCACGCTGCTGCGCCACGGAGGGGCTGAGCGCGCGTACTCCTGGTTTTTCAGTGACTCCATCCCTGACCTCTGTGCCATAGCGGCAACCCTTGCTCCCGCATTCGAACTCACCATCTATCTCCACGACCTGGAGTGGTACCCCATTATTGAGGAGTACGACGAACCGGGCGACAAGGGCAACTACGGCGGATTCTGGCATACGACCACCTACTATCCTGGTGGACTGCCGCCCTACCTGAAGCATTAACGCTCTAGGCGGCGACCTGGCGCCCTCTGCCAAGGAGCTCATCAGTCGTACAGTGGAGAGCGTCAGCCAGTTTGCTCAAGGTGGAAGCGCGCACGTCAGTATTGACCTCATGTTCAAGCTTCCAGATGTACTGACGATCGACCCCAATCAACGCGGCAAGGGTTGCTTGCGAGAAAGCGAGTTGTTCACGTAACGCTTTAATACGTTTGGCGTCTAGCATGCCTACCTCGAAGTCAGAAAGTCATTGATCAGCCTGCCCTTTTGTGGTATGATATTACCACAATAGAGGAGAGGAGGGAAGCTATATGCTTTTGTACCATGCAACCACACGCACGAACCTGGAGTCGATCCTTAAAGAGGGGCTGCTCGTGTCCCATGCGGACTTAGCGGCGCGGACAAAGGGCGTGTGGTTGCATACGAAAGCCAAGAGCCAGTGGGCTATTCTGCACACCCAGAGGCGGCACAGAGCAACCCTGGAGGAAGTCGTCGTCCTGGCCGTAGACATCCCAAGGCGCTGGCTCAAACACTTTCAAAGCGGGCTCTGGTGGACACCAGTTGATGTGCCACCCTGCCGTATCAGGCGCATCATAGACGGCACAGCCTATGCAGCAAGCGCCAAGTAGGCGCAACGTGAGAAAAGGGACAAAACTATGGCACAGATGTTTATCTCCCCAATCGTCGTACGTGCTTTTCGCGATGACTCTCTGGAATCCTTTGACTGCCACGAGCATGTAACCTGGTACGTCATCCATGAGGAGACCGGCGAGCGGCTGAGTGACGGCTATCGCACTTATGAGGAAGCCGCTACGTGGCGTAAGGAGAAAGAGAGCCATGCCTGACAGATTAGCCTCACGTATTGTGGATGCAGTATTGGAGATACTCGATCAAGCCGGATATCTTCGAGACATTGCCGGGACAGTAGCAGAATCAATAATTCTAATGAATGTAACTGATCATGCTATTGCACAAGTAGAGCGACTTTTACAGGAAGACCAGGACAGGAGCAAGTAAATCCAGGGAGCTTTCCCTTTTCCCCGACCAATGAACCCACCCTCAAGACACACAGGAGTAAAGACCATGCAAGAAGCAGATAAGGCATATCCAGGAGAGACCCCGGACGACGATCCTGAAGTGGCCGATCAACGCTGGATGGACGCGGTCGGGACCGTTGCCTCTAGGGCCTATGAACGACTGCCGCACCACCAGGAGATTATCAAGCGGGCCTTTACGCTGATCGCGGACGGCCAGGTGGCACCACGACAGTCCGGTGGATTTGTCGTCGCGACCGGGCTTAAAAAAGGCAGAAAAAGCTGGTTAGTCAACGGCACCTGCGACTGCCCGGACTGGCACGACACCCCGGATGGCATCTGCGTCCACAAAATGGCGAGTATGCTCTGGACGCGGGCGCAGCAACTCCTGGACCAGCAGAGGAGTGCGCCCGCGTCAGAGACTGAGGCGCCCGCACCACCCTTGAGCCCAGATGCGGCTCAAGCGGCACCTGAAACCCTGACGATTCCCGCGCACTACCTGGTAGAAATTCAGGGAAAACAGTTTGTGCGCTATATCGGACTGCTGGCGCTGGCGCATGCCCAGGGGCTGGTGTCCCTGGCCGTCGAATGGACCGGGAACGATCCTGAATTGTCGCTGGCGCATGCGGTAGCCATCTTCAACGATGGACGCAAATTCGAAGAGTCGGGCGATGCGGCGCCGGGCAATGTCGGCACACGCATCAAACCCCATTTTCGGCGTATGGCGCTGACCAGAGCCAAGGCCAGGGTGTTGCGAGACGCGCTGGGAATTGACCTGGTAGCGGTGGAGGAATTAGCGGAGTAATTTGTATCTCTCTGCTTAAGCCACAGTGCTACAATGCCAGGAATGTAATTATCCTACATTCCTGGCACGGCAAAGGACCTTGTATGACCGAGCAAGCAAGACTACGCGATGCACGTAGATCCTACCAATTCTGGGTTGATGACGCCATTATAGACCATTTTGGCTTTCAAATCGGGCCCTATGGCCTGGCGGTCTACCTCGCGCTTGCCAGACGCGCCAAGCAAGGCAGTGCGTTTCCCTCTTTTAAACGGCTGGCCGCCGATACGGGCATGTCCAAGCGCTCCGTCATCCGCGCTATCCAGAGCCTGCAAGACTGCGGCCTGCTCGACAAGACCACCAGAACAGACGAAGACGGTGATCCTACCTCCAATCTCTATACCCTGCTCCCCCTGACAGACTATCATCCACCCAGTGATGCCCCACAGTCACCGGGTAGTGACTCACAGACACTACCCGGTGACACACAGACACCAGGGGTAGTGACTCACAGTCACTACGGTAGTGACTCACAGTCACCCAAAGGATCCTCTTGTAAGGATTCTCATCTTGAAGGATCTCCCCCCTCTGTATCTCCCCCCCTGGGGGAGCACACACCCGGGGAGTCTGAGGTAGAATTGCCAGGGGGAAGGCGGACACGCAAGATTTCCTGCCCTGGTGGTCTTGCCGAGCAAGCCGCTCTCGCGGCCGAGCTGCTCACGCCTTCCCTCATGGCGTGGGCCAACGACCATGTGCCCACCGTAGACCCGCACCATGAATGTGCGCGCTTTATCGCTCATAGTGTGGCCCATGGCAAGCGCTACGGCGATTTGCGGGCCGCGTTTCAGACCTGGTTGTTGCACCCCTTAACCAGGCCACACCATGAAAGAGCGCAGAGTACCCTGGAAGTACGCTTGCAAGAGGCACACGCTGCGGCAAGGCGTTTTGTGGCGGAGGACGATGATGGACGCATCAGACAAAGCGTTATTTTCGACGATCCTGGAAACGGTCTGGGAAATGTGCTGCGATCCGTTGAGCGACCTGCGCCAGCGGGGTTACTGGTGGGTGCTCAAAGACGCCTGCACGCTGGAGGAATTTGAAACGGCCTGTCGCGCCGTGCTGGCCGAAACCGTCTACCACAAGACGCCCTTGCCGGGCGTGTTGCTTGAGCGCGTCAAAGCGCAGCGGGCCCTGGCCAGGCGCCAGGAAAAAATCAGAGATAAGGCCGCGAACGACACGGAAAAAGCACGGGCCGAGGCACAGCAGAGGCGCCTCCTCGCTGATCCGGCGGAACGCGACCGCTACGATAGCCACATGCGGGCGTGTCTGGACCAGCTCAACTCTATTCTGGGCTCAAATTGGCGCACGCTGGCGGAGCTTGATGCGGCGGGCGCGGCCCGCACCAGGCAGAGGCGGGCGCGGCACCAGCGCCAGACCTTCAAGCCGGCCAGGGAGGAGGACGTGGGATGAAACGCGCCTGGAACCCCGCGGCACGCTGTACCTATGCCATGGTGGTTGGCGACAGGGCCTCCGTCTGCCAGGCCCGGGCAACCTATATTATTCTGGCTCCACCGCTGGCCTTTACGTGGACGCCGAGCCTGGTGTATACCACGGAGGAAAACCCCCGGAGTAAA
>WNGN01003822.1_pt1 | contig 14155 bp, 16 predicted proteins | sample 5400561 | NCBI WGS metagenome assembly WNGN01 (sample SAMN13153379, study PRJNA577476) | soil metagenome | isolation source: 115 cm soil or saprolite under Garry oak tree replicate 2 | place: USA:California | collected 2016-06-15
TGTCCGTGTGGGAGCAGTCGACGCTGTTGCTGAGGGATTGGGTGCAGACCCCGCTGCCGCTGGTTCGGGTTGTAGGTGGCTCGAGTGCTGTGTTCATGTATTGGTCGTTGGTATAGATGATAGCGGCAGATCCAGTCGTCGGACTGGTTGCTATTCCGAAGTCGTCTAGAAGGTCCCTGTTGCCCGTGCACGTGACGCCTGATTCGCATACACCACCGTAATGGATTATTCCCGAGGCTGTGTTCTGGGTGAATTTGCTACCTGGGGTCGTTGCGGCTAGGTTCTGGGCGAAAAATACTTGCCAGGAAGCGGTCATTGGATAGTTGTCGGGTGTGTTGACGCCGTCGTAGTAGCTGGTGCCGTACCAGACGACATCCAGGGCTCCGTTGCCGAGAGCGCTGCTCCATGGAAAGATAGCAGTGTTAGATGGTGTCTTGTTGATCTGGTATGGTCCAGACCATGTCTGTCCGAAAGTAGTGCTGAAGCTGTAGAACATGTTGTGGTCGTCGGTATAGACGAGGTAGACGTTGCCTGCCTGGTCAACGCTGACGTTGACGAACTGGTGTCCGTATCCGACTGCGGTGTTGGGATTGATGTAGACGGGATAGTCGGTGAAGCTGAGGCCGCCATTGATCGAGACCGCTATCCAGACTGCGTGGGTGCTACAGCCTAGGCAGGAGACTTCGCCGGCGTTGGCGATGCTGCTGAAGGATTGGTAAATCAAGTGGTTGTTGGGGTCAATGGCTAGGTTTCCGATCTCGTTCTGGTATAGGGCATGCCATGGATGGTTAGCGTCGAAGGCGTTTGCCACCTGGGCGTATGTTGCGCCGCCGTCGTAGCTGCATGTTACGAAGAGGTTGTTGGTGGTGGCGTATGCGTGGTAGGAGACGCAGACCTTGTTGGCGCCGTCTGCGGCGATCCATTCCCTGTCGTCCACTGGAATGGTTGCTCCGGTCGGGTTGAGAATGAAAGAGGCGCCTCCGTCGTGGCTGGTGCTGACGTATACGTTTGCGAGCGGTGGGGCTGTGGCGAGGCTGGCTACATAGATGTTGTATTGGCCGTTGGTGTTCAGAACGGGCGCCACTGCGATGTCAGTGTCTCCTCCCGCTGGCGAGAAGCCAACGCTTCCGCTTGAGACACTGTCAGGCAATGGTAGGGTTGTGAAGTGGTTTCCGTTGTCGTTGGATTTCCAGGCGAAGGTTCCGCCACATAGGCCGCCTATGACGCAGAAGACGTTTTCTGAGGATCCGTAGAAGTTGCCAGCTGGATCGGCCCTTATTGCTGGCTCGCCTTCAGTGTTCTGGCACGTGCCCGCGCCGTTTGGACAGGAGACTCCGACGCTAAAGCCATGTCTGAACGGGTTGCCTGCGAGTTCATAGTTGGTGAATGTTGGGGCACTAGGGCTAGCAGCACTGGCAGGATGAAAGGCTGTACCGACTATTACGAGTGTGCTTGTTAGCATTAGAATTGAGAGCAAGATTGTCGTGGCTTTTCTTGATAGTTCGAGAATAGGTTTCATCGAAATCCCAGCGTGGTCATTGGAAAGATAATCGTTATTCCGCGTGGCGATATTTTCGAAATTCGAAATTTTCGAAACTCGATATATCAAAACGATATCTTTTGACATACGAACGACTTTGTCACAAAAAAAGGGAGAGCTGTCTCGACTTCGCTGACCCTGAGCCTAGGACATCTTGGCCAGCTGCTCGTCGAGACGTTGGTACGATTCCCGCATGCCTCCCTCTGCACCTGAGGCGACGTAGCCGTCGCGTTGCTCGCGACTCTTGAAGAGGACCCTGATCGTCACCTTCGTTATTGCGTCGTGCTCTTCTAGCGTCATTGTCTCTAGCGATTCCGCGCCTGGAATATTCTCGTAGCTATTTGTTCGTACAACACGTTCTGGTGATCGGAACTCACGGATTATTCCACTGAAGACGTGGTCTGTGCCGTCAGGGGCCCGGTGTACGAAGCGCCATGCGCCACCTACGCGTAGGTCGGCGTCAGCGACCATTATCGTCATGGATCGTGGACCTAGCCATTGTTTGAGGTGTCGGGGTTCGGTCATGGCTTCGAATACGAGTTTGCGGGGTGCGTGGAGAGTGCGCGTGATGAGGACTTCTTTGTCGGAGGGGAGTGTTATTGTCATGTCGTCTTTGTGTTGGATCTTTTCTTTCTGCATCATTTCACCTCCTTCTTCTTCATCCGTTCGAGGTGGGCGTCGAGTCTGCTGAAGCTCTCCTGCATGTTCTTCTTGTACGATCCTAACCAGGCTTCCAGCTCCTGGAAGGGTTCTGGTCGGAGAGAGTAGAGGCGTTTGGGTCCGTCGGGATGGACTTGTACGAAGCCTGCTTTGTATAGTATGTGGAGGTGGCGGGAGACGCCCGATTGGTCGATGCCGACTTCTTCAACGATGTCGTTCACTGCGTGTTCGCCGCTCCGGAGCACCTCAACGATGCGCCGGCGTGTCGGGTCGGCCAGCATCTCGAACACGGCAGTATGCATATGAATACATATGTATGATGGTGCATATAAACGCTATTCTTCAGAGAGGAAGAGCGGTTTAGGCTTGATTAATGAGGCCGAGCATGAATCGTAACGAGGGTGCCGAGATGATCCATCAACTCAGAATTTACGAAATCTTCGAGCACAACAAGGCTGCGTTTCATGACCGATTTCGCGACCACGCGGCGCGGATTATGAAGTCCTACGGCTTTGACGTCATCGCAATGTGGGAATCAAAAACGAATGACCGCACAGAGTTCGTATATCTATTGGCGTGGCCCGATGAGCAGACGATGCTTCGAGCTTGGGGAAAGTTTAGGGCCGATGAAGAATGGAAGAAGATCAAGAAGCTTACGAACACTCAACATGGTGACCTAGTCGGGGTCATCGAGGAACGGACGCTAGTCCCTACAAACTATAGTCCATCTATTCGTCGAACGAAACTCGACAACAAGTAATTCAGACCAACAAACTTCATTCCGCCTGGATGATATGAGATGCACCGGGATGATCACTTCTGCCAGGGCGGCTTTACGTCCTTGATGCGGGAAGCAAGTGCCAAGCCCAGCAAGCTCAATAGCACTGCAGCAAATAGGGCGTAGCGGAACCCAGTCACTACGCCTTCCAAAGCGGCATAGGACCCGACGCCGGCAGCGGCAGGAGGATCAAAAGCTCCGGCGATCGTCAAGAGCACGGCCAAGCCGAGCGGAAAGCCTATCCGGAAAGATGTGCTGACTACTCCGGAAGCGAGGCCCTCTTCACCAGGCTTCGTTCCTGCAACTGCTGCGAGGTTGACAGCGGGGAACCCAATGCTCGCGCCGAGGGTCCAGACTACCATGCCAGGTAGTACCAGAAAATAGCTCCCTTGCGCTGATATCATAGTAAGAAGGGCAATCCCCACCGTCGCAAGACCTGTTGACACTAGAAGGGTACGTCTGGCACCGATTCGATTCATGATACGGGAGGCACCCCATCCGCCTACGAGGAAGAAGATTACTGCGCTAGGAAGGGTTCCGAGACCCGCGTAGAGGGGTGAGTAGCCAAGGATGTTCTGAAGGTAGATCGTGATTATGAACGAGACTCCTCCTACAGTCGAAGTGAGGACGAGGGCAAGGGTGTTCGCCGTGAGTACGGACCCGCGCTTGAGGAATGCTGGCGGTATCAACGGCGACTTAGATCGTGATTCAATGGCAAGAAATGATGCAAGGACGAGCACAGATAGGCCCAGCGAGACTATTGTGACTAATGAGTTGAAACCCGAGGTCGCCGCAATGGTCAGTCCGAATACTAGGAGGATCGTTCCAAGGGTCACGGCTATGGCGCCGGGCACATCGAGACGTTGATTCTTGAGCCAGCCCTCGGTTTTTGGGAGAAATCTCTGGCTAAGAAGGGCCGCCGCAATCCCAATTGGAACATTGACGAACATTACTGAACGCCATCCAAAAGCAACTGTCAGCGCTCCTCCCGCAACGGCCCCGGCTGCGAATCCGGCCGAGAGCACAGCTACTAGAACCCCGAGCGCCTTGTTTCTTTGGGGGCCTTCGGGAAATATTCGAATGAAAATCGCGAAGGCCGTAACCGTTGACATTGCGGCTCCGATTCCTTGCAATGCCCTGAAAATGATCAGAACTAGGAGCGATGGGGCAAGACCGCCGGCCATCGAAGCGATGGTGAATAGGACAATTCCCGCAATGAAGATCTTCTTTTGACCGTAGACATCGCCTGCTCTTCCCATGAGCATGAGAAAGCCGGCTAGGGTCAGCCCGTAGGCACCGATTACCCATTGAAGGTCAGCGTATGTAGCTAGGAATTGGGTCCGAATAGTAGGGAGAGCTACTTGAACGATGGAGAAGTCGATGATGTCGAGAAAAGAGGCCATAATGATTAGTGAGAAGATGAGACGGACGTGCTGGGCTGGCTGTAGGACGCTTTCGTTAGTCTGTTCCAAGGTCTCCATGGCCCTTCGACGAAAACGCCGTATTTGCTGACCGAGTTTTATCCATTTCAGTCATAATGATCACTCGCTCTTCCGGTTGACTTCCTCAACTGGGACGATGAGAAAATTGAGATGAATAATGTCGGAGAGTTAGCTAACACTAATCCTCTATAGTTGGATTCCATGACAGCTCAACAAAGCCTAGAGAGTTCGATTGGATTGTAGCCGAATCCCCGCGTTGACCGAAGTCCGTAAAGTCAGACTATTTGCTGGGCGAGCTTGCGCCCTTGCCGAAGAAGCTTTTCGGACCAGGTCTAGTAAGATAAACCGGGATGACTATTCCAGCAATGGTTCTGATGATGCCTCCGATAAAGCCCACGTTGCCGCCGTAAATGATCTCAACGATTCCGAGACCTATCGAGATGACGTAGATTATGATGCCCCCCATCCAGCCCCATTTTGCTCCTGTAAAGAATCCGGCGCCGAGTGCTAGGCACGAGGATTCCGAATATTATGACTATGATTGCAAGGGCGAGAGGTCCCGAAGCCATTCCAGCAAGAACCGACGCGCCCCCAAAGAGAGAGAGCAAACCTCCCGCGGCAGCGACAATCGCTACTATCGTGACACCGACTGGTCTCCTAGGCTTCGGTGAAGAGGACTGCATCGTATCTTGATTTCACGTTTACATGATAAGCCTATTGGACATACCGATGGCATGGGCGATGAGCAAGACCCATGCGATCTCCGCGGACTCTCATCTTCGCGCAGAACTGTTTGTTCGCTACACTTTCCAGAAACTTCTCGGGAGTTCTCCCCGTCCTTGCCGGAATAGTTTCAGCGTAACGACCCATGATCCTTCAATAATCCGGAAACACTATCAGCACGTCCAGCGTAAATCCTCACCCGCGAAGTCTCCGAGAGATAGTTTGGTCATGGAACTCCCAGTCCAGCCTACGGCACACTCGTCACGTAGAAGAAACTTCGAGAAGGCTCCCTGGTGCTATCTGCTTTGGGGCGTTCCTGTTGTTCTCGTAATAGGAGCGAGTGCAGCTTACGGTGCTTCGATAATCTCCCTTACGGCTAGAGGAGCTCTTTGGGTAATCGCTGTCGCGTGGGCGGGGACCGGCTGCTTGATAAACGGTCGATCTTGCGGGAGGGTCCACTGCAGAATAGACGGGATCTTCTTTCCGCTCCTCAGCATTATTGGCGCACTAAACACGCTTTCAGTTATCTCATTCGACTGGAATCTGTTCTGGTTGGCTTTCATCGTGATTCTTGTCGGGAGCTTCGTTCCCGAATGGACCTGGAAGAAGTACTCGTGATGTCTGATATGGCGGGGGCCGACGATGTGCGTAACTACCCCGGTTAAGGCCTCGAAGCGTTAGGTAGGATAGTCATGTCAGAATCGGAAGATACTGACATTATTCCTGCGCCAACGAGTATCGTACGGGCGCCTACAGATATCACTACTCTGAACTCATCCCTTGCCAAGCCAGCTATCCCAAGCCAGGACTCGCTCGCGAAAGTTACTCACTACAAGCTCGACCTTGACACTATCCTTGACGGGCTTATTCCTGATCCGCTTCCGGAATCGGGCGGCAAAGACAATGCTATTCATCACTTGAACATCATAATCTTTGGAAAGCCAAACACTGGCAAAACCACGTTGGCGGAATCGATTTCTCAAGCGTTAGCGCGTAGATATGGTCAGAGGAATGTGAAGGCACTGCGCGCTTCGCGAGACCTTCCAGCTTTATTCCAGAATATCGACAAGCTCTTCGGCCGTTTCCGGAAGCCTCCGAAGGCCATACTCTTGTTTGCTGATGATATGACAAAGGCGCTTAGGAAGCTCTCCGGCACAGTCGAAGTGAAGAATTCCAATGGGCAGTCGGAGAAGATGCGTAGGATCGATTACTGGCTGGACAAGTGGTACGACATTCGAGGTGAGCTCTTCAAGCGTGGAATGCGCCAGGGGCTGGTGGTCATGGTTGCGGGTCTCCACCGTTTCTATGGAGGCGATATAGATCTACGGGCGGACGCGGACCTGTTACTTGTTAGAAGCACTGGAACGCCTGGGACGTTTGATGCGAATAAGGTCGAGAAGATGCTCGGCTCAGTCGTCTACTACGCCATGCGCCAGCATGAAGTTGACGCTTTACGGGACAGAAAGGAACTTGCATGGACCGCTTTCGTAGCAAAAACCGGCTCGGGGGTCTTCCGCGTTCCTCGTCCCTCAGTCTCTGCAAAATGGTTGATGCGAAACGTCGGATCTAGCGGGAGCTCCCAAGAGCTGGCTATTGAGGTAGACAAGCCTAGGAAGAAATCAGATATCGAGGAAGTTGAGTCCAGGAGGAAGACCGCAGTTGAAGAGAGACCGGCCTTTCAACCGAAACAGAATCTTCAGCTTAAACAGCATCGGAGCAAAAAGGGTCGGCGTGTTGCAATCATCTTTGCCGCCGTTGGCGTTTTGACAATAGCCTACTTGGCCTGGAAATACGTTTGGCCCTTTCTAAGGTAAGATCAGTCCCTCGTTGGCCTGCCGAGCATCTGGACGCGGCCGCAACTCTCTAGACTCTGCGGCGAGGCTTGTTCGTGGACAGGGTTAGCCTTTCCAGAGTCCTATCGCGGCCCCAGCTAGAAAGGCGACTGAGGATATTGGTAACAGGCTAGCGAGTCCGACTGCTTGGGAGGCTACTGGCTGTGCTGCGTTGAAGACGTAGTAGATTGTATTTGCTGAGGGCATGCTCCAAGCGAGATTGAGGTAGCCTGTGACTGCGAGTAGTGCGACCAATGCTACTATGCCTAGGGCGAGCTTGATCGCTCTCTTGATAATCACTCCCAGTAGGATTCCGATGATGAATGTCGTAACAGATAGCACGGAGGTTATGGTGGTTATGTCAAGACCGTTTGCCATGTTTGAACGGTATTGTCCTCGCTTACTGGTATAAGGGGCTATACGGAGGAGTGGAGCAGTACAATCTTTTGTCGAACCTGGGTCCCTTCAACTAATCTCGAAGACCTTTTACGCCTTGGCCCGTCTATGTCATGTCCATTGCCGCCTGGAATGTTCGCCGTAGCGATTCCGCAATGACGGATCCAAACAGCGTGTCTGATGCAACGCTTGGCGGGAAAGCAGTATGGATAGAGATGGATCAGGACAAGTCCGCGATAACGTTCTCGAGGAAGGGGGTCGTCGTTCGCGGATACGAGAAGCCGCTTGAAAAAGAAGCCTGGATAGTCTCGCTAGATCGACCCCCGTTGATGCTATTCCCTTTCCCACGAAGACTGCACAACGTCATTCTTTACAGAGTCAAAAGTACACATAGTTTGAACATGACCTTTCGAACCGGCGTCTCATACGCCGAAGTGCTTAGGATGAGGCGAAAGGAGGCAATGACGAGAGAGACCCTGACACATCGAGATGTTTCTAGAATCGGTGGCGCCTTTGTATATCCATGGCCCAAACCCGAAGACCAAACCTACCGTTTGGTCAAAAAGTAACTCCATCGGACCCTAGAGTGGGTTGCTTGCTACGATTTCGTAGTCTAGGCGGTGTCGCCCGTTGGTGAGTAGAAGGTCTTGGAGGATCGCGGTCTGGAGGGCAGACCAGTCACGATTCGACCCACATTATTTCAATGTACACTGGACCCGTCAAAGGCCCAAGAATTCGTTATCCTTTTTCTAGTTGTAATCTTTCTTTTTCTACTAACTATTTCTCGACCCCCCCGGGGGTATGTCTAAACAAAAAAACTCCTTCACACTTTACAGGCTAGAACCGTATGGTGCGGGAGGTGGGATTTGAACCCACGAACCCCTCGGACTCCGTCCTCGGGTCCCGAACTTTCATATTCGGCTTCGGTTTTCGACATTCGTTTTACCTTACCCCTACTTACGGTAGGTCAAGTAATAAATGTATCCCGTGGGATACACATTGAGGGGAAACAATCTATGGGAATCAAAATGAAAACGACACTTACGTTGGTCGGTCATTCACTGAGATGTGTGATTCCAAAGTTGGTTTGTGAAGCACTTGGTCTAAAGGAAGGAGATGTGCTTACCGTGTAATTGGAAGGAGACAAGATTGTTTTGAGTCGGAGAACGAAGCGGTGAGAGTTCAAGCTTGTACCGGGATTGTGGGGTAGACGGCTATTCTTGTACAGCGCGATGAGGGGCTCGGACATTATTGAGGTCAAATAGACACCCCTGCCCATCTGAGGTAACCTCGCAAGGGGGTGATTGATTGAATCGAAAAGAAGCAATTCTCGTAATAGTTGTCGTGCTTACAATCTTTGTGGGTCGTGCATTCGCTGACACGATTTCGACAACTCCAGTCAAAACGACACTTCAGACAACAAGCGTAGACATCGTTTTGTATAACAACATACCCTCAGCCATGGAAATCTGGAACATCCCGACGCAGTTGTCCATCCCAGAAGTGAACTTTACGACAGCCTTCTCCTTTGCCCCGTCCATCGGATTTGTCCGTGTAACGTCTGTCGCTCTTTCAATGACCTTTCTCTTTTCCACTTACACTGGTCTCCCGACCACAAACAACGGACTCATTGTTGCGATTAATGGGCAATCTGCCGGCACTCTCACTCTCCCAGTGTTTGCAGAAATCGCAACAGCCTCGGGATTTTTGGGCGTTCAAGGATTACATCCAGGCTCCAACATGATTAACATCGGACTACCAGTGAACGACGTGGTGACGCTTTACGGAGCTCATCTCACAGTGGAATACACGTTATTGGGCTAAAACCGCTCTCAGAAGACTCAAACACCCCTTATTTCTTAAATCTCCATCTTAGGGTCCCCTATGTGGAGTTATTGTGTGCGATGGGGTGAATGCCCGAAAATTTTCGCTTATGCGTCAACATTTGCGGGATTGGCTTCGCGTCCGTAACACGGTGACCGGGCACCAACGAACCCGCGGAAAAGAGCCGCCGTAACGCTTTCAAACCCGGACCGCGACGCCCCAATGGATCACTCGTATACAGCTATTCGCGAGTTCTCGGTCCGATTGTTTACGAGCGACAATCCCAATAATACGTATCATGCGCGGGGTCGTATTGTTTGGGACCGCATGTGAGATTTGGGTTTGGGTAATTGCAAATATACTCGTTGAGGCTTCCCTCAACATATTCGCAAACGTGGGTTGGTGCGGGACCCTTGACGGCAAGACCGACCCAAATCCCGACAATAATGAAAAGAGCTATGAAGAATAACCCAAGTATTGCTTTGTTGGGTTTGGTTTTGGTTTGAGTTTGCATGGTCCGGTTCACCGCGCCGACCGCACGTTAGGGATTGGCGGGATGCCGAATGAATACATTGCGGTTGTTGCAATGACCACGCGATAATCGAATGGACGGAAGGATTTGCGGACTCGCAAATAACATGTGTGGGTTGGGTCACGGAACGAGGGTCAACGTGTCCGGTTCAATTTATGGTGAGAACAGAGATGACCCAACACTTGTTCGCGGTCACGAGGGATGAAGTCATTAATCGAACGGTTTTGCGAAAGTGCGTGTTCAAAGTCATTAAACAAAAAATTCCGCAGAAACAAGAGGGGCGTCAACTGGGAGCAACAAATGAGACAGCCCACGCTACCCCGATTTGCTTAATACGGCAATTAGTCAAGAAGCGGGTACTATGACCCAGCCTCAACCCACCCCGACCCCCTACTATCCGCCCCCGGCTCCGCCCCACAGCCACACCAAATACGTGGTGATTATCGTGGCACTTGGAGTCCTTGTGTTGATTCTCGGAGCCGTTCTTGGGGTGAGCACAGCTTCAAATGTTGCTCAGACCTCGAACCTAAACAATCAGATAAACTTTCTGCGAGTGTGGTCTTCACCCATTACTCGGGTTCGGGTGGCACTGGTCAGATACTTTGCACTACAACATACGTTCTTGGTGATGTCTCGGCTCAGTCCGTCCACGCTATTCCGGAAGTTACTTGTGGTGGCACAACTTCCACTGCCTCACAATCTTTCACTTGGAACTTCAACTGGACCTAATCCACTTCGTTGACAATTCCGGAGTCGCTGAGTAACAGTAGTTAGGCGGGTTTGGTCTTGGCGTTAGCTCTCTCCTTGTTCCACTCTACCAACCTTGCTATGAGGTGCTCCCCTTGCCGAGAGTAGATATCCAGTCCCTTGATAGTGTGGATTAGGTGGAGAAAGTCGAGAAAATGGGCGGGGTTTGAAACCGTGTAGTGACGTATTCTCCCCCGCTCAAGGACTCTGTCCGGTTTGAGGCTCTCCTTTGGGTATTTCTTGGAATACTCAAGGTGGAGCCTACTTCCTACTTCTCCCAAGTCGCAATTCCCGTTCACCCGCGACAGAATGAGAGTGTTCCCGCGGAACTCTACGACTGCCGTGACGACTGAATTTTTCGACGGCTCTTTGACGATTATTTTTGCCCGTCCCCTTTTGAGTCGAGAAGGGTCTATGTCGTCTCTTTGCGGCTCTATCGAATCTACCTCGACCGAGAAAAGGTAGACCGGTCTGTCTTCTTCATAGAGTTCGCTGAATTTCTGGGCGAACTTTTCAAATCCCTCAAGTATTGCTTCCAACCCGGTGGTTGCACTGGAAAGTTTCGGACCTATCTCTTACTTAACAATCTCCGCGCCCCAAGTTCGTCGTTCGGTCTGATGTTCCCCCAAACCCCACGTCCCGGTCCCCAATCGTGCAAGGATACGCGGTTACATCACAATCCCGGTACGATGTTGAACGAAATCCGCGAAAATGATGCCTTCTAATCCATGAGGTCCCGCGCCTAACGATCCCGCGGTTGGGACTCGGTACTTCGGTCCAAGGCATCTCTGATATTAAGCCAAATTCGAATGGTTTCAAGGCAATTTCTTCTAAGGTTAAAGGTAGGTGTCGTCATTTTCCCGATGAATCACAATGCCTCTACCAAACCTTCGAGTTCCGAGAGATCAAGCCACAAAGAAGATTGCCGCTCAGTTGCAGAAGGGGCGGGAAATCCGTCACATCACCGAGAAACTCACCGCTTCAAAGAAAGACTTGGAAACGGCTCGGGCTGAGAAGACCAAATGGGTCAAATATACAACAAGCCTACTTGAGCAATTGTTTGATAATACGTCACTGGCTCAGGAGTTCTCGATTCACCTACCTCAACCGGTTGGAATCAATTTACGAACGCTTAGACCTCACACAAGAGTCCGAAAGACCAATTTCGGTGAAACATCCGTTTCCCTCTTCAATGTCTTCTACCATCTTCATTTCGCATAGCTCTCAAGATGAGGACGTGATCCGAGTTGTAAAGCAGGCTTTTGACGAACTGGATTTGACACCATTGTTCAACGAGAGGCATCCCGCGGGAGGTCCACCTGTAGAGACACTCGTAGAAAGAATAGCGAATTCAAAGGCTCTGTTTGTGTTCTTCACATTCAACTCCTTTTCTGGAACCACACGCGATTGGATTATTTTCGAGTTAGGTGCCGCAAAAGCCTATGACAGACCAATTTTTGCTTGGGTTCAGAAGGCTGTGGGAAAAGACTCGCTGCCCAAACTCTTAGAGCAACTTACAATTTACCGACCGTTCGAAGTACAGTCAAACCAAGGCACAATCGAGTTGGTAAAGGACGTGCGACAAGCCGCGAAAAACTTGCCTCGTTGACGACATTCTCCCCTAAGTAGCCGTGCCAATCATGCGTTTCTTGAGGTCTTTTGCCCGTCTACTTGCGACATTGTTGATTTGAACATACGAGAAGTTCTTGAGTAGGTGAAGATATTCGAAGAACTTTTGTGGCTCGTCAACGGTGGCATGAGCCACTTTGCCATTGTCCCGTGTGGCAATTGGGTATAGGATATCTGCCACTCCGTATCTTCGTCGATAGTCCGATTCCAGAGCCTCTATCACCCATTCGGCTTCGAGTTCTCCCTCGGTCCGACTTAGAATAAGAGTAGTCCCTCGGAACTCAAGAATCCAATTGAAGTTAGACTCCTTCGAGTCGTGTGTTACGGAGAAGCTACCCTTCGCCCTCTTTAGATGAATAGTTTCAAGCTCAATCTCAATCGGCTCCTTCCCCGGTTCTTTGAATTTGTCCATAAGCTGGGTGGCGTCAATCGTTCCGACTTTTAGGTTGAAATTACGTTGCTTTGCCCTACGCCACTCCCGAAACCGAATGGCGTAGAGGTAGGTCGGAATTGAAAAAATCGCCACCCCAACCAAGATGTCGAACAGTACATACGAATCTACTTGTAATCCGAAGAAATCCGAGACTGAGTCCGCCCGTAACCTTTCGGTCCTATCTCTTACTTAACCGAAAGGGTTGCCCACCTTTGGCGGCATTATCCCATTTTCGGAACTGAATTTATCCAGTATTGAGGCGATTTGTTTCGAGAGATCCAGGCGGACACCCAGCAATCCAGACCGTTGCAAATGTCATAGTGGATGTAGAAGACTTGGAGCCAAGGTAGAGGGTCTCTACGGTAAGACGTGCGGCTTGCTCTGTGTAAAGAATGCTCAGAACAGCATGAACCACGGAAACTCCGCTGAACTAACGAGAAAAGTAGTCCTTATGCTCCGTGAGTTTCGTCGGGAAGCCTTTTTGAAACCTCAAGCGTCAAGAAATAGTGCCGGTATCGTGGCACGCGTTCTTCAAAAAGGGACGTGACCCAACTCGACGGTCTTGCTTCGCAGCTCTCGTCTTCGGGTTGGGTGGTACCGGTATAACATTCGGGGCTATCTCTTACTTAACAATTCGAAGGGGCTACCCGCGGGTCCATGCCCTCCTTGGAGAAGAATCCCGAATTCTTCGCCCGTTTTTCATCAGTGTGGTGTTGGACATGCGGCAAAGTCACGACGCATGAGATAACTTGGCGTTGGGGCGGAAAGTGCTTCATGTGTAAGGAATGCGCGAATATCGTCGTGGAAAAGCTCTAAGCGAAGACCCAATCCGCTTTGAGAGTATGGCATCCGATAAGAAGGTCCGCGGGTTCAGATTCTTCTTTTGGGTCTCGGCTTCTCTATTCGTTCTCGCGGCGGGCGAATTGGACTTTCAACAGCTTCATCGGAATTTCGAACTTGGTGTCTAATTCTTTTGGCTTCGGCGTCTCCAATGCTACATCCTATCTTCTTGGCGTGGGTATTCTAATTCTCGCAATCTTTTTTGTCGCCGCCTTTCTCAACGCGGTTTACGACGCTGTTCCGAATGTGAGAGAAATACTCAATGGAGTCTTAGGCTTAGGCAAGCAAGAGAGCGAGGTAATCTCTCTGTCGGATGAATGGATACAAAAACGGACAACTTACGCTGAGCTTGTGAAACAAGATTCCAGAATCAAGATTGAAGACATAGCTTTGCTTTACAATTCCGAGGTTGACGCTTATGTTTCACTCTGGACGTTCCAAGTAGGACTGGTTGTAGGCGTATGGATTGCAATACCGTCCATTATCTTAGCCGCGGTCGTGGTTGGTCCGCCGGACCTCATAACGGCGTTGATTAAGCTTGGACTTCTTTTCGTCGTGGCGGTTGCCTTGATTCTCTTGGGCGTCGCTTTTCTACGTCTCGTTCTACCTCGCTACGGCAAGGACCCCTATGCCGTTCGAATGAAGCGATTCAAAGAATACTTGGACGCTAAGTCCGCAATAGCAGATAGGGACAAGAAGAAGGTCGGCGAGAATTCTTGACCGGTCCCGAGGATGACAAGCCCCCAAGGTCCCCACCCCCGCCACCATGGAAATCTGAA
>WNGN01001838.1_pt1 | contig 14150 bp, 13 predicted proteins | sample 5400561 | NCBI WGS metagenome assembly WNGN01 (sample SAMN13153379, study PRJNA577476) | soil metagenome | isolation source: 115 cm soil or saprolite under Garry oak tree replicate 2 | place: USA:California | collected 2016-06-15
GGGTGCCGCGAGATTGCCAGCGTGATCAATGACGCGATGATGCACAGCGCGCCGGCGGCGAAGAATGCCGGCAGATAGGTTGCGAGCACGGTCCGCGACAGTCCCGCGCCGAATGCCGCGGTCGCGGCTCCCATTTGGTGGCCGGCGAAGATCCAGCCGAACACCAGATTGGCGCGCTCCGGCCCGAACCGTTGCGCGGTGAGGCGTACGGTCGGCGGCACCGTTGCGATCCAGTCGAGGCCATAGAACATCGCGAACAGCGACAAGCCATAAAACGAAAAACCGGTGAACGGCAGGAACAGCAGCGAAAGACCGCGCAGGCCGTAATACCAGAACAACAGCCAGCGATTGTCGTAACGGTCCGACAGCCAGCCCGACATGATGGTGCCGACGAAATCGAAAACGCCCATGGCGGCGAGCAGGCCTGCGGCCTGAACCTGCGGAATGCCGAAATCGAGACACATCGGAATCAGGTGAACCTGAACCAGACCGTTGGTGCTGGCGCCGCAGATGAAGAAAGTGGCGAACAGAATCCAGAACACCCGCGTTTTCGCGGCATCGCGCAGCGAGCCCAGCGCCGCCGCCATGATCGGCGCGTTGTTGGAAGGCGGCGCCGGCAATGGCTCGGTGCCTTCATCGCCGAACGGCCGCAGCCCGAGATCGCCGGGACGATCGCACATCACCAGCAGCACCGCCGATGCCGCGATCCCGAGCATCACGCACATCAGCGCCAACGCGATCCGCCAACCCATCCGTTCGGTGAGGCTGGCCAGCAGCGGCAGGAATACCAATTGTCCGGTAGCCACGCTTGCGGTGAGAATCCCGACCACCAATCCGCGCCGCGCCGTGAACCAGCGCGCGGCAACGGTGGCGCCGAGCACCAGCGCGGTCATGCCGGTGCCGATGCCGACCACGACGCCCCACAGCAACATCAATTGCCAGACTTTCGTCATCGCCAGCGACATCACCAGCGCGGAGGCCACGATCAGCAATGCCGACAGCGTCACGTTGCGCAGGCCGTAGCGGTTCAACGATGCCGCCGCGAACGGCGCCATCAACCCGAACAGGATGAAGCGGATCGAGAGCGCCGAAGAAATCTCCGCGGTGGTCCAGCCGAATTCGGTTTGCAGCGGTACGATGAAAACGCCGGGCGCGCCGACCGTACCGGCGGTGATCAGGGCGGTGAGAAACGTCACGCCGACCATCACCCAGCCGTAATGGATGTGGCGGCGGGCGAGGGCGGCTGACAGCCAATTGGAGATCATGAAATTCGAATTTCCAGCGTGTGAGCGCGATTGAAGAATTCGTTCGATGGCGATGGCGTCGCCAGCGAAAGCTTAGGTCGGATCGGATCCTGCCCGCTATCCAGTTTGCGACAGAGCTATACCGGGCGAGAAGTTTTTTCGCCGCAAACGCCGCCGATGCACGGGGCGTCGACTGGCGCTATTGAACGATGCGCTCGATGGCGATGGCGGTGGCTTCACCGCCGCCGATGCAGAGTGCCGCGACGCCGCGTTTCAGGTTCTGCGCTTCCAGCGCATGCAGCAGCGTGACGATCAGGCGGGCTCCGGTGGCGCCGATGGGGTGTCCAAGCGCGCAGGCGCCGCCATTGATGTTGAGTTTTTCGCGTGGGATTCCGAGATCGCGCTGCGCCGCCATCGCCACCACCGCGAACGCCTCGTTGATCTCGAACAGATCGACGTCGCCGACACTCCAGCCGACCTTGTCGAGCAGCTTGCGGATCGCGGGGATCGGCGCGGTGGTGAACCATTGCGGTTCCTGGCTGTGGGTGGCGTGGCCCTTGATCACGGCCAGAACAGGCAGGCCATCGCGATCGGCGAGCGATCGTTTGGCGAGGACCAGCGCCGCCGCGCCGTCGGCATTCGCTGAAGAGGCCGCCGGGGTAATCGTGCCGTTGGCTCGGAACGCCGGCTTCAGTCCGGGAATCTTGGCGGGATCGACCTTCAGCGGATGCTCGTCATTGGCGATCGTGCGAGGTCCCGTCTTCTCGACGACGGCGATCGGCACGATTTCGGCCTTGAATGCACCGCCTTCCACCGCCTTGCGTGCGCGCGTCAGTGTCTCCATCGCGTAGGCGTCCTGGTCGGTACGGGTGAACTGGTAGGCCTCGGCGGTGGCTTCGCCGAAATCTCCCATCGAGCGGCCGGTCTCATAGGCGTCTTCGAGGCCGTCCATGAACATGTGGTCGATGATGCGATCATGACCGGCGCGGTAACCGCCGCGCGCCTTGGCCAGCAGATAGGGCGCGTTGCTCATGCTCTCCATGCCGCCGGAGACGACGATCCCGGCGGAGCCGGCCTTGATGATGTCACGCGCCAGCATCGTGGCCTTCATGCCGGAGCCGCAGACCTTGTTGATGGTGGTGGCGCCGGTCGCATCCGGCAATTTGGCGCCGCGCGCGGCCTGCCGCGCCGGAGCCTGACCCTGTCCGGCCGGCAGCACACAGCCCATGAATACTTCCTCGATCCGGTCGGGCGATAATTTTGCGCGTTCGACGGCGGCGCCGATCACGTGGGAACCGAGCTGATGGGCGCTGAAGGACGACAGATCGCCCATAAACCTGCCAAGCGGCGTGCGGGCGGCGGAAACGATGACGACCGGGTCGGAAGCTGTGGCCATGGCGGATGCTCCAATTTGCGCCCCGCAGAGCGATGCCGTTTGGATGATACTTATCATATGATGCGCTGCGAAATTTGCAACGGGCGGCCTTGGGATAAATTGGCGTGAAGCGAACACCCCGGTTCAGGCCGTTGCCGTACAACAAGGTACAATCCGTCATCATCCGCGAAGGCGGATGATCCAGTAATCGCAGGCGCCAGTGTTTACTGGATGCCCGCCTTCGCGGGCATGACGGCTTCTTCTATCGCTACCACTTCTTCTACCGCTTGCGATCGACAAAAGCCTGCATCAGCCGCTGCGGCTCGCCGGTCATGAACGATTGCCCGAATACGCCGATGCTGAGATCGACGGATTGCTTTAGCGGCAGTTCCTCCCATTGCCGGAGCAGGGCTTTTTGCGCGCGCAGCGCTTCCGGACCGCATTCCAGCAGCGCCGCCGCGGTACGCTCGACCGCGGCATCGAGGCCGCCTTCCGGCGCGACCACATCAACCAGCCCCCACGCAAGGGCCGTGGCGGCATCGATATTCTCCGCGGTCATGACCAGCCACCGGGCGCGGCCCCAGCCGACCAGCCGCGGCAGCAGCGCCGCGTGGATGACGCTGGGAATGCCGACCCTGACCTCGGGCATGCCGAATCTGGCATCGTGCGCCGCGATCCGGAAGTCGCAGGCGGCGGCGAATTCAAGGCCGCCACCGAGGCACCAGCCTGGCATCCGCGCGATCACAGGCTCGGGAAACACCCGCACCGCCTCGCAGAGATCGCGCAAGCCGGTAATGAATGTTTGCGCGGAGGCCTGATCGAGCGTCGCCATTTCCTTGATATCGGCGCCGCCGATCATGCTCTTCTCGCTTTGCCCGGCAATGACCAGCACCCGAATCTGCGGCTCCGTCGCCAGCGCCTCCAACCCTTCGCGGACGCCGTTGATGGCGGCGGATCCGAGGATATTGAGCGAGCCGGCGTTGCAGATCGTCAAGCGAACGACGCCGCGCGGATCGCGATCGATGCCGCAATAGGGATTGAGCATGTACATGAACTGACTCGCCATTCGTTGGGTGCGCCGGGGCGGATCGTGGCACTTCCCGGGCAAAACGCGGCCTTGTCAAGTGCGGGCGAGATGCCCCGCCGCTGCGACGACACGCGCATCGCGAAGCGGATTTCGGCTGAAGGAAAGCTCGTCAAGCCCGGCCGGCAGACCGGCGATGCCGAAGGTTTTGTCCGTGACGGCGCCGGCAGTCTTGCGGTACATGTTACCGCGACCTTCTCGATGGTGGGCGAGGCTGCGCGAACGAAATAAAATGCATCTTTCGGAAGCGAGAGATGCTATTATATGACCGCAAACATCTTATGGGACCCCGATGCGCTATTCGAAGGAACACAAGCTCGAGACCCACGCGCGGATCGTGAAGAAAGCCTCGGTGCGGCTTCGCGAGAAGGGCGCGCATGGCGTCGGCGTCGCCGACCTGATGAAGGAGGCCGGGCTCACCCATGGCGGGTTCTACGCCCACTTCGATTCGCGGGAAGCGCTGGTGATCGAGGCTTTTGCCGATGCGATGGATCGGTCGACGGAGCGTTGGCGCAAGCTGGCCGAACAGACGCCGCCGGAAAAGCGGCTGGCGACGATCGTGGGGACGTACCTGACGCCGCTGCATCGCGACGATCCCGGTCATGGCTGCGCTGTTCCGACGCTGGGCGCGGAAATCGCCCGCGAGAGCCCGAAGACCCGCAAGGCGTTCGCAGCCAAGCTGGAGCAGATGATCGACATGCTTGCCGCGCAGATTCCGGAACTGCCGCGCAAGGCCGCGCGTAAACAGGCGATGGCTGTTATTGCGACCCTGATGGGAACGCTGGTATTGGCCCGCGTTGCCGGCAATGGCGACTTTTCCGACGAGATCCTCGGCGCCGGTCGTGAGGCCCTGCTTGGTCGTACGGCCCCGCCGAAATCGAGGGCAAAGAAATCCCGCCCCAAAAAAGCCGCTACCTCGGCGCGGCCCTGATAGGGTTTTTGCGGCAATCGCATTCGACGTTGGTCGTAAGCCCCGAAAATGGCCGAGCCCGCATTTTCGCAAATGCTCTGCGCGTGGAAACCCTTTCCAAACGCCGCAAAGACTGCAAGATGCCGCCAAAATCGGTCCCTTGGAGGAAGATATGCGCACAATCGGACATTTTATCGGTGGCCGCGAGGTCAAGGGCACTTCGGGCAGGTTCGCGGACGTATTTGAGCCGATGACCGGCGACGTCCAGGCCCAGGTGGCGCTGGCCTCGAAAGCCGAACTGCGCGCCGCGGTCGAGAACGCCAAAGCGGCGCAAGTGGAGTGGGGAGCGACCAATCCGCAGCGCCGCGCCCGCGTGATGATGAAGTTCCTCGAACTGGCGCAGCGCGACTACGACAAGCTCGCCGATCTGTTGGCCCGCGAGCATGGCAAGACCGTTCCGGACGCCAAGGGCGACATTCAGCGCGGCCTCGAGGTGGTCGAATTCGCCTGCGGCATTCCGCATCTGATGAAGGGCGAATACACCGAAGGCGCCGGCCCCGGCATCGACATCTATTCGATGCGCCAACCCCTGGGCGTCGTCGCCGGCATCACGCCGTTCAATTTCCCGGCGATGATCCCGATGTGGAAATTCGCGCCCGCCATCGCCTGCGGCAACGCGTTCGTCTTAAAACCGTCGGAGCGCGATCCCGGGGTGCCGATGGCGCTGGCGGCGCTGATGATCGAAGCCGGCTTGCCGCCGGGCATTCTCAACGTCGTCAACGGCGACAAGGAAGCCGTCGACGCCATCCTCGACGATCCCGATATCCGCGCAGTCGGCTTCGTCGGTTCCTCGCCGATCGCGCAATATATCTATGAGCGCGCCGCCGCCACCGGCAAGCGTGCGCAATGTTTTGGGGGCGCCAAGAACCACGCCATCGTCATGCCGGATGCCGACATGGAGCAGACCGTCGATGCGCTGATCGGCGCCGGCTACGGCTCGGCCGGCGAACGCTGCATGGCGATCTCGGTCGCGGTGCCCGTCGGCAAGGCCACGGCGGATCGGCTGATGGAGAAACTGATTCCGCGGGTCGAGTCCTTGAAGATCGGCACCTCGATCGACCCCTCCGCGGATTACGGTCCGCTGGTGACCAAGGCAGCGCTCGATCGCGTCAAGAATTATGTCGAGATCGGTATCCAGGAAGGCGCCAAGCTCGCGGTCGATGGCCGCGGCTTCAAGATGCAGGGTTACGAGAACGGTTTTTATATGGGCGGGTGCCTGTTCGACAATGTGACAAAAGACATGCGGATCTACAAGGAAGAGATCTTCGGCCCGGTGCTTTCGGTGGTGCGCGCCCACGACTACAACGAGGCGCTCGCGCTGCCGTCCGATCATGACTACGGCAATGGCGTAGCGATCTTTACCCGCGACGGCGACGCCGCGCGCGATTTCGCGGCCAAGGTCAATGTCGGCATGGTCGGCATCAACGTGCCGATCCCGGTGCCGATCGCGTATTACACCTTCGGCGGCTGGAAGAAATCCGGCTTCGGCGATCTCAACCAGCATGGTCCGGATTCGATCCGCTTCTACACCAAGACCAAGACCGTGACCGCGCGCTGGCCCTCCGGCGTCAAGGAAGGCGCGGAGTTCTCGATTCCGACGATGAATTAGGGTAATGAACAGGGTGCATATTCGCGGAGAAACCCTATGGCACAGGCCGAGATACGCAGCCGCGCTGATGAACTGGAGGTTGCATTCGAGCGTCGTGCACGCGCGAATGGCCGCACCCTTGCGCAGGAAGTCGAGGAGCTTCTGAAGAGCAATGCACCATTTTCGCCCGAAGAGCGCGTTGCGGTGTCGCGGTATTTTCGATCGCAACACCCGGAGATTCAGCCGTCGCTGACTCTCGATGAGATTCGGGAAGGATTGGAGTGAGCGATTTCGTCGTCGACGCGAGCGTCGCGGTGAAATGGTTCGTTGCTGAAACGGATTGTTTGGTGGCCGACGACCTTTCCGCAAGCAATCACCGGCTGTTCGCGCCGCGTTTGATCATGACGGAGGTCGCAAACACCCTGGCACGCAAGGCGATGGCGGGGCTGATGTCGGCGGCGGAAGCGTGCGTGTATCTTCGTTCATTGCCGCACTATTTCGGTGGTTTTCTCGCGGTCGACGAACTGATCGAGCCAGCGCTCAAAAATGCCTGCGCAATTCGGCATCCGATCTATGATCTGATCTATCTTGAAGCGGCGCGACGCCTCGACGCGCAGCTTGTCACGGCGGACCGTAGATTTATTGCGAAGATTGCCGGTACCGACTTCGCTCGTCACGTGATGCTGCTTTCCGACTGGCGGCCCGAATGAGTCAATTCGCTCTCAACGAGGACCAGATTGCGGTTCGCGACATGGCGCGGGATTTTGCCGCGGAGAAAATCGCGCCACATGCGGTCCGGTGGGATGAGGAGAAGCATTTTCCCGTCGATGTGATGCGCGAGGCGGCCACGCTCGGCATCGGCGGCGTGTACATCCGCGACGACGTCGGCGGGTCGGCGCTGACGCGGTTCGATGCGGCGCTGATCTTCGAGGCGCTGGCGCAGGGCTGTCCGACCGTGTCGGCGTTCATCTCGATCCACAATATGGCCTCGTGGATGATCGATGCCTATGGCAACGACACGCAGCGGAGGAAGTGGTTGCCAAGGCTCTGCACCATGGAACTGCTGGCAAGCTATTGCCTGACCGAGCCGGGCGCCGGCTCGGATGCGGCCGCACTGCGCACCCGCGCGGTGCGCGACGGCGACCATTATGTGCTCAACGGCCAGAAGCAGTTCATTTCCGGCGCCGGCAAGGGCGACGTCTATGTGGTGATGGTGCGGACCGGTGGCGACGGGCCCGGCGGCATCTCGGCGCTGGTGATCGAGGGCGACACGCCGGGCCTTTCGTTCGGCGCCAATGAGCGCAAGATGGGCTGGAACGCGCAACCGACCCGCGCGGTGATTTTCGAGAACGCGCGGGTGCCGGTCGCCAATCGCCTCGGCGATGAGGGCATCGGCTTCAAGATCGCGATGGCCGGGCTCGACGGCGGACGCATCAATATCGCGGCTTGTTCGCTCGGCGGCGCGCAATGCGCGCTCGACAAGTCGCTGGCCTATATGCGGGAGCGCAAGGCCTTTGGCAAACGTCTCGACGAATTCCAGGCGCTGCAGTTTCGTCTTGCCGACATGGCGACCGAACTGGAGGCGGCGCGGACCTTTGTGTGGCGCGCGGCGGCGGCGCTCGACCGCAAGGACGCCGATGCGACCATGCTGTGCGCGATGGCCAAGCGCTTCGGCACCGATGTCGGCTTCGAGGTCGCCAATCAGGCGCTGCAACTGCATGGCGGCTACGGTTATCTCAGCGAATACGGCATCGAAAAAATCGTGCGCGACCTGCGCGTGCACCAGATTCTCGAAGGCACCAACGAAATCATGCGGCTGATCGTTTCACGCAAGTTGATCGAGGGCGCGCGATGACGGCTGCCGCTGCGACCGTTACCGGCGCTGAACCCGACCTGATCGCGCGGCGCGAGGGCGCCGCCGGAGTCATCAGGCTCAACCGGCCGAAAGCGATCAATGCAGTGACGCTTGAGATGTTTCGCGAGATCGACAAGGCGCTCGATGCGTTTGAGTCCGACCCGGCGATTGCCCTGATCCTGCTGGAAGGTGCGGGTGACCGCGGCCTCTGCGCCGGCGGCGACATCCGTGCGCTGTATGACAGCGCGCGGGCCGGCGGCGATCTCGGCAAGATCCTGTGGCGCGAGGAGTACATTCTCAACGCGCGCATTGCGGCGTTCGGCAAGCCCTATGTGGCCTTGATGGATGGCATCGTGATGGGCGGCGGCGTCGGCCTGGCCGCGCATGCCAGCCACCGGGTCGTCACCGAAAGAACCAGGCTCGCGATGCCGGAAGTCGGAATCGGCTTCTTTCCCGACGTCGGAGGCACCTGGCTGCTATCGCGATCGCCCGGGGAGATCGGCAGCTATTTCGGTCTCACCGGGCAAACCATGAACGGCGCGGATGCGGTCTATGCCGGTTTCGCCGATGTCGTGGTTGCGCCGGACAGATTACCCGCGCTGCGCGAGGCGCTGACCAAAGCGCCCGACAAGGCGACCGCGCAGGACGTGCGCGCCATCATCGATGGCTTTGCCTTGACGAATGAAGTAGCGCCCACTGCCGCGCAACAGCCGTTGATCGATGCCCTGTTCGGACACGACAGCATCGAGGAGATCGTCACCGCGCTGGCGCATCACGCTTCCGAATTCGCGCAGGCGACGCTGGGGACAATCCTCGAGAAGTCGCCGACAGGACTGAAGCTGACGCTGAAATTGCTGCGGATGGCGCGGCAATCGACGTCGCTGGAACAGTGTCTTGCCCGCGAGTATCGCGCCGCGCTGGAAATCTTCGTCAGTCACGATTTCCCGGAAGGCGTCCGCGCCGCGGTCATCGACAAGGACCGCAATCCGCAATGGCAGCCGGCGCGGATCGAAGACGTGACGCCGGAGATTATCGCGCGCTATTTCGCCCCGCGCGGCGCCGACGAACTGACGTTCCCGAACCAAAACGCGAGAGCAGAACAATGACGGACATTGCATTCATCGGTCTCGGCAACATGGGCGGCCCGATGGCCGCCAACCTCATCAAGGCCGGGCGCAAGGTGGCGGGGTTTGATCTGGTGCCGGCGTCGCGCGACGCCGCCAAAGCCGACGGCGTGGCGATTGCGGCGTCGGCGCTCGAGGCGGTCAAGGGCGCGCAGGTGGTCGTCACCATGTTGCCGGCCGGCAAACACGTGCTTTCGGTCTGGACCGAGATATTGCCCTATTTGGCAAAGGGATCGCTGATCATCGATTGCTCGACCATCGACGTTGAAAGCGCGGTGCAGGCCCATGCGCTGGCGGCGAAGCAGGGCATCGCTTCGGTCGATGCGCCGGTGTCGGGTGGCACCGGCGGCGCCAAGGGCGCGACGCTGACCTTCATGGCCGGCGGCGAAGACAAGGCGTTCGCTGCGGCGAAGCCGGTGCTGGAACTGATGGGCAAGAAGATCGTGCATTGCGGCGGCGCCGGCGCGGGGCAGGCGGCGAAAATCTGCAACAACATGATTTTGGGTATTTCCATGATCGCGGTCAGCGAGGCCTTTGCGCTCGCTGAAAAGCTGGGACTGTCGCACCAGGCGCTGTTCGACGTCGCCTCGACCTCGTCGGGGCAATGCTGGTCATTGACGACTTATTGTCCGGTGCCGGGCCCGGTGCCGACCTCACCAGCGAACAACGAATATAAACCGGGCTTCGCGTCAGCCTTGATGGTCAAGGACCTCACGCTGGCGCAGGACGCGGCCAAGGCCGCCGGCGCTGCGACGCCGCTCGGCAAGCATGCCCAGGAGATCTACAAGGCGTTCGATGCCGCAGGACATGGCGGGGTCGATTTCTCCGGCATCATTCAGCACGTGCGGGGTCTCGCCGGAAAATGACAGTCGTCATCCCTGCGCAACGGCTTCGCCATTGTCGCAGGAGGTGCGAGCAACTTGCGAGCCTCGAAGGATGACAAGTTCGGTGTGTGCGGTCCATCCTTCGAGACGCCGCGCAAGAGCGCGGCTCCTCAGGATGACGGTTGTGGGTATCGCAGCGATGAGTGCTTTCAATAGGTTCGAGACATGACAACATTCCAGGATGCGCGTTCGTTTCTGCTCAAGCACCGCACCGACTACGACGCGGCGGTGAAGGGATTCCGATGGCCGGATCCGGTGCCGTTCAACTGGGCACTGGACTGGTTCGACGCGGAGCTCGCGCGCAATCCCGAAAGCAAGGACCGTCCGGCGCTGTGGATCGTCGATGCCGCCAGCGACCGCGAAACCAGAATGTCGTTCGGGGCGCTGTCGCGCCGTTCCAATCAGGTCGCGAACTTCCTGCAAGCGCAGGGCCTCAAGCGCGGCGATCACCTCTTGCTGCTGCTCGGCAATGTGATTCCGCTGTGGGAGACCATGCTGGCGGCGATGAAGCTCGGGGTGGTGGTGATCCCCGCGACCACGCTGCTGACGCCGGACGAACTGCGCGATCGGCTCGACCGCGGCCGTGCCAAGGTCGTGGTGGCGTCGGAGGATCAGGTCGCGAAATTCGCCGACCTCGGCGCTGACCATCTCATTCGCGTTCTGGTCGGCGCGTCGTCCAAGCATGCGGGTTGGCTGTCCTACGAACAGATAGCGGAGTCTTCGGAGACGTTCGCTCCGGATGGCCCGACAAACGCCGACGATCCGATGCTGCTGTATTTCACCTCCGGTACCACCGCAAAGCCAAAACTGGTGCGGCACAGCCAGCGCAGTTATCCCGTCGGCGGACTTTCGACCATGTACTGGATCGGGCTGCAGCCGGGTGATGTTCATCTGAACATTTCCTCGCCGGGCTGGGCCAAGCACGCCTGGAGCTGCTTGTTCGCGCCCTGGAATGCCGGCGCCACCGTGTTCGTCGTCAACCAGCCGCGCTTCGAGGCAAAGGGATTGCTGGCGATCATCGCAAGATGCGGCGTGACCACGCTGTGCGCGCCGCCGACGGTGTGGCGGCTTTTCATCCAGGAGAAGCTTGCCACCTTCAAGGTGTCGTTGCGCGAGGTTTGCGGCGCCGGCGAGCCGCTCAATCCCGAGGTGATCGATCAGGTGAAGGCCGCGTGGGGGCTGACCATCCGCGACGGCTACGGTCAGACCGAAACCACCGCGATTGCGGGGAATTCACCGGGGCAGAAGGTAAAAGTGGGGTCGATGGGCCGTCCGCTGCCCGGTTACCGCGTGCGGATCACCGACGGCGACGGACAGGTGACGAAAGAGGGCGAGGTCAGCCTGTTGCTCGGCGGCGACCGGCCGGCCGGCCTGATGCAGGGCTATCAGGGCGACGGCGGCAAATTGAGCGGCGCCGATGGCGATCTCTACCGCAGCGGCGACGTGGTGTTTGCCGACGACGAGGGCTACCTGACCTTCGTCGGCCGCTCCGATGACGTTTTCAAATCATCGGATTACCGCATCAGCCCGTTCGAACTCGAGAGCATTCTGCTCGAACATGAAGCGGTCGCGGAGGCTGCCGTCGTTCCCAGTCCCGATCCGATTCGTCTTTCGATCCCGAAAGCCTACGTGCTGCTGGTGTCGGGGGTGGCGCGCTCGCCCGCAACCGCGCTGTCGATCTTTCAGCACCTGCACGCGCGGCTGGCGCCCTTCAAGCGTATCCGGCGGATCGAGCTCGTGACTGAATTGCCGAAGACGATTTCCGGAAAAATCCGCCGCGTCCAGTTGCGCCGGCTGGAACATGATGATGATCGCGACGACGCGCTGCGCGGCCAGGAATTCCGCGAAGAAGAGTTCCCGGAGTTGCAGAAGGTGCGGCCGGCCGGATCGGCGGAGAACTGACGAATGAATGAAGTCTGGAAGAAACCCCCGATTTCGCTTTCAGCCTATCAGGGAATGGTCGGCCACGAGATCGGGGTTTCGTCCTGGCACCTGGTCGATCAGAAACGGATCGATGTGTTCGCGGAAGTGATCGAAGACCATCAGTTCATCCATGTCGATCCCGAGCGCGCCAAACGCGAAACTTCGTACGGCACCACGGTGGCGCATGGATTCCTGACGATGTCGCTGATGAGCATCATGTCCTACGAGGTGATGCCTGTCATCGAGGGCACCACGATGGGGGTCAATTACGGTTTCGACAAGCTGCGCTTCATCTCGCCGGTGCGCGCAGGTTCGCGGGTCCGCGGCCGCTTCACATTGATGGAAGCGAAGCTGCGCAAGCCAACGGAATTGCAGTCGCGCACCAATGTCACCGTCGAGATCGAGGGCGAGGATAAACCCGCGCTGGTGGCCGACTGGATCGGGCTGATTTATTTTGCGTAACCACCACCCGTCATTGCCGGGCTTGACCCGGCAATCCATCACTGATCAAAAATGGTTTTTCCTTTGATGGATGCCCGGCACAAGGCCGGGCATGACGAGAGAACCCCACATCCAGGAATTTTACTCATGACAATCAGGTTTGACGGCCGCGTCGCCATCGTCACCGGCGCGGGCAATGGTCTTGGGCGCGCGCATGCGCTGGGATTGGCGAGCAGAGGCGCGAAGGTCGTCGTCAACGATTTCGGCGGTGCCCGCGACGGCACCGGCGGCTCGCTGACACCGGCTGAAGCCGTGGTCGAGGAAATCCGCAAAGCCGGAGGCGAGGCGATGGCCGACGGCGCCGATGTCTCGAACTTCGAGCAGGTCACGGCGATGGTCGTCAAGGCCACGGAAAAATGGGCCAGTGTCGACCTGCTCTGCGCCAATGCCGGCATCCTGCGCGACAAGTCGTTCGCCAAGATGGAGATCGCCGATTTCGCCAAGGTGCTCGACGTGCATCTCACCGGCACGTTCTATTGCTGCAAGGCGGTGTGGGACGGCATGCGCGAGCGCAACTACGGCCGCATTGTCGTGACCACGTCATCGTCGGGCCTGTTCGGCAATTTCGGCCAGGCCAATTACGGTGCGGCCAAAACCGGCATGATCGGCCTGATGAATGTGCTGGCCGAGGAAGGCCGCAAGAACAACGTCCGCGTCAACACGATCTCGCCAACGGCGGCGACGCGGATGACGGAAGAATTGCTTCCACCGCAGGCGCTGGCGCTGATGAAGCCGGAAGCGATCACGCCGGCGGTGCTTTATCTGCTGAGTGAGGATGCGCCGACGCGTACCATCATGGGTGCGGGCGCGGGATCCTTCGCGGTGATCAAGATCATGGAATCCGAAGGCATCAACTTGGCCCAATCCGACTGGACGCCCGATGCGGTTGCTGCCCGTTTCGCCGACATCAGCGACATGCGACAAGCCAAGGCGCTGGAGGGCGCGTTCCAGCAAACCCAGAAATATGTCGGACAGGCAGCGGCGAGGGCGGGCATCAAGCTCTGAGGTCATTCCGGGGCGATGCGAAGCATCGAACCCGGAATCTCGAGATTCCCCGATGTGCAATCGCACATCTGAGGTTCGCGCTAATGCGCGCCCCGGAATGACGACTTGGGTGGTTCGTCGAAATCAGGCATAGGCTTGTATCGATGTCACCTTCCCCAACCCAAGTCGCCATCATCGGTGCCGGTCCCGCCGGCCTGATGGCGGCTGAGGTGCTGGCGCAAGCTGGCCACGGCGTCACGGTCTATGACGCGATGCCGTCGGCGGGCCGCAAGTTTCTGATGGCCGGACGTGGCGGGCTCAATCTGACGCACAGCGAAGCGCTGCCTGCGTTTCTCACCCGCTACGGCGTGGCGATGGGGCATCTTAAGCCCGCGATCGAAGCCTTGCCGCCGGATGATTTGCGCGAATGGAGCGAAGCGCTGGGGCAACCGACCTTCGTCGGCTCAAGCGGCCGGGTTTTCCCAAAGGCGTTCAAGGCCTCGCCACTGCTACGCGCGTGGCTGCGGCGGCTCGACGCGATGGGCGTGCAATTCGCGCTGCGGCATCGCTGGACTGGCCGGGATGAGAATGGCCGCTTGTTGTTTCAAGCCCTCGATG
>WNGN01009052.1_pt1 | contig 14150 bp, 12 predicted proteins | sample 5400561 | NCBI WGS metagenome assembly WNGN01 (sample SAMN13153379, study PRJNA577476) | soil metagenome | isolation source: 115 cm soil or saprolite under Garry oak tree replicate 2 | place: USA:California | collected 2016-06-15
GCCAGTGTTCTCGTCCTTCGAGCATTCCCCCCAAGCCACTCGACGATGCGCCCGACGTAGACCGGGTTCAAAATCGCTGCGGAGTGAGCCGCCCAAGGCAACGTCCAGGTCTCAACGTGCGTTCCCCCGATATCCGCCGCGATTGGAACGAAGCTTCGAATGCGAGGGAGATCGATAGCTCCGGTGGCAATCAAGACGCGATCTGCCCGGATTTCATCAATCGCCACCGGCGGTGGCGACAAAAGCACCATCGTCGAAAAGTGGTGGTTTGCGGACAAATCGAGAAGGAGGCCGGCTCCCAGAGAATGTCCTAAAACGACCGTCGTTTCCCCGAGTGCCGCCGCTACGTTTCGAATCGCCTGCTCGGCAACCGCAGTCTGAAATTTCGCTCTCGACGCCCCATGACCTGGAAGGTCGATCGCGTATACCTCGAAACCCCCATCGGCGAGCGCGGCGGAAATGAAGGACATCACCTCGCGGCTGACATCCAGTCCGTGGACGGCTAGAACCTTGCCTTTGGGAACGTCGGGGGGCAAGTAATGGGTGTACGGCGTTGGCGGATCGATCAAAAAGGTTCCCAAGTCGTGTTTCGGAGCAAGCGCTGAATCTTCGATTGAAGCCAGCAGGAAGCTGGCCGCGGCTGCAAGTGGGAGCCAAAGACGGCGCACAGCGCGATGCTATCATGGTTGGATGGTAGGGTCGCTCGAGGAGGTTGCAGACCGCGTTCATCAGCTGAAAACTGCTGGAAGAAAGATCGTCTTCACGAACGGATGCTTTGACATCTTGCATTCCGGACATATCGGTCTCCTTCAAAAGGCGCGCGAATTGGGCGACGTGTTAGTCGTCGGTATCAACAGTGACGCCTCCGTCGCGCGTATAAAAGGTCCGCAGCGGCCAATCGTCTCGGAGAACGAACGGGCCGAGCTTATTGACGGTTTGGAAATGGTCGATTTTGTCTGCTCGTTCGATGAGGACAATCCTCTACAAGCGATTCTGAAGATTCGCCCCGACGTGCTTGTTAAAGGTGCCGACTGGACCGACAACATCGTTGGCCAAAGTGAAGTGGAGCGTTGGAATGGAAAGGTCGTAGCGCTTCCACTCATACCAGGTTGTTCCACCACGGCCATTGTGGAGCGAGTCCTGGCCCGATATGGAAATACTGGAAAAACGCATTCATAAGATTCTTGTGCGGATCTCCGATATCGCCGATTTCCGGCGCATTGCCTCGGAGGCACTGCGTGGCGAGACCGACATCATCGTGTCGGGTCTGGCTGGCAGTGCGCGCGCCCTGTTTATTGCGGGCCTCTGGCAATTCTTGCGGCGGCCGCTGATTGTCGTCACTCCGCAGGATCGCGGCGTTCAAGCGCTCGCAACCGACCTTGCTTATTTTCATGGCGAACTGAATGCGAACGGTCGAGAGCGAGTAAGCCCCTTCCCGGCTTGGGAGACCGATCCATATGCCGGCCTGACGCCGCACGCCGATATTCAGCAGGCGCGCGCGACAACGCTGTGGCGGCTTCGCAACAAACGTGTCGATATCGTCGTCGGTTCCATCCGGTCGTTGGCCAGCCGCCTTGTAGCGCCGTCGCAATTCGATACCTACGGACTCCATATCGCAACAGGGGATGATCTTTCTCAGGATCTGTTGACCGAGCACTTAAAAAACGCCGGCTACCTCCGCCAGGAACCAGTCGGTGCGCCAGGCGAATTCTCGATTCGCGGAGGAATCGTCGATGTCTTCTCGCCGTTGATGCGTAATCCGGCGCGCATTGAATTCTTTGCCGACAGCGTGGATTCGATTCGCGAATTCGATCTCGATGACCAGCGATCGCGCGGGCCAGTTCAGCATATCGACATTCTTCCTATGCAGGACGTCGTCATCAGCCGGGAAATGCTTCGCGACTGGGGCGCGCGCGCTCGAGAGCAGTGGCGAGCCGAAGCTTTCGAAAAAGATCTCAACGACAAGCTCGTTTTTGCGGATAACGGCGAGTTTTTTACCGGCGTTCCCTACCTCATCTCGATCGTTCAACCAATGGAAGCCACGCTTTTCGATTATGCCGAAGCGGCCGTGCTGGTTCTGGACGAGCCCGAAGTTTTGCGGGAAACCTATGAAAAGTTCTTCTCCGCACTGGAGCAGCGTTTCCAGCAGACGGCAAATGCAGGTGGAGTGGCTCTTCCACCGCGCGAAATATTTCTATCGCCCGAAGACTTCCTGGTGCGTGCTTCCGCCGAACGGCGGGTGCAGCTCGAGGAGTCGCATCAAGCTGGGCGGGACGTCATTCTTCTGGGAAGTACGCTGGGAATGGCGGAACGCCTGCGCGATATTCTTCACGAGTATGGAGTGCCGTTCCGGTGTGAATTCGGTGAGCAGCCGTTGAAGACGCTGGTGGGCGGAGATGACCGCAGCATACCGATCGTGGGAATCGGAAAGATTTCTTCGGGGTTGCGGCTTCCCGATGCCGGTCTGGAGATTTACGCCGAGACGGACATCTTCGACGAATCCGAGCACCTTCCACAGCAGCATCGGCGCCGTCAAAACATTACGGCATTTGTATCGGACCTGCAGGATTTGAAAACCGGCGATTACGTCGTTCACGTCGATCATGGTATCGGCACTTACAACGGGTTGACGCTCGTCCACGACAAAGAATGCATGGTACTGCTCTATCAGGGCGGCGATCGTTTGTATGTTCCGCTGGAACGTTTGGATCTGATCCAGAAATATTCATCGACTGAGGGCGCCAGACCCGCGCTGGACAAGCTCGGTGGCACAACGTGGATCGCGCGAAAGACTCGCGCCAAGCGCGCCATCCGCGACATGGCTCAGGAATTGTTAAAGCTGTACGCCGAGAGGAAAGTTGCCCATGGATTTGCATTCTCTGCCGACACCGAGTGGCAGAAGGAATTTGAAGAAGCGTTTCAATACGATGAGACGCCGGACCAGTTGACGGCGATTTCGGACATCAAACACGATATGGAGTCGCCGATGCCGATGGATCGCCTCGTCTGCGGCGATGTCGGTTATGGCAAGACCGAAGTCGCCATGCGCGCAGCCTTCAAGGCGATTGGCGACGGCAAACAGGTCGCGGTGCTGACGCCCACAACGGTTCTGTGTTATCAGCACTACGAAACGTTCAAAGAGAGGTTTGCCGCTTTCCCCGTTACGGTCGCCATGTTGAGCCGCTTCGTCACGGCCAAGGATCAAAAGAAAATTATCGGCGACCTCGAAACGGGCAAGATCGACATTGTCATCGGTACACACCGGCTGTTATCGAAGGACATTAAGTTTCACGATTTGGGTTTGATGATCGTCGACGAAGAACAACGGTTTGGCGTTGCCCATAAAGAGCGGTTGAAACACATCAAAAAACAGGTCGATGTCGTGACAATGACGGCGACACCGATTCCCCGGACGCTCAATATGGCGCTAAGCGGTTTGCGGGATATGTCCGTCATTGAAACTCCCCCGCGTGACCGGCTGGCGATTCAGACCGTCGTCGTCAAATTCAAACCCGTTGTGATTGAAAATGCGATCAATTTCGAGCTCGAGCGCGGCGGCCAGGTTTACATTGTTCACAACAGAGTCGAATCCATTTACTCGCTCACCAATTTCATTCAAAAGTTGGCTCCGAAGGCGCGCGTTGGTGTCGCCCACGGTCAGATGGGCGAGAAAGAGCTCGAACAGGTGATGACAAAATTCATGCATCATGAGTTCGATGTTCTGGTCGCGACGACTATCATTGAAAACGGTCTCGATATTCCGCTCGCGAACACCCTAATCGTGAACCGCGCAGACCGGTACGGCCTGTCGCAGCTCTATCAGTTGCGTGGTCGCGTCGGCCGCTCCAACCGGCGTGCTTACGCCTATCTATTGATACCGTCTGATGAAACATTGACCCAAATCGCGCGCCGGAGGCTTGCGGCTATCCACGAATTCAGCGAATTGGGCGCGGGGTTCAGAATCGCCGCTCTCGACCTGGAGTTGCGCGGCGCCGGGAACCTGCTTGGCGGACAGCAGCACGGTCACATCGAAGCCATCGGCTTCGACCTGTACTGTCAAATGTTGGAAAGAACCATTGAGGAGCTCAAGACAGGCGAGGTGCTGCCGGAAGTTGAAACGGCGATCAATCTTCGTGTCGACTTGAAAATACCGGCGGATTTTATCGACGAAGAGCTGCACCGTTTAAGGATTTACAAACAGATCGCATCGACTCGCACTGAAACAGAACTCGATGGCTTATATCGCGATCTCGAAGACCGGTTTGGTGAATTGCCGTTGCCGGTTCGCAATTTGCTCGAGTATGCCAGGTTGCGGATACTCGGCCGCGCGCGCGGGGTAACAAGCATCGAGCGGACCGCGCAGGGTATCGATATTAAATTTCATGAGACCGCCCGTGTCGATCCCGAACGGATTGTGGAACTTGTGGCTGCAGGAAACGGCGTGACATTTGCGCCGCCCGCCACGCTCCGCCTGCAAGCGTCCGGCACCCGGATGGAGCTCTTCGGCAGTATTGAGAACGTCTTGCGCGAGATCGCGTGATAAAATTTGGGGCAGGAGACCGGTATGTATCATAAAAGCGGCCACGTTTTCCTTACCGCAATCATCCTGTTGATTGCCTCCAGCGCGCTGGCGCAGACGAAAACTGTCGACGAGATCGTCGCCTGGGTGAACAGCGACATTATTCTGAAATCCGAATTCGAGACCAGAAGGGCTCAGATTCGGAACGACCTCGCTGAGGCTCCACCGCGCGGCCGAGGCTTACAAGGCGCGCAATTGGAACAAGCCTTCAACGATGCGACAAAAGTGCTTCTGCGCGATCTTATCGATGAAACGCTGTTGCTGCAGCAAGCAAAGGATATGGGCCTGAATGCAGACCTTGAAGTCGTGAAAACAATGGAACAGCTGCGGCAGGAAAGGCGTCTCGAGTCACTCGATGAGTTGGAAAAGGCCATCGTCGCGCAGGGCTTCAGCGTCGACGAGTTCAAACAAAATATCAAAACTCGATATCTCACTTCACAAGTTCTGCAGCGGGAAGTATACGGACGCGTCGTCGTCACCACCGAAGAAATGCACAAATACTACGATGCGAATGTCAAGAATTTCGACCGCCCCGCCGGCATACGCGTGCGAGAGATATCGGTTTACACCGAGAATCGCGGCCCGGATGAAATTGAGAGTCAGCGAAAGAAAATTGAGGAGGCATTGGCCGCCGTAAAGAAGGGCGATAATTTCGCTGAAGTTGCCGCGAAGTATTCGGAATCGCAATCGGCCCAAGAGGGTGGAGACCTTGGATTCTTCGTCAAGGGGGAACTGGACAAGCTTCTGGAAGACGTTGTATCGAACTTGGAGAAAGGTCAAGTCAGCGACCTCATCACCCTCAAGGGCGGGTTCATGATCCTCAAAGTGGAAGATAAACACGACGGCGGCATTCTTCCATTTGAACTCGGACAAAAGGAAATTCAGGACGTCCTGTGGCAGCAGGGAGTCCAGCCCAAGATTCGCGAGTACCTTACGAAATTGCGCACCGATGGTTTTGTCCGGGTCGCGGATGGATATGCCGATCTCGGCCAGCCCGCAAAAAACACGAAAGTCTCCGAGAATAAGAACTGACGGGAAAATTCGGGGTCAGACGGGAGAATTCCCTATTTTTGGACTGCAAAATAGGGAATTCACCCGTCTGACCTGATGGACCGGATGCGTCTCGACTTGTTCTTAAAGTGGAGACGCGTGATTTTGCGTCGTAGCTTGGCTAAGGATACTTGTGATGCCGGCCGGGTTGTAGTGAACGGCCAGGAAGCGAAAGCGGGCCGCGAGGTGCGGGTCGGCGACATCATTTCCATTCGGTTTCCTCGCCGGACGATGACCTTTCGCATCCGGTGGATCCCATCGCACGCCCCTGGAAAGGAAGCAGCGCGGGAAATGATCGAAATTACGGCCTCACAACAATGTTGACGCCGCTGGAGCTGGATATCATGAAGACCATCTGGGACCGCTCGCCCATCACCGTCCGCAATGTGCAGGCCTTGATCCGCCCCTCGCGCGCTCTTGCCTATACCACGGTCCTGACGATTATGGACCGCCTCTACCATAAAGGATTTCTCAAGCGCGCTCTCCATTCCCGCACCCACTATTACGAACCGGCCATCGACTATACGGCCGTCCGCGATGAGGCCGTTAGCACACTCATCAACAGTTACTTTGGTTCGAAGGAAAAGTTGCAAGAGTTCTTGAATGGTGAGCCGGCGGCCTCACAGCCAACCCGTCCCAATGGAGACGGCTCAACGCACGTCGCATTGGACGAAACGCTTCTGTGACCGCGGCTCGTGGCCGCAAATCGCCCACGCTTTTGACACTTTGATAGAGCCCCGATGCCTGGGTCGCACGCGAGTGGGCCCCGAACCCGGAGAATTTCGCCGCCTGGGGACCCCGATTCCGGAAGAAATGCAGAAATAGTCATCAATCAATTCTCATTCAAAGGCTGGTCCAGATTTACAATTCGTTCACACCCCTAAGAGCGCGATCGTTTAATCAATTTTCTGAAAGATCTCCGGCAGATGATAGACGGCGACTCGACCATCGCCTCCGATCACCAAATCTCCCCCTTCCGGATTCAGAGCCATTCGGCTGCCCGGGATTTTCGTGATTGGCGTAGCGTTGAGAACCGCCCACGGTGGCACATCGCCGTTATCCCCGTACTTCCACACTCCAATAAAACGTTGCCCGCCTCCCCGGAAGAATCCTTCCTCATCGTCATTGCTTGCTTCCCTCGAGCGTGTTCCACGCGGGCCTCGGATCGACGCGCCTGCAATGATTTTTCGTCCTTCAGGAAAGAGTTTCAGATCTCTGGTCCCAAATCGGGTTCCGATTCCGGTTTTTGCTCCCGAGATGATCCATTTTGGAGCGACATCTCCGCTGTCGGTGCGGTTGAAAACCAGAAGCGCATGATCGTTCATAACGGCCATCAGATTATTTATTGGATCTACTTCCACGCGTATGGGGCGATCCAGTTGCGTTTTGGGACCATGCAGGATGCGGATCGGTTCGACGTCGCCGCCGGCATCGCTGCGGAATACGAGAATCGAATCCGTGGGGAACGACGCCGTCATCAGTTCACGATGAAGAGGATCGACCGCCACGTTATCAACTGCAGTCAGTAGTGTCTTGGGTCCCTGAATGACACGGACGGGCGCCTCGTTGCCGTTCGCGCCGCCGCGGAAAATCAGGATTGCCTGTGCAAAAGGGTTGGGGACAGCGAGCTCATCGTGGACCGCGTCCACTGCAATATAGTGGCTCGTGCGCGCCTGGAGCGTTTTTGGACCTTGAATCACTCGAGTGGGCTGAGCATTTCCATCCGCCGAACCGGCGTATGCCGATATTCTCGGTTGGCTCACTCAGTTGGGAGCCAGGATCTCCTTCCGCTTCGGGTCATAGGCGACAGCGCCTATTCTTCCCATACTGGCCAGCGGCGCGTTTTCCGAAGCGGTGCGGATCACAAAAAAAGAACCGAATCGTCTCCTGTGTTGGCGACGATGAGTTCTCCGCTGACGGGATCGCGGTAAATGCCGTCGGGCAGACTGAGCTGAGTGTGTGGACCATGAATGATCCTCAAAGGCGCAGCGTTGCCGGTGGCCGTCCGCGAATGGACGGTAATCGATGGCCCCAGGAACTGGCCCGTGGAAGGAACGAGTGGAACTACGCGTCCGGGCACATTATAGCCGAGCGATGTGCGCGTAAGACTGTCCGGTCCACGAACCTCGCCCTCTCCCGGCTGGGTCTCTCGCCAATTGCCGTGATTGCTCACAAAGATCTCGTTTGTTGTGCCGTCTATATAGATTCCATGCGGATCGCCCAGCCCCGTGGCCGGGCCCTGGATGAAGCGTAGCGGCTCCTGATCTTCCTGGAACGTCCTGGGATAAACGCTGATCCTGTTGACATGTTCTGTCGTGATGAACAGTTCGTCATTCTTGACATCTAGAAAAACGCCCGCGCTGGCGCGAGGCATAACTCCCCTGAGCCGTCTTGCAGGACCAACATTACCTGTCGAATCCAACGGATATACGTTCAAAGTCCCGGTCTCACCGCTGACCGAATACAGCTCTCCGTGCTCGATGGACAGGGCCAAGCCGCAGACCATTCCGAGATCCGTTTTAGGACCGGCAATTCTTCGGCGCGGTTCCAGGATTCGATTCGTGGGTGGGAACTGCGTGGGGTAGACAAGGACGCTTGTGCCGGCAGACTCCTTGTCGTTGGCCATGAAGACCTCCCCGTGCTCCGCGTCAAGCACAACCGCGCGAAAGACAGGGTTCGGATCCGCAATCATACGTGCAGGCGCCCGATCCAGAACCATGGGACGTCTGTCGGACGTGTTGCTTCGCTGTTGTGCGGCCGTGATCCCAGGCCCGTAGCCAAACTGGATCCACACCGCCGCCAAAAGCAGAGTGCCGACCATAACGCGCCAAAACCTTTCGGGAACTCCCATCTTTTACTCCTTTCTGCCAAAACGATCACACCTGCTTATGCTGCTGTCAAGTAAAGACTAAATACCGGTCACATGAAAGCCGGTTGCTAGTGTTGCGTCTCATAAATAGCTTTACCATCGCCGATGGGGCTTGCGAGGCGAGGTCGAGGAGCGATGAGGAGGGCGATGCTCTTTCATCGCCGACGAATCGCGACGACGAGATCGCCCGCAACCCCCATCGGCCCGAAGGGTTGCGGCGGAATGGCCCCGTCTTCGTCGTCGCTCCTCGGTCACAATGAATGAGCATTGCTCCCTCGTCGCTCCTAGAATCCGGGGCCATTGCGCTCGCAACGATGGTAAAGCTATTTATGAGACGCAACACTAGCCACAAAAAAGCAGAAAACATCGCAAGAATTTCTTTGTATTTTTTGTGCCTTTTTGTGCCTTTTTGTGGCTACTCCTCCCCATCTTCCAGGAGTGATAAAATTTCCCAGGCTATGAGAGCAGCTCGCATCGGAATTCCTCTGGCGGCACTTGGTGCTGCCCTTTTCATTTTCGGCGGGCTGATGCACGCCGCGGACACGAGTATTCCGATCTATTTCCCGAACTCAAAGCTGATCGTTAAAGCGGAAACTTTCAATCGAGCAACGTACGTGCCCATCAAAGAGATCATCGAATTCATGGGCGTGCCTTATACGGATGCACTGGCGCTGGAAACATTGACGCTCCGCTCCGGCGGCAACTCACGCCTGCTCATGACGAAAAACAGCGCGTTGATGTCCTATAACAACCAGATCCTGCTTTTGCCCAGCCCGATACTCCGCGAAGAGGGACGCTGGCTGGCGCCCCTTGAGTTCTTAACGATTGGTCTGACGCGGTTAACCGGTACGGAATTCCGATACCGCCCCGGCACGCCGCGGATATACGCCGATAACGTTGATTCGCCTGAACTCGAAATGAATGCCCAGACGCTCGGTCCAATAACGCGGCTGACGCTACGTTGCAGTGTGCCGCTGAAGTTGGATCTGAAGCGGGACAATCAAAGAGCGATTCTCGCAATCGATCGCCCGGCTCTGGATCCGGTTCGCGAACGCCTGGATCATCGAGATCGGATGGTGCGCTCCATCGTTTTTGACGATTCAGATGGTGACGCGAAGATCGTTCTCGACCTCACCCGCGATGTGACAGACATGCGGTTAACAGCCGCCGACAATAACCGCGTTTTCTTTCTCGACCTGCTCACAAAGAAGGAACCGGTTACTGAAGCGGCACCCCCACCGGTCGTAACACCCGCGCCCGCTGCCAAGCCCGACGTGATACCGGCGCAACGGAAAGTTCGAGTCGTGGTGATCGATCCCGGCCACGGCGGAATGGATACGGGAGCAAAAAGCGCGTCAATGGTAGAAAAGGACTTCACGCTGGTTTTCGCCAGGAAATTGAGAACAGCGCTTCAAAACCGGCTCGGAGCGACCGTCCTGCTGACTCGGGATTCCGACGTTGCCCTCGATAACGAAGCCCGATCCGCTGTCGCGAATAATAATCAGGCGAATCTATTCATCAGTCTTCATGCTGGCTACTCTGCAAATAAACTCGATGACGGCTCGTCCGTCTTCGTTATGAAGGATAATTTCGGGCAGGCATTTACTACGGCTGCAGCCGGCGGACGCGATCAGCTCTTCCTGCCATGGTATCTCGGATACCGCATCCATCACCAGGCCAGTGTGTCGGCTGCCAATGTTCTTCAGGAAGAATTGAGCAAAGCCATTCCCGGATCTAAATTCGCGGTTCGAACGGCTCCACTCGCTGTCTTGAGCAGTGCAACCATGCCTTCGGTGCTTCTCGAGATTGGAAATTTCAATAACCCGGTAAACGCCCAAACGCTTGCGGACGACGGTTTTCAGAAGACCCTGGCTGACGCGCTTGTCAATGCGATCTTACGATTCTCCCAATCACCGCAGGCGGCGGCGAACTGACATGCCAAGACATATCAAGATCGGTCTCATCGTTTTTGGAATCGGCGGAGCGATTGCGATGGGTTTCTTCGTCGACATCGTCGGGCGAGTTCGATCGATGGTGAATGAGCGTGAAACGGAAGAAAACCCTTTCAAACCGCCCGCACAACCTCTCTATGCGCCTACGGATCCGCCGATGACCGTCAAAATCTTCTTTCCCGCAGCGAGCGGCGATTCGCTCCTTGTTGCTGAGGACCAGACGATATTCAAGTCCGCGGAGATTGCAAACCGCGCCAGGCAGATTCTGCAAAAGATCCAAGAAGGGCCAGGCCGCGACACGATGCTGGCCCCATTGCCCAAAGAAGCCAAAGTTCAAGACCTCTTTATTTCTGAGCAAGGGACAGCGTTCATTGATTTTTCCGACGCAATGGCGACAGCCCATCCGGGCGGCATTCTGAACGAATTGACGACGATCTATTCGATCGTGGATTCCCTGACCTACAACCTCCCCGAAATTAAACAGGTGAAGATCCTCATTGGCGGTGTGGAGAAGGAAACACTAGCGGGGCATTGTTTGCTGCTTCTGCCGCTGGAGATGGACCTTTCGATCACCAACGTCATACCACACGAAGAGAAGACCGCTCAGCTAAAATGAGACTCGAAGGGCGCGCAGCCAACCAGTTGCGATCCGTGCGGATCACGCCCGGATTCATTGCGCAAGCGGAAGGATCGGCCTTAATCGAGATCGGACATACGCGCGTGATCTGTACGGCAACAGTCGAAGAGACGGTCCCCCTTTTTCTGAAGGGAACCAGCAAAGGTTGGATTACTTCCGAATACTCCATGCTTCCGCGGGCAACCAACGTCCGCACGCCCCGCGAATCCACGGCGGGAAAAAAATCCGGCCGGACCCACGAAATCCAACGGCTGATCGGGCGTGCGTTGCGGGCCTCGATTGAACTCGAGAAACTTGGAGAACGGCAGATCTGGATCGACTGCGACGTGATTGAAGCCGACGGCGGTACACGCACAGCCTCCATTACGGGAGCATTCATCGCATTAAGGCAGGCGGTCGATTCGCTGCTGAAAACGGATAAATTACGCGGGGACCCCATCCGGTCCCACGTTGCGGCCGTCAGCGTGGGCATTATCAATGGGGTTCCCATGCTGGACCTGAATTACGCCGAGGATTCGTCGGCCGACGTTGATTTCAATATTGTCATGACCGACAGAGACGAGTTTGTTGAGATTCAGGGAACAGCCGAGAGGTTTCCCTTCAGCGTTAGCGCTCTGAACCAACTTCTGGAGCTTGGCCGCCGCGGCATTCGCGAGTTGATTGAGATACAGAAGAAGATCTTAGCGGGACGCTAAAATACTCAAGAGGAGCAACATTCGTCGCTTTTGAACGATGAAGCGGCTGATTATCGCGACAACGAATGCGGGGAAAGTGATCGAGATCCGCTCCGCGTTAGGAGACGTGCCGGGTTGGGTCCTCGATTCTCTTCCACCCGGATTGCCGACAATCGAGGAAACCGGTGATACGTTTATTGCCAGCGCTATCCAGAAGGCGGAGCACTACAGCAGATTTGTGGACGATGTTACGCTCGCCGACGATTCCGGGCTTTGTGTTGAAGCGCTGGGAGGCCGGCCCGGCGTCCACTCGGCGCGTTATGCCGAAAATCCTCCGGCGAGAATCCGGCGCGTTCTTCACGAGATGGAGTCGGTGCCGGATGGGCAACGCGACGCTGTCTTTTATTGCGCCCTGGCTCTGGCCGAGCGCGGCAAAATCATCTGGACCGTCGAAGGGAACGTCGCCGGAGTCATCGCTCATTCTCCTTCGGGCACGTGGGGGTTCGGCTATGACCCCATCTTTCTATTGCCCGGCCTGAATCGCACAATGGCGGAATTGAATACCGAAGAGAAAAATCGCTTGAGTGCTCGCGGAAAGGCCTTGTCGGAATTGCGAAAATTTTTAACAATATCTTGAGACTTTTTGCTCCTTCTGGCGTCTTTCGTCCTATCTCAGTGTTGAGAGGAGAAATTATGATCGGACTGATCATTGTCGCCGCCTTGTTGCAACAACCTTCACAGCGAGGACCACGTTCATTGGACATTGATCCAAGCAAAGTTCAACCGCCTGTGGTCGTCCCTGCCGGAACCGTTATTCCCGTCACGCTCACGAGCCGCATCAGCACAAAAAACGCGAGGGACGGCGACGGCATTTATGGAAAAACAGTGTTTCCAATAACCGTCAACAATAAGATCGTTATTCCCGAGGGCTCTTTTGTCCGAGGCAAGGTAACGGAAATCAGACGGCCTGGGCGCGTGAAAGGGAAAGGAGAGTTGACACTCAATTTTCAAACATTGGTGCTGCCCAGTGGAATCACCGTTCCTATCTACACCTCGCTTGGCGGCGCGGGCGGCGCCGGTGAACGAAAAGGCGAAGCGACCGTGCAAGGCGATTCGAGCAAAGGAGAAGATGCGAAAACCGTCGGCACGACCGCTGCGCAAGGGGCGTTGATCGGCGTCATCGCCGACAGGGGCAAAGGCGCGGTCGTTGGCGGCGGAGTGGGCGCAGCTGCGGGAACTGCGGCTGTTTTGCTCACGCGAGGAAAGGATCTTGTACTAGAACCTGGTACCACTATCGAAATCGTGCTCGACCGTCCTATTGAACCCTGACAATTGTCATCTCGGGGGCTTTTCGCGCGTAGGATTCCGATTGTACTCTTCCGATTTGCCGGGAGGAATGGACAGGGAATTCCACTCGGCGCCTCGAAAGGCCTTCGCGAGGTACACGATCTGTCCCACGTGGTAACTTGTGTGGGCAAGAAGCCGGTGTAACGCCTGGTGAGCTGGAGATTTCTCGCCGCGGATCGTTACCATACGAGACAAATCGTCATCAGAGAGGTCCCCGAGGGCGGCGAAAAGTGTTCGCCATCCGCTGTTCCATCGTTCCAACAGTTCGGTGCGTGAAACACCGTCGCGCGGCTGAAATTCGGAATCGCGATTCCGCCAAGACTTCTCGCCGTCGGAACTGAGAAAATCCGTGAATCGCGAATTGAAGTTACCCGCGATGTGCCAGACGAGGGTTGCAACGGAATTACCTTCGCCCGGACCGTTTTTTCCCAATTCCTCGTCCCGGAGTTGCCGAAAGGCGCCTTCCCCTAGCGCTTTGTAGCGGCGCCATTCGCCTTCCAATGAAGAAATGATGTTTCTCATCGGATAAAGCTTACTGTAGGTAAAATTTCTCGTCCATTCCCGCAAATGGCCAGCCGGTTGCTGATCCTTAGGTCGATGAACACGATTCGTGGTCTGTATCGTGCTTCTCTTAAGGTCGTGAGCTTTCCCACTCAGGTGGGTGAGCAAACTATATGCCAATACAACTACATATGAGTGGTTATTCCATTTTGGTAGATCGGGCTTTGATGTGCCACTGGAACAGCTGCTGTCACTTGACGGATGGTCACGTTAGAAGTACAGTGGGACCAACCTATTTGGTTTGGGCTTCTCCGAGGCGAACGGTGGTCCCACCGTAGGAGGAATATACTAAGTTTTTACCTCCCGGCAGCGATTTCGACAATGGCTCGAACGTGTCATCATGCGTTCGCCGGAGTCGACTCTCCAAAGCTAAGAACCCCTTTTCTCCGCTCAATAGTCAGTTGTAAAAAAAGAAGCCGGGGTAAGGTCCAACACAGTGGAACCTTACCCCGGGTAAATTCAATTTCGAAAGGATAAGAAT
>WNGN01011414.1_pt1 | contig 14150 bp, 9 predicted proteins | sample 5400561 | NCBI WGS metagenome assembly WNGN01 (sample SAMN13153379, study PRJNA577476) | soil metagenome | isolation source: 115 cm soil or saprolite under Garry oak tree replicate 2 | place: USA:California | collected 2016-06-15
GGCATCGCCGTAAAAATTCTTCCGCTACTAAAAAAGAGCACGTTCTGTCAGGCCTTCGCGGACAAAGGTCCCCTTGCTCCGCTACTTGCAAATATTCCGATTGCCGTTGTTCTCAACGAAGACGCGCCGTTGCTCGGCGCGGCGCATTCCGCACTCACGGTGCTAAGCGGCGGCAAACTCACCTAGTCCTAGAATTAACTGTGTTTTGTCCAGGGGCACGATACACCGCGCCTTTCTCATTGGCGGATCAGCCCGCTTGTTCTTCCTTCATCGTGAGCTGATTTACTTTTCGCAATTGCGGAAACATCCATGCCCACAGCCCCGTCACGATGATCGCGCCCACGCCACCAAGAATCACTGCGGGCACAACTCCAAACCAATGCGCGGTGATGCCTGATTCAAATTGTCCCAACTCGTTCGAGGCGCCAATAAAAATCATGTCCACTGCATTCACTCTTCCACGCATTTCGTCCGGCGTCGCCACCTGTATGAGCGTCGCGCGCACAATTACGCTCACCATATCCGTCGCGCCCACCAGAAAGAGCGCCAGCAATGAAATCGCAAAGCTCCGCGACACGCCAAAGATAACCGTGCACAAACCAAAGCCTGCCACGCACCACAACATCGTTGCGCCTGCGCGGTTCTTCAATGGACGGTGCGCGATCGCAATCGCCATGATTCCCGCGCCAACTCCCGGCGCGCTCCGCAAAATTCCCAATCCCCATGGACCAGTCTGCAGAATCTCCCTCGCGTATACCGGCAGCAACGCCACTGCCCCTCCCAGCAACACCGCAAACAAGTCCAACGAAATCGCTCCGAAAATCAACTTTTCCCGCCAAATATAGCGAAAACCATCGAACACGGTGGAAAGATTAGCCGCCGGTCTTGCGCGCGCTTTTTCTTGGGAGGGGAGTTCGAGGGTCAACACAATTGCCACTGTAGAAGCGACAAGCGCCCCTGAGTAGACTGCGATCGGTCCGCGGGCAAACGCGTAAATTAGCCCGCCAAGAATCGGCCCGAGAATCGTCGCCGCCTGAAAAATACTTGATGCCCAGGCGACGGAACCCGCAAAATGTTCCGGCGGAACCAGGTGTGGCAACATCGCCCGGCTCACCGGCCCATTAAAAGATCGCACCACGCCAAGCAGCACCAGCACCGCAAACACGGAAATGATCGACACTCCGCCGCGCAAGGTGATCGCAAGCAACATCGCAAAACAAATCGCAAACCCGACATCACACAGGATCAGCAGATTTCTTCGATTGAATCGATCCGCCACGTGCCCGGAAACCAGAAAGAGGACGATGCCAGGAAGGAACTGCGCCAGCCCAACCAATCCGAGATCGAGTGGCCGTTTCGTTATTTCGTACACCTGCCAACCCACGGCGACCGCCTGCATCTCGGTCGCAACCACGATGCAGAACCTCGCCAGCTGAAAGCGTAAAAACGCCGGATAGCGGAATGCCGCGCGAGCATCCGCAGCCGTTTCCGTCTCCCTGCCTTGCCCGCCGCTCACCGGTACGTCGCTCGCAGACCGATCACTCCCCGTAGGGTACCCAAATATTTTTCACCTGATATGCATGCTGCAAGTAGGTGCGGCCTTCACCTTGATCCGCGCTGAATAGATCGATCGCGCGGCCTTCATTTGTCCACACTTGTTTCAAATTTCCCGCCGAAAGCGCTTTGGCCGCCGCGCACATTGCATCGTCTCCGTAGCACCACAGCGCATCGAGATCGTCATGCTCCGCAAGCACCTTCAATAGCTCCGACGATCTTCCTGTCACTAGATTCACCACGCCGCCCGGCAAGTCACTGGTCTCGAATACTTGATACAAGTCGCCTGCAATCAGCGGATAGCGCTCCGATGGAATTGCAACCACCGTATTGCCCGCTGAAATCAATGGCAGCACCATCGAGAAAAATCCCAGCAGTGGCGTGCTCGCGGGACAAATCACGCCAACTGTCCCGATCGGCTCATTCATGGCAATCGATATGTTCCGGAACGGCGGGTTATGCACCGCTCCATCAAATTTATCTGTCCACGCTGCGTAGGAAAACAGCCGCTCGATACTCAACCGCACTTCGTCAGCCGCCTGCCTCTCTCCCACTGCCACTGCGAGACGCTTGCGAATTTCTTCTCCGCGTTGCGAAAGGTTCTCCGCGATGTAGAACAGCACTTGCGCTCGATTGTGTGCCGTCGTTTTTCCCCAGCCTTCGGCCTTGCGCGCGGCCTCCACCGCGTTGCGTACGTCTTTTCGATTGCCAAGCGGCGCTTCGCCCAACAATGCACCCGCATTTCCATACACCGGTATGCTGTATCCCGAATCCGGCCTCGCCTGTTTTCCGCCAATGTAAAGCTTCACGGTGCGGTCGATTCCGCTCGACGGGTTCGCCACCTCCGGCGCTCCATTTTCTGTCGTCGAAGCTGCAACAATTACAGGCGCATTTCTGAACCACGCCGGCTCCAAATATTCGAGCAATCCTTCTCTACCGCCTTCGCGCCCGAAACCGCTTTCGCGATAGCCCCCAAATCCACACGCCGCATCAAACAGATTCGTGCTGTTCACCCACACCACGCCGGCTTTAATTTGTGCCGCCGCTTGTAAGGCCACGTTCACGCTTTCACTCCACACGCTCGCTGCCAACCCGTACACCGTGTTGTTCGCCAGCTCCACCGCCTCGCGCGGCGTTCGAAATGTCATCGAAGCCAGTACCGGCCCGAAGATCTCTTGCTGCGCGACAATCGAAGTCGGATGCACGTTGCTCAGCAACGTCGGCTTATAAAACAAGCCTCGCGACGGCAAAACAATTTCTGGCTGCCAGCACGTTGCGCCTTCCGCAATGCCTTGCTTCACCAGTCCGTCGATTCGTTCCAGCTGTACCCGCGCGATAATCGCGCCAATATCGATCGCTTTATCGAGCGGCGCGCCGACGCGCAGCGTGCCCATCCGCGTCTGCAATTTTTTCGTCAGTTTCTCGGCGACGCTCTCCTGCACCAGTAACCGCGATCCCGCGCAGCACACTTGCCCCTGGTTGAACCAGATCCCGTCCACCAGTCCCTCGACGGCGGAATCGAGATCGGCATCTTCAAAAACGATAAAAGGTGATTTTCCACCCAACTCCAGCGACAGCTTCTTGTGAGACTGCGCGGTCGCGCGGCGAATCGCCCGCCCCACTTCTGTCGAACCTGTGAACGCAATCTTGTCTACGTCCGCGTGCTTCACGAGCGCTTCGCCCGTGGCGCCATCTCCCGTGACGATGTTCACCACACCTGCCGGCAGTCCAACTTCATTGCACAATTCCGCAAACGCCAGTGCCGTCAGCGGCGTATATTCCGCTGGCTTCAATACAACGGTGTTACCGGAGGCAAGCGCCGGAGCAATTTTCCATGCCAGCATCAATAACGGAAAATTCCACGGAATGATCTGCCCAACCACGCCGCACGCCAAGTACCCCGGAAATTCCTGGTCCAGCAATTGCGCCCAGCCCGCGTGGTGATAAAAGTGCCGCGCTACCAGTGGAATATCAATGTCGCGGCTCTCGCGAATCGGCTTGCCGTTGTCCAGCGTTTCCAACACGGCGAGCCGCCGGGAATGTTTCTGCACCTGCCGCGCCAACGCGTACAAAAATTTCGCACGCTGATGGCAAGAAAGCTTCTGCCAGCCCGCCAACGCAGCCCGCGCAGCTTTCACCCCAGCGTCTACATCCGCTGCGCTTCCTTGCGCCATATCCGCAAGTTTTTCTCCGGTCGAGGGATCGGCCGTCTCAAAATATTTTCCTTCTACCGGAGCTCGCCATTCGCCGCCAATAAAATGTCCAAATCGGCGTTGTCGGCTATCCAGCCACGCCAGCGATTCCTTCGGATCTTCCGGTGCAGGACCGTATTCCATCGATCTGAATTTTTCGACGACGCTCATCTGCCTCTTCTCATTCAAAACGGGACTTTGCCCCTGCGGATCACGCTCCGAAACATGGCGCGTTCAACTATTGCTTGTCATCCCGAGATTTCGACGGTCTTCCGTCGAAATCGAACGATCTCAACCGGTGCGTCCGTACAATTGCACAAGGGCCCAGCTCGGCTCCCTCAAGCCATCGCGTGCCGGTGATCCGCCGAATACCGTCCCGTCACATGGAATTCCAACTGCCGCTCGACATCCGCCAGCATTCCACTCGCGCCAAACCGAAACAGGTGCGGCGCCAGCCACGCATCTCCCAATTCCTCTTTCATGAGCGCCAGCCATTCCAGCGACTGCTTCGCCGTTCGGATTCCGCCCGCCGGTTTGAATCCCACCGCCATTCCCGTTTCTTCCGCGTATTCGCGGATCGCGCGCGTCATCACCAGTCCAACCGGCAGCGTGGCGTTCACCGTTTCCTTTCCGGTAGAGGTTTTGATGAAGTCTGCTCCCGCCATCATCGCCACCAGGCTCGCTTTCGCAACATTCCGCAGCGTCAATAAATCTCCCGTTCCCAGAATCACTTTCAAATGCGCTGGCCCGCACCCATCCTTGAACGCCAGAATTTCGTCATATAACCTCTGCCACTGTCCGCCAAAAACATGCGCGCGCGTAATCACCACGTCGATTTCCTGCGCCCCCGCTTCCACCGACTTGCGAATCTCCGCAATCCGTTCTGCAAGCGGCGAAAGTCCAGCCGGAAATCCCGTCGACACGGCCGCCACCGGAATTCCGCTGCCTTCCAGCGCGCGCCGCGCCGTCTCGACAAATAAATGATAGACACACACCGCACCGACTTTAATGTTCAGCTCGCCAATCCCCAATTTCTCGACTAGTTCTTGCTGCACTGGCCGGCGCGCCTTTGCGCAGAGGCGCCTTACACGCTCATTCGTGTCGTCGCCCGACAACGTCGTCAAATCCATGCACGTGATCGCGCGAAGCAGCCATGCAATCTGCCAATCCTTCTTCACCGTTCGTCGGGTCACGAGTGTCGCGGCACGCCGCTCGACAGCGCTGGTATTCACTCGCACCTGGTCGATCCAATCCAGATTCAGCGAGGTCCCGCGGTTGGCTCCCAGCGGCTTTCCGCCAAGGGCCGCGATGGCACTTGCAGCGCCCGCATGCACCGACCATTGAGACGATTGAATTGTTCCCTTTCCGGGTTCAAACGTCAGTTTGGAAGGATTTTGTGAAGGCATAGGGTGACTCTCGGCACCACACCGTCCGCGGTGAACGAAAAGAATAACATTGCCGTTCTCGATGTGCGAGCGCGCCGTGGAAGAGCGCCCAGTAGAAGGGTACCGGTCGAGAAATCGAGTCACGGTCCTAGATCGGCACGAATCCGGATTTTGCTGCTTGTTCCCGAGACTTCGAGAAGGCACCTCCAATATTGTTATTGTGGCTCCATTTTTGGATCGAAACAGCTTCAGGAACCCGCGTAGAGAAGGAAGGGCGCCCAGTAGAATGGCTTGCGGTAATTGCCGGACGAATGCACCAGCGTGAGTTTCGCATTGCGCAACGCCGTCGCCGGATCCTCTCCAGCATGAATTCCTTTGTACAGCTCATCCATCAACTGCGGAGTCGATGCGTTGCTCACTTCCCACAGTCCCGCAATCACGTTGTGCGCTCCCGCCCGCAGAAACGCCCACGAGAGTCCCACCAGTCCCTCCCCTGCGTAGGACTTCGTTCCCGCGCCATTGCACGCGGAAATCGTCACCAGATATGCGTTCAGCGGATGCTTCACCACATCTCGAGCGTACAACTTGAACGAATCCTCTTCCGGCGAAAGAATCACCGCCGACTCCAACGGACGTGTCCTGCTCGCCGTGCCGTGTGTCGCGAAATGCAGATATGAGAACTTTTCCGGCTCGCTCGACAAAAAACGCGTCGCCGTTGCGTTCGCGCCGGTCAACTCCAGTCTCTGCGATGAACTAAAATAGTTTTCGAGCAGTCCGACTTCTTTGCCCGCTTGCGGAAGTGGCGGAAAATCCGGACTCGCCGCCAGCGCATCGCCAACCACCAATAGTCGGCCTGGATTCGGCGGTCCACTCATCGAACTGCGCGCCAGCAGCGCCAGTGAATTGGCGGTGGTGATGGTTACATCCTCAATCCAGTAGTGCGGCTTATCTTCATGCTTGGAGCCGGAAACAATCAGGGTTTCAAAATTGAGCGAGTTCAATGCCGTCAGCGTTACCCGCCTCCAACGGATCACGCGGTTCCAGGAACGATTCCCGGTAGGCCTTCGCGGCCGCATTAATTTCTTCCGGGTGGGTCAGCGGACGTTCAGCCACTCTGGTAGGGGTGATCACCCACAGATAGGAACTTTGCCGCCCCAGCCAGTAGAACAGCAACGTCGCATTCAACCGGCGCGAAATCGCTTGCGGATTAAACGCTGCCGGTCGTGAGGTCCTTTTCTCGGCGTTCGCCGATACGCCCTCTTCGAGCGCTTGCGCCCGGCTCAAATCCGCAACCCGAAGCGCGTCCACTGGCCGCTTCTGGTCAATCAGGAAATTAATGTACGCGTCGTAGAACCGAATGGCGCTCGACAGAAATGAAATGCGGAAATCTTCGTGCTGAAGTGCAGTGTGAGCTTTGCTTATTGTTCTAATGGATTCGGCAAACTCGCGCTCAGCGACTTCCGCCTTGCCCTGGACAACATGAACCTGCGCGAGACCGGCTTGTGCTTCCCAGCGAACGGAACTCGGGCAATTGGGGTCCGCAAGGATCCGCGAGTAAGAAATCTCAGATTCCGAAATGTTCCCTGTCTTTGCTTCCAGGTTGGCGGATATGAGGCGGGTGTAAAGTTCCCTTTGATGGTCTGGCGCCGAGCGTTCAAATTCAAGCGCCTCGTCGAGATGCGTTTTCGCCTTCTTGAATTCGTTCTTGGCAAGCGCAACAAGCGCAAGATTCTGCAGGCACTCAATCGTGGACCCTTCGTCTCTGAGGCTTCGGGTCAGCTGGAGTGCTTTCCGCGCCGATGATTCTGCCGCAGGATATTCCGCGAGGTCATATTGGACTCCGGCCGCGCTATTGAGCCAATACACTCGATCGGCAACGAGACCGGCGCGATCGGCGTCACGTTCCGCATTTTCGAATTGCGAGAGAGCGTTGGCGTAATCGCCCAACTCGTGGTAACTCCAACCTGTATTCCCTTCAATCTTTGAAACCGAACGCAGATCGCCAATCGTTTGCGACAGTCGCAGGGCTCGATCGTTCCAATCGATGGCCTCATCATAGTGTTCGAGCCGAGTCGACGCGACGGCGAGGCTGCCAAGAGCGGCAACCTCTAAATATTCGTTCTTATTATCGTGAGCGACTTGGAGTGCTGTTCGATATGCGGTGCGGGCGGCGAGCGTATCTCCTCGATGAAAATACAATGTGCCTTGCCGGAGTGCGCATTCGTCCAGCAACGCGGGATGCGCGTTTTGGGCAAGTGCCTGTGCTTCGCGCAAAAGGTTCGCGGCCTCGTCAAAACGGCCGAGTCGCGCACATGCTGCGCCCTGTGTTAGCTTTTGCCAGACGACCACATCGCTTTGCGCGAAAGTTGCGGGAACGGCCTGAGCAAGAAACGAAAGCGCGTCCTCATAGTGCCCTTGGAGCATAAGGATTTCGCCCTTAAGAGCCCAGAAGCGCCAATGCCATTCGGAATGAGGATCGGAGAATTGTTTAGTTGCGCGGTCAACGGCCACGGCAGCCGCAGTCAGATCGCCTCGATGGATGTCGATCCATATCGCCCGATAAGGCGATTCCGGCGGCAGCTGCTTGCGATTGCATCCAGCCAGGACAAGAAATGCAGAACAGAAAGCGAGGACTACGGCCAGGTTCGACCATTCGAAAATGCCTGCGCGCCGGAGCCTGTTCCGCTGACCGCTGAACCAAGTTCCCGGACACTCTGCTTCCATCTCTTTCACACAAGAGCAAAGAAACACTCCCTGCTCCCCTTGTTCCTTTAGGGGCGTCCCGGTCTGCAGCGGATCTGATGCTATTTTCCGGAATTTGCCATTCTTATCAAAGGCATTCTTTGCGTCCTTAAACGTCGGAATTTCCGCGAACAAGTCAAAGTCCAGTTCGATGTGTACCGGGCAGCCGGCAATACGCAAATTTTCGAATTTACTGCCCACCAGCGTGAACTCCCCTTCACCCGCTCCTTTGGCAGCCTTCGAATAGAGGCGCGCGACGATGCGGTCCGCGGTCAACACATCCATGACGTTCAAACCCTCAAGCGTTGCCGTAACCAAGGTGTTGTTACTGTCGTCGTCTTCCTGATGCGCGCCAGAAACATGGGTATATCCATGCTTAAACGTAACAAATTCCCGGAACTGGAAATTCGAGACACGAGAGTTTCCATGTCCGCCGATAATCGGCAAGGCCGTTGCGGCTTGCACTTCGATCAAATCGTGAAATGGACGCGTGAACTGGCCACTAAATGCGTGCGCGCAAGCATGATAATGAAATGTCGAGAAATCTGCTTCCTTTGGGTCGGTCTTCGGCCTGGGGCTCTTTTTCGGCATCGGGACATTCCTCGTGAGTCGTAGGATGGTTAATGCTGCTGAACTTGGCTCGAGAATACAACAGTAAATTGCAGCTGCGCTAACTCTGTGGCCGCAGTGCCTTGCTCTGATTTTGCACGGCCGAATATTATTAGCGAATACCTCCCCGCCGTTTTCCCGGGATTGACGACGAAGACTTGAGTCTTTTGTGCTTCCGCATAGCTCAGCGAGCGCAGCGGAATCGTCTTCCCATTTGGATCCTCGAGACGAATGTCGTAGGTCGAATAAGTGGTGTCTGCAGGTACATCCACGTACAGCCCCAAAGGCTCGTCCGGTCGCGTCACAAACTCCGGCGCTGTTTCGCCGCGTGTATTCGCCGAAATCAACGAAAACATCGGCAGCACGCGCGGGCTGACCGCTTGCTTCAAATGTGGAATGGTTACGAAATTCTGGTAACCCACCAGAAGCAACAAGCTCGCGAACACTGGAATCGCGATTGCCGGCTGCAGCCACTTGAACCAACCGCCAGGCTTCGGTGCGCCATGAACCTTTGCGCCAATCGCCGGCGTGCGCGCCAAAATCTGCTGGCCTGCGCCAATCAACTCTGCCGCGCTTCGCAGCTGCATTGCGCATTCCGCGCAGGAAAAGTAGTGCTCCTCGTAAGCGTCACGCAACTCCGGCGAGAGCTCACCGAGCAGATACTTTTCACAAACCTGCGATTTCACCGCCTGGTGGTGGTCCATCGAGTGTCGTTCCATATCGCTAAGTAGTGTCGTTTCGTGCCGATTCGTTTCTCATTCCGGTGAGAATTTCTCTCCTCCCAAGGGTATCCACTTAAGAACACAACGGTTACTGGCCCATCGCAGCTCGAAATTTCTGCTTGGCCCGGTGGAGCAAAACGCGGAGGTAATCGCGGCCAACGCCGAACTTATAGCAGACTTCGTCCTTGCTTAGCTCGTCCAGAAAAATGGCTCGTAAGATTGCCTGATCGCGATCAGGCAATTGGAGCAACAGATTTCGCACCGCCTGCTGCGTTTCTTGCAAAATCGCTAAACTCTCCAAATTCAGTACCTTATCCGGCAATTCGAGATGGTTTGTGTCCAGCGGAACGTTCTTCAGGCCCGAGCGGTAATACTCGAGCAACACATTATTGCAGACCGAATTCACGAACGGCCCCAGCCGATTCGCCTGGCGGATCCCGCCCTCCGAGCGCAAGGAGCGGATTACCCGTGCAAAAGTCTCCTGCCTAAGGTCGTCCATAGCTTCGGTAGCCAGAAACCGTGCTCGAAGTTTAATTTGAATGAGTTTAGAGAAATACTCAACAAAATGGCTTTCCGTAGAAGGATCGCCTTCCCGGAGCCGACCCACGTAGGCTTCGTCGAACGTAAAAAGTTCCAACACTTCCCCCGAAGTGCTGGGAAGTATAGCCGCAAGCAAGGAAATGTAGCAACGTGGTAACGTCCGGCCTTCCGAAACCTTGAGATCGCCGGTCAATTTCTCTCCCGAAATGAAACGGTCCGCGCTTTCGGTGCACTACTGGCCATAGGGATCCTGAACGACGAGGAGACCTACACGCTGGGACACCAAAGTCCTCTGGCGTGCCCCTGAAGAAGCGTCCGGTGCTGATTTAAGAGTCATCGCCGGACGCTGATTATTGCCATCACGGAAGATGATCAGGGAACCAATAGGCCAAAGGAAGGTGGAGTCTTGTACCTGAACAAAGAGTCGCAAAGAAAGATTCTCTCGGCACCACACGGTGAGCACGTCCTGCCGAAAAATGAATCTACAGGTCAGGTTACCGCGCTTCGCGTCGATTTTATTGCAAAACCAGGTGATGCAATCGATGTGGCGTCTGCCATCGAGGAGCTGTTGGACGAGGCGGGTCTGCACAACGAGGGTCTGCAAGTAAGTATGCTGCTCGTTTCTGATCGTGAGGCCCGGCTCGTGACGCTGCTCAGTCTATGGGACGCGGAAAGATTCAACGCCGGACGCGAACGCCTTACCTCCTGGACACTCAAGATCGTCGCTGGCTTGGCCGACGGGCCAGTCCGCGGGTACACCAGTTTCGCTCACTTCCTGCTTCCTCAAGCCTCCACAAAGCTTACTCTTTCCGATCTTCGGCCCGCGGAGATTGCCGAGCTCGTCGAAATCGTCGCCACGGGCTAACAATTTTGCTTGTCGATGCCGACTGTCAACGCCTGAATATCGAATCAGTCTGTTCGCAAAGGAAAAAATGCATGGGCCAAAGGGGGAACTCAGCTCAATGCGTAATGTGGAATCTTGCCACCGTAGTGATTGCTCGCGCCCTGTCGCTGTTACCTTTCGTGAGGAAGTCTTGACGGCATCGGCCGTCACCAGCAGTCAGGTTCGGCAGCGTCTGGTTCCACGGTCGAGCACGTTCTAATTGCCGATGAGTGTGCACGGCGCGCGCTGGACATTTGCATGAGCGCAACCGTTTTGAACAACCTCGAACGCGCACGGTTACTGGATATCCTGCTGTGGTGTGGCGACATCTCGAACGCGCACCGGCCGAAAAATGTACGGGCGGAATTCAAAGGCGCACGTGCGCCGTATGAAAAGCCCGTCTTGAAGCGGCACAAGTCAACCAGGACTGTGCCGTTTTAGCCATGGCTCGGGGCCCGCATACCTTCGCTTCATCGTCGCCTAGTGAACTCTCGAAAATATCGGTGGCAAGAGTTACAAGGTGAGCGAAGAAACGACAGCCTCACAAAAATTTCGAACGGTATAAGCACAACAAAATAAGGTATTTGCAGATACGCATTCCGTGGTACTACGGATGCATATAGTTAAGGATGTCGCGGGGGCCAGTTGTAGTACTACTCTATCGACCCTGCGGCGGCTTTTCTGTCAGCTCGCCCCTCGTCATTCAGATGCAAGGCGCGAAGCAGAGCAGCATTGTCTCTGCGTGTGGTTAGGGTGTAGAGCGACGAATTTGCGTACCGTAAGGACGAGAAGAGTTGGAGCCACAAATAGCCAATCCGGTTCCCCGCTGGAAAGACCGTCTCGCCGCGCTTCGCAATACCTTGCCGATTTTTCGAATGGTGTGGGAAGCGTCACCGCGAATCGTGGTCGCAAACGTCGGCGTGCGGCTAATCGTGTCTTTGTTGCCGCTAGCAATGTTGGCGGTCACGAAAGTCATCATCGATTCGATTTACAACTACACTGCCAACCACACGCCGTTGCCGGCTTACTTCTGGTGGCTGGTCATTTCCGAATTCGCGCTGGCGTGTATTTCGACGATTTTGGTTCGTGTGACGGATTATTGCGATACGGTACTTGCCGACAAATACGCAAAGTACGTCAGCATCCGCATTATGCAGCACGCGTCGCGACTGGATCTTACTTCCTACGAAGATCCGACCTTCCAGGACAAACTGGAACGCGCCCGCGTACAAGGCACGGACCGCGTGCTGATGATTCAAGCTGCAGGACGTTTGATCCAGCAAATTGTGACGACCGCCAGCCTGGCATTCAGCATTTGCCTCTTTTCGCCGTGGTTACTTTTTGCATTGATCGTCTGCGTGGTTCCCGCATTTCTTGGTGAAACGCACTTTGCATTTCTTGGCTACTCCTTGAGCTTCGCGCAAACACCGGCGCGCCGTGAAATGGAATATCTGCGCGTGCTGGGTGGAAGCAAAGAGAGCGCGAAGGAACTGAAACTTTTTGGACTGGGGCCGTACCTTGTGGGGCGCTTCACGAATCTGGCGATGCGTCTGCACGGAGAAACGGCGCGACTTGCCCGTAAGCGTCTGCTGGTTGGCTCCCTGTTGACGCTGCTCGGTACGCTCGGTTACTACGGGACGTATGCGTATGTGATCTATCAGACCGTCGCTGGCGTCCTGACCATCGGTATGCTCACGTTTCTTGCGGGCGCCATTGCGGGCGCCAGCTCCAACATTCAACTGGTCTTCTCGACATTTTCGACCATCGCCGACCAGGCTTTATTTGTTGGCGACCTTCTGGATTTCTTCGCAGTGAAACCGGTTGTGTCGTCAAAGACCGGAGCCATTGCGGTGCCGCGTCCGATTCGCCAGGGATTCGAGTTTCGGGATGTTTCGTTCGCGTATCCGAACGGACGCGAAGTTCTAAGCGGCGTCAGCTTCAAACTCTCGCCAGGCGAACGCATCGCGCTGGTTGGTGAAAACGGCCAGGGAAAAACCACGATCGTAAAGTTGCTGACGCGACTGTACGACCCGAGCGGCGGCCAGATCTTGTTGGACGGTGTGGACCTTCGTGAGTACGACCAGGAAGATCTGTGGCGCGAAATCGGCGTTATTTTTCAGGACTTCATGCGCTACGACCTGACGGCGACGGAAAACATCGCGATGGGCCGGATCGAAGAAAAAGACAACATTTTCCGGATTCGCTCCGCAGCTCAAAAAAGCTTGGCCGAAGAGGTGATCCGCAAACTTCCTCACGGGTATGACCAGCGGCTTGGCACTCGTTTTGACGGCGGAACCGATCTTTCCGGTGGTGAGTGGCAAAAGCTTGCTCTGGCTCGCGCGTACCTTCGTGAAGCGCAGGTGCTGGTGCTTGACGAACCAACCGCATCGCTCGATGCAAAATCGGAGCACGAGGTTTTTCAACGTTTCGCTGAACTCACTCGGGGAAAGATGGCCATGCTGATTTCGCATCGCTTCTCGACAGTGCGCATGGCTGACAGAATTTTTGTTTTGCAAGGCGGCAGGATCGCCGAAGAGGGACCGCACGCCCAGCTGATGCAAAACGGCGGGCGGTACGCAGAAATGTTTGAACTGCAAGCGGCGAGCTACCGGTAGTCTGGGGGAAAGCAAGGTCATGGCAACTAGCATTGAACTGGTGCTGAACCTGCGCAGCGCGCGGGAGTGGAATAGCGCCTTTGAAGACGCGGAGGGAACCGCGCACTGGAAAAACTCTGCCGGAGCGGAGGAATGCAGCCGCCGGCTTGAGCGAATCCTTACCGCCGCCCGTCTAGGCGGTTTGACACCACAAACGAAGTCGCGCCGTGCGATCAGCTCACCACTTCGTGAAGATTTGGCGTTGCAGGAAGCGGTAATCGCGCGGGCAGTTCAGTTTTTGCAGAGAAGGCAGGCTTCCGGGGCATTTCTGGAACTTGAATGGCGCTCGCTTACCTCAAACACAAAAATTGTGGAAGAGAGTATGCAAGAAAGCCGTGCCGCTCTGAAGATGGTCGACGAATTAGCAGTCGTGGCGAGTGGAAAGGGCGGCGGAGAGCTTCGCGTGCGTACTGTTGCAGAGCGCTATCTGCAAGCAGCAGGATTCCTGTTCGACAGATCGGAACTCGTAGCGTTTCTCGCGGCGCTGCAGGAAGATTTTGAACTGACGAATGCGGAAATATCTGCGCTGAAGGGAATTTTAAGCCAAATTCTGCTGGAGCAAGTCGCCATGCATGCGCGAAAGCTCGCGATGCCCGGCCGGACCTCGACTTCGGCGCAGACCGATGCCGCGCCCGCGCCGAGGTTGTCGGCGATGATCGCAAGTCTGCGCACGCTGGGCCTGACCGACTGGGACAAGCTATTCGTCGAAGTCAGCTTGTGCGAACAAGCTCTGTCGCAGGACCCTGCGGGAGCCTTCGACAAAATGGAAAAGGCGGCCAAATCCGACTACCGCGCCGCGGTTGCCGAACTTGCGCGGAAATCCGGCGAAAGCGAAGCCGAGGTGGCCCGTCGCGCGGTGAAATTGGCGA
>WNGN01014454.1_pt1 | contig 14140 bp, 8 predicted proteins | sample 5400561 | NCBI WGS metagenome assembly WNGN01 (sample SAMN13153379, study PRJNA577476) | soil metagenome | isolation source: 115 cm soil or saprolite under Garry oak tree replicate 2 | place: USA:California | collected 2016-06-15
CCGAGGTCGTTTTTATGGGCAAAGATCCCGTACCAGGCCGACTCAAATTCTTCCGAAGGCGTTCCCAGACCCAAGAGGCCAAAAGGGTAGCTTAGTAAAACACTCAAACCGCAAACCGAAGCTAATAGCCTGATCTGCTGGGAGAGGCTGTACCGAGCGGTAAGATAGATTCCGAACGCGCATGTCAAAAGTAGGGCGATACCCCGACGAAGGGAGACTGCCGGGCTGTCAGACCAGATTGTGGAGGCCAGCGGAAGGAGCATCAATGCCCACAGCAAATGCTCTCGAAAAGCTTCTTTGAGTGCCTTTTTGCATTTTCGAAAAAGCAGGATCACCACAATCGCGTAAAGCAGCGCCCAAATCAGCTGCATGCCTGCTTGTCCTTGTCCGGCTTCGGGTCCATCCGCAGCGTTAAACGTCAGGTTCGTAAATGCTCCCGTGGAAAACAACAGGAGCAGAAAGGTAAAGACCTTTTCGGCATGACCGGGAGATGTTTGAACGTTGCGCGTGGGATCCATGGAAATCTCAGGGAACAATTTCGGGCTCGGCAGGGCAAGTGACTCCCGATGACTTTTTTCTGCGGGTCAGAAAGACTATGGTGGCCGCCAGTGTAACGATTAGCATGCCGTCAGATTCGAGGCTAGACCAGGCTGCCCCGCGCCATCCATATGCCGGGATCAGCCAAAGATTCAGCAGCACGTTTTGGATACCAATCGTCGCTTGCACCGCAGTCCGATAACCCTGGAATCCCGCACCGGTTAGAGAATCCGCGAAGAAGTAGTGGACAGACTTAAGCAGTACCAGCGGTGAAAGCCACCATAACGCCTCCACGGCGTTCGCGTAATTCTGGCCGAGGATCTTGGGCAAGATAGGGGCGGCTATGGCTAAACCCAGCCCCGCGAAGATCCCGTAGCCAATTGAAAAAGGAAGCAGACGTTTCGCCAAGGCCGTGGTTCCTGCCAGTCCATTCGCACCGTGCTGAAAAAACCGCGCGTACGTTGAAGCCAAAAGCGCCCCAACGGGCTGAAAGGCAATGTCAATGAGCCGGTAGGCTGTGGAATAAGTGCCCACGGCATTCAGCGTGGAGAACCGTGCGAGCATCGGCTTATCAATGTTGTTGTAGATCGATTGCGAAGAAAGACCGAATGAAAAATAAAGGCCCTCAAGCATACGATGCCGCAGAAGGCCAAGCGCAGGAAGCGGGGATCCCAGATTTCGTTGCACGCAACCGAAGGCATAAACCGCTGCAACAACTGTACTCAGGAAGTAAAATGTTCCCCAATATGTTGCATCCGGATGCTGTGCGAATATTGCCAGGAATAGCGCCGCTGCTGCTCGCACACCTGTCATGACCGCATTTATTTGGGATGTCCGATGGAGTTGCTCGAAGGCCTGAAAGGCTTGACCCGCCAGTCCCACCACCCCGGCTAGGAATAGGTCGGAAAAACCCAGAAGAGCGACCAAGGCGAGGGGAATATCCCGGGGAAAAAGCAGGCGCGACGCCAAAAGAATGAGGGCGAGCAATCCTACACTCAAGATTCCTGTTACGCAGAGTGCATTCCCCCACGAGGCATGGAATGCGGTTCGGTCCCGCGCCACGCTCTGAATCATCAAGTTCCCGGTTCCCATCATGGCAAAAGGTGAAAGCACGCCAATGAGGGAAGCCACGCCAACGAATGCGCCATACTGATTTGGGCCGAGAAGGCGGGCGACGATCACAAAGTAAATGGCTTGCAGGCCAAGGCGCACAGCCCCGCCTGCCAGCATGGAAATGGTATTCCGGATGAGCTGGCTTTCCATGATTCAGTATTTCCAGTTCGCGACTAAACTCATCATGATTGCCGGCGGCTATCGAAACTTGCTGGCGCGTCTTTCCCAGAAATCACTTATGCTCCAGTGCCTCTCATAAGCGATGGAATGGTCTTCAACAGGATTTGGAGGTCGAGGAGAAGACTCCAGTTTTCGATGTATTGGTTATCGAGCGCCAAGGCTCGATCAAACGACGGATCCCCGCGTGCGATGATTTGCCATAAGCAGGTAATTCCCGGGGTGACGTCCAATCGCCGGAGGTGCTCGAGCCTATATTGTTGATAGTCATCTATCGGATGCGGACGTGGTCCAACCAGGCTCATCTCGCCACAGAGGACATTCCACAATTGCGGCAACTCATCGAGGCTGTACTTGCGGAGGAATCTCCCCACGCGTGTAATTCGAGGATCCCCTGTGATCTTGAAGAATGGGCCCTCCCGTTCGTTCAGGTGCCGCAGATCCTCCTTGATGGTGTCCGCGTTCACAACCATGGTACGGAATTTAATGCATTGGAACGGTCTGGCTTTTCGCCCCACTCGGTTTGCCCTGTAGAAAACGGGCCCAAGAGAGTCCAACTTGATCGCCAAGGCGATGCCGGCAAAGACAGGGGAGAGCACGAGCAAACCGAACGCTGACCCGGCGATGTCCATCAACCTCTTGATGAAAAGTTCCGGAGCTGGAATCGGATATCGGTACATGACGCGCACGGCGAACTCGCCGAGCATTTCAACAGGCTTCTGCCAGCCAAGCCCGTCATATAGGTCCGGAATTACGTTGACGCAGATGCCCATTTGATAAGCATCGAGGACTATGCTTTTGACGATTTCACGTTCTGAAGGAATGGTAATAAAAACTTCATCGATGAATTTCTTGCGCACTACACGCCTCAAATCCGTGATGTTTCCCAGAATCTGGAGATTATCCGTTTCGTACGAGTCCAAGAAACCCTGGACGACATAGCCCCACTCAGGGTGCCGTCCAAGATAATCGGCAAAGAGCCGCCCGACCCTCCCAGCCCCGACGATTAACACGTGCCGAACGCCGATTCCCTCGGCGAGCCGTTTCTTCAGCAAAGGATGGCGGAGCACTCTCCAAAAGGTCAGCGCCAGGATCGAAAGTAGGGCTGTGAAGGCGACGGCGAGACGGGAAATCGTCTGGTTACCAGAAATGTAGACACAGGCAGTGCCTAGAAGCGTCGCAATACCAACTGAGCGCACAACAAGAACTGCCTCGTAAAATCGGGATCTCAGCAAGGAACTCTTGTAAAGATTTTGCGAAAGACCCGCCAAAACGTGGAGAGAGAGGTACAAGAAAAGAAAGGCCAGATACGCGCTCCTAGGCCCCGGTGTGTAGTGCAACAAGGTATCCTTGAGGTCGGCGAGCGTCGTCAGAGGAAAGCGAAGCCGGTAAGCGAGGAGGCCCATCAATAGAACCAAGACAGAGTCAATGGTGATGGAGGCAAGCGGGCTGTGCGAAGTCACGCCACTTCCTGGTCTTGGGCCCAAGCAATGCCGACCGTGCAAGTCGGGCAGGATTTTCGGCTCGTGTTGAACTGTCACCACATTCATCGTCGAATGCCTTACACTGCTCGAATGAATCGCTCCATTGACATCAACATGATTTTCCACGGTATGCAGGGAACACGGTTCAATCGATACTCAAGGGTTCTATGACCCCTGAATGCCGTCATCGGTCCGTCGTGAACGGACCTTTGCCCAACTCCTGGAAATACGCCCACGTATTCGCATCGTCCAAGGAAAGTCCCAGATGCGTACCCTTGTGGTCAAAAAGACTTCCTGCGCGAAAATTCTCCAGGGTTCTTGTGGATCAACCCGCCCCCAATAGGCGCCACCAACGAGCCAAGTCATGCCGATCAGCATGCAAGAGCATGAACCGCCCAAAATGATCAACAGCCGGTGAGGGCTTGCTTTCTTCTTCGGCACTATGGCTTGATCGAGCACATGGACGGTGGGAGTGTCCCGCGCCTCCTCCATCTTCGCGAGTTCGTACTCCTTCGAAAGTAATTCGAAAACGGCTTCGTCAATCTTGCTTTGGCGATAAAGATCTAGATACCGAACGCCCAGTAGCGGTAACTGCCGAATGGAGGGATACAGTTCATCCTTCAGCAATGAGGAGCCCTGGTCCGTTTTGACGTTCTTTCCGCCTAGTTTGTTCAACTGCAGTTCAAGCTCTGTCACTTGGCCTTGGACCTGCTGAACGCGAGGGTTATTGTCGGTGTAGATTTGCTGTAGCCCCCGCTTCATCGACTGCGCCGCGATCAATTGCGCTTGCAAATCGGCGGCTGCTTCGACCATCGCCCTCGCCTGTTGGGGGATATCGATGGCGGTATTTTGGCTGGCAAACACGCTGAATTCCTTGGCGGAGGCATCAAGATGAGTCCTCACCTCGGAAATCCGCTTTTCGATGAAGAGCCGTTCGCGACGCGCCCCGGAAGCGTTTACATCCGCTAGAATCTGGTTCAACTCTTCCGTGTACGCCTGCGCCATGGCTGCAGCACGGTCTGGAGACTTGTCCTCAACAACAATGCTGATAATGCCGCTCTGTGAGTCTTCCCTAATCGTGCTGTAGCGTTCCAGTTTCTTTCGCGCATCCTCTGGATACTTCTCTGAATACAAGGTCATCAAACCAAATTGTTCGATCAAGTGGTCTTCCACTGTCTCGCTTCGAAGAACACCTATGATGAGCTGCCCCGTACTGTTCAGTCCAAGGAGTTTGTTCGCCAAGCCCATCATCGAGCTGCCACCTCCTCCTCCGGCTGAATCTCCTCCAGAGGAGAGGGCGGGCAACGCAGAGATCATGTCGGCAGAGGAACTGAAATCCGGAGGCATCAACTGCGCGGTGGCCGCATAGCGCTTTGGGATCAGGAAGGCAATGATGGTAGACAGAACTAGACTCCAGGCCAACAACTTGCCTAGAAATATCCGCTTTTCCCAGATTAGCCAGGCTAAATCGATCGACTTCAATTGGTTGGATTCAGCTGGCGCCTGTTCGCCGGCTAGTCGTGGCTCGTACGGGGTCGATTCAACCGTGTATGTATTGTTAAAGTTTGGCAAGTATGCCCTCTATTTTCTATCTGCCGCTCTCACAAATCCGCCCGTCATATTCAGTTGGCTGCCAAGCTGGACGTCAGAGTTTACCTATTCAAAAAGGTGAACCAGACTTTGTCTCTGCGGAGATCGCAGCAAGAGAACACTGGTCTTCCTGAGTGCTTGAGCGCCTTATTTCCGAAACGGGGATGACATCACTAGCATCGACCTCCACCGCGACCGATCGTTGAATAAGGTCAATGGAAAGCACAAGGCGGTGCCCGCCCTTCCTGCGAATGAGCTTTCCCTCAGCACCTAGAAGTGGCCCATGGCAGACTCTCACGCGCCGACCAACTTTCAAGTATCGATGCGGTTCTAACTGTGCACCAGCCTCAACTGCTGCGCGCAGGGATTGCAGTTCATCTTCCGGGACTTCGGCTGGCGAACCGTTAAAGCAGACAAATCGAACGACCCCTCCCAGTTGAAGTATGTGAAGACGTTCGTGCAAGGAAACGCGAACAAATACATAGCTGGGAAAAAGTGGAAGCAAGACAAGCTTTTTGCGGTCTTTCCATCTGTGGATTTTTCCACGTATGGTTCCCGATGACGTCATTTGCCACTCGTAGCTTCGCCCTGTCACTCACAGGGCATTTGTGACCTAACCCATGCTTATTTAACCAGTTACAGCCGTCCTGACTAAAGTCGTTTGCTTTCCGCATCGCTCGGAAGCCCGAACGATAGGCGATTCTGTATGCCTGACTTTGACGGACGGCAGTCTCTAAATCCGGCCGAAGAAAGAGCGGCTATCATTCTTTCCCTTTCGGAATGAAACCCACTTCCAGCGTTGCAACAAAATTGCTCTTATGCCCGTTGAACAGGAGAGGAAACCGTGAAATGTTTTCGAATTGCAGCTCGCTCTTCAGGTAAAAGCCGCTCTTCAAATACGTATTATTTTTTACTGAGTAGTCTTGCCAAGCTCCCCCACCGGGCACAAAATCAGAACTGACGGTGTTGTGGTGATACGCAAACTGCAGAGTATTGACCGGCGAAATCCAATATGTGAACCAACTGTGGATGGCGCGTCCATCCCGGCCTACCGTGTTGCCAAGTAGATTTCCGTTAGCTGTATTTCCGTCAAAATAGGTTTCATTCCAGTAGTTAAATACGCCGTGATTGCCTCCGCCCTGGACGATCCCTTTCTGCTCCGTCGACACACCTTCCATATGGAAATCAAGCTTGGGTATTCCTGGGAAATGCGTGATGTAGATACCGGGGTGCCAAGGATTCCTCGCCGGGTTCTGGATGGGAAGGCCATCGTCCTCGGCGTAGGCGTCTCCGTAGAGAACGATGTAATTTCCCACCTTTGGGACGTAGAATGTCCAATCCATTTCGGTGTCGTCGTCGCCTGGCACAGAGCCTGTCTTCGGATCGGTTCTGGCAATGTAGCTGCCAAGCAGATTGTGTGCCGTCAACGGGTCGCCGCCTGTTCCCCCGATCAGAGTCCTCCGGCCGAAACCCAATTCCAAGAACGAGAATGGCTTAATATTGAATTTTTGCGCGTACACGAACGGCCGCGGAACATAGGGGTGACCTTCCAGGCGGCCAAAAAATTGGTCAATACGAATCGGGCCCAGGTGTCGAAGAAATCCCGGCATGTCGAAAGGCTCAGGGTTGACGAGGCGGACCATATCCACAGGCTCGACGTTATTGTTCCAAATCATCGATTCGCCTGGGCCGGGCCCCCAATCGAGGCTCTGCCTGCCGAGTACTATCTGCCAGTTACTCAAATTCACCGCCGCGTAAGCGTCGAGAAGTCTTGGGCGATTCAGCGTTTCCAGAGGAGCGGCCGGGATTTCAGAGACGGGCACGGGTTTGCCACCAATGGCGACGCCGCCATCCGCTTTGGAGATGAAGTTCACCACGCTTGATGAGAGGCCAGGAGCGGAAGGGGCATGTTGGTACTCTGCGCGGACATAAACCGCGAGGGGACCAGCTGCCGCGTGGAACGAGCCGCCGATTTGCCCGTTCGTTCCTCGTTCAAAGGGCCTCCCAAAATCATAGGCGACTGTCTGTCCAAAATGATAACTATCGGTCAAAGGAGGGCCGCTGATCGAAAGGGTTCTGGCGTAGACTGACTCCAAATTCACACTGAAATTGCGGCCCCCCGCGAGCAGGTTGAGTTCATATGCGAATTCCTGTTGCAGGCGAGCTTGTAATTGTTCCGCATCCGAATTCAGAGTACTTCTTTCCTGCAATCTGTCACCAGCTTCCGCAGTGAGCCGGGCGCACTCGATTCGCGTCCAAGGTTTCAGCCCCATGATCGCCGTATCGATGTATCCCAATGCTGTGAGCCTTTCGAACACCTGATAAACCCAGCTATCCAGCGGAACAAACGGCGAGCCCATGTTCTTGGGATCCCGGCGGTCTTCTGCGTCGTCTCCCGAAAGATTGGTTACCCCTATTCCCTCGAGGCTCGGGTCGTGATGGGCGCGATAAACCTCCCGGCCGATCAACCATCCAATCGTGCTGCCGACCAATACATCCGACGGAAAGTGTTCTTTTCCAATGACGCGAGATGCGCTTACACCTGCTGCCATGCCGTAAGCGAAGAACTGGGTCAAGGGACCTGGGTGTTCGTGAGCGATTACGCTGGCGATCGACCAAGCAATCACGGCATGGTCTGAGGGAAACGAAGCCCCGCCTTGAAAGAAGTCTCCGCGGCCCTGATTCTGATAAGGCCGCTCTCTTCCGAACGAAAATTGGAGCGCGGAGTTAACAGCGAGACTGTCGATAGCAGCTTCTCCAGCAAGAATGCCAGTCTCATTTCGGTGGTCGTTGGGAGAGATTTTGCTCCACAGATAAAGGCCGCCTCCGGCTCCTACCAGGGAAGCGAGACCGATATCTGATGCTTTTCGGAATCGATTCAGCCGAGTGGCATCGTTCGAGAGTGCCGCGGCCGCGGAGCGATCGGTCGCGAAGAGCCCGGCGGTTGCCGCCGTCAGAGGGAAAAACCACGACGCATCAGCCCACCGAAGATGAGCGGGACTGCTCCAAATCATCTTTTGGTCGGACCACAAGTGAGTCAAGAATGACTTGCCTAGGTCATTCTGGCCATAGACACCCGCGCCTCGATCTTCTTGAAGCGTGGTCTTTTCTTGTTCTGAAGCCTGCACATCATCTCCCGTGTGGGTCATTTGTGTCTTCGGCGGCAGCACGTTGACTTGCGACTGCGCGCGGCAAGTTGGGCCCCAGAGCCCTGCGGCGACAAGTAGAATTGCACCTAAAAAACATTTCCGCCCTGCGCGCTTCATGATTCGTCCCTGTTAATAGTGAAGTGCGATAAAAATGGCCGACGCCATCGACGACGCCACTTGCGCTGAGAGAAGGATGTTTTGCCACGGCAGATTGCCGGAGAGCGCTTTTTCCGGGACTATAACCACGTCACCTGGCTGGAGGGCCGCGCTAAGCGAATCTCCGGACCACATCCCGTTCTTGGCACCAATTACGGAACCATCGGCCCTGATCACAAAGATCGACTTCCTGTTGGCTAGAGGAGTTGCGCCTCCGGCCTGCGTGAGATACCACTTTGCGCTCCTGCCTGGTCGGTATGAGACTGCAGTGGGATTGAAAACTTGCCCTGTGACAACCACCACGCCAGGTTTCTTTGGAATGAAGAGCGTGTCTCCCGCCTGAAGCTGGATATCGGCCGGCGTGTTCTTCCAACGGTTGATATCGGCGGATATCCGTATAGAGATCCGCCCCAGAGGGGGATTGGCACTCAGTGCGTCAAGGTTGGTCTGCCATTGCTGGTAAGCAAGTTCCCTCGCTACCTTCGCTTTGGGGTCGAGGTCAGGTTGTAGTTCGAGATCATTCTGCGCGTTCTTCACTCGCATGATCATTTCGTCGCGCGACTGTCCTTCCAATTCCTGAATCTGCGTTCTTCTCAAGATTGCGCCATACGGATAGCCATCCGGTTGGAAACCGCCAGCTCGCTCAAGAATTGAACTAATCCGTTCACCAGAGCGAATCCCGTACGTTCCCGGGTGCTTCACATCTCCTTCAATCGTGACAGACGCCCCGACGTCGCTCCATCCAGGAACTTCACGGATCGTTAAGACGTCTCCATCGTTCAGGGAAACGTTATCCGCTGGGTCTCCCGACATGGCTTTTTCAATGCTGACATTCTTGTGCTTGGCGACGATCGGCGTATTCGGGGCAGTGATGAATTGAGTCAAGTCTGCGCTATCTTCATCCGCGCCGCGCTTCAACCCTCCTGCGATTCGAACCAAGTCTGCTATGCGAAGATTTGAAGTCAGTGGATAGCGTCCGGGATTCGCGACGTCTCCCGCAATGAGGACCGACCGGGGATCACCCCGCAAGATGTTTTCCTGGATCAAAATGCGGTCCCGCGGCCCTAGCAGTACGTTATTGATTGGGTCCCCGTTGAGGGCGTCTTTCAATTGCACGTTTAGAATCTGAACCGAACTATCCGGTGTTGGTCTGATGATCTGTGCCGAATCCATGGAGGCGTCCGGATCTAAGCCACCTGCAAGCTGGATTGCATCCAGAAAGTGAATTCGGCCCGGCGTCTGAAATACGCCGGGATTCCGGACAGCGCCGCTGACTGTGACGCTGGGGGTATCTTCAAAATCGTACCGGCCAAAAATGCGCACTGTATCCAGCGGCTGGAGTTTTGGCGCAGTGGCGGGGTTCGCGAGTGCCTCACCGAGGTTAAAGCTCTCCACGCTCGGATGAAAGTCCGGCGGGGTCAGACGCACGATTTCGGCATATGTCGCGGAGGGCTCAGGCAGTAGGTCGGCATAGGAGGACACAAGGTCTGTGAGCCTCATGCCTTGCTTGTTTGAATGAAGCGATTGGGAAAATATGAATCTCATCGCGATCCGAGACCGTGAAGGACGCTAGTTTCTTCTCAATTTCTGAAATGTCTGAATTCCCAGAGACATCTAAGCTCAACATCGTACGTTTCTCGTGGGCCACCAGACGCTGGACCTCAATATGGTCGAGGGCTGCGGTGGGAAGGATGCCCCCAGCAAGATCGATGACTTGCGCGAGGGTCGTTTCACCGTCCAGCTCATAGACGGCGGGCCGCCGGACCATTCCATCAACTCGTACCTCGGTGCCCACCGGAGGAACCAACAACGTGTCGCCAGGTTGCAACGGCTTTAGGTTGGATCGGACTCCGCGCAGGAGCAGGTCGTACAAATCCACTTCCTGCACCAGCGTGTTTCTTCGAAAGTGCTTAACGAGTCGCATGGACCCGCCGGAGGTTGGTCCGCCAGCGGCGAGCAGCACGTTGAGCGGTGTCGAAAGGGAGCTAACGTCATACGCGCCCGGGCCATTCACGTCTCCGACAACGTAGATTCGAACTGTGCGGAGCTTCGACAGCGAAATATCGGCGGAAACCGTGCGGTACATCGTTCGCAATTCACGCTGTACGGCTTGCTGGACCTCGCTGATCGGTTTGCCGCTGACAAAGACCGGGCCGACTTCGGGAATTGATATTCGGCCTTGATGATCGACTGTGCTTTCGAGGCGTTGCGAAACGCCGCCCCAAAGGTTGATCGTCAGCCCGTCCCCCGGACCCACCACATAGTCAGGGGTAGCAGGGAAATCGATCGGAATCCCCGAAGACATATCGACCCCATTTTCGAAAATGTCATCGCCAAATCGACGAACCGGACTGGAATTCGGCCCCGCATGCACGTAGATGTCGTACATTGATGGAATGTCGGAATATGGCGATAAATGGCGCATCATATTCGGCATTTCTGATTCCATCGCTTGCACGGCCTGAAAGCTACCGGGCCGTGGCCTTTTCTCTCTTTGGGGTGGTGAGGTAACCGGCGACTGCACTGTTGATGCCGTCAATGTTCCCGGTGTCTGTGACACTTGGGTGGTCGATGAAGAAGAAGCATCCGGGGCAATCAAAGCGGAGACAGCGGTAGCAGGAACCGAAAGATCGGTACCGGCCATTGAGCTCGCGCCCATCAGGGAAAGGGCTTTGTCCGTTTCGTCCGATTGGTCTGCTTTGTCAGACCTGTTTGCTCCGGTTGTTGTCAGGCGAGAGCTGGCGCCGGCGAGAAGCGCGCTATCTGCAAACGGACTATTCAGGAATTGAGGAGTGGATCTGTCTCTCGGCAGTTCATTAGGACTTGGGATGGTCCTCCCGTTTCCCGCCCCATTCTGCAACGCTTGTTGGTCCAGCGCTCCCGGGACCCGGGGAATGCGTCCCTGTCTTTGGGCATTTTCATCGGTTACAAAGGAACTTGGCACTGAGGAACCAGGCGGGTAGGAACCTGGCACAGAAGAGCCCGTCGCAGAGGAGCCCGGCACAAGGGAACTTGTCGAGTACGAACCTGACGCGAAGGAACCGGGCACTGGCGCACCTAGCGCGGCAGTGCCAGGCCTTGTTTTCGGAAGCAAATAACCATACCGCTGTAACAGCCGTGTAGCGGCCACACGAAACTTTAGGTCTTGGTGAAGCCGGGCCATAACGGCGGCATCTGTCAAGTCAGATTCCTGCACAATTTGCCCTTTGCTCGCTGCGTCCTGGGAGGCTAAGCGCTTCAATTCCAAGAAAAGACCCGGGTCCGACTTCAGCGAAGACGCAATCTGAGACTCAGAAGCGGAGACTGGGCCAAAATCATCCACGGATAGCCCATCAGCCGCAACGACTCCGTCGCCTTCCGAACGACCCTGCGCAAAGGCTGTCGCTCCATACAATGAGAAAATGCCTGTGAATAAGATGACCGCGACGGACCGAAAAGCAAACCGTCGGACCTGTCCTGGATCGTGACGAGCGCAATAACCAGCGTGGGTTCTATGAGTCAAGTTCATGACTGCACTCCGGAGATTCCCAGAATGCAGATGAACGACGATTGCGGTGACAAGTACAGGTCCTGCCGATGGGCAGCCCTTAGTTGATCTTCACTGCCACGGGCCATAGACCATTCCTTTCTCGCCATTCCCATACCTGAATGCACCTCTAATTGCTTTTGTCCCAAACTCGTACCGATGAGGGGGGACAATCGATCCTAAAGGATCAGGAAGGTGCCGGAATACCTGTCCTGACGTACAGGTGTGACCCAATGTGAAACAATTATCTTAGGTTCTGCGGTACAGGGCTCGATTCTATCAGCGGCCCTGAGTGACCCCAGCGGAGGCTCTCCACTTGAAGAACGAGTTTTCAGGAAATTCTCACATTCGAGGAAGGCGGAATTGCCCCACAATTTGAAGTTTTCACGGCCGAGAAGTTCGAATTATTTCTGAAGTTTGCAGAGGCAGACGTCTTTATCGCCAAGCGTCTGGCGAATCCCTTTCTAAGATTTACTTGAAAATAAGCGACTTGTGGCTCGGCGGCGGTGAAGAAGACCTCCGACATGTGTATCAGGTAGCTACACACCTACATTCTTGTCTCGCAAATTCGGCGCATTAGATTTAGCGTCGTATGAATATTTGAGCGAAGAGGTAATCTCCTTTGGCTACGGCACTTCAAAGTCCGCCCGCTGCCGTGCAAACGCCTTCAACAGTCTCCTTCTACCGGCCGGAGCTGGACGCTCTTCGATTTTTTGCATTCCTCGGAGTTTTCTTCTTCCATGCCATGCCGAGCGACGCTCGCAGCTACGCATTTATGGGCCAAATTGCCTTGTGGGTACGCGGTCTTCTTAAATCTGGCGCATTTGGCGTTGATTTATTTTTTGCGCTCAGTGCGTATCTCATCACAATCCTGCTTATGCGGGAAAAAGAAATCCGGGGGTCGCTGGATGTGAAGTCGTTCTATCTGCGGAGGATATTGCGCATTTGGCCCCTGTACTTTGCTTTTCTCGCCTTTGCGATATTGCTGACGTCGCTACACTTTCGAAGTCAAAATCTCACGGCTCGCTACGTTGCGGGATATCTGGCGCTAGCGGGTAACTGGGTTTACGCAGCATATGGACTGCCCCAATCAGTAACAATTCCGTTGTGGTCAATTTCCATCGAGGAGCAATTTTATTTGCTGTGGCCATTGGCGGTCCGGACCAGTTCACGTCGGCTTATGGTCTGGACAGCGGCTTTTCTGCTGATTTTAAGCAACGCCACACGAGCGCTACTTGTGCACCGCGGCGCGTCGGAGCATGCCATTGAATACAATACCCTTGCGCGCTTAGATCCAATTGCACTGGGTATTTTGCTGGCGCTTTCTCTCGGCTCTCGGCATAAAACCATGTCGACAATCAAACGGACAATTTTGTTTTCCGGTGCTGCGGCAACTTGGATCCTCGTGGGGCGATGCGGCGAATCCAATTCACTTCATGTAGACGCCCTGCGCATTCTACTGGGTCGGCCCGCAGTCGCTCTGGCGAGCGTTGCTATGCTCATGGCGACAATCGGCTTACGGGGCAGACTTATCCATCCTGCGGTAATTTATCTCGGCAAGATTTCGTATGGATTATATGTCATTCACGCCTTCGGTCTACTTGTCGCTTGGAGATTGACCGGTGGACACGCGACGACCTATGCAAGCACCAAGGGAGCCCTCCTGGGTCTGCTGATCACCGTCTTGCTTTCTGCGTTGTCCTATCGGTGGTTGGAAACTCCATTTTTGTCCCTGAAACAAGGATTTGCTCACGTGGATTCACGTTCAATTTAGCAGCCTATTGTAGAACTGGGCCGGGGGGCGGGTAAGGGGCCAGACCAACGGGTCATTTGCCGCCATTGCAATCTGATAAACTCCGCTTGAAATTATTCCATTTAGTCATCTGATATCGGTGAGAATGTTGGTATTTTATTACTGGCGGAGTCTTCCTGTTTTGTCTCGATGCTTTTCCGCAAGATCACTCACTGCTCAGGCAGCATGAGCGCCAGACGCATTCGGCTGCCCGTCCTAACCCACTCTGTAAGCCTTCACCCTACGAAACCTCCATCATTTATTCCAAATTGACGGTGTTCGATAGCCGTGAGGTCATGTACCAGATTTCTAGTGGTTCCCTGCCTCGGCCAAATCGTGGACCCACCGTGGGGACTCCGATCGGACGCACCGGGCGGCACAAAAGCTGTATTCCGGTACAGGCTCTCAGTGCCGGAGATCGAGCATCTCAAAGCGTTTCTTGATCGCCCGGATGTAAAGGGAATTGGCTCATTCATGAACGCAGGTCCTGGCGTGGGTGATTTCAAAATTGCCATTGCTCGTGCTTCTGGCACTCAGAATATCGAAGTGCTTTCTCTAATTGGGGATTCCGGGGGATGGTGATCGGCGGTTCCGGGCGATCTAATGCCAAACCACG
>WNGN01001997.1_pt1 | contig 14137 bp, 12 predicted proteins | sample 5400561 | NCBI WGS metagenome assembly WNGN01 (sample SAMN13153379, study PRJNA577476) | soil metagenome | isolation source: 115 cm soil or saprolite under Garry oak tree replicate 2 | place: USA:California | collected 2016-06-15
GAGTATGCTATTTACGGCTTTCGTGAACACTTTGGACATCACGTAATAGCGTCTGCCCTGAGAGATGTCATTGGTCTCGAACCGGAATCCTGGCGATATGAGCGTCTCAAGTGCTCTGCGGTACAGTCGCGCATCACAGCGGAACAACAGTTCCTTCAGCTTAGCCACGGTCTTCTGCCCGTCTGACGGAATAAACTCACGCAGAACAATGCATTTGCCGGTGTCAATTCCAGAATCGATAAAAAAAACGGTTGCCCCTGAAGGATCGCCCTGCAAGACCGACCACTCGGCGACGGATCGGCCTCGATACTTGGGCAGAATACCTATGTGCGCGTTGAGAATGCCTAGTTTAAAAGCCGAAATCGTCGGTTCGCGGTAAATCACATTAGCAGCATGGAGACCCACGTCGTATTGGGATGTTCTAAGGCGCTCGATGGACATTGCGTCGTCCAAGGGCCGACTGAGAACAACCAGTTTGCCCGATCGTGCATAGCTGAATACTTTTCCTGTGAGCGTCCGCCACTCAAGTGATCTAACTGCTAGCAGAAGCTCTCGGGACCATCGCTGGAGCGGTGACCTCCTTCCTGGGTCGCACACAATGACAGATACATCGATATCGGGAACGTGTTCAATTTCCTTGACGATGCGTATTCCCGCCGCAATTGAGCCTGCGACTACGGCAACTCGCATTTCAACCAATCCGGCGTGCACAATAGCTGCGCGTATATACACAACAACATCAAGCTCACTCATGATGCCAATGTTCAACGGGCAACGATATCGAGCACACAAAGCTATGAAGCGATCATTGCTCGATAGCTTCTTAAGATCCACAAGCGACAAATGTGCCGGGCTGCTGTCCGAAGGATGGTATTCGATCTTCCTCGCCAGAGCGATCGCACGCAGGCAGTCCAAGAAATTTGCATCACAATTCACCCATGTAAAGGTGGCAGCGAGCTGCCAATCGCGAATCGAATCTTGCCCCGACAGGAACGGCTCAACCTCTGGTGCAAATGACCCCAAAGATTCTAGACATTTCGTAGGGATAAAATGCTTCCACGATTTCTGGAGTTCGACACGCCTTGTGAGAAGCGCTCGGCGTAAGATCCCCTCACGACGATCAAGCAGTACGGGCTTTGAAGATGCCATATCTAAGTCCACTGGCGATCTCCGTCAATGTGACAGTCCTCAGATCTGCCGATCGGGCGACGGTCGCTGCGAAGCGCTCAATATCAGAGAAATTGGAGATGTCTTTTGTGTGGTTTTCCAGGATGACTGGCACATCGGTCAAACCGGATGTAGCTGCTCGCCTCCGAATATTCACCATCATCCGACACATCATAGCGTAGTTCATCCGGCTGAGATCCGAGACGTGCACCTGGCCTACCACGTATCGCTTCAGCACCCTTCTCGCGATGCCTACAGCACCGGATTCGCCCTTATTGGTCCACTCGTCGCCGCCACGTCCGCGAGATAACGCCGATAGTGCCACAGCATTTCGTTTGCCGCGGATTTTGCGCCGCAGCGCAATACCTGCCTTGCCGAAGTCACGCCACAATAAAGCGACACGTGCACCCGAGAAGCTGTTGGTCGGGATGCAAACGATAGGTTCTACAAAATGAGACACTCGACGTGCATCTCTCATGTCAGGGTAGTAGGGCACGAACGACTCCTCGCATCGCGTGTAATCGAGTTTGACTTTTGCCGTATCGTATCGGAGGCCAGCAACGATGCTCATATCAAAGACAAATCCGAGTTCGCTGAGAATGGGTAACAATGAATCCGAAGGCGCGGCGCACCACGACCCTGCACGGAATGACACACAGGTGTAGCCTGGGTCGATCGTGCGGAGGAGGGTCTCCAAATATTGTTTTCCATTGACGAGCATTGCTCTGATCTGCTGGCTTGAATAGTTGACGATCGACCAGTCGCCATCAAGCTTCCAATTGCCATGGTCTTCATACTTCGCCCGCAACCACTGTGGATGAAGGTGCAGCTGAATGTCGTGTCCCTGACGAAAGGCCCCTATCACCACCTGTTCCCACTCATCCGCGAGAGCCTTCAATTCGGGAAAACTGTCCTGTAGGCTACGATAGGCGAGCTGTTGCATCACCTCAGTATTGAATGATCCGCGTATCCCATATTTGTTCAAGATCTTCACCAGCTGGCGCATGGGTTCAAACTGGAGTACTCGGGGGTCTCCAGTGCCATTGCCACGGACTTCCCAGTCATCCACAAACGCGAGGTAAATCACAGGTCGCATGTAACGCGCTCTGTTAGGCTTTTGCGGTACGCCAGCGACAGAACTTGGGAGATGAGACATGTCCGCGAGCCGCGCGTCTTGACGCGGCTACGGGCGAAGATTTCCTTCTACGTGATTGTTGTAAGCGAGGTACTTTAGCCGCCGTACTGCCAGGGCGATTCGGCGATGGTCATCGGGTGGGTCTGCTGGCGGCATTCCGCCTCGAGCACTTGCAGGATAACGATGACGTGATCGCCTAGATCATCCATAATCCGGCAACCTGGCATTCCACGTAAGCGGGTGCATTTTGTAGTATTGGGACGCAGCTTTTCCTGCGGTCAGGGGCTCACCATTCATTTGGCGATCACCGAACCGGGTAGGAGTGAGGAAGCGCTGGGCGATATCTTGCTGGTGGAGGCCAGCACAGGGATGGCTGCCAGACCGCTCTCTGACACGCAGCGGAACACGTTGCTGTCCTTCCGGATAACGGCCATGATCAAAGGTGGCCGGAAGGAGGCTTGAGAAACCCAGGTCACGGTTGCTCCGCCGTACCGGTCTGCGCAACGTGAGGTCATGACATATACGCCGTTGGTGAACATTCGGAGCGTATCGCGCCGGGACTTTACATCCATGGTTAGTCAACTCCCAGATGTTTGGGCGCGAAGTGGGACTGTATCATCAATCACGAGGGTTCCGAAGATAGCCTGACCTACTGATGTTCTTGTGCTGGAGAGTCAGCAAGCCGATTTTTTCAAGCGAGCGGACGTTGCCGAACTAGAAATGTTCGACCAAAATCTGCACTGCGAGCGTGCGATAACGGGCAGCAATTCAAGAAGCTTCTGCGAGTCGATAACGCCGGGAAGGGTCAGTCTTTTTTATCCGGTCTCGATGTTAGTTCCTTCGCAAAAAGTGCAACAAGCTCGGCGATGGGGGCGTACTCAGAATTATTCATGCCTTCCTGCTGGCTGCCTCCCCGCAGAGACCAGATACTGCTTGGCTCAAAAAGCAGAGCGCATCCGCAGCGACACGCCCTGGAGTGTTGATCATTATTTGTTTTCATTAGTGATTTTTCAAAATTGGGGCCGTCGTTCCTCCCGCGTCTTGGCCACGAACCAGATGACCACGACGGCGATGACAATGCCGCCCAGCATATCGACAAAGTAGTGCCACTCCAGCATAAGAATGGCAGGCACTAGCAAGGCGTCATAGGCGACAAGCGACGCCACCACCCGCTTCGAGTGGCGCAAAAACCACAGCACGATTAGCGGCTGGGACAGGTGCGTACAGGGGAAGGCCAGATAGTAACGCAGATCCAGGATCTGAATCGGCTGGTGTTCCCACAGGCGCTGCGCGAACTCCAGGGAATCCTTCTGGACTCCGTAAGAAAATAGGTGGAAACGCAATCGTTCGAAATGGCCCACGCAAGTGTAGTAGGGGCCGTGGCTCGGCCACACGTAAAATAGCGTCAAGGCCAGTAACTGCACCAGCAGGATGGCGCCCACGAACTGAAACGCGCGCTTCGCGCCCGAACTGAGGCCGCAGATCACGACGGTGGCCCCGAGTTGGCCAAACATGCCGTAGTAGATCATGTCGGCAATATCAAAACACCTCGCCGGCAGAAGCTCAGCCGCACGATGCGCGAGGGCCGAAACTGTCGTGCCGAAAAGGCGCGCGTCGAGCTGGTTCAGCCCCTGGTCGTAGGCGCCGTAGAACCGCACTGACACGATCACGTCGTTGTAGGTGAAAATGAGCAGGAAGATGAATATCAGGTAAGCGGCCGCAGGAAGCACCGTAACGGCACTTTGTAGCAGGCTTTCGTGTCTCTCGCGTTTACGTTCAATGAATTCCAGAACCGCGAGGGCGTCGACGATCTTGTAGATCGTGAACACGCGCAGACCGAAAACCCACACCAACACGCCACAGAACGCCATGAACAGCGTCGCCCGGAGCTTGTTACGGTATCTCGCGGCAACTACGCGAAGCTCGGCAGGACGCCCGATCACATATAGAACCGCGGCCACAAAAAGTGATTGCTGCGCCACAGAGCGAGTGAATCCCACAACGAACCGCCACGGCCAAACCAGCGGCAGATGGAGGCGAACCAATGCGGGGAAGAGCGCCAGCGTGGCAATACCCGTCACCCAGAAATGCAAGTTCGAGCCGAGGGCCGGCAGCACGGCAGCCAGCTGGAACGATAATCCGTCCCCTTGTGAACGCACCAGTTGAGCATCCATCTAAGTCCCTCGCGTAAGTCGATACTGTTCGCTTGCTTGGCTGATCTTCCTAGACACAAACTGAGTCAGTCTACTAATGGAATCGAGGTTTTCCGGAATCAGTTCGTCCGAACCGATTTCAATCGAGTATCTTTCTTCTACAAACGAGACGACTTCCAGTATGCCAGTGGAATCGATTATTCCACTCTCCATGAAAGAATCTTCATCGCTGAGAGTTTTCTGCCGACTGAAGCAATAATTCTCGAGTACGAAGTCACGGATTTCCCCTTTCAGATTTTCCATTGGCAAATCCCTGCTTGCTTTTGAGATTGAGTGAGACATCGGTTACGACAGATTGGATCGTAAATAGGGTTCGAGGTCTTAATCATCGCAGCCAGAGCGCAAAAGACGTAGATTCAAGTTTACCGCCTGCCGCATTATTATTGAATTCACTGCGCGATAAGGGGCGGGCCTTCCTGCACTCCCCTCGAACTGGGATCCCGTTGTGCTCGCGAAAAGACGAACTGGTTCAACAGAATTTGGGTCGACAAAATTCCGACCAGCGCCATGTTGTCCTTGGTGCTGGTCTTGCGGCGAGCCTTGAACTTGGATACAAGCACGGCAACTGCCTGATGATCAAAAATCCCGTCCTGCCTTATTCTGTGCGGAGACAGCATCTCTTCTACGTAGGTTTCGGATGATCCCAAAAAGCTCTTTCCATCCGGGGCCCGATATGGCTGCTTGTGCCGCGTCTGGATGGACTCTGGGATCAAGCCGCTGCCCGCTCTCTTCAGCAGGTATTTTTCGTTTAAAGCCTTCATCTTAAGTCTGGGCGTTATCTTGGCGGAAAATTCTACTACCCGATGATCAAGGAAAGGATAGCGCGCTTCGACAGAGTGGGCCATCCCCATGCGGTCACCCTGAGAAGAGAGGATATATCCCGGAAGCAGATACTTGGCCTCCAGGTATTCCGCCTTAGGAAAAGGGGCCCACGAAGCAAAAGAGGGTGGTAAATACCGCTGAAGCTCGGAAAGTGGCGAGTAAGATTGTGTGAGCGCACGAACTTCGTCTGAGAAGAACATCTTCAACTTTGCTGTCAATTCCCAACGCGGCAGGTGCGAGAAGAAGGGGCTGCGAAGATCTTCGGAAGTCACGCGAAAAAAGTTTTTCAGATAAGCAGACGGCTGCCGCTGAATCCCTTCCATGTAGGGATAAAGCCGCTTCAGGAGGAGTGGGCGAAAGCGCGAATCCGGGTTACGCCCCCAAAACCGGCGGATCTTCGCTTCTTTGAAGAGGTCGTACCCTCCCATGGTCTCGTCTGCTCCTTCGCCGGTGAGCACTACCTTCAGACCGCTGTCCCGAACCAGTTTGGACAGCAGGAAGAAAGGCGCCGGAGCGGTGCGAAGGATAGGCTGCTCCGTATACCAGATAACCTCGGGGAAGACTTGGGCAATGTCTTCGTAAGAGCAATGCACATCGTTGTGCTCGGTGTGCAAGAGCGTACTGGCTTGCTTCTGGTATGCGCTTTCGTCGAACTCAGCGTCGTCAAAACTTACAGAAAAGGTTTGCAGGTCGTTCGTCACAAACTTCCGGGTCAGTGCAGTGATGAAGGTGGAGTCTAGTCCACCACTCAAGTAAGCTCCGACAGGGACATCAGACCGTAAACGAATGCGGGTCGCATCCAGCAACAAATCTAACAACTGCTCGGTCAGTTTCTTCTCGTTATCATCTGCCCCATCGTTTTCAGGAGCGTATTCGAGACTCCAATACTGCCAGACTCGGAAGTGCCCGTCTTCGAGAACCAATGAATGCCCAGGTGGGAGCTGCCAGACATTCTTGAACGCGGTGCGCGGGGGCACGGTGACCCAGAATGTAAAAATCTGATTTAGCGCATGCAAATCGATTTCGCATTCGACTTCGGGACAAGCAAGCAGCGCTTTGATCTCTGAAGCAAACAGAAATTCGTCCGCGGTTTGAGTGTAGAACAACGGCCTGACACCGAGCCGGTCCCGCGAAAGGAAGAGCCTATCTCGTCGCGCGTCCCATATCGCAAATGCCCATTGCCCATTGAGGCGGTGGACACAGTTTTCTCCCTCTTCTTGGTACAGGTGCAATATGACTTCCGTGTCAGACCGGCTGACGAATTTATGCCCTTTCTGGATCAGTGCATCTCTGAGCTCGACATAGTTGAAGATTTCGCCGTTGAAGGTAATCCAGAGTTCACCGTCCGAGGCGGACATCGGCTGGCTACCACCCTCGAGATCGATGATGCTCAGGCGTGAATGAGCCAGGCCGACCGGACCGGTACAATAAATACCAGTACCATCTGGACCTCGGTGCGACAGCCTTGCGATCATTCCCCGGAGTTGTTCAGGATCCGGACGGCCACCGCGGCAGTTTACGATCCCAGAGATCCCACACATATGAGAAATTGACGACCTGAAGAGAAAGACGTACGAATTCCAGTCAAATTCGAATCTTCACTTATAACTTATCCTTCTCTCGGCGCGAATCCAAAGCTTGCTGTATCACTTCTCAGATTGTCTTCAAAGCCGGCTTGAATAATTTGCCCGCACTGTTCCTGGGAATAGAATCAACGATAACGACTTCTCTAGGAACAAACTGAGAAGGCATGTGTTCCTTGCAGAAGAGCCGAAGACTTTTTTCCAGCTCGTTGGAGCTTCCATCGCGAGGGACAACGAAGGCTTTTACCGCTTCGCCAAGAATCAGATCAGGCACGCCGATGACAGCCGCTTCCAGCAGACCTTCAAATTCCAGCAACTGTTCTTCTATTTGGCGGCAACTGACACGTTTACCACCACATTTCAAGAAGTCCTTCGCCCGGCCCATTATGTAAATGAAACCGTCACGGTCGACCGTAGCGATATCCCCCGTGTATAACTTGCCATTTCTGAAACTCTTCGCCGAACTCCGGGGGTCACGCCAATAGCCACCGGCGATGTTTTCGCCCTCGGCCACAATTTCACCCAAGCCACCGGGGTCGACCCCGCGACCTCGCTCATCTAGGACTTCCAGCTTTACACCGGGGATGGCCTTACCGATAGAGCCCAGCTTGGTATCCACCTCCTCGGGAGGCAGATAGGAAAGCCGCGCAGTAGCCTCGGTCTGACCGTACATCAAGAAAATCTGTGTTCCCGGTAGCGCGGCGCGCAATTCACGAATAAAACTGGGTGCTAGATGACCACCAGCTTGCTGGACGTAGCGTAAATTCGGAAAATTCATCTCACGAATGGTGGATCTTCGGAGAAGAATTTGGTAGTGGCTGGGCACCCCAGCAAGGCCTGTGCATTGAGTCTCGTGCATGCGTTGTAAGACTTTTTCCGGGTACATGAACCGTGAATCGATGACCAGACTTCCTCCGACCCGCAAGTGCGTGTGAAGCAGCGATGTACCGAAGCAATAGTGGAAGGGCAATACTGTCATGATGCGGTCTCTTTGCGTCAGGCCGAGGTAGTGGATAATCGATTCCGTATTGGCCATGATGTTCCTGTGCGAGATCATGACGCCGCGCGGTCGTCCGGTGGATCCGGAGGTGAACATTAGCGCAGCCAAGTCATCTGCGTTTACAGTGGGCAGAGTGGCAATGTTGCCTGCGGAAAGGGAGCGTACGCTGGCAAAGCTGACCGCATGGAGAGCACACGAATCTGGCAACTCGCGATCCACCACTACCGAGGTCTGGGAGAAACGAGCCGCATTCGCGGCGGCGAATCCCACTTGCAGAAACGCAAACCGTGCCTCCGTCATCTGGAGGATATAATCGATTTCTCTCGAAACGGTGGCCACCGGCAGCGGGACACAGGCCATTCCCGCGCGTAGAATGCCTAGGTAAGACGCGATCCAGAAGAAGGAGTTCTCACTAAACAGAATGACCCTGTCTCCTGTGCGACCACCGGTGCGTACGAGGTATTTCGCAACATCGTTTGCAGCAGATTGGAGCTCGCCGTAGGTGCGTTCGCCTTCCAGAAGCAAGAGCGCGACCTGGTCAGAACTTTTGCCCTCTAGCAGGAAATCCGGAACGTTGCTGGGAAAGCGCCGCGTACTGGGAGGGTGGCTGACCGATCCAGGTGCCACGTCGACGGAGCTCAGTTTGCTGATCGAGTCAAGCATTGTAAGTTTTTTGGGCTGATACATTTCGAGCATTATGCTTCGAGTTGCTGCCAGCCACTTCGTGCCACTACACCTGCATCAGCCTCCTCTCCGAGAGTTGCGATCTTTCCGACATGCTCAATTTTTTCCACTAGAAGCGCAGGGAGGTGGAGGTAATGTGTTGCTTTGCGCTTGGCATCGATCAAGGCATACACTCGCTCGACCTGTTCTTTTTCCAGTCCTAATCCCGGGGCCAGAAGCTCCGCCGGAATTCCTTGATTTTTTCCATACAGACAGAGGTCCATTTGGTGGAGAGGCAATGAAAAATAGAACTCTTCCTGCGACTGCTCGAGCGAATACGTATCGGTCGTTGGCAGGCGGTTTTGAATCTCTTCTGGAACTCCCAAATACGCAGCGAGTTGGTAGACCTGGGATTTATACAAATGCGCGATCGGCTTTAGATCCGCGGCGCCGTCCCCGTTTTTCACAAAGAAGCCTTGATCATACTCCAGCCGATTAGGCGTACCAGCAACCGCATACTGGTGCAGGTCGGCGTAATAGTATTCAACCATCTTTCGTGTCCGCTGCTTGAAATTCGTCGCCGCCACGATTCCGAGATAAGCTTCTGCGGTTAGGCGTACTTTTTTGACTTCTCCAACAGGGGACCGCACGACCACGGAGAAGATCGCGTAACGGTTCGCGTCCAGAAGGTTGGGCAGGATAATTTTGCACCTGTAACCTTCCCCGTATTCGGGGATAACGTGACGAATCGCTTCATCTCGCCGTTCATAACAGCCGGACACTCTGAGGATAGGGGTAATGTCTTCCGTGACGTGGCGCACACCAAGGCACTCTGCGACCGTAAGCCCCAAACGCAAGCTGTCAGAGGAAGAGTCGGTCTCAGGTGTGAACAAGACAAGGACGCGATCCTTGCCTAGCGCCCGGGCGCAGAGAAAGGCAACAACGCCGCTGTCGATTCCCCCGGAGACGCCTATCACCGCTCCTTTCCGCTTCAGTTGGTTCAATACGATTTCGCGGATTGCAGCCACGATCCGCTCGGTCTCGAGCACCGGATCGATTTTCAGAATGTCCTTCGATATTGCCCGATCGGGCTGCATTCGCTTTCTCCTTGGTGAAAACGGAGCTGTGTTCTTGTGAGTTTTCGGGGATGACAGTCAAACGCAGGAGCCGAGGCGATCGCCTGTGCTCAGAACTTCTGTGGCTTTCACATGTTTATCGCCGACTTTCAATTTCCTGACTACAACCCATTCGTCGGCAGTGGCCACGAACATACCTGAGTCCGTTGATCGACCGACTGTACCTGGCGCAACTTCACAGAACAGACCGGTCCGGGAGCCCCTCACGACGGCAAGCTCCTGGTCCCCCAACCGGGTACGCGGATGGCCCCAAGGAGAGCGAAAGGGAAAATAGTCGCATGCGCGAATAAAGTTAATGATCTCCTGGGCGGGGGAAGACCAGCGAAGCTCCCCCCCCTGTGGCACGCTTCCCCCAAAGTACTCCCGTCTACTGAGGTCTTGCGGCACCAGCGGGATCTTTTCCGGATCGGCCGATGCCACATCTAGAAGTTTCAGCATCAGCTGCAGGCCTTCCTTTACGGATTTGAAGCTGAGGGACAGCGCATTATCTTCTTGACTGATAGGAAAAAATGATTGGTAAACGATGGGTCCAGTGTCAATTTCGGGTTCCATCTTGTGGACCGTGACGCCGTGAGTTTTCTCTCCTCGGTAAAGTGCCCAACTAATCACGTTGAGACCAGCATAACTCGGCAGCGGACCGGGATGCAGATTGAACGCGCCATAAACTGGTGCAGATAATATGTCTTTACAAATGATGTAAAGAGAGTGGACATTCAGCAGAATATCAACTTGCCGCGATCTAATCTGCTCCGCAATCGCGGGATCTTTAACCATTTTGGCAGGCCACGTTTCGAAACCCATGGCTCGGGCGAGAGTCCACACACTGGCGGCGCTGTTTCCTTGTTTTGGTGGAGCTGCCATCACTGCGACTAGCCGATGAGTGCTGCGTGCCAGCGTCCGCAACACTTGCAGGCCGGCCGACTCTTCAGCTACGAGTAGAATGTTCATTCACATTTGGGCTCTCAGACAGATCTTCAATAACAAGCGGTACTGGCTTCATTCTTCTGTGCTACTTCTATGACGACCTAAGACAAACTGTAATCTCTCGAAACTCCAGCTAATAAACAGTTACCGCCGCAACAATGCCCCATTTACAGCGGATCGACACACATTAGGCTCTGATGCATGAGGAATGCTATTTTGTGTCTCCGATGATCCGATGCCATTAAATTCCGGCGAGGCGAACTGCTTCGGTCGAAAACTTTCCTGTTTCCTGCCTGGAAAATTCATCCCTCAGGTCACGCCGGTCGATCTTTCCATTTCGATTCGTAGGAAGCCGGTCGAGGCACATCCATCGCGCAGGCAGCATATAAGCGGGTAGCAGCTTGCTCAGTTTGCTCCGAAGCCGCACATTGTCTATGTGGAGCCCATGGGCGATGACATATGCACAGCAAATGATGTTTCCTTCAAAAGAGCCGCCGGGAATGGCTACAACCGCGCATGCTTGCAAATCCGGCAGGGTTTGGAGGGCAGCTTCGATTTCACCAAGTTCAATCCGATAACCGCGACTCTTGATTTGAGAATCGGCGCGCCCCACAAAATAGATCAAACCATCTTCTCCAACTCGTGCCAGGTCTCCGGTCTTATAAATACGGTCGGACGCCTCTTGCCCATAGGGGAGGAATGCTGCATTGGTTGCTTCCGAGTCTCGCCAGTATCCGGGACTTAAGCCAACACCGCGGATGTAAAGGTCCCCTATCGCTTCCTGCGGCACTGGTTGGAGACTGTCGTCCAGCACCAATAGCTGTTCGCCGTCGCACGCCATTCCGATCGGGATGGGTGCTTTATCGTCCGCGGGACAATGTGGTACCGTGTAATAACTGCTGGCGATGGTAGTTTCCGTAGGGCCGTAGAGGTTTGTAAACCTGACTTCGGGGAGCCGTTCCATCCAGTAAATAAGTGCGGGAGTAGGCAACACCTCTCCACACCAGAGCAGGCGTTTCAGAGTAGGACAATCACCGAATTTCAGCACATCGAACTTGGCTGTGTAGTTCAGGACGGAGGGGACCGAGAACCACTGCGTCAGCTCCGAAGAGCGCATGAATTCTGCAATCTTGTTGGGGAGCAGGCTCAGTTCGGGCGGCACCAGATGGAGTTGAGCCCCTGTTCCGAACGCGCCAAAGATATCGAAATATGATAGATCAAAATGCAGAGGGGGATGGCAGGAAATCCGATCCGAGGAGTTGATACCAAAATACTTTATTCCCCATTCCACGAAATACATGACATTCGAGTGAGTGATAGTTACCCCCTTGGGATCGCCCGTTGAGCCTGAGGTAAACAAGATGTGCGCGGGATCTGTCGAGTCATTCTCGTAATTCAAGGGTTCAGTGGAATAGGCTTGCAAGTCCTTCCATGAAAAGGCCGGGGAGAAGGTTTTGCCGGGCCATGACAAACCGTCCATCGACCCTATGCGTATCGACTGATGCACCTTCTCGAAAGCAAACAGCTCATCGACGAAGTTCGCGACCGATTCAACGCCAAGTATGAAACGTGGCTCGCTACGCGCAACGATCTTTGACGCCCTGGGAGCAGGAGTGGCGGTGTCCAACGGCACATGCATGCAGTCCGCTTTCAAGATGCCTAGGATGGCAATGATGGCAGCAGACGATTTCGGGATAGCAAAGCAGACGCGATCGCCTCTTCCGCAACCAGCCTCCTTCAATAGCCTTGCTAACTGGTTGCTGCGTGCTTCCAGCTCACCATACGTGACGGTACAACCGGAGATAACAAGCGCCACTGCGTCCGGGCGACGCTCCGCTTGTTCTCGAATCCAGTGCTGCAAGAGCCGGCTCATCGCGTTACCATCTGTCCGACCCGCCTGAACACCATCTTAATGTGCTCCAGCTCTTCCTGGGTCGGAGGAATATCTAGAATAATGGCTTGATGTCCACGTTCGACGTACTCAGCCAGCTCGGCAGCCACACGTTCGTAGCTCCCGACCAAGTAGGGACAAAAGGTCTTGTAGTTTGCAAATGGGACGAGCCAATAAGGGCTGGTTCGTTCCTCAACCGAGTTAGCCACTTGCGACAGTTGCTTGTGCCATGCGGAATCGGACGTTTTCATGGCTAACTGATGGGTCAATTGACCCTTTCGATCTACGGGGAACCGACTATGAGCGACTGTCCACGCCTCGTCTTCCTGTGCTCGGCTGATGACGCCCACGCGGATTCCGGAATTCAGTGTCTCTCTGGAACAGTCGGCCTCACGGTTGGATGGTTGAGGATATTTCACTGCCGTGGCCCCAAGAGCTTGGGCCGCGGCCAAGCCAGCCTCTGACGATCCTGAAACCAAAATACCCGGGAAGAGCTCGGGTGGGAGCGGCGGCGTCATTCGCAGTTTGTCGATTTCATAAAACTCTCCTTGGTAGCTGACCGGAACTGACTCGCGCAAAAGCTCCTTGATGATCATGGTGTATTCCACCAGTCGAGCGTAGCGCTTATCGTGGGGCGTTGTATCGTGAAGGGCTATCAAGTCATTCTTGAACCCACCTGCCACCATATTCAAGTAAATGCGCCGCCCATAGAAATGCCCGAGAGAGGTCACCATCTTGGCTACTGAATAGGGATGCATATAGACCGGTTGGATTGCCACCAGAGGGCACAAGCGCGTTGTGTGCCCAATGATGATCTGCGACACCAGCCATGGATCCACCAGCGAGTTGTCGGTATAAACAAGTATTCCTTCGCAGCCCGCTTCCTCGCTCCAGCGTGCAACGTCAATCACATTCTGAATGTATGACTCTCGATCGACCGCACTTGACTGCGGAGCGGTGGAAAAGACCTTCAGAGTAATGCTATCCACGGTGGACCCCTGTTGAGCTAATCATCGGCCTGGTTTGCATTCTGGTGCGGCCTGTATTCGGAGAGCGGTTCCTTTGCGTTTGCATCTATGTTTGTGATGCCGTCCAACCACCGACGCCCGCCGACATCGAAGCATTCTTGTGTCGCAAAATCACGCTTGCGATATTCCCGACACATTGAAAATTCTCGGTCTCGAAGTCCTCGACACCAATAGGAGCTTTAAAGTGGTCTTCGATGTGGAGCAGCAACTCAACGAACTTCTGAGAGTCGAGTATGCCGCTCTCGAATAGGTCTGTCGTTTCGGATGGGACATTGATATTGAGCTTTTCGGCGAAAAGCTCAATCAGTTCTCGCTGTATCCGTTCACGATCAGAGTCTGCTAGTTGTGGTGATTCTCCCATGAGCCTCGGCTGAACCTCGCTGCGATCCCTTCAGAAACATCGCGTATCAACGGACTGAATTGCGAGTCTAAGCGTTGTCCCTCATCTCGCTTCCAGAGAAGCGGCCAATCGATGGTTTGGAAAAGGAGAAGCGTGGATAGATAGTGATGCCGACCTTCGCCAGCTCTAACATTGCACTGAAGAGTTTCTTGGTGTCGGCGCGAAAGAACTTCGA